>Ga0182212_1000074_pt1 | contig 14723 bp, 10 predicted proteins | sample G5R1MG_21_FD_129666 | JGI IMG/M metagenome (GOLD analysis project Ga0182212, IMG submission 129666) | Switchgrass phyllosphere microbial communities from Michigan, USA - G5R3_MAIN_03OCT2016_LD1 MG | ecosystem: Host-associated > Plants > Phyllosphere > Phylloplane/Leaf | place: USA: Michigan... | reverse complement strand
GGCAAGGCGTTGTGGATGGTCCGGCGCTTGGCCCGGTACGCGGCCGGCTTGCCGTCGAACGAGGCGGCTACGGCGTCGGACACGCAGATCACCGCCGCCACGCAAGGCAGCTGCCCGGTCCAGCCGTCGAGCCGATCGAGCACCGGGTTGTGGGTATCGGCCGGCGAGTGATGCGACACGAACACCCGCGTGCTCGTGCCGGCGAGCCGCACCGCCAGCGGCATCAGGACGTTGGCGAACGGCATCGCGGTGACCACCGCCGCCGGACGTGTCCGCCGCAGGTGGCGGACCAGTGCCGCCAGCAAGCGCGGGAGCGCCGCCACTCCGGTCGCGCGCTCGGGCAGCAGATGATGCCAGCCTTCCCCTTCCGCCGCGTCGCGCTGCTCGGCCTCGCCGCCCGGATAGAGCACGAAGCGTGACACTGCGTGCCCACGCATGGCGAGCCCGGCAGACACGTCGTTCCAGATCTCGCGCAAGCCGCCCGGCTCCGAGTGCGTCATGGCGAACTGGATCGCGCCGCTCATCGCCTAGGCTCCGACCCGGCGAGCGTGTGCGTCGCCAGCCAGGCGCGATCGTCCGATGTGGCCCGCACCCAGCGCCCGATCATCTCGCCCCAAGTTCCAGAAGGTGCTCGACTTCGCCAAGGGTCAGTCCGGTGATAGGTCGCGGCGGGGGATCGGCGCGTCGGCGGGGCGGCGCGGGCGCACGAAGCCTTGCAGCAGGCCGATCGCGTTCACGTTCCACGTCGCCAGCGAGTAGAGGCCCAGCCGCAGGCCGCCGCGCCGCCAGGAGAAGTATGCGACGGGGAGCGCCAAGGCCACGGCTTTTGCCAGCCACTGTCCGCTCAACACGAAGGCGAGCAGCAGCAGCCACCAGGCCCAGATCACGAAGCCGTAGCGCAGCTGCGCGAAGTCGCGCACGACCTGGCCCCAGTGCGGCCGGCCCAGCGCGGCGCGCACCACCTCGCCCGGACCGCCGGCATAGCCGGTGCGCAGGCGGCGCAGCATCAGCTTGTAGCCGGCGACCGCGTGGCCATAGTGGTCGACCGAGTCCACCGCGATCCGTGCCAGCTTCCAGCCTTGGGCGCGCAGACGAGCGCCGAGTTCGAACTCCTCAAAGGCGTGCAGATTGCGATCGGCGAAGTGCCCGACCGAACGGATCGCTTCGGTGCGATAGAGCCCGCCGCAGTCGAGCCGGTCGACCTCACCAGCGATCTGCGAGCCCTTGGTCTTGTCCGACTGGGCGCGCAGTTCGAACTCGATGCTGTCGGTGTTCGCCTCGCGCACCCGCCCGCCGACGGCGGCGAAAGCGGGATTGTCGCGCAGGAAGGCGATCCCTGCGGCGATGAACTCGGGCTTGAGCACCATGTCGCCGTCGAGCAGGTAGAAGAACTCGCCCCGCGCCTCCTGGAACGCCAGTTGCGCGCCCGTACCGCAGGATTTCTGCGTCGGATCGGCCAGCTGCAGCACTCGCACCGGATAGCCTTGCGCGATTTCGACTGTACGGTCGGTGGAGCCGCTGTCGGCCAGGATCACCTCGCCCCCGAACGGCGCGACGGCGGCGCAGGCGCTGGCAAGCGAGGCGGCGATGTGCGCTTCCTCGTTCAAGGCCTTGACCCCGATCGTGACCATGACACTGCTCATGCCTGCTTCTCGCCAGCAAGCGCGGGATAGATCCCGGCGTAGCTGGCCGCCATCCGTTCGGGCGAGAAGCGCGCGATCATGCCGTCTCGCAGCGGGGTCACCTGGGCGCGGGCGGCATCAGGATCGTCGATCATCCGCGCCAGCACCGCGCCCAGGGCGGCGACGTCGTCCACCGGCGCGCGCAACGGGTAGTCGGCCGGAATGACTTCGGCGAGGCCGGGCGCGTCGGTCGCGGCCAGCGGCACGCCGGCCAGCAGCACTTCGATTGCCAACAGCGGCAGCCCTTCAAAGCGCGAGGGCATCAGCACGCCGTCCCACTCGCCCAGGCGCTGGCCGAGCTGTTCGATGGGCGGCACGACTTGGATCGTCCAACCGGGCGCGGCACTCGCGAGTTCGACGCGCATCTGCGCCTCCAGCGGCCCGGTGCCGGCGATCGTCACCTCGACATCGCGGCGTGGCGTCACGGCATGGGCGGCGGCGAGCACGGCGGGCACCAGGTCGGCGCCCTTGGCCGGCACGAACCGCGCGGCGAACAGCAGGCGGTACGGGCTGGACGACAAGCGCGTGGCGAGCGGCGGTGGCGTCACCCCGTTGGCGACCACGCGGGCGCGCGGCCTCGGCGAGCGGGTGGCGATCGCGGCATCGGCATCGGCCGCGACCTCGGACACCGCCACAGCGGTGCCACGCGCCAGCCGTTGCGTGACCCAGCGCCCGACGCCGGCCCATTCGATCCACAGCTCGCAATTGTGGACGGTGCGCACCACTCGCACCTTGCGCAAGGCGGGTGAGAGCAGCGTGGCGATGGCGAAGGTCAGCTCCGGCACTTCGGTGTGCAAGTGCACCACGTCGGCCCGAAACCGCCCGACCGCCCGCGCCAACCGCCAGGCCGCGACCAGCGCGCCGCCCTTCTTGAAATGCCCTGCCGTCCCCGCGAAGAACGGCACCCGCCAGCGCGCCAGTCGCTCTGCCATGTCGCGCCCGACCCGCGACGGCTCCGCCAGCGCGAACACTCCGAACACCGCGAAATCCACTTGTTCGTGCAGGGCGCCGACGAGATCGATCGCCACGCTCTCGGCGCCGCCCAGGTCCAGCTTGGTCACGACTTGCAGCACGCGTAGGGCCGAAGCCTGTCCCCGTGCTTGCACAACCGCGCTGGCCGATGCACTGGGCAAGGACGATCCTTCATGGCCCGGCCCCGCGCCGCGCTTGCCAAGCATCTATCAGTGCAATTACGTGGCGTCGAGGGTTGGTCCCGCCACACGTCCGCGTGGGTCCGAGATGGCGATAGCATCAGCGAGCGACCGGCATCACGCCTCGCTTGCTGGGGCTGCCTGCCGATGCCACGATCCGCACGCGCGCAAGCCTGCGGCACTATGCGAAGGAGTGTTATGCAGGACACGGCTGCCGCCCACCCGCACGCCGCGCCACGGGTAAAGGGCACTGCAGCGAGCCTCGCCCCGCCGCTGGGGCATCGGCCCGAGATCGACGGGCTGCGATCCTTTGCCATCCTGCCCATTCTGCTGCTTCATTGCGGCATGCCCGGCTTGCGCGGTGGCTTCGTAGGCGTCGACATATTCTTCGTCATCTCCGGCTATCTCATCACAGCCATCGTAGAGGCCGAGATCCAGGCGGGGCAGTTCTCGCTGGTGCGGTTCTATCGTCGGCGCATCGTGCGTATCCTGCCTGCGCTTACGGTGATGATCGGCGTGACGCTGGCGCTGGGCTGCGCCATTCTGCTGCCCCTCCCCCTGCGTGAACTGGGCCGCAGCGCCGCAGCCACGGCGGTCTTCGGGTCGAACATCTACTTCTACGCCACCGTCGACTACTTCTACTCGGACCTGATGCCGCTGGTGCACACCTGGTCACTAGCGGTGGAGGAGCAGTTCTACCTCCTGTACCCGCTTATGCTGATGGCGACGCGTGGACTGGCGCGCAGGACAATACTCGCCCTGCTGATCGTGCTGGCGACCTTGTCGCTGGGCATCGGCGCGTTTCTGGCGCTGGTCGATCCAGCCGCAGGGTTCTACCTGCTCCCATCGCGCATCTGGGAACTGCTGGCCGGCGCATTGGTGGCGATGGGCGCTTACCCACGCTTCTCGCAGCGTGCTGCGGCCGCACTGTCGTGGTTCGGCCTCGTCGCAATCCTGATCTGCGTCGTCGCCATCAAGCCGAACTGGCCATTTCCCGTTCCTTTCGCGATCCCCGTTGCGGGATCGGCCTTGCTTCTGATCGCATATTCGCCTGGCACCACGGTTGCCTCGCTGCTCAGTTGGAAGCCGCTGCGCTGGATCGGCCTGATCTCGTATTCGCTCTACTTGTGGCATCGTCCGATCATTGCCTTTTATCTGCAAGGCCGGTCGGAGGTCGTGACGATCCACGATGCGGCGATCCTGCTGCCGCTATGCTTTATGGCCGCCATTGCCTCGTACCTGCTGGTGGAACGACCGGCACTGCGCCGCTGGCGCTCGGGCAACGGGCTTGTACCCCACGCCATGGCCGCGATGATCTTGGTGGCGATCGCGGTTGCGGGACTGGTGATCTCCACCCAGGCGGAGCGTATCCGCCAACTGCCGCCGCAAGTCGCGAAAGTGGCGGGCTTCCTGCATTTCGACAAAACGCCGGCGGGCCGCGCGCAATACGGCACGGATCGCTGCTTCGCCATGCCCTATGGCATTCCCAACGACGTCTCGTGCCTGATACCGCAGCCGGCCCGCGCCAACGTCCTCCTCATCGGCGACAGCCACGCTGCGCAGCTTTCGCAGGCCTTGCGGCAGGCTATCGCGCCAGCGCACCTGATGCAGGCGACTGCGGCGGGCTGCCGTCCGACGCTGGCGGGCCAGGGACTCGCTAGCTGCCGGGTGCTGACGCTGCAGGCGCTGCAACACACGGATCTGGCCCACGTCAGCGCCGTGGTTCTGGCCGGACGCTGGTTCGAAACCGATGCGCCGCTCCTAGCCGATACCGTGCGTGCGCTGCTCGCCCGTGGTGCACGCGCAGTGGTGGTGGTAGGCCCGGTCATCGAGTACGAGGCCGACTTCCCGGACCTGCTCGCCCGCTCGATGCTGGCGCATGATTTCAGCCGCATGGACCGGATGCGGATGCGTGACCGCGCTCAGATCGATCGCACGCTGCGAACGATCGTGACGCAGGCAGGCGGCCGCTACGTCTCGCACTTTCCGATCGAGTGTCCGCATGGCCGCTGCCTGCTCTTCACCGCCGACGGGGGCCCGCGCCACATCGACCATTCGCACCTTACGCCCGCCGCCGCTCGGCCCGTGGCCGAGGCGATCGCCCGCGCCATCGCACGGTGATCTGGGTTCAAAAGGGAGGGAGCAGCAGCGTCGCCGGAGGGATGGGCACGAAGATCCGGCCGATTTCCGCGCAGACCATCGCCGCCAGCGGCAGCGCCAGGATCAGCCACGCCAACCGGCGATGTTCGCGCAGCATGGTCCTGACACCCGCATCCGATAGCCCGGCGGCGAACGCCACGCCCGCCAAGACCGCGGTGAGCAGGTAATAACGCGGAGCCGTCGCCACGCCGACGATCACGTAGGATCCGGCATAGAGCAGGCCGGCCGCGCTCATCGACAGGGCCATCCAGGCCAGAGTGTCGAGCGGCTCGGGCCGGCGCGTGCGCGCGGACAGCATGGCAAAGCCGCTGATCGAAAGCCCCACCACAACGGCGGGAATGAACACGACACCCACCGTGTACTTGGCGGCGAGCCGGGATAGGCTTTCACGCGACGGGTGTCCCAGTTCGGCCGGAGTGACGGGAACGATGCCATTGCGCGGCTTGGTCGAAGTGAACAAAAGCAGTTCGGCATTCATGTGCCGGATGCGATGAGTGGCGTACACGAAGGGGTGCCGGATCACCGCGGCGATCCAGCGTTGCTTGAAATCAGACGGCGGCGGCACTTGCCCCGCAACGAGCTCGCGCTGGTCGACCAGCGGCGCGCCCGCCTTGGCCGGGAACCAGGCGCAGCGGCCCCATGGCGCCATCGTGTCCCACATCACCGGCGAGTAGCAGCGATTGACGTCGCGCAAGGTCACGCGCGAGCGCGGGCCGAGCACGCTTGCGTCTTGCGCGCCGTGGGCCACGCCGAGCAAGTCGAACAGCAGCAGCGAGTCTTCCACCCGCGACGGCTGCGCCGCGAACACCACGCGGTTGGCGACCTGCACGGCGAAGGTCAGCACGGCGGCGATCAGCGCCGAGACGATCAGGGTGAACCAGAACTCGCGCAGACGCCGAGGCGCAAAGGCGAGGATCAGCGCCGGTCCCGCCGCGAAGGCGCCGTTGTGGCGCATCAGCACGCCGCAGCCGAATGCCACGATCGCAAGACCGGTCAGCACCGGCCTTCCAGTCGAGCCGATCCGCGCATTGAGCAGCAGGCCATAGCCCAGCACGAAGAATGCGGTGAGCAGGCTGTCCTTGCTGATGGCATCGAACCACACCGCCGCCGCGACGACCCCGACCGCCAGTGCCACCAGCGCCAGCCGTGGCCGCTCCAGCCGCACGAAGCCAAGCGCGAGAACCGCGAACCCCAGCCAGTACAGCAGCACGGTGAATACCATGAGCGGCCAAGCCCCGTTGCCGAACGCGGTCAGCACCTGCCACAGCCGCGTCATCGCCGGCGGGTGCCAGTCGTTCAGGCGATCGCTGGCGACTTGCGCCCACTGCATCGTCGCGTCGTTGCTGAGCGGTGCAGACCGCGCGAGAACCAGGTGCATCGCGGCGATGATCAGCGCCAGCAGCGGCGCCAGGCGCGGATCGGCCCACCATCGTCGCGACACGGGCCCGGTCATGGCGGGGTCAGGCGGGCTCGCGCCGGCGCTGCGAGAGGGCGGCGAACAAGTCGGCACCGCTGATCTTCTTGGGGCCGACCGCGCCCATCTTCTCCCAGTTCTGCGCCACCGCGACGGCGATCATCATGACGATGCCGATCAGGGTGTCACGTTCCAGCAGGCTCGATTCGGTGACGTTGTGCCCCATGCAGAACAGCAGCAGCCCGACCGCGAGTGCGCCGCGTTGCGGGCTGATCCGGCTCGCCAGCAGTTTCCAGGTGGGCCAGATCACCGCCGCGAACACCACCAGCAGCATGCCCGGCAACCCGACGGTGACCAGCAGGTCGAGGTAGCCGTTGTGCCCCGAACCCGCCGTCTTCACGAAGCCCTGGCCATAGTCGTAGATCGGGCTGTCCTGCCCGGCGTCCCAGAACGAACCGTAGCCTGCGCCCAGCAGGATATGCTCGCCTGCATAGCGGATCATCGCGTCCCAGATGAACCCGCGCCCGGTGAAGAACTTGGGGTTGAGCAGGTTGTCGAACACGAAGGTCTGGTACGTGCTGTAGAGGAACCAGCCCAGCGCCGAGAGGAACATGATAGCGGGGATTGCGAAGCTGCGGATCTTCTCGTCATAGCGCTGGAAGATCCACCCGCACAGGATGGCGATGCCCAGCATGCCGGCCGAGGTCTTGGACTGCGCCTTGTAGAGGAAAAAGCACGATCCCAGCAGCACCATCGCGCGGATCCACAGCTTGATCTGCTTGGCATCGAACAGGAACAGCAGGATCGTGACCGCGCAGGCCGCACCGGCGATGTTCTTGTGCCCCATCAGCCCGCGCCAGTTGCCCACCACCGTCAACTGGATGTCGCTGTCCAGCATCAGGTGAATGCCGATCGCCGGGTCGATCAACACTGTCAGATAGTTCGCGACGAGTATCGCGCCGAACAGGATGCGCAGGATCTTGATCGTGCGCTCGTATCCCGCCGCCTGCATGACGATGAAGGTGTTCCACACCACGATGGTCATCAGGATCAGGCGGCGCACCGCGACGCCGGGATTTATGGCCCAGGTCAGGCTGAGCCAGCACCAGGCCAGCGCCAGCAGCAGCGGCCACGGCAGGACCAGCGATCGCGCGCCGCCGCCTTGTCTCATCGCCGCGAAGATCGAGAAGCCCAGGATCAGCACGTAGCCGATCTGGCGCACCAGACTGCCCTCGCCCGAATAGCTGACGTCGCCCGCCACCACTTCGCGCACGATCAGGGCCGGGGCCAGCAGGATCATCGTGAAGAACGCGAAGCCGGCGATGTAGAGCAGCTTGTCGCCACCCGCGGTCGCGGAAGATCCCTGCGGCGTCGCGCGCGGTCGACGCGGTTTCGCGGATGGAAGAGTGATCTTCATGGAGAGCGAAACGGTCCTGTCATCACGCGGGCGCCGGACGCCGGCCTGTTACCGTAGATACCCGTACCAAGCTATCGCCGCGCGGTCCAGCGACCGGACGGCCACGCGCTACTCCGCCGCGAGCCGCAGTGCCTGGTCGATCTGGTAATTGGGCAGCGAGAGGAACGCCTTCTTCAACGCCTCTCCCCAGCCGTCGGAGATGGTGCGGAAGTACGGATCGGAACCGTCGATGCGGCGCTCGTGCAAGGATTCGAAGCGGTCGCGCTCGATCACCAGCAGGTCCAGCGGCAGGCCGACCGACAAGTTCGCCTTCAACGTCGAATCGAACGAAACCATCAGCAGCTTCACCGCGCTTTCGAACGTCATCCCGCGCTCGTAGCCGCGGATCAGGATAGGCCGGCCGTACTTGGTTTCACCCACCTGGAAGAACGGCGTGTCGAAGCTCGCCTCGATGAAGTTGCCTTCCGGGTAGATCAGGAACAGCCGGGGCTCCATGCCCCGGATCTGGCCGGCGACGATCATCGATGCGCCGAAGGTGCCCGCCGCGCTCTGGCCGTTGTTGGAAGAGCGGGACTTGATCGTGTCGCGCAGCAGATCGCCCACGATCGTCGCCACCTGGAACATCGTCGGCGCTTCGAGCAGCGAGTTGTGCCGCTCGGACGGGGCCTTGTTGCGCTCCTCCAACTGGCTGATCACGGTCTGGGTGGTGGCCAGATTGCCAGCGGTCATCACCGCGATGATCCGCTCGCCCGGCACCGACCAATGGAACATCTTGCGGAACGAAGAGATGTTGTCGACGCCCGAATTGGTCCGCGTGTCGCTCATCAACACAAGCCCGCGATCGAGCATCATGCCCACGCAATAGGTCATGGTCCTAGTCCTTCAATCCCTCACCCACATGCCGCGCCCCACTGCCGCATCAGGGTCAGCCCCCTTGCGACTGGCTCTGGCTTTGCGAGCCCTGTTGCTGCGACTGGCTTTGCTGCGCCTGATCCTGCTCCACCGACAAGTGGACCGAGAGCCGGGTGTCGCCGGCACCGGTAGTGATACCGGTAAACGGCGCGGCCTCACTATAGTCGCAACCGGTAGCTACGCGAACATACCGTTCGTCGGGGCAGATCGCATTGGCGACGTCGAAGCCGACCCAGCCCAGCCCGCGCACGTAGGCCTCGGCCCAGCCATGGCCCGCCTCCTGCTCGGTCCGCCCGTCCATCTTGAGATAGCCGCCGACATAGCGGGTAGGAATGTCCAGCAGCCGCCCGGCGCTGATGAAGACATGCGCGTGGTCCTGGCACACCCCGCGCCCGGCGGCGAGCGCCTGCTCGGCCGAAGTCTTCACGTCGGTGGTGCCCGGCACATACTCGACCGCGTCGCGCACCGCGTCGCTCAGCTTGTGCAGGAAGTTCAGGGTGTCAGCGCGATCGGCCGCGACATTGGCGACCAGCGCCCGCACTTTCAGGCCGGCGCGGGTCAGCGGCGTCGCCCGCAGGAAGCACCACAGCGGCATGTGGCCGACATGGTCACCCAGCACGCCGTTGTTGTCGACGGTGCTGACGGTGCCCCGGCAGGTCACCACCACTTCGCGCGCGCCCGGCTCCATCGCCACCAGCTGCACGTGGTTGAGGTGCTGGTCGTCGTACTCCGCCTCGGGCCGCGCACCCTCCAGCGTCGTCGTCCAGTCGAGAATGCGCTGGCCATGGGTCGACTTGGGCCGCAGCCGCAGCCGTTGCAGGCCATGGCTGACGCCGTGGTCGAACGAATAGCGGGTCTCATGGGCGATGGTGAGAAGCACGAAGGTCCGCCGTTTCTAAGCTGTGAACCGGTAATCGGCGGCGATCGCCTCGCCGATGCGATAGGTCCGGCCAAGGAAGTCCTGCAGGAATTCGTGCAGGCCGCCTTCGAAGATCGTCTCGATATCCGAATCGTGCAGCCGGCACCCGGCGTCGCGCAGCAGCTGGTGCGCCTGCGTCTCGCCGCCGTACTGCTTGGCGAGGCCGGCCATGTTGCTGCGGATCTTCTCGAAGCAGAACACCAGGCTGCGCGGGAACCGCCCGTCAAGGATCAGGAACCGGGCGATGTCGCGCGGGTCCATCTCGCCGGCGTTAAGCCAGGAATAGACGCGGTTGCCCGCCACCGAGCGCAGCAGCGTGTCCCACTGCACGTTGTCGAGGCTGGAGCCGACCCAGGCGACGCTGGGCAGCAGCACGTAATACTTCACGTCGAGGATGCGCGCGGTGTTGTCAGCCCGCTCGATGAAGGTGCCGATGCGCGCGAAGTTGAACACTTCGTTGCGCAGCATCGTGCCGTCCATCGCCCCGCGCACCAGCGTCGCACGGCGGCGGATGGTGGAGAGCACTTCGCCCAGGTTCGTCTCGCGCACCGGCCGCGCCAGCAGCTCGCGCAGAATCATCCAGGTTTCGTTGGTGGCTTCCCAGACTTCGTTGGTCAGGCTGGTGCGCACCACCCGCGCGTTGGTCCGCGCGTTCTCGATCATCGCCAGCACGCTGCCGGGGTTGTCACGATCGCGCAGCAGGTAGTTGAACACTTGCGCGCCGGTGACGTCCTGGTTCTTCGCCAGGAACCCGGCTTCCTGCCCGGTGGTGGTGAGGACGGAGCGCCACTCCTCCTCCTGGCTCGCGCGGTTGCCGCGCGTCAGCGCGAGGTGGAACCCCACGTCGATCAGCCGCGCGGTGTTCTCCGCCCGCTCGAGATAGCGCGCCATCCAGTAGACGCCGTTCGCGGCCCGGCCGAGCATTAGTGGGGTGCTCCAGTGGTGGTCGCCGGTGGCACGTCGTCGCGCCCCCCTACTTCGTCATTCCCGCGCAGGCGGGAATCCATCTCCCGCCCCTTCGTTTGACCGAGCGGCAGCGTCCTCCACCACCCTTGCGTGTGCCCCTCACTCAGGAGACGGATCCCCGCCTGCGCGGGGATGACGAAGGGTCGGCTGCGGGTATTGGTTGCCCGTCGAGGGGCGCAAGCGGCGCTCTTCATTCGTCCAGCACCCAGCTGTCCTTCGTCCCACCGCCCTGCGAGGAGTTCACCACCAGCGAGCCCTTCTTCAGCGCCACGCGCGTCAACCCGCCGGGCGTGATGTCGATCCCGTCGGGAGAGACCAGCACGAACGGCCGCAGATCGACATGGCGGGGCGCCAGGCCCTCCTTGGTGAAGATCGGCACCGTCGACAGCGAGAGGGTCGGCTGTGCGATGTAGTTGGCCGGGCGGGCGCGCAGCTTGGCTTCGAACTCGGCGATCTCCTTCTTGGACGAGGTCGGCCCGATCAGCATGCCGTAGCCGCCCGATCCGTGCACTTCCTTCACCACCAGCTCGGACAAGTTGTCGAGCACATAGGCGAGCGAGTCCGGCTCGCTGCAGCGCCAGGTCGGCACGTTCTGCAGGATCGGCTTCTCGCCGGTGTAGAATTCGACGATGTCGGGCATGAAGCTGTAGATCGCCTTGTCGTCGGCGATGCCGGTGCCCGGCGCATTGGCGATGGTGACGCCGCCGGCGCGATAGACGTCCATGATCCCGGCGATCCCCAGCACGCTGTCGGGCTCGAAGCTCAAGGGATCGAGGTAGTTGTCGTCCACCCGGCGATAGATCACGTCGACCGGCTTGTAGCCTTCGGTAGTGCGCATCTGCACGCGCCCGCCCGACACGCGCAAGTCGCTGCCCTCGACCAGTTCGGCGCCCATCTGGTCGGCGAGGTAGGCATGCTCGAAATAGGCCGAGTTGAAGATTCCCGGCGTCAGCACCGCGACCACCGGCCGCGATCCCGCGCAGCTGGGCGCGCAAGCCTGCAGCGAGCGCATCAGCCGGCGCGGATAGTCCGAGACCGGCCGCACCGGGATCTTGGTGAACAGCTCGGGGAACATCTGCATCATCGTCTCGCGGTTCTCGAGCATGTACGAGACCCCGGACGGCGTGCGGGCATTGTCCTCCAGCACCATGAAATCATCGGCGCCGGTGCGGACCAGATCGATGCCGACGATGTGGGTATAGACGCCGCCGGGCGGCGTGAAGCCGATCATCTGCGTCAGGAACGCTTCGTTCTCGCGCAGGAAGTGGATCGGCAAGCGGCCCGACTTCACGATCTCCTGGCGGTGATAGAGGTCCTGCAGGAAGGCGTTGATCGCGCGCACCCGCTGCTCGATGCCGCGCGTCAGCTTGCGCCATTCGCGCGCGGTGATAATACGCGGGATCATGTCGAACGGGATCAGCCGTTCCTCGCCGGCATCGTCGCCATAGACGTTGAAGGTGATGCCGATCCGCCGAAAGAACCGCTCCGCCTCGGCGTCCTGGCGCTTTAGCCAGGATACGTCCTGCCCATCATACCACTGACGAAAGTCGGCGTAAGCGGACCGAACCGAGCCGTCTTCATTCAGCATCTCGTCGTAGCGCGAACCGCCGGCAGAACTCATCGTGACTCCCGTTTGACCAAGTGATGCAACAAGGCGCCCCACTTGCCAAGCGCGTTACGCTGCGCTTGCGAAAGAAATGCAGGACGGGCGACGCGGGGGTGTGCTGAGCTGCGAAGGCAAGCAGTGGTAGTTCTCCCTCTGCTAGCATCCACCGAGCGATTCCTGGATCGGCAGGCTCGAAGATCGCAGGACTAAACCGCGCATTCGCTGTGCTGACCGGCATTTCGTTTTCAGTGCGATAAGCCAGCTAGAGCTAAGGTGATGGCCGGAACTGGCGGAGAGCGGACCTTCGCCGCTCACCCGTTAGAAGCCGCCACCAGCGTCATCTTCGCTGAATTTTGAGGGAGGAACTCGGTTTGCCTTCTTCTGTCTGCGCAAATGCAAGATCACGCGAGCCCATAGGACAACGGTTATGGCAGTGAAGGCAGCGAGCATACGCTGCCACAGCGGATAATCTGTAGTAATCGCAAGCGACAGAAAGAACGGCCAAGCCGGAATCGACGCGAGGAATGGGAAATCTGTTCTCCAGAACATCAAATCGTTTGTTGGTATCCGCGCCTCCACCTCGAACTTGATGCTGTCCCAAATCTCCATGTCATCGGCTTAGGTGAACCGCCGTACGACCGCAACTGCACGCTTGCGGTCGATCAGGCTTGGCGCATAGACTTTCCGCTATGAACGCTCCTATCCTTCGAGTTGCACGCGCGACCGATGACATAGAGGCCCTGCTTCCCTTCTACCGGGACGGCCTGGGATTTGATGTTCTGTACCGATTTGAAGACCATGACGGCTTCGACGGCATAATGCTGGGCCGCCAAGGCGCACCCTATCATTTCGAATTTACCAGGGCGCACGGCCATGTCGCCGGCCGAGCCCCTACGCAAGATAACCTGTTGGTCTTTTACCTGCCTGCTGTACCGGAATGGCAAGCGGCGGTGGATCGGATGGAAGCTGCCGGCTTCCCGCCGGTTCAGGCTTTCAATGCCTACTGGGATCGGCGGGGCCGAACTTTTGAAGACCCCGATGGCTATCGGGTCGTCATTCAAAACTCAGCGTGGGGCACCTGACCACGTTGCCATTCGAAGGTGGTGTTAGGGTGATTGTATATCTGAGATTGGGCTTGAGCGGACACAATCGCTTAATCGTTCACGCGATTTGGCCATCCGTTCGAGAAACTCTTTAGTCTCAGCTATCATTCAAAACGGCCGCTCGCCGATGTAGTTGCCGGCCTCGCTGTAGCGGCACACCAGCACGTCCTCGCGGCGGCCGGTGGCGAGGGCGCAGCCGACCTGGCGGGTCTGGCGCCAGACCAGTTGGGTGTAGTGGCCGACGTCCTCGACCCGGCCGGTCGTGCTGTTGTTGGGGAACAGGCCGGGCTGGAAGTAGCGCCGCTCGCGCAGCCAGCCGTCCACCATCGCTTCCAGCGCATAGTAGCCGCGGGTTCCGGCCCACAGGTTCTCGCCCTGAGGATCGACGGACCGCTCGGGCGCATGCTCGAACGCGCCGGTGGCGGACAAGTGCTCGGCCCAGTGCCGGGCCGAGGCGGCGAGCGCGGGGTTCCAGCGCAGCGGTTCGATGCCGAGCGCCGTCCGCTCGCGGTTCTGGGCGGCGAGGACGCAGGTCTCGAAGCGGCCGGTCAAGTCGGTCGCGCCGATCAGCGCCGGCGAGCCCACCAGCAAGGCCGCTACGCCCACTCGCTTCAGCGCACCACGCCACATCGTTCCAAGCTCCAAGACAGAGCGAGGAGCAATGAACCCAAGACTTCACCAGCCGGTTGGCCGGTGTGGTTAGCGTGGGATTCAACAAGCTTGCCCGGTGCGCACGGGAACCCTGCGCAAAGCTACGGATCAGCCGTCCGTCTTGGGCGCGACGACCGCCACCCAATCGCCCCGGCGCACTTGCGCGAAGAGCCGCCGGGCAAAGGCGAGCGGCACGCCAATGCAGCCGTGCGTCGCCGCTGATGCCCGGACGTTGCTGGCGTGGATAGCAACGCCATCGTGGGTGAGGCGCAGCATGTAGGGCATTTCGGCATCATACAGTGTCGAGCGGTGTTCGCGGGCCCGCTCCAGCACGGGATAGACACCCGCCGGCGTCGGCTTGCCATCGGCGCCATAGAGGATCACCGCCGTGCCGATCTCGTGCCCGGCGCGGAACACCGACAGAGTCTGCAGGCCAAGATCGACGCGGACCCACACCGGTCCGGCGGGCACCCCCGCCTCGTCCCAGACGAAGCCGCCGAACGCCAGCGGGCGGTCGATGTCGAGCAGGCTGCGCACCTGCCGCCGGTCGCCATCGGGCAGGGTGAGCACGGGATAGCGCCCCGCCGGATAGACGACGCGCCGAGCGGCAGAGGCTGGGCCGACGGCGGGAAGCGGCTGCGGCTCGGCGGGGAGGAACATTGCCGCCAGAATGGTCCAGACACCCGCCAGCAGCAGGAGCACGGCTAGCCCCGCCCCGACTCGCTGAACCAGCGGCGGCCGC
>Ga0182212_1000072_pt1 | contig 15030 bp, 23 predicted proteins | sample G5R1MG_21_FD_129666 | JGI IMG/M metagenome (GOLD analysis project Ga0182212, IMG submission 129666) | Switchgrass phyllosphere microbial communities from Michigan, USA - G5R3_MAIN_03OCT2016_LD1 MG | ecosystem: Host-associated > Plants > Phyllosphere > Phylloplane/Leaf | place: USA: Michigan... | reverse complement strand
GGTCGACCAGCCGCAGGGCCGCCCTGCGCGCACTGAGGCGCACGCGGCGACCATCCGGCGCGCATGGGAGGAACGGCGCGAGCGGCGCGCCCTTGCGGCCAGGCTCGGGCAGGCTGTCGACACTATCGAGACCGTCACGGCGCAGCGGAACGACTACAAGCGGATTGCCGAAGCCGAGACCGTGCGCGCCGATCAGGCGGAAGGCATGGTCGCTACGCTCAAGACCCGCGTGGGCCGCCTGACCGCCCTGGTGCAGGGCCGCAAGGCGAAGCTGGCCACGATGGCGCGGGATCTGCTCGGATCGCGCACCGAAGCGGCGCGCCTGTCGCGTGAACTGTCTGAGCACACCGGCGCGCCGAAGCGCGGCATGCGGTCGGTCGGCTTCTCGACCTATGCCATGGGCCGCAACAAGGCCTGATACTCGACCTAGGAAATTAAGGGCTGGCGGGGCTTTTCTCGCCAGCCGAACCGGAAGGGAATGCAATGACCGATACCATGATTTTCGAAGTCGAAGCGGGTGCTGGCGTCACCATCGACATTCAGACGCCGCTGACGGGACCGCACCGGCCCATCTACAGCGCCAGCGCCCCGCCTTTGGAGACCGCAGGGCGGCGCAAGATGCTGCTGGCCGCGACCGTGGTGATCGGTGCGGCGACCGACGAAGAGATCCAGTGGCTGTTCCGCGTCAAGGAAGAGCAAGCGCGCGCCGGCCTGCCTCCGATCTGCCCTGACTGCGAGAACACCGGCATATGCGAAGAGCATCCGGTGCGCGAAGCTGCCCAGGTGTTCCCCAACGTGCTGGCGGTCAAAGTCGACACATCCTTCGGTGTGGACGCGCCATCTGATCCAGGCGCTTTGATCGCGCTCGGATATGACGCAGGCGTGGAAATGCCGCAGGTCTGGCCGCCGGCTATGCTGGATCTGCCCGAAGAGACCGATCCAGACGACGAGCCCACTAACATCGTCGCCGCAGGTCTCGACCTGCTCGACCGCGTGGGCTGGACGCTCTGCAACGGCGATACGGTGCGGTTCCTGGATGCCGCCGCACCGGACGGCCCAACCATCTACCGCATGACGATCACGAAGGAGGCTTGAGCCATGTCCGACATCAACTTCATTGCACCGACCGGGCATGAGATCCGGGGCGAGTTGCAGGCCAGCGAAGGCGCGTGGGATGTCATCTGGCAGGACGAGTCCGATCCCAGCGCCATCGACTACAAGGCTGACGGTCCGGACGTGCAGTGGGAGGCGGCGACCGCGTGCGGCATGAACGTCTATGTCGACGGCCAGGGCGAGCACTGGCTCCCGCATCACCTGATCATCGACGGCCATGATCTGCCGGAGGCGCACGTCGTCGACCAGTGGCGCGCCGAAGTAGTGCGGACCAAGCGCGGCGAACTGCTGCGCCAGCTTGCGGCCACGTTCGACCGGACCAGCGGCGAGTATGTGCATTGGACCGAAGTGTCCAAGTTCATGATCCACGGCCCGGACACCGCGCCGCGTATCGACCGCGAGTTGGAGAAGGCGGCTATACGCAGCAATCTCAATCGTGGCCTGATGTCGCCGCAGGATGCCGTATCCACCTGGCCAGGGCCCGACCCGATTTCACCTGAGCGCCAGCGGCTGATGGCGGTCAAGGAACGCATCACGGCGCTGGAACAGGAGGCGCTGCGGTTCCCCTGCCCGATGACCCTGCCGGTCGCAATCTGCGAACTGACGGCGATCATCCGCGTCGTGATCGAGACCATGCAGGCCGATCTTATCGGGAGAGCTGCGAAGTGAAGCTGACTTCCTCACTCACCACCCCCACGCGCCGCGCCAGCATGAAGAAGACCATGATCGACGGCGGCTATCCCCGCGCCTTCGTGGAAGAGACCATCGACCTGGCATTCCTGGCCATAGACCGAGCGATCGATGCGGTGACGACGACGTGCGCAGTCACGCCGCACCCTGTCGTCATGATGCAGGCGCAGTCGATGGCAATGCAGCTGCTGGCGGTGGAGTTCGAATTCCAGGCCAAGGCGCACGTCGAGGCGATGACCGACATATCGCGCGCCCATGGCGAAGAGCCCAACGGCATGATGTCGACCGATCCAGCCGCGAAGGGGAAGGGCTGATGGCCATCGCCTTCTTTCTCACCCTCACGGCGTTCTGCGGCTACATTGCCGGACGCCGGCAGGCCAAGACGTTCTACGATCTCGGCTATGATCACGGCTACCACGACACGCTGCGCGCTATGGAGGCGCGCGGCATCATCAAAAGGATCGACTGAATGCCGCTGCCTATCCCGACCAACCGCGCCGACATGGCTTCGCACGTTCTGCTGGCCGAAGTGTCGAGTGACGACGGCGACAAGCAGGCCTGGACCGTGCTGTCGCTCTGGTGGCGCGCCGACGAAGAGCGGCCTTTCGTGGCGGTCGTCGAGGGGCGCGTAAGCGCGGCTGAGACCGACATGCTCAACCGGTTCCGCGCCTCGTCGTTCGGCACCCTGGCTGCGGCGCTCGAATCGTTCGACGTGTCGCAGCTGCGCGACGAGCTCCTGGCCAAGATCCCCACCGACGTCGCCGAGCACTATCCGGACGGCAACACCATCCGCATGCGCGAGGCGGCTAAGCGCCGGCTGGAGCGCGGCTATCAGGGACCGGAGGAACTGAAGCCCGTTCTGCACTGGCTTTTCCCGGACGCGGTCGACTCCACGAACAACGCTCTGGCGCAGCGTGTGGAAGCGCACTTCGGCGTGAAGGCGCGCACGGTCCGCGCCGCGCTCGACACCAACGCGCCGATGTCCAGCTGGGGTATCGCGTTCATCAAGGCGATGCGTCACTTCGACGTGCGCGCATGGAGGAACACATGAGCTACCTGCTCGGCCAGATGGACGCGACCAGGATCATCGGCGAAGCGATCCACGCCACCGGCGAGAAGGCCCTCACGCAGACGAACGCCTATGACGCGGGCCTGCTGCTGATGATGCTCGGCAAGTCTTTCATCACCGCCGCCGAAGTGATGGACGCCAAGATTCGCGCCGAATGCAGCAAGGATGGCATTGCCCCCAACCAGCCGAGGACGGGCCCCGGCAACAACTAATCCCCTCCGGAGCGGCGGCGCTGCTCCACAACTTGAAAGGCGAAACCGATGTCTAACTGGAAATCCCCCCTCGCATGGTCAGCGCGCAAGCTCGGCCTGGCCAAGGTGCCGCACAAGCCTTCGACCGACCACAGCGCGTTCATCCAGCCGCTGGAGTTGATCCCCGGCATGGCGGCCGCACCCGAGCCTTGCATGCACCCTGCGCGCTGGAGCGAGGCGCGCCACCCGCGCGGCCGCACTTACGCGCAACTGAAGGCTGACGGCATCCGGGCTCTGTTCCTGCGCACTCGAGTCCTGTCGCGGCAGAGCCTGCCCCTCGACTGCGCGCTGCATTGCCTCACCGGCCTGGTGCAGCTGGAAGAGCGCTTTGGCCAGCCGATGGTGTTCGATGGCGAGTATGTCGAGCCGGAGGGCTTCAACGCCACGCTGGCAGCGCACAAGCGCGGCGAGGGTATGGGCACCATCCACCTGTTCGACGCGGTGCCCTATGCGGAGTGGCGCGCCAATCGCTTCACCGAGCGGCTGGAGGATCGCGTGCCGCGCCTGGTCGACCACGTCACGGCCATGGGGCACACGTTCCTGGAAGCCCTGCCCCTGATCCCGGTCGAGAGCGCAGAGCACGCGCAGCAGCTGGCCGCAGGATTCTGGTCGCAGGCGCAGGAAGGCATCGTCGTGAAGCGTGGCGCCTCTCTCTACCAGCGCGGCGAGTCCAACGACTGGCTGAAGCTCAAGCGCACGCACACCTATGACGGCGAGATCTTCGACTGCATCGTGGTCGACGGGCGCTGCAAGGCGCTCCTGGTGCGCATCGGCGACAAGAACGTGCGCGTGGGCTCTGCCATCCCGGAGGCGCTGCGCGTGGAGATCGGCGCAGATCCGGAGCGGTGGACCGGGCGCTATGTGGAAATCGGCTTCACCGACCGCACCGATAGCGGGGCGCTGCGCGGCGGCTACTTCGTTCGTCCTCGACCCGACAAGGATGGGAACCTGTGATGGAAGATCCCTTCGCCAAGGCGCTCCAGGAGGGCGGCGCGATCGCTGTCATGCTCATCGTCGCGTTCTTCCTGATCTGCGGCGCCATCACGCACTGATCATTTCGACTTTCGTTTCGTACGCTCCGGCGATGGCCGGAATAAAATGGAGAATATTATGCTCAAGATCTTAGTCGCCGCCCTCGCATTGAGCGTGGCGGCATGTGCTCCTGATCCGACCGCAACCATGGCCATCAATACCAATGGCCGAGTGAAGGTAGAGCGGATTGCCGTCATCCCTGACGATCTCGCCTATGGAGATCGCCGCGGTGTCTACGTCATCACCGATAGCGTCACCGGCGCACAGTTCATCGGCGTGTCGGGTGTCGGCATCACCGAGGTCGGATCGCATCGCGCCGGCAAGCAATCAGTCCGAGACGAAAGGTAGAAATATGCGCACCGTTTGGAAGTTCCCCCTCGATGTCAGCGACCGCCCGACGACGGTCAAGGTTCCGCACCTGGCCAAGCCGGTCCACGTCGGGCTTGATCCGGCGACCGGTCAGCCGGCGGTCTGGATCGAGCTCTACGACGACCAGCCGAAGGCCGAGCGCGAATACAAGGTTCACGGCACCGGGCACCCGACCGATGACAGCGGCACGCACGTCGGCGCCGTCATCCAGGGCATCTTCGTCTGGCACGGCTACGAGCGGAGGCTCTGATGGCCCGCTACATCACCGTATGGCGCAAGCGCGATAAACCGCTGGAATGGGATTTCCACATCAGCGAGGATTATCGCGAGGCCGCTCATGTTCACAGCAATCTGGTCGACCAAGACGTACAGCAGGGATCGACCTACGAGCTCGGCCCTGATCAGCCGGAACTTGGCATCGGGAGGCCGCGCTGATGGAGATCGAACGCACCGGGCGCGGCTTCCCCATCGCAAGGTTTCGCGACCTCTACAGGTCGGAATGCTCTATCCAGGATAGCAGCCTGGCGAACCAGCCGGCTGTGTGGGTTGGCGTCGATAGCGACTTCGACGGTGGCAAGAGCGCGCGCATGCACCTGACGCAGGACCAGGCGGCCGCGCTGATCTCACTGCTTCAGCGCTTCATCGACAAGGGGACCATCCTGCCATGATCGCCCCTTGGAACGCCATGTGGACCGGAGAACAGCACTATGAGATCCGGCGCTGTCGCTTCGCCGGCAATCAGCTGGCCATATGGCAACCCCAGGAGCCGGGCAGCGGCCAGCCGATCTTCGCCAAGCCGCATATCGTGCGCCAGCGGCGATCCATTGCCGAATGGCGCTGCACGGTCTGCGGCGAGCGCACGCACCCGCATGATCGCTGGTGGTTCGAACACGGCCAGTTCGCCAACGGCTGGTTCATGACGACTGAGGCGCCGGTGCATCTGCACTGCGCGCAACGGGCGCTGGAGGTCTGCCCGCACCTGCGCGCGACGAAGATCAAGCCCTACAAGTTCCCCGCCGGCTTCAGCATCCTGGCGTCGGCGCTGAAACCGGAGGCGATCACCGAGTTGTTCGGCATCGACCCTCCGAACGTCCCCGGCCCGGTGGTAGGGCAGATGAAGCTGGCTTGGCCAGAACGCAACATCCGGATCAAAGGAGAACCGACTTGAGCGAGTACCTAGGCCTCACGATGAGGGACAAGATCACCGGTTTCCAGGGCGTGGTGACCGGCCACGTTCACTACATCAGCGGTTGTTCGCAGCTGCTGGTCTCGCCGCCGGCGGAAGACGGCAAGTTGCGAGAGGCGGCCTGGTTCGATGAGCAGCGCTGCGAGGATGTCGGCACAAGCCGCATCGTTCTCGAGAACGGCGCTACTCCGGGATGCGACATGGCGCCTCCCAAGCGATAACGGGCGATTGCCAGCCGCCCCGGTCGATGGCATATCAGCGCTGTCGATCCGGGTGGCCAATGCCGGGAACGTCAAGGGCGGCTCAGGGGGTTCCATCCCAGGGGTCGCCCTTTCCTTTGCCCGCAGGCCGCCCCCGCGCTGCCGTTAGTACGCGGCCGCGCGAGGGCGGGGAAGTCGTCAGCCAGCCAGTTCAGTGACGGCTTCCTCTCCATACACGCGCCACGCGGCATGGATCGCTTCGCCGCTTGTGAACTTCGCCGTCGGATAGAAGCCGATCATGTATCCGTCGGCGCCGGCGGTCAGCTGGTCGGTGGCTCCAGGATTGTCGACAGCCATGCGCCAGTTGAACGCGGTAGCGTGGCGGCCCAGGTCGGTGTCGCCCTTTGAACGATAGCCGAGCACGAACTCCAGTTGCTTGGCCACGCCCTCGCCGCGGTCGGTGATGCCGGCAAGCCGAGCCTGCACGATGAAGTCGGCTTCGGGATGGGCGATGCGATCCGGCTGCACTTCATCGGGCCGCAGCACGACCAGGTAGTACGCATCCTGCGGCAATGGCACCTTGGCCGTCTGCGGCAGGTGCAAGCGCGCCTCACCCCAGGGGCTGTACTTGGTGAACAGCTTGTCTTCATGGCTCGTCGCGTAGGCGGCCATCAGATCGTTCTCGCAGATGCAGCCGAGCTCGACGAGCCCGCCCGATCCGAAGTCGCGTGCGGCGTGGACGATCAGCTTCGCAATGATGGACATGGTAGATCCTTTCGGAAGGCAGGCGTGCGCTCGACTTTACACAAGCGCCGTAGCGCAAGCCGTAGTTTCAGGGAGCGCCCCGCTGGAACCAGGATGCGCGGGTCCGGAATGTCACATCGGCCGGCGCTCGCTGGTCTGCCCTGCAAAGCGTGATCTGTATGCGCCTGGCGCCCTGGAGCGTCAACCGAATGAAGAAGGGCCGGAAGGATCACAAGGCGACCATGGTCCCCTCCCCTTCCGGCCCTTCGGTTTCGGTGCCTCTTCATCCCCGAAGGCAATGAAGGTCGGCTTCGCTCGCTGGGTTATGTTGTGACGCCACACCTATGCCGGCGCACGCTGTTCGTCAATCGTGGTCGATCTTCGCCCAGGTCTGCGGACCGACCAGGCCGTCCGGCTCGAGACCGTGCGCCGTCTGGAACGCCTTCACCGCCTTTTCGGTCGCCGGGCCGAAGTCGCCGTCTTCCTCGAGGCCGAGCTCGCGCTGGAGCTCGCGAACGTCGGCGCCGTGCATGCCGCGCTTCAGCATGACGGTCTTCGGATCGGGGATCATCGGTTGGCCGACGGGTGGCTTCCCGCCTTCCATGACGGTGACCAATTCCTTGCGGAAGTTGCCCATGTCGAACGACGGGTCGATCTTGCGGCCGCGCGGCAGGGCGTATTCCTTGTGCCCCGCTGCCATTTCCGCGCCGGCGCCGATGTAACGCAGGATCGCAGCCACGCCGTTGAGGTAAGCGGCCATCTGCACGTCGGGCCAGGGATCGGCGCCGGTGCCGGCGTTCTCTGCCTCGATACCGATGAAGTTGGAGTTGCCGGCCGTCACGCCTCGCCACTCACCGCGGCCCGCGTGGTTGCACTTGCCAGCCGCCAGGACGTGATAGGTGCCGTCGCGCGCCAGCAGCAGTTGCGAGAGCGGCCCCTCAAGATCCGGGCGGCCGTTCTTCACCAGGTTGAGGCTCGGCGCGTTGCCCTTGAGCGCGCCGGCGGTGTGGTGCAGCAGCACACCCTTGACCGTGCCCATCGCGGCCACGCCGGCGGCCTGCCATCCCTTCTCTTCGATCACCTTGCAGCCGGCATTGCGCAAGACGTCGGCGAGCCATGTTGCGTTGGCCATGATCAGACCTCCCTATTCAACGCCGGAGTGGCGAGGGCCTTGCGCAGCTGCTCCTGCAATTCCTCGTCATCCTTCTTCGTGACGACGTTCTCGGCGATGCGAGGCACAGCGAGCGATGCCTTGGCGATGTCGTTCATCGTAATGCCGGGCGCGATCTGGCTGTTCACTTGCACGCCGACGACCTTGCAGACGCGGCGCACAACGCCGAGCCAGCCGGTGGCGGTGTCAGGAATGCGGCGAGCGGCCGCCTTGGCTGCGGTGGTGATGATCATGACCAGGAGCAAGAGCGTGGTCGGCGAGATCCCGATCGCCTTTGCGATCTCTGGTACTAGGTTGGCGATATCCATGTGGTGGCCTCCGTTGTCGGGAGGACAGGCATACTCCTACTCGCGCGCGCCGCCTAGATGAGGCTGTCGACGTTGAAGGCCTGGCTGAAGATCGGCGAATAAGGGTTCGATGCGCGGCCGGCGCGCACCTGCCCGTAGAGGATCCTGTCGTGCAGGAAGGCACCCGCCTTGCTGTTTGGAACGACCAGCGCCGGATCGGTGGTGCCGAGCATCCAGCGCAGCCGCTCGAATGCGGACTCGTATGCCGCCTCAGTCATGTTCACGACTTCGAAGTCAACCAGGCGCCCACGATGCCCGCGCACGCGGTTCGGGTTGCCGCTGCGATCGCGCTCGATGCTGCCGTAGTCGGCGATCGTCTCGCCCTTGTCCAAGGCGAAGTTCTTCGTCTTGTGGGCCTGGCCGAGCACCGCATAGGTCGCCACGAAGCGATTGCCCGGCACCTGCCCGGTGATCTCGACGCGATAGTGCCGGAAGTTCACCGGCGCGGGGAGGCGCACCAGCGAGTGATAGCCCCGGCGGCCAGGCAGGTTGAGCGAGGCGCGGAAGGGAACCGGACCATACGAGTACGTCGGTGAGCCGGTGTTGATCGTGTTCCCCTCGTAGTCGGCGAGTACCTTGATCTGCATGCCCTCGGAGGCGTTGCTCTCCAGCACCGCGATCGTGTCGACCGCGCCGCCGGCGACATAGGTCTGGAACGCGAACTTGCCGCCCGACAGATCCGCCCACCACATCGAGTTGGGATCGTCGCGGCCGAGCGCTCGAGCGGGATAGCCAGAGACCTCGTTGTCCGCTGTCCAGGACAGCACCGGTTCGGGCGGAACGATGAGCGCCGGCTCTATCATGACGGTGGCAGGCGTCAGGATCCGCGCCGGCCCGCCCTGCGTCGAGAAGCCGAAGGTCGCCGTCCATTCCCCTTGCGCGCCGCTGCTCGAGATCGGCCGGGCCCGCATGTAGTAAGGGGTCGCTTGGTTCAGACCGTTCATCGTCATGCCGCCCAGGTCGAAGGAGCGAACGATGGGCGAGGGACACCACATGAAATCCGGCCGGGTCGAATACTGCACTTCGATCAGCAGCGTGCCAGCGGGGACCGCCGCGAAGTAGATACCGGCGCTGGTCACGTTGTTGAATGATAGGCCAGAGATCATGCACGCCGCCACAGCCAGAGGATGGGCCGCAGGCATAGCATGGATGCGCGGCGCCGCACTACCCGGCGTCAGTCGTCCGGCATCTGATCCAGGATGTCCTTCATATCCTGCGGCACGGTCTTGTCGACCGGTCCGCGCCCGCCCACGCGATCGCCAGGCAGCGCGTCGACCGCACGCTCGGCCATCGACCTTGCCATGTCGACCGTCGCCGCGCCAAGGATCTTCAGGATCACCCGCACGGTGTAGCCGACACCGATACCAATGAGCGCCGCCCAGGGGACGGCAATCTCGAAGTGCCAGATCGCGGGACACACGATGAGCACCGCGATGCCGGTTAGCGGCATGGTCTCACGCCAGTGCTGCGGCTTACCCAACCGCTTGTTCTCGGCCTCGATGGTCACCATGCGCGCCAGCATGATGCCGGCGCAGCCCAGCGCTATCGCGATGAGGGTGTAGAGGCTCGCATCGACTTCAATCTTGGCAGACTGAACCGCGGCGGCCGACGTCGTTGCTGCCGAGCTTTTAGCGATGCTGTTCAGTGAAGGGGACATCGCGCGGCCTGACATAGGTGGTCGAGAACGCCACGACGAATATCAGGCCAAAGATGATCGCGCCTCTAATTTTCCTGCCAGGCTCGACAATTACGTCACCAACTTGAGGCACACGGCGCAGCTGAAACCTCGTCGTCGGTGTCACCGTCCGATCAATCCACCATGCCGCGCTCAAGACGAAAGCCCAGCCGATGCACGACACCCACGTCCCGACCGTGAGGCTCTCACGCCACCAAGGGGACATCCACTCCCATGCCATGAGCAGGATCATGCGCGGTGTCACGAAGATCAGCGCGGCGATGAGGAAGAGCATCTTCACGCCTCGCACAGCCGTCAGCGGATGCTTGGCCGGGGCAGGATCGTCGACCATTTCCGCGATGATCGTATAGAGCCACTGAAGGCACAAGCCCGTCCCGAACAGGAAGGCCATGATCACGATCATTGCGAGCAAGGGCATCCCCTGAAGGCTTGGAGGAAGTGAGGACTGCGAGAACGCCGAGAACGTGTGCATCCTATGCTCCAATGCGTCAATCGGGACGAAGGCTCAATGCCCTTCGTATGATCAACGTGATCGCCGGTGTCGATCATTGCGCGTCTTGCCGCTCCTGGCGCGAGGCAGGGCGGTTGCAGGTCTAACTGTCCCGGGGCGGTTTCGATCCAGCCGAACGGCCGGCATCATTCGGGCGGTGGCTGAAGGTCCAAAGCAGCAGTCTCACGGCGATCACTCCCGACACCATCGACAGCACTAGACCAGCGGCGAACACCATCACGAATTCCAGGCGCAGCGACGGCGAAGCACATGCCGATGAAGAGCGCGTTGACGACTACGGCGAAGACCCACTGCATCAGGTGGTCGTGGCTGTTATGGGCGCACACGACACCGCAGAAGCCGAGATCCAGGATGCACAACGCCATCACCACCTGGTTGGATCGCATGGCGATGCCGGACATCCAGAGTTCGAACGACAGCGTGAGCATCAGCGTGGCCAGCGCGATCTCGCGCATCACCTTCCATTCGAAGCTGACCGTGAAGAAGGTGAAGGAGCTCACCAGCGAATAGAGGACAAGGGCAACCCCTGCGATCCAGGAGCGATGCTGCCAGTTCGCCACCGTAGCAGCGAGCGCCAGCAGCACATAAAACCCGGCTTCCAGGAGTTGCCCCATCATCGGTTACTCGGCCCGGTTCGGCTTGGGCTCGCCGCCGCGCGCGGCCGTCAGAATGCCGCGGATGTCCTCTTGATCTTTCTCGGTCAATCCGAGGGCTTCGGCGTGATTGCTTAGGCCCTCATCCAGCGCGGTGTGCAGGGCCTGCAATTCGGGAGTATCGCCAGCGGCATGCGCGGCGCCGAGTAGATCGGCGATCTTGAGGGCGTCGTCTTTTGCTGCATTCATGTGTCGTCTCCAGGTGGCGTGATTGCCGCGTCTCGGTTACGCGAACAGCCCCGCAGCTTCTACGACAATCGCGCCCCGCTCAAGTGCAGCGGGGCGCGTTATCTTAGATCGTTGGGGCGGTGTACGTGTCGCCGTTGTAGCGGCCGCCGGCGCCGAACGCCGCTGCCCAAAGCGCTTGGTCCTGGCTGGATACATCAGCATACGTGCGCCCAGAAAGCGTAAGGTCCTCGACGTAGGCGCGATACCAAATACGAGACGCGGACTTATTGCCGTAGGTTGCAGCCTGAGACCACGCGCCCGTCTGACCTGCTATAAAAGCCGCGCCGAGCAAGCCGCTGAACGCGCCGGTCGCTTGGTTGATACCCATATTACGGAAGCGATTGCCAAGCGAGTTGGGCGTTCCCTGGCTGTCCACATAGCCGAGCCGATTAGCATTGCCACTGACCGGCAAGTTGTTAACCGTATCCTTGAAATTCATAACCGTGAAATAATTAGACGTACCCCCGCCCAACAGCGTGTTAAAAACCATCTGCGGCGGCGTATTGCCGGTGTCCACAGCCGGCTTAGTGACGGTGTCCCAAAAGCTGAAATAATAGGAATGAGAAGGGTTAGCTAGCAACCATGCCTTAGCAGCGCGGCTTGAGTCTATGCTGTTATACTGGTTGTCAGTCCCTTGATTGGTCTGCGACGCCGCAACGTGCAGCCCGCCCTTTGGAGTACGTTCACGCGCGAATGCCTGACTATTGTCGTTGCTCCCAAGAAGCGTGAACGCACCACTGGTCGCGTCAACGGGATTGGCGGTAATCGTGGTAGTGGTAACGTTGAAGGTGACCGAAGAACTGGTCGTACTGACTACGTTGTAGACGCCGGGCCCGCCCGTAGTGCCGCTTACTTGGCTTAGAACCATCACTCCTGTCGCGACGTTCGTTCCGGTGAGGACTTGACCAGGCATGATCTTTCCTGCGGCAATGGCCGTGACGGTCATCAGATTGCCAGCCGTGCCGACCGTGCCATTGTCAATACGCCCGGTGAAGACGGCTGATCCTACCGCATCGCGCAGGCGCTTCCACGCGATGTTGGGGATGGACGAGCCAATGGCAGGCAAACCGGACACCGGGCTGGACGAGTGCGCAAAGTCGACCAGCATGATCGAACCAGGCACCAGCAAGGCGTCATCATCGTCGGCCCATGGCAGGGTCGGATCGGGATCGCCGGTGTAAGGAACGGCGATGTCGAGACCATAATCAGGCATTGCGTGTCACTCCTATTGTGGTCTTCCGATCAGACCAGCGTCAGTCCGGGGATCCAGCCCTTAGCGTAGAGCTTCCGATATACGCGAAGGGCGTTCAGCGCGTAGCCGAAATTGTTGCGATGCAGCCAATCGTTGCTGGTGGTGGTCGCGCCGCTCATCATTCCCGAAGGAACGCCTGGGTTGGCCGAGCCATTCGCCAGCGTAGCGCTGCTGCGAGTGATCGCCGATGAGGTTGCTGCGATAGCAATGCTGTTCCCGGACGTGCCGTTGGCGGTGGCCACCAGAACGCAGAGAACCGTCGACAGGGTCGTAGTGCCGCTAACCGCTGTCACACCTAGCGAGCCGCTATTCGCATTGACGTAGGCGGCAAGGTTGGCGGCTGCGCCAGCCGCGTCAGCACCGACCGCAATGTTCGATCCGAAGGTGATCACCGTCCCGTTGATAGTAACCGTATCGCCCGATGCAGGCGCCGCGGTGAAAGCGAAACCACCAGACGCCCGACCGTTGAGGTCGGCAGCATCGGTTCGATAGTTTGGATAGACGCCATAGCTGTCCGGGACGAAGCCCAGCGTGGCCATTTCCTCCGTCGTCGGGACAGCGTTCACGTCGACGAAATCGTCGCCGTAAATGCTCGCGAGGTTGGAGTTCGTAGCCAGGATATTGGTTTGCGTGCTGCTGCCGATTTCAGTCGATGAGACCTCAATCGCCAGGATCAAGCCCTTCCGGTAGATTGATTTGATGTACGACCACGCAGACGCCACCCGAGCAAGTGTCGTCGCCCCGGAAGTCGACCCATCGTTGCGACCGACCTTGATGAGGTTGACGCGCTCCTGTGTCAGCACGCCTAGGTCGGGGATCAGCGGAGTGTTCGGCGGGCAAGCTACTACGGATCCTGGCGTAGTGCGATTGAACACCATGCTTGTGACGGCAAACGTGGTGGGGTCGAAGGTAGTGACCAAAGTGCCCGGCACGCCTGCAAGGGTTGCGGCTATACCGCCGCTTGGCCCTTGGCTGTTGGAAGGGCTGACCGAGTAAGACGTGACCGTGGTCGATCCGGACGCAGCTATCTGATTACCTGATACGGTGAGTAATGCCGGCGCGCCGCCCTGCCGAGCGACGATCTGCGAACTGGTCTGCCCGCCGACCCCCCGATTGTTCACGGTAATAGACAAGCCAGCCGCAGCGAAGCGGTCAGCCAACTGCTTCGGATAAGCACCCTGCCCAGCTGCTGTGCCCGATGATCCAGCACCGGCTGTCAAGCTGTCGCCCCATGCGTCGATGATGGCGGTGTCACCGAACGCCCGGTACTTGGTGCCGCCTTCGGCTGGGATCCAGCTATGCCTGTTGTTTTGATCGTCCCAAAAGACGATGCGATTGTCGGTCGTGATAGACTGCGCAATCGCATTGTAACTGGAACTGGTCAGGGCATTGAATTGCCGAGCGTCAGACTTGCGGACGGAGCGCAAAACCTTCTTGCCGGTGACGCTGTCGGTAACCGACAAGGCGGTATAGGACGCACCATCGACATAGGGCAACTGCGACCCACCTAGCCGGTCAGCCAATGTCACCGTAGGCTGATCGGCCATCTTCGCGTTGCTCGGAATGAGCATGCGCGTGAAGACCATGCCGTCTTTCGCGCTCCAGTAGCCCAGGAGGCGATTGCCCCATCGGAAACGAAGAACGCCGCCGGCCTCCACAGGCAGGCGCTTGAGCATCACGCCAATGCCGCCGGCCAAAAGGCGCGAGACCAAAGTGCTGGTCAGATCATCATCGACCTTGGTCGACGCTGGCACGATCAGCTTGCGGAAATAGAAGCCGAGCGAAGGCGTGAGCGTGCCATAGCTCCGGTTGCCAATCCGGAAGCGAAGCATGTTCGTGCCGCCCTGCTCGGCTCCCAGCGCCTTCAGCTTGTCGCCGGTATTCGCACCGACCAGACGGCTGATGAGCCCGCTTCCATCTTCGATCTTGCTGGTCAGGGGCAACGTAATCTTGCGAGGAAAAAACCCATTCACCGCATCGAGGGTGGCGAAGACACGATTGCCAATCTTGAGCCGCAAAGTACTCAAGGGGCCCATCGTCTCGCCAGATGAGCGGCGCACATACGTCGAGACCGGGCTGGACATGAGGCGCTCGGACAGCTTGAGGCCAGGCAGGTCATCTACCGTGCCGGACGCAGGCAGGCGAACCTTGCGGAAATAGAAGCCGAGCGCAGCATCCCAGGTCGCGTAAAGCCGGTTGCCGATACGGAAACGATTGAGAAATCCTGTCTCGACCGCATTTTTCTGGATTGGTCTAATCCGGGCCCTCTCATCGAGAGTCATCGCCACATTAGCCATCCCGTCAACCAAAGTATCGGCCGAGATAGGCGTGCCAGGCTGAAGCGCCGTATCCGCTTTCGCGCCTTGCGCAGCAGTGGCTTTGCCAGCAAGGGCAGCGGTAACGGTGGCGGCGAAATTAGCGTCGTCACCTAGCGCGGCAGCGAGCTCGCGAATGGTATCAAGTTGTTGCGGGGATCCATTTACTAACGCATCCACCACCGCATGCACAAAAGCGGTGT
>Ga0182212_1000069_pt1 | contig 15399 bp, 42 predicted proteins | sample G5R1MG_21_FD_129666 | JGI IMG/M metagenome (GOLD analysis project Ga0182212, IMG submission 129666) | Switchgrass phyllosphere microbial communities from Michigan, USA - G5R3_MAIN_03OCT2016_LD1 MG | ecosystem: Host-associated > Plants > Phyllosphere > Phylloplane/Leaf | place: USA: Michigan... | reverse complement strand
CGCCGCGGCGAGGTGTTTCGCACAGCCCGGGCAGGGCGGGTCGGTGATGTAGACGGTCGCGCCGGCGACTGACTGGCGGGCCCAGAGGAGCGCGTTCATTTCGGCGTGGACGGCGATGCACCGTCCGGGGCCGGTGTCGTAGTTGGTGTGCTCGGCGAGCTCGTCGTACGTCAGGCGGCCTCTGGGGCAGTGGCCGTCGAGGCATCCGGGGTGTCCGGCGGGCGCGCCGTTGTAACCGGTGGCGACCACACGCCTGGCCTCATCCAAGACGACGCAGCCGACTTGCCGCCTCGAGCAGTCCGCCCTTGTGGCGACCGCGCGGGCGAGCCCGAGGGCCCACTCGTCGACCGTCGGCCTCACGTGTCGTCCTGCGTGCGCGGGCCACGAGCAGCAGCGGTGAGCCGGCGGAGGTCGGAGCGGAGCAGGGGGCGGGGCGCGGCCTCTCCGTTGCCCCAGGCGGCGTCGACCTCGTCGTCCTCCGGCCCCTCGTCACCGCATCCGCGCAAGTAGGCGGCGACGCGCTCGACGGCGGCCTCGTCCTCCCCGGCAGAAGGCGCAGGCGGGACGAGACGCCGGTAGCCGAGGGAGTGCAGGCCCTTCGCCACGTCCTCGATGCGGTCGCCGTCGTCGTTCCCGAGACAGGAGCGCAAGTCCGCGTCGAACGCCTCGATCTGCTCGTCCTCGGTGGGTGCGGCGGCCACGGCACCGGGAGCGCGGACGAGCGGGATGACGGTCTGCCCGCCCTCACGCCAATAGTCACGGCGGCGGATGTCCGTCGTGGCCGCCGCGAGACGGTCATCTAGGTAGACGAGGCCCCACGCGGCGGGGTCGCTGGGGGTGTCCTGCGCCCGGCGGGCACGGAGGGCGATCAGTTCGGCGGCCATCGAGATCACTTCGTGCTCGCGAGCGAGGTAACCATTGGCGATGGCCTGCACGTCGGCGTCAGTCAGGGTCATCGGGCACCAACCAGGAAGTCGGGCCGGGTGCCACCGACGGGCCAGGTGATGCCTGACCTGGTGCAGTGGTCGTCGTGGTGGTGGTAGATGCGCCAGCACGGGTCGGTCTCGCCGTAGTTGCCGCAGGTGACGCCGTGGCACCAGACGCACCGCCACCACGTGTGCGGGCGACCGATCTGCTCGCCGATGTGCGGGCGGAAGTCGTGGTCGACGCCCCCGGTGGTGCAGCGGCGGGTCTGCTCGTGGTCGTTGGTGGCGACCTCGCGCGTGACGTCGGTCAGCTCGGCGTTCATCGGTCCTGCTCTCGGGTGTGGGGGACGGGACGGGCAGCCTCGATAGCAGCGCGGAGGCGGTAGTTGGGGTGCCCGACGAGGCCGTGCTCCTCGGCGGTCGTGAGCACGAGGCTGAGGTCGCGGCGGTCGACCACTACGTCGCCGTCCTGTGCGGCGAGGTCCCGGGTCAGGGCCCGGCGGTCGTCCACGGTCAGGTGGGCGGCGAGAGCAGCCACCAGAGCAGGCAAGGCGTCGAGGGAGACGTGCGCAGGGGCCTCGATGTCTCGCTCGGGACTGTGGACTCGCACGATGACGCCGTGGCCCACGCGCTCGTGGACTTCGACGTAGTCACCCTCGGCGTCGGGTGGGGTGCGGTGGGTTCCGGGCATGGTCACTCGCCGTCCTTTGTGGTGGGGGCCTCCTGCGCCAGACGAGCACGCGCGTTGGCAAGGGCGATGGACGTCGCCGCGATCTCCCGAAGGCTGCGCGGGCCTGAGTAGGTGCCGCGAGCCTGGACCGAGTCGCACTGGATGCCGTCGTAAGAGGCGAGCAGGAGATCCCCGTCGAGCCACACCTGCACTCGGTGCGCGTCGATGTCGGGGAGCCCGAGGCCGTCTGTGGTGTTGGCGGCGGCCAGCTCGGCGCGGGCAGCATCACGCTCGGACCGGGCGGCATTGCGCTCTGCCTTCAGGATGTCCTTGCTGCGACGGGCGCGGTCGTGCCATCGCATCTCGTCGGCCACCTCGTCACGCAGCCGCGCCACCTCGGCTTCCGCCTGCTCGGCGCGTGCGGTCAGGGCCGCGTGGGCGTTGACCCGCTCGACGGCCAGGGCCGCGTCAGCGGGGCGGTGGAACGTCGCCACCGGACGGTCATCAGCCTTCTCGCCGACATCCACCTCGTCGTGGTTCCACACTTCGCCGACCTCATAGACGTGGATGCCGTAGTGCTCACCGACGCGCCACTGCTCGGGCTCGTCGTCCTGGTCGGGTGCGGGTGCCACGGGCATGTGCTCGGTCGGCTTGTCACGCCACCGGTCGACGTCGCGGCACTTCCCGCAGTCGGTGGGCCCGGTGGGTGCGGGTACTACGGGGACAGGCGGCTCTGCGACGAGTACCGCAGGCGCGGCCCACTCGATGCCGTCGGGGTCCTCCACCCGGACAACACCATCCCCTCGCCACGCGGTGATTAGCCCGACGGCGCCCTTTCCTTCGCCCTCGACGACTCGGCCGTACTGGCCGACGTGCTCGGCGGTCACGGGGACGTGGTGGAGGTAGTCGAGAGGCAGCAGGCCGATGTACTCGCCGTTGCCGTCCCAGCGAACCTGCGCGGAGTCGTTGCCGATGCTTCGAACGGTGCCGACCGCGGACGCGCTCTGCGCGTGCTTGACCCGGTCGCCGGGCTGGAACTGTGCGGTCACTTGGTCCTCCTGGTCAGGGCGGCCCGAACACGGCAGGCCAGGGACGGGCGGGGAAGGTGGGCGGCCATGCCCGGGTGCGCGAGACGCAGGGCTCGGCGGCGGTCCGATAGGGCGCACGCGGCGTAGACCCCGCCGAAAACGAGCCCGCCGTACACGACGACACCGCCGAGGGCTGCCAGCGCGGACACCGCCACGGCGGTCACAGGAGCCCTCCGCGCATGAGCCGCGCGGACGTGGCGGCACCGCAGTTGTCGCAGTGGACTGGTCGGCGGCGTTGGCGGGCGACGTTGACGCCGAGGACGTGGATGCCGTGGTGGGGGCCGCAGACGACGTGGGTGCAGCCGCAGCCGAGGCGGACGTATCTGTCGGCGCCGGTGGGGCACTCACGCCACGAGCACTCGACCGTGAGCGACAGGTGGTCGCGCATGTCCGCCGCCCACAACCGGGCCTGGGCGACGTCCTCGGTGAGCTGACGCAGCCACGCCTCGTCGTTCATGCGAGACCACCGGTGGCGATGACGACCGCTGCGGCTGCGACGGCCCAGAAGCCGGCGGACAGGCCGAGGGCGATCAGGATGCCGCGGGCGGGGGACCGGTGCGGCAGGACGTTGTGGGTGGGGATGGTGCGTGTGGCGATCACTGGTTGCCTCCGAAAATCACGGTGGTGCCGGCGTAGATGCAGACGACGGCGAGGACGAACGTTCCGGCGGGAGAGGTGTGCTCGTACCCGTCGGTAATGGCGGTGTGCCAGCCCCACCAGGTCGCGGCGACACCGATGAGGACGAGCGCGACGCCGAGGGCGGTCATGCGCGGACCGCGCTGAGGTGGTCGCGGATCCGCTCGAACAGGAGGTGGGGGCACTCGGACCCCCGTTCGGGTTCCATCCGCCGCCACACCGCGCACGCCTCGAGAGGAGTCCCGCCGAGGTGGAGGACGACCGCGAGGACCACGCCCCCGTGGAGGGGGATCACGCGGCCTCATCTGGTCGGGACCACGCGGCCACGTCAGCCCGGGAGCGGCGGTTCAGCTCGCGGATCTCGCCGGGGGTCATGAGGTCGGCCCACGCGTCGGCGATGTCGGACGCGCTGGGGAGGTCGTCCTCGTCCCACACGTCGTAGGCGGTCATGCGGTCGCCTTGAGAAGCGCCCGGAGGTCGGAGACCAGCAGCGCGTGGTCGCCGTCAAGTCGCCCGAGCGTGTAGATCACGTTCGGGTCGTAGTTCGACGCCTGCTCCCACTCGTCGCAAAACTTCGCGACTCGAGCCGCCGCCTCGGGGTAGTGCGCCTGCGCGCTCATGCGGTCACGCGCCGGCGGTTGGCTGCGTCGCGGATACCTGCCTGGACCTTGTTGCGGCGGACCCGGTCGATCTTGTGGGCGGCGCGGAACACGAGGAGCCCCTCGATGACCTGGTCGAGCTGAGCCGGGGTGAGGTCGGCTTCGGCCTTGACCGCGTGGGTGTCGTGGAGAGTGAGGGTGATCCCGCCGGTGCCGGTGGTCTCGAGGATGAGGACGTTCTCGTCGGCGAGGTAGGAGCCGATCTGTGCGTCGCGGAGCCACCCCCCGCGGTCGTGTGAGAGGACGGTGTTCATGGGTTTCTCCTGTGTGCTTGGTCGAGGTCGTTGGCTTGGGCGTCCATGAGGGCGGCGAGGCGTGGGTGGTTCACGCGGATTCGGGCTGCTTCTTCGCGTAAACCGGTGATGAGGGCGCGCGTGGTGGGGCTCATCGGCGTGCGCGCCGGGGGATAACCCGGTTGCCCATCGCCTTGACCGCGGGGGGCGGCACGGCCCCGGACCCGCTGATGCGACCTGTGAAGAGGACGCCGCGCGGCGTGATGTCGAGGACCTCCTCGATCTCGCGGGCCACCTCGGGCGAGCAGGTCTTGCGCCGCCCGGTGCGGAGGTGCCCGACGACGGAATCGGCGCACCCGACCTCTTTGGCCAGCCCACGCACCGTGTAGCCCCGGTGCTTCATCGCGCGGCGGAGGACGTCGGGGGAGGTGAGCTGGATGTCGTATCGCCAGCGGGCGGGTGTTGCGGTGGTGGTCACTGGTTGCCTCCGGTGAGCGTGGTTCACGCACGGTTGGGGCTGCGTGTTCGCACAAAGTAGCACGGGTGGCGGGGTTTGCACACGGTGTTGTGTGCGCGAACCGCTGGCGGGTGCGAGACGATCACTCGTCAGCCGCGGGCGTGTGCGCCCGTGTTGCACACGCGTCGTGTGCGCGGCTGGTGGTCTGTGCCGTCGACCGTCAGGAGAGTCCTCGTCGTGAGCAAGAGCGATAAGCAGCGGGGGCGCCCCGGCCTGCCGGACCACTGGGCGAACGCCCTCGTGAGAGCCGGGTTCAGGACGGGTGGTGGCCGGTACAACGCTTCGGCGTTCACCCGGGCGCTGAAGGCGGCCTCTGGTGATCAGACGTGGCCGTCTCCGAACACGGTCCTGGACCTCATCTACGCCCGCCGGGCGACCCGACCGGACCCGAAGCTCGTGGCGTTGATGGCTCAGGTGCTGGGTGTGGAGCGGGACGTCGTCGCTAGGTGGGCGAACCCGGAGCGTCCGGGGTCTGCGCCGTGGGTTCCGCCGGCTGCTTCTTCTCTGCTCACGGGTCAGCAGCGACGTGCCCTTGACCGGTTGGTTGAGGTGATGGTCGCTGACGTGAACGGTGACGACGTGGACGGTGATGGCAGTGGCGACACGGCCCCCATGAATGAGGTGGACGCGTTGGAGACGACGGCTGAGCGGCGTGGCCGGATGCTTCGGGTGTCCACGAACGTGAGACCAATCCGTGGTGACGGTCAGCCCCGAACGGGGGGTTCAGGTGGCGCGAGGAAGCGCCAACCGGTGACAGATGGTGACGGCGGTGACGACACCTAGGCCCCGTGTCGGTCCCCCGTCGCACACTTGGTGCACGGAGCGTTCAGAGACGAGCGGGGGGCCGCGACAGTGCAGGTGACAGTGGTGCGTGGGAAGACGCCGGCTGGGTGGTGGACGAACGCGGGTGAGGCTCTGCTCGTGGCCGCCCCCGAGGGCGTGAGTGATGTGGGGCTCGAGGCGTTGCAGATGACGTGGTCTCGGTTGCTCGCCGAGGGCGGGTTCGAGCTGATCGGGCCGGACCCGTGCGTGTCGTACGTGGTGTGCCCTGCTGCGACGGCGGTGGTGGAGATGTGTGTGGGTGAGGGTCGGATCGTGGGGACGTTGCACCCGGACCACTTCACTTGTGGTGCGGCGGTGGCGTTGACGGGGGTGGTGGCGGGGATGTACCGGTCCCCGTCGCCCCTCGTCGCGTGACTTTGCGCGGCCCGGAGTGTGCGTGAACGCGTACACTGGCAGGGCGCCGCCCGGGCGCGCGGACGGAGGCAACCCATGACGCTCACCGAGTTCCTACTCGCCAGGATCGCCGAGGATGAGTCGACCGCGCGGACGGCCTCTGCCTCGCCTTGGAAGTGGACAAGCAGGGACGACAACGCTTACGGCATGCCGAACGTCTCGTGGACTCTTCAAGCGGCGGACCGCGACGTAACCGAACTGGATGCGGCCGATCCCTACGCGCTTCGGCTGGACGTCGAGCCTGGGGACCGTAACCACATCGCTCGTCATGATCCAGCGCGGGTGCTGGCCGAGTGCGCGGCGAAGCGACGGGTCGTCCAGTGGGGCGGTATGGCTCTGGCGAGCTCGGACGCGACCTCCGACGACGGCTCTCCCGCGGCCGAGAGAGTGCACGGGTACGGCACCGCCTACGAGGCCGTGCTGTCGCTTCTCGCAGTCCCGTATGACTCGCACCCGGACTACGACGAGGCGTGGCGTCCCTGATGGGTTCGGTTGCGGATCAGTGGCACCGGAAGGTCGACGGGAAGCGGGTCCGGTCGGACCGGTACGGGCGCGGTAAGCGGTGGTTGGCGCGGTGGACGGACCAGTCGGGGCGGAAGACGGCGCAGGCGTTCGCGTCGAAGGACGAGGCCGTTGCGCACCTGGCGCGGGTGGATGTGGATGTCCGCTCGGGGACGTACGTGGCACCGAGCAAGGTGACGTTCGGGGAGTGGGCCGCGGTGTGGCGACCGAGGCAGGTGCATTGGCGTGACTCGACCGGGCGGTCGCACGACTCGAGGCTCAACGCGCACCTGCTGCCCGCGTTGGGGGAACGGCGGTTGGGTGAGCTGACCCGCGCTGACGTCGCCGACCTCATTGTCAGCATGACGGCGAAGGGGTCGGGGCCGCGGACGGTCCGGCAGGCTCACGTCCTGTTGGTGCAGATGCTGGCGGATGCGGTGCACGAGAAGTTGGTGCCGGGGAACGTGGCGGTGGGTGTGACGTTGCCGAAGCCGGCGAAGGCGCCGGTGGTGCCGCTCACCGCGGCGCAGGTCCGCACCTTGCGTGAGGGGATGCCGGAGCATTTGCGGGTGGCGGTGGACCTGGGCGTCGCGTCGGGGATGCGGTCTGCCGAGCTCAGGGGGCTCACCTGGGACCGGGTCAACGGTGACACGGTGACGGTGGATCGTCAGTTGTCGCGTGCGCCTCAGCGTGGTCTTGGTCCGGTGTGGGGTCCGCCAAAGACGGCTGCTGGTCACCGGAAGGTGGTTTTGGACGGGCGGACGGTGGCTGGGTTACACGCGCACCGTGAGCGTTGGGGTGACGGGCCCAGCGGGCTCGTCCTGAGCACGACGTGGGGGAAGGCCGTCAGCCAGGCGGCGTTCGCTGACGCGTGGCGCGACGCAACCGTAGGCATGAACCTCCCGGACCGTTCGGGGTGGCACGCGCTCCGTCACTTCCACGCGTCGATGCTGATCAGTGAGGGCGTGTCGGTGCGTGGTGTCGCGGACCGTCTGGGTCACGACGACCCCGGGGTGACTCTCCGCGTGTACGCCCACTTGATGCCCGACGACACCAGGCGTGCCGTCGCAGCCGTCAGTGCCCGGTGGTGGGACGAAGCCGAGGCCGCCGTGGACCTCGACGTCGCCGTATGAGGTAGGGGGTACGTCATACACGCGGGGGGCGGGGCGTATGGGTTTGTGCGCGACGCGCGTCCACAGGTGTGCGTAAACTGTGGGTGAGGTGCGAAGGTCGCGCCCACAACGGAGGCAACCGACATGAGCACGTACAGGGTCCGGTTCATGCAGATGTTGGAGTTGACTGTCGAGGTCGACGCAGCCGATGAAGGCGACGCCGAGGACAAGGCTCTCGCGCAGAGCCAGGCATACTTGGCGACTCTCACTGGCGGCGAAGGCGTGAGCGTCGACCACACCAACTTGGATGGGCTTGGGGCTGACGAGGTCACCGAGCTTGGTGGTGGACGATGAGCGCAATGAAGCCGTGGTCAAAGGTCGATCACCCGTTACTGCCGTGGTCGTTCGTCGACACGGGCGACGACATGCCAGCGGTCATGCCGACCGAGGCCGCCGACCGCGCCGTCCGAGGGGTCAACTACCTCGAGTTCCCCAACGAGATGATCGCCGCCGCCGAGGCCGAGACGGCACGGCTCCGCGCGCAGGGCGAGGCCATGACCGCGCTCATGCAGGAGCACCTCAAGATGCGCGGCGACGAGGCCAGGCAGCTCATCGAGGTCGCCAACGAGCGCGACGCGGCCCGCGACGAAGCGGCCGACCTGGTGCGGGAACGCGACGAGTACCAGGCCCGCTACTACCGAGCCGACGAGCGTTGCACCGAACTGGCCGAGGAGCTGGACACCCTCCGGGCCCGCGACAACCTCAACCTGCCCAAGGCGGAGGTCTTCTACACCGAGCACTGGGCCGAGGCCGGCGTCGACGGCACCGTCCACGCCATTGGTGACGACATGAGCCTTGACGACATCCGCGCCACGACCGCGAGCTGGATCGCCCTGTTGCAGGATCGACTCGCCCGTCCAGGCCAAAGCGCCTGACGACGCCGATGGCCCCCCACCCGACTGGGTGGGGGGCCATTTTGCGCGACGCCAGGCTTCGCATGTTGCACGCCTGCTGCACGGGTTGGTGCAGCGGGCGGGCTGGGTTACACCGATGCTGCACCTGGGGCCTGACATTCGCGCACGAGTTCGGGTGCGTAAACACGGTCCGATCGGGGCGACCGTTGGGGTCCGGGGCTGTTTGTGCAGGTCACGGCCCCGGACCCCTTTGACGGGCTCAGATGTCGAAGTACAACTTCCCGCCGCCCTGACCAGCACCGACGAGGATCGGCTGCACCACTGCTGTCCGAGAGGCGGCGAGGACGCGAGTGGGGCTGGAACGACGAAGGCCCCGCCCCCGAATCGGGAGGAGCGGGGCCTTTGGTGTCTCAGCTCGGCGCGCGGGCGCGTCTCAGAGCGCAGGCTTCATGCTCGTTGCAACTTGCGGTAGGCGGCGACGTCCTGCTTTGCGTCTCCCAGGCAGGAGTAGAACTGCCAGCAGGTGATGGCCCACAGCGGCCCCAGGAAGGGCAGTGCGAGCAGTGCCCAGAGGGCTGTGAGGCCGTAGGTGGCCGTCAGGTACCCGGTGCCGATGAGAACGGCGAGGGCCGCGCTGGTGGTCAGCAGCAGTAGCACGCCGGACAGGACCGTTAGGACGACCCCGCCGGCTGCTATCTCTCGGCGGAACGCGAGCCGCTTGTGGTACCGGTCACCCATGTCCTTCCTGTCACCGAGGAGACGGCGCACGCTGTCCTCGTGATCCTCGTCCAGCACGAGTTGCAAGCGGCTTACGTCGAGGTGACTCACATGTCGTCCTTCCGTCGCGGCCAGGGCCAGCGGGGCGGCTGTCCGAGCCACTGGTCGAAGGTGATGTCGGGTGGCTTGGGTCGATTGCGGTTGATCCACGCGACCCACGCGATGGTCGCGCAGATGATGATCAGCGCGAGGAGCGGCGCGGCGGCGCCCGACATAGTCAGGTGCATGACTGTTCCTTCCACCACTCGTGAGCGGCCAGCACATCGTCGACCGTGACGGACGGGTAGTAGTGCGCGACCAGCTCAGGTGTGATCTCGCCGTCGTTGTAGAGCCTGGCAATGGTTTCGGCAGGAATCCGCGTCCCGTCGATGCACGGGACGCCACCCATGCGACCGGGCCGGGACGTGATGCGCGCGGTCACGACGCGGTCCGCGGTCCGGGCCACTCGGGCAGCCAGCGGTGGGCGATGGTGACCCATTGGTACTGGATGGACCCGGGGCACTCGATGTAGTCGACAAAGTCGCTGAGGATCTGCGTCCGCCGGGTAGCGCATCGTCCGCACGACTGCTCGCGGAACGCGCGAGGCTTGGCGTACCAGTTGTACCGCCGCGCCTCCCAATAGTGCCGACCCAAACGGCAGCGGACGCTCACGACGTCTCCTCGAGCCTCTCGCGCGCTGCGAGGTACCTACGCTTGAGCGACGCGGCCTTCACGGGGTCGACTGCTGCGAGGGCGTCGTTGTCCGCGAGGTTCTGCGCGTTGTCCGCGAGCTTCACGATGCGGGCGATCGGGTTGAGCCGCACCCGCTCGATGTACGCGGCGTACTGCTCGCCGGCGCGTCGGGTGATCGCGTCGACAGCATTGACCACCTCGTCCGGCAGCCCCTCGTCGCGGAGGTCGTCCAACGTCGTGGGGGTGTCCTCGACGACGTCGTGAAGCCAAGCCACGACCCGCGCGCCGACTACTCGCTTGCCCTCGTACACCTCGGCGTCAGCAATCCGCTCATAAACGCCCTGAACGTGATGATCGAAGTAGTCTCGCCCTTGAGCATCGACTTGTCCGGCGTGAGATTCATATGCGACACGAAGGGCGATGCCGTGGACGCTCACGGCCCGTCCCATGTCCATGCGCCGCCGCAGTTGGGGTCGGGTGCCCCGCCTGTGGCGGCTTCCTCAGCGGCGTCCCACAGCGACTGGGGTATGGGGTCGCCGCCCCAGTTACCCCAGATCATTTGGTAGGCGTTGGCCCACTCGAGCAGCTCGGCGCTCGAGACCCACCTGCCCGGGCCGTCAGGGATTGAAAGGTCACTCATGCCCATTCCCGTCAACGTAAGAGCGGACTTTATGCGCGACGGCCCGGAATTTTATGGCGTCACGAGATGTCGAGAACAGGCACTCCACTTTCTGGTCCCATTCACTGGCGCATTGGCGCCGATCGACCATCATCTGTGCGTCCCGACAAGATCTGCGCGGAGCCAGGTAATGTTGGCGATGATGAGTGCGGTGGCCGTCAGAATGACGTTGATGAGCCAGTTGCCGTGGGTGGTGAAGTTGAGCGCTACCCCCAGGGCCGCCACCGCCACCCACGCGTTGCCCCACCGCCGCAGCTCGCGCTCCCTCATGACGTCACCTGCGCCTTCTCCTGAGCGGCGAGGTGCTTGGCGACCTCGAGGTACACGGCGGCCTCCTTGAGTGCGTCGGCTGCGGTCTTGACGGGCAGGGTGGTGGCCCATCCACGGGGGCTGCCGATAAACCAGGTGCTCCGATCGAAGAACCGGTCCCTCTCCGCGAAGTCGGGCGCAGGCTTCACGCGCACGTCGGGCAGATCGGCCAGCAGCCGCACAAGCGCCGCCTGGTCGTCGGGTCCGACGATGGTGTAGCGGCCCTGCGTCGCGACCTCAACGAGACGGACGTCGTCGGTACCGCCGATGGTTACGCTGACGCTGTTGCCCTGGTCGTCTGGCGTAGTGCGGTGCTCACTCATGACGCCACCTCCCCGTTGGGATACGTGTACGAGACGCGGACGAGGGTGGCGCCGTCCTCCTCTGCGACGACGTCGCGTGCGCCTTCCTCGGAGTACCCGGGGCGGACGACACCACCGCGGAGAACACCCCAGGTGAACGCGCCGTCCATCACCACACCTCGACGATTTCGATGCCGGTGCCTGCGGCGTGCTGCCCGTCGTGCCTTGCCTGGCGGGTGCAGACGGCGCCGTAGGGGTGGGGTGAGTCCGCGTCGCACGCGAGCCCGTCGAGGTTTGCCTGCGGGCGGGTGCCCGTCAGGGTCGTGTCGGGTCCGCCGACCACCAGGACGCTCACGTCGTGCTTCCCAGGCGCGCGTCGCGCTCGTGGAGGAGCTGGAGAACCCAACCCAGCAGCAGGAAGTCGACCGCCAGGCCGAAGGAGTCGCTGCCCGAGTTGTCGGTCAGCACGGCGAGAAGGACACCGACGATGACGAACAGCCCTGCTACGCCGAACGCGATGCGAGAAGTAATCGGCTGCTTCACCGGACCACCCCACCGCTTGCCACGTCCCGCTCGGCTTCCCGGCGCTGCGCGTAGCAGTACACGACGCGCTCGTAGTCCTTTGCCACCTTCTCGGCGTAGGGAGCGGCCTCCTCGAGCGCCTCGGTGAGGAACGAGATGAGGGCGCGGGCGTCGTCGTCGGACAGCGCGGCGCCGATGCCGCGGGGCTTCCCGTCGGGCGGGTAGTGGTTGCTCCGCAGGCGGGGGTCGTGCCCCCCGAGCCACGCGTTGACGTAGAGGCCCCGCTTGTCGCTGGACACCTCGAGGAAGTTGCGGCCCGGCTGCGCGTCGGCGCGGAACACCTTGATGCTGCCGTGGTCGGTGATGTCTGACGTCACTGGTTGCCTCCGGGGGCTGCGGCCCACGCTCGCCGTGAGCTCACCCCCAGTTTACGCACACCCCGGGCCGCGTGTTCGCGTAGACTGTGCCCGTGGCGTCACCCAGACGCCGGACGGAGGCAACCCGACATGGACAAGACTGACGCGGTGACCGAGCGGCTTGACGGGCCGGACCTCGACCGCATCGAGCGTCAGGCTCGCGCGGTTGGCAGGGGGCCGTACCTGCGCGAGACGCTGGCCCTGCTAGCGCTAGCGCGTGACGCCCTGCGCGCCCAGCAGGCCCCGACCACGGACGAGCCCGCCGCATGGCTGGTCGAGTACGTGGACGAGGACAGCGAGGAGATGGTCTACCTCGACCGTCGTCTGGCGGACGTGTACGCCGACCAGGAAGGCGGCGAAGTCGTCCCGTTGTACCGCCACCCCGCGCCGGCGACCGACGAGGAGACCGTGGACCGCATGGCGAGGGCGTTGTACGCGCGCTTCGCCCACGCAGACTGGGAGCAGGTCGACGGCCTTGTGCGTAACGAGTGGCGGGCCGAAGCCCACCGCCTCTTCCGAGTCGCGCAGGGCGGGGGCGACCGTGGGTGAGCTGGGCATCCCCGCCGCACTGCTCGCCCGTGTCCGCATGAGCATCGGTGAGCCGTCCGCGACGGTGTGGTGCACGTCCTACAACGACCGCCTCGGGACCCGACCCATCGACGCCTGGCGGTCCGACGACCACCGCGAGGACGTCGTCAACCTGCTCGACGCTATGGACGACGGGGTGGTCATGTGAGCGACCTGCTGCACCCAGCCGACGGGATGGTCGAGCACACGGTCACCGCCGTTGGCCGCGGACGCGTCGAGGTGTCCGTATCTACCCGCTTCGACGACGAGGTCACCGTCATTGGGATGAACCTGTCCCGCGGCGAGACCATCGCCCTCGCCGCCGAACTGATCCGAGAGGCCGCACGCCGATGAAGTCGACCGAGCAGACTCACGTCGTGCCCATCGGCGTCTTTGACGGGTATGGGGCGTACGCCGTCGTCAGGCTCGACGACCAGGCGCGCGAGCGGCGCTACCGGAAGTACGTCGAGCACGTCCTCGAGCAGCGCAAGGAGGGTCAGTGAGCGAGCCGGTGAGTGCGCGTGAGCGGGCAGCCGCGCAGAGAGCCAGGGACGCCGCCGACCGGAAGCGGATTCCCGCTGACCTGCTCGCCCGTGCCCGCCAAACGATCCCCGAGGGGGCCGTCGCGGACTGGTGCCACGGGGACAACGCCCACGTCGGGGGTCGCCCCGTCGACGCCTGGCGGGCAGGGCACCGGGACGTCGTCATCGCCGCGCTCGACGCCAGGGACGCAGGAGCGACAGGGTGAGACCGTCAAGCGAAACCATCCACACCCAGGGCAAGGAGGACACGTGAGCGATGACGCGCTGACGGGCAGGGTGCTGGCCGAGCATGAACTCAGCACAACAGAGAGGCAGCAGATCCTCGCCGACATCGCGTTGTTGCGCCGCGCCGTCCACATGAAGGGTGGCTACCTCACGCCCGGGCTCGAAGCCCTGGAGCGACTCGGCCAGGCGGCGTTGCGGCTCTCGTAGCCTGCGCGTGTGGTGTCGCGGGTCGTGTGCGTGGGCTGTGGCGCCCACCACGAGGGGTACGCGCGTGACGGGGCAGCGTGGGCGAGGGGGCACTACTGCGACCAGCGGTGGGACCGGGAGGCAGCGGAGGGCGTGAGCTTGCGGACGAGGCAACTGGAACGGGCACGGGCCGTCAGAACCTCGCGGCTAGCAGAAGACCCGTCCCTCGCGCCGCACGGGGACGTCACCACCTACCGCGAATGGGGATGCAGGTGCCCGCCATGCACGACCGCGTACACCCGCATGAGCGTCAAAGCGGCACGGAGACGGCCCACATCGAGGCAACGCCAAGGAGGAACACCATGAACGCAGCACGCAAGGCAGCCGCCATGCTGCCCATCGGCCGCCTGCCGGCCCTGACCCCGGTGGCCCCCGTCGACCCGGAAGCGCACGTCGACTCGGTACAAGTCGAGCTCGGCGGGGAGTTCAGCGATCTCCGGTACATGCCCCGTGACACCTCGCTGGCCGACGCTGCACACGCCGCCGACGTCCCGGCGCACGTGGCGGTCAACGGTGGGCGCCTGGTCTACCGGGACGTCCACCCCGACGGGTCCCAGCACGCCATGTACGTCTACGACGGCACACCCCCACCTAACTCGGCGGGCTAGCCCTCACGGTCGTGACGTAGGCCGCGTCGACCCACGTCTCCATCAGCGTGTCGTCGTGGCGGACCATCATCACCCGCGCGTCGTCCCCGGCGACCTCGAGGAGAAGGCCGTTGCAGGGCCCGTCGTCGGTGTCGACCACGACGTGCTGGTGGACCGTGCTCAGGTGTTCCCAGCCCATGAGGCGACGGTAGGCCGTGGTCATGGGCCGGACCGTAGGGGCGACCACCGACCTTGCGGTTTACGCGGCGCGTGCGGCCCGAGGTGTGCGTAGAATGGTGGCAACCGACCCGAAGGAGCACACCGTGCGCCGTACCGTCACCATCGCCCTCATCGCCGCCCTCGCCCTCATCGCGGGCCCCGCCGCCGCAGCCGACGCCACGGCCCGCCCCAAGGCACCCACCGCGTCGTTCTCCTGGCGCTAATCTGGCGCCTGCCCCGTCCGGCGTCCCGAGTCGTCGGGCGGGGCGCACAACGACAAGAAGGCCCCCCGACCGCGGAAGCGGACGAGGGGCCTTCTGTCATGCGGTGGGGTAGACGGCGACGGCGGTAACCGCCCCCGCAGGGATGGGCACCGCGCTGGTGCCCGTGTTGCGGAGCCGGATCGTCATCGTCGTGGCGGTCCTAGCGGCGACACCCGCGATGCCCACCGTGCCCGTCGTCACGAGGCCGAGGAGCGTCGAGTCCGTCGCCGCGACCACCGGGGACGCGACCGCGTAGTTGCCGTCCTTCATCGCAGGGAACAACGTGAGCACCACGTCGACGGTCCCGCCGACACCCAACAACGCGCCAGGCACCGACGTCGCCGCCGTGTTCCGCGCAGCCGACGGCAACGCACCAGACCCAGCAGGACCCTGCGGCCCCGTCGGGCCCGTGTCACCCTTCGGGCCCTGAGCTCCGGTGTCACCCTTGGGGCCCTGTGCGCCCGTCTGGCCGGTCGCCCCGGTGTCACCCTTGGGCCCGGCGGGACCGGTCGCCCCCGTGGCTCCTGCGGGTCCTGTGTCGCCCTTGACACCCTGCGGACCTGTCAACCCTGTCAACCCGG
>Ga0182212_1000068_pt1 | contig 15563 bp, 13 predicted proteins | sample G5R1MG_21_FD_129666 | JGI IMG/M metagenome (GOLD analysis project Ga0182212, IMG submission 129666) | Switchgrass phyllosphere microbial communities from Michigan, USA - G5R3_MAIN_03OCT2016_LD1 MG | ecosystem: Host-associated > Plants > Phyllosphere > Phylloplane/Leaf | place: USA: Michigan... | reverse complement strand
TCGTCTCGGGCACGCTGGAGATGGCGCGTGAGTTCGGCGCGCTCACCGCGCAACTGGTACTCACGGTGCCCGCCCTGGTGATGATCGCCGGCGCGGCGCTGGCGGGATACCTGTCGGAGCGCTGGGGCCGGCGGGCGGTGATTGTGGCGAGCCTGCTCGTCTACGCCGTCGCCGGGCTGGCCGGCGGGATCGCCCCCAGTCTCGCCACGCTGGTGCTGGCCCGCGTGGTCAGCGGCTTCGTTGGTGGAGTGCTGCTGACCTCGGTCTATGCGGTCATCGGCGAATACTTCGAAGGCACCCGGCGCGAAAGCATCCTGGGCCTGATGTCGACGGCAGCCTCGGTCGCCTCGCTCGCGTTGTTGGTCGCGATGGGGCTGGTGGTCGAAAGCTTCGGCTGGCGTGCGCCGTTCCTGCTCTATGGCGCCGCGCTGCTGCTGGTGCCGAGCGCGCTGATCGGCCTTCATCGCGGGCTATCCGCGCCCGGTGCTTCGCTGCGTTGGGGGCCGGTGTTCGCGCGCTGGCCGCTCTATCTGCTGCTGACCGCCTATACGATCGGCATGTACATGATGGTGATCCAGGGGCCGTTCCTGCTCGCCGCCAAGGGGATCGATGCGCCGTCCGTGATCGGGCGCTACATCGGTTTGTCCTCCCTCGTCGGCGCCTTGTGCGGGGTGCTCTATGGCTATGCGCGGCGCTGGCTGGATTTTCGGGGCATGTTCATCGTCATCTCGCTGGCGATCGGTATCGGCCTACCGCTCGCGGCCTGGGCGCCGGATGGCGGATGGATCGTGCTGTCGATGGTGGTCGTCGGGCTCGGAATCGGCATCATCGAACCGACAGTGGCGTCGGAACTGCTGCTGCGCACGCCCGAGCCGCTGCACGACCGCGCGATGGGCGTGAACGTCGCGGCGATGTTCCTGGGCCAGTTTCTCAACCCGCTCGTCATCGCGCCGCTCCGCGACGGTCCGGGCATCCTGTTTGCCTTCACCGCGACGGGGATGGCTTACCTTGCCGGAGCCGTGTTGTTCCTGCTGGTACGAGGATCACGCAAGGCTACGGCCTGACCGGCTCGGGAGCCGACTGCGCGCCGCGCACGACTCGTCCGGGTCGTGCGCCGGTGGCATGGTCATCACGCCGTATGACCTGGCCCGACACGATGGTGGCGACAAAGCCGGTCGCCGCCTGGTCAAGCCGCCGCCCACCGCCGGGCAGGTCGTAGCGCACCATGGGCGCGTGCAGTGTCAGCCGGTCCAAGTCGATGACGTTGAGGTCTGCCTTGCACCCTACGTGCAGCAGGCCGCGGTCGTTCAGTCCGACCAGCTCCGCCGGATCGTGGGCGAGAATGCGCACGGCTTCGGGCAGCGATAGCCGAGGGCCGGTGCGGTCCCGCGTCCAGTATGTGAGCATGAAGGTCGGATAGCTGGCATCGCAGATGGCGCCATAGTGCGCGCCACCATCGCCCAGACCTACGACAGTGTCAAGGCGTTTCATCAGGTCGTACACGGCATCGAGGCGGTTCTCGTGGAGGTTGCCGAGCGCGTTGTAGAGCAGGGCGGTGCCGTCACGCTCCAGCAGGAGATCATAGGCGAGCTCTTCGGGCCTCACGCCCGTGGCCTCTGCGCGCGCGGCCAAGCTGTCCTGCGGCGCCGGTTCGTAGTTGAGCGGATCGCCGAGCGGGAAGATCCACCGCCAGTTGCGCGCGCTGAGTGCGAACAGGTCGCGCGGATCGGGCTGCTCGCTGATCAGCGCCGCTCGTACCGCCGGATCACGCAAGCGTGCCATCCGCTCGGCGAAGGGCGAGGCTTCGAGGCCGGCCCAGCTGGGACAAGCCGAGAACGGATTGGTCGACAGCTCGAAGCCCATGATGAGGCCGACGGGACGGGGCAGGACTTGTGCGCGGATGTGTGCGCCGCTCGCGTTTGCCGCCGCGACGCGGTCCATCGCCTGCTCCCAAACCGGCGGACCACTGTTCGCGGTGCCGAGCGTGAACGTGGCCGGCCGCCCGCTCTTCTTGACGACATTGGTGAGGTGGTCAAGTTCGGCATCCCAGGTTGCCGCTGGCGCATTGAGTACGATCTGGACGATGCCCGAGCCCGCATCCGCGAGGCCGTCGGCAAGCGCCTGCAACTCTCCGTCCGCCGCCTCGAAGCTGGGGATCTGTTCGCCCGCCTTGGTGCGATGATACATCATCCGTGACGTTGCGACGCCCAGCGCTCCGGCTTCCACCGCTTCTCGGGTAAGCGTGCGCATGCGCTGCAAATCCTGAGGCGTGGCGGGCTCGCGATCGGCACCGCGCTGGCCCATGACGTAGACCCGCAGCGGGCTATGCGGCAGGTAGGCGCCGACGTCGATGTCGCGTGGGCGAGCCTCGAGTGCGGCGAGATACTGAGGGAACGTCTCCCAAGTCCACGGCAGGCCTTGCGCCATGACCACGCCGGGAATGTCCTCGACGCCTTCCATGACCCGGATTAGCATGTCGTGATCCTCCACCCGGCAGGGTGCGAAGCCCACGCCGCAATTGCCAGTGACGACGGTGGTCACGCCGTGGGAGGAAGAGGGCGAGAGTTCCTCAGACCAGATTGCCTGGCCATCGTAATGGGTGTGGATGTCGACGAAGCCCGGCGTCACGATCAGGCCGTCCGCGTCGATGATCGTGTCCGCATCACCGTCGAAGCGGCCGACGCTCACGATGCTGTCGCCCCGGATCGCCACGTCGCCCAGGTAAGGCTCGCCGCCGCTGCCATCGACGATGGTGCCGCCGCGCACCAGCACGTCGCAGCGCGTAGTCACTCGGCGGCCTCCGCGATCGGATCGAGGGGCGTCTTGCCGTCCGAAGCCCAGAACGCGCCTTCGCGTGAGGTATCGACATGCTCGGCGCCGCGCACGCCCAGCATCTCGCGCGCTTCGGCAAGGGGAAGAGGGAACGCGGGCTCCAGCTTCTTCATGAACAGTGCGTCGCTTTGCTGGCCGACCCGCATGCCGCGCTGGATTGCGTTCACGGCGGTCGGCCAGACCTGCGGATAGTGCAGCATGGTTCTCACCGTGTAACGCAGCGAGCCGAAGATCTGGATGACGTTCAGCTCGGCGGCGAGTTCGGGATCGCGTAGGTGCCTCGGTACGTTGGTCAGGCGGTACCAGTAGGGCACCAGTTCACCCATGAAGTTGAACCCGCCGCCGCACAGGATGTGCTCAAAATCGTGGGTCTGGCCGGAACGCAAGTTATAGTAGTCGAGCTGCGAGCGCGGCTCCTGCCAGGGCGTGATCTGGATCTCGTAATCACCGGAGGTCATCTGCTGGTAGAAGATCCCGCCGAGCGATCCCGGCGCATAGCCGGCGAAGTCCTCGATTTTGTAGGTGGAGATGAACCCTTCGTCGAACCAGGCGTCCAACTCGGGATTGACCTTGCGCTCGGCGGTGAACATCGCCTCTACCGCATCGAAGTCGCGCAACGTGTTGAGGATCTGCACGAACTCGTACATCTCGGCCGGCGGCGGCACGTCCGGGCCGTTGCGGCGCAGCAGGATCATCGCCAACCAATCGCGCAGGCGCGCATTGTTCAGGTATTTGGAGGACGATACTAACACGCTGCTGTCGGTGCCGACGGGCATGACGCCGCGCAGGAGATAGGGGGTGTTGTCGGCCATGGTGCCACTCCTCGAGAGTTCAGAGACGTCAGTCGAGCGCCAGTTCCTTGCCGCCCGAGCCCCAGGCACTGATCCGCGCGTCGCCTACGGCAAATTGCGGGAGCAGGTCGAAGAAGCTCTTGTCCGCGACGACGATGCGCTGCAGCCGGCGCGGTGTCATGCCGGTAAGATCGCATCGTGCGTGCTGGAGTGCGATGTTGTCCCAGATCACCAGGTCGCCGTTGTTCCAGACGTGGCGCAGGATCCGGTCATCGGCGTAGAGTTCGGCGAACAGGGCGGCCAGCGTGGCGTCGCTGCGTGCCTCGTCCATGCCCACGATCCGCGAGGTCTGCATGTCGCTGACGTAGAGCACGGGCTCGCCGGTACGTGGGTGAGGGATCACCACGGGGCGGACCTGGTGCGCGATGTCGGTCGCGGCATCGTAGCCGATCGCCCGGTGAGTCTGGATCGGCGCGATCACCGTCACTGCCTCGCGATCCGCGATCGTCGCCGCGAGATCCTCCGGCACTACGGCCGCTGCCTCGACGCCGTTGGCAAAGGCCGTCCAGCTCTCGCCATCGTTCACGTCGACGGCGTGGAGCGAGATGATCTTGTAGGGCTCTTCGGTGAACGCCAGGTCGCTGTGCCACGTCAGCGGCCCGGACCCGAGCGCGCCGTCGCTGGAGATCTCGCGGTATTCGCCATGCGCGCCGAGCACGCGGCCCAGGTTTTCGAGAAGTCGCACCTGATCCTGTTCGTCGAGCGACTGGTTGCGGAACACGATCAGCTTGTGCTCGTCGAATAACTTGACGAATCTTTGCGCGAACCCGGCCGGCAAAGGCCATTCGAGACGAAGATCGATCTCCATCCCGAACGGCGCGAGTGGTCGTTCCTGCCAGGCTGCAGCATTCATGGCTGTTCTCCCAAACCGCGCGATCCTTGCTGGACCGTCGCGGTGCAATCGCCAGATTAGCGGTCCAGGTGTACGAAGTCGAATTGGCTCGTCGGAATGACATCGATCGTGGTGAAATCGATGAAGCCCTGGCAGCTTTCCAGCATGTCCTGGGTGTTGCGAGCGTACTTGGGCTCATCGCCGACGGCATCGAAGAACACGTGCGGATCGGTCATGGCGTCGAGTGGGAAGCATTCCTCGACGAAGGCGGCATAGGCGGGCGCATTTTCGGTCAGCGGACGCACGACGATGTTCTGCACATATTCAAAGTTCGACTGAGTATCGATCGCCACGCGCGCATGGTGGCTGTGCCAGTGCTTGACCGAGTCCATCCAGCTCTGCCCCGGCAGGAACGAGATGAAGCTCGCTTGCGACCAGCCTCCGGTGCGCTGCCCCGCTTGGGGCGGATGCTGGGAATTGGCGATGATTGTCGACTCCGCCGTCAGCCATAGCTCGAACCGGCTGCTGTGGGCGGCCAGCACGGCGTCGATCGGCGCGCGAAAGATCGCGTTGGCGGACGGCAGCCAGAACTGCACCACCGCGTCCTGCTGCGGCGCCTGCCATTGCTGCTGCAAAGGCGCGGCCGGTTCCACCGTCGCGTCGCGCACGTTCAGCCGAATTCCGCTCGCCCCTGCCGCCTTGAGCGCGGCGGGCAGTTCGGCGCGAAGCCGCTCGGCGTAATCCGCCCGGCTCGTTCCTTCAGGCGCCCACAGCGCCCCGATGACCTTTTCCATCGCTCTCTCCCAATCTTGTTCTTGAATTCAGTCGAAGTTCGCCTGCCCGCCATCGAGCGGAATCGTAGCGCCGGTCAGATAACTGAGATCCGACCCGCACAGCGCGACGATGGCGCGGCCGATGTCCTCCTCGAGTTTGCCGATCCTGCCGAGCGGGATCGTCTTGAAGAACTCTTCGGACTCCTCGGGATTGTTCTCGATCCACGACTTGAGACCGGGTGACTCCGCATGCGGCGCGATCGTCAGGACCCGGATGTTGTCTCGGCCCCATTCGGCCGCTGCGGCGCGGGTGAGGACGCGCGTCGCCTGCTTGATCGCGCCGTAGCAGCCGAAGCCTGCCATGTCCCAGCGGATGCCGGCGGATGACGTGAAGTTGAAGATCGTGCCGCCGCCACGCGCCACGAGATGCGGATGCGCCAGCTTCATCAGCCGGAAGGTGGCGAGAGTGCCTGACTCCAAGCCCGTCACGAACGCTTCGTCACTGATGTCGTTCAGCCGGCCCAGCGGCGTCTGCTGCGCATTGTTGACGAGGATGTCGATACCGCCCAGCTGTGTCACCGCCGTGTCGACCGCCTTGGCGAGGTCATCGGGCGATTTCACGTCGCAGGCCACCGCGATTGCGCGCACGCCGCGCGCCTTGGAGAGGCGGGCCGTCTCCTCCACCTTCTCCAGCGTGCGCCCGGCCAGCAGCAGGTCCACGCCTTCGCTCGCCAGCGCCAGCGCGATGCCCTGGCCGATGCCTTGCCCGGCGCCGGTGATAAGCGCGATCCTGCCTGTCAGTTGTGCCATGTGCCTCTCCATCGTCTCGTAGCTTTTTGGCTGCGCTTCTACGCAACAAGTTGACTTCGTGGAAGGAGAAGTCACAGTCCGCGTGAAAAATGTGGGAGAGGACAGCGAACCTGCTTATTGGCGGGCACCTGTCTGCAGACCCTCGCAGATACTGGAAGCGGAAACGATCGAGCATGAGCAACTGGGACAAGGAAGTCGACATCCTCGTGGTGGGATCCGGCGCGGGTGGCTTGCTGTCGGCCCTGGTCGGAGCGCACAACCGCGCCGAGGTGCTGATCGTCGAGAAGGCGGATCAGTGGGGCGGCACGTCCGCCACATCGGGAGGCGGCATCTGGATACCCGGGAGCCACGTCGCCAAGGAAGCCGGCTTCCACGACAACCTGGACGACGCGTTCACCTATCTGCGCGCGCTGTCGGCGGACAACGTGCCCGATGCGAACATCCGCGCCTATGTCGATAACGCCGCGCCGATGCTGCGCTGGGTCATGGCGAACACGCCGATCCAGTACATGGCGTTCCCCTATCCCGACTATCACGCGGAGAACCCGGGCGGTTCCGCGCAAGGCTATCGTACTCACTTGCCGTTGCCGCTCGACGGTCGTCCGCTCGGCAAGGAAATCCGCACTCAGCGCTTCGCCTCGCCGGCCGCCAGCCTGTTCGGCTATCTCAACTGGCATTTCAGCGAGACCACCGAGTTGCTCTATCGCCAGAAGGGCTGGATCAAGAACCTGGTGGTGAACATGAGCCGCTACTGGTTCGACCTGCCCTTTCGTTTCACCTCGCGCAAGGATCGTCGCCTGACGCTGGGCAATGCGCTGACCGGCGGCCTGCGCATGGCGCTCGACAAGCGCAACGTGCCGCTGTGGTTGAACGCGCCTCTCAAGGAGCTGGTGCGCGAAGACGGCCGCGTCGTCGGCGCGGTGATCGAAAAGGAAGGCAAGCCGATGCGGATCGGCGTGCGCAAGGGCGTGGTGCTCGCCGCCGGTGGGTTCGACAAGAACCAGGGAATGCGGACCGAAAGCGCGCCGCTCTATCCCAAGAGTCACTACTCTGGCGGCGTCTCGAGCAACACCGGTGACACGATCCAGGCCGGCGCCAGCATCGGCGCGCGCACGATGAACCTGCAGTCCGCCTGGGCGGCGCCGGTGTTCTACGTGCCGGGCGAGGATCGCGGACGGCTGAGCACCATCGAGCGCGCTCTGCCGGGCTGCATCATGGTCAACCAGTCGGGCAAGCGCTATCTCAACGAGGCGGCGTCGTACCACATCGTGGGGCAGCAGATGGCGCGGCGGCAGGCGGAACATGGCGATGCCGATCCCAGCTGGATGGTGTTCGACCAGGAGTATCGCAACAAGTTCCCGATGGGTCCGCTCTATCCGTTGATGCCGATGTTCCTGCACAAGAAGGGCGTGCGCAGCATCGTCAAGCAGGCGCGTACGATCGAGGCGCTGGCCAGGGAAATGGGCGTCGATGCGGTGGCGCTGGGCACCACGGTGTCAACCTTCAACACTGGCGCCGCCAAGGGCGAGGACCCCGAATTTCATCGCGGCGTGGCGGCGTACGACAAGATGTACGGCGACTATCGCCACGCGCCGAACCCTACCTTGCGGCCGCTGAACAAGGGCCCGTTCTACGCCATGCCGATCTATCCGGGCGACATCGGCACCAACGGCGGATTGCTGACCGATGCCAATGCCCAGGTGCTGGACGATGGCGGCGCACCGATCAGCGGGCTCTACGCGGTGGGCAACAACGCCGCTTCGGCGATGGGTGAGAGCTACCCAGGCGCGGGCGTCACTTTGGGGCCGGCGATGACCTTCGGCTATGTCGCGGCGCGCCACATGACCGGAAGCAACGCCTGACGCCTCTGGGCTGCCGCGCAGCGGTGCGGCAGCCTCAGTGGCCGGTGAAGGCGGTGATCCCGCCGTCCACCACCAGCTCGGTGCCGGTGATGTAGCGCGCTTCGTCCGAGGCGAGGAACAGCGCGGCATGGGCGACATCCCAGGCATCGCCCATGCGCGCCATCGGCACTTGCGCGTTGCGGCGGGCGACCATGCCTTCGAAGTCGCCGGCATTGTATCGCTGCGCCAGGCGCTGCACGAGCGGCGTCATCATCAGGCCCGGCACGACGCAGTTCAGGCGCACGCCCTTGGCCGCGTAGGAGACGGCAGTCACCTTGGTGAACTGGACCAGCCCAGCCTTGGCCGCGGCGTAGGCGACCTGGTCCTTGCCGACCCAGCGCTGGCCGGCGATGGAAGAGATGTTGACGATCGCGCCCGCGCCTTGGCCGGCCATGACCGGCAGGGCAGCCTTGCAGGTAAGGAACGCACTGGTCAGGTTGAGATCGAGCTGGCGGTGCCAGACCTCCTCTTCCATCGTCTCGGGATTGCCGGGCTCGGACCGCCCGACGTTGTTGATCAGGATGTCGAGCCGACCGTAGCGGGCGACGCAATCGTCGACGAGCGCCTGCACTTGCTCGCCGTTGGTGACGTCGCACGTTGTCACGTCGATGGTCAGCCCCTCGCTGGCGGCAATCTCGCGCGTAGATTCGGCAGCGTCGATGTCAAGGTCGATGCCCAGCACCGTGGCACCCTGGCTGGCAAGCAGCACGGCCATCGCCTTGCCGTTGCCCCAGCCCGGCGCGAACGAGCCGCACCCGGTCACGATCGCGACCTTACCGTCCAGTCTCAGCACACCGTCTCTCCTAACCGCTTGCCGGCCGCTGATGACAGCGCCATGGCGTAATGACAATCTCAGCTGTGGAAAGAGTGCCATGTCCCAGTCGCCGCGCATCATCCTGATCAGCGCGCTTGCCCAGTCGCCCGGCCCGGCGATGGCGGCGATGCGCGAGGAGTGGCCAGAGGCCGTGGCGCACAACCTGATCGATGACTCGCTGGCGGGGGACTATGCGACCCTGGGGGAGATCACGCCCGCGATCTACGAGCGGTTCCTCACGCTCGGCAGGTATGCCGCCGCCAGCAGCGATGGCGCGACGTCCACGCAAGGCATCCTGTTCACCTGTTCCGCGTTCCGCCCGGCGATCAAGCGCGTGAAGGCCGATCTCCCCATCCCCGTCATCACTCCGAACGAAGGTGCGTTCGACGAGGCGCTGGCACTGTGCAAAGGCAAGAACGGGGGAGGGCGGATCGGCCTGCTCCTGACGTTCCAGGGCTCGGTTGCGCCGTTGGAGGGCGAGATCCACGCCATGGCCGACGCGATCGGACAAGAACGCCCGACGATCGTGCCCGCCGTCGCCGAGGGCGCTCTGGAGGCGTTGCAGGCCGGCGATGGCGACCGTCACGACGCCTTGAGCGCGGCGGCTGCGGAAACGCTTTCCGCCGTCGACGTTATCGTCATCGGCCAGTTCTCGATGGCCCGCGCCGCGCCGCTGGTGAGGGCCTGCCGCCCAGAGCCGATCCTCACCACGCCGCAGATGGCCGCGCGCAAGATGCGCCGGCTAGTCGAGGGGTCGGCCCGCTAGGAGCCGCGCTCAGACTTGCGCGGGACGCAGGATCGCGTCGCTGCCTCCGTCGATGAAGATGATCTGCCCCACGAGGTAGTGGTTCTCCATCTGCAGCAGGAACCCGATCAGTTCGGCGATCTCCTCCGCTCCGGCGTAGCCTTCGACCGCCATTGGATTGCTCTGCGCGATCAGGGCGACCATCTCCGGCTGGTCGAACAGCGGCGCGGTCATCGGCGTAGTCACCACGCCCGGCCCGATGCCGTTCAACAGGATACCGGCGCCGCCCCAATCCGGGCTCACCGCCGCACGGCGGACCCAGCGCGACAGTGCGTTCTTGGATGTCGAGTAGGAGGTCTGCGGCCTCTCGGCAATCGCCGCGACCGCGCCCGCTTCGTCGCCTGCCAGGCATTGGTCGACGATGTCCGCATCGAAGGGGAGGAAGGCGGCGGTCGAGCAGATGGCGACGGCGCGCGGATGGGCCGACTTCGCCAGCAAGGGTCGCAAGCCTTCCAGCGTGGCGACCGCGCCGAAGTAGTTGATGGCGATCGTCTCGCGCGGCATGTCGCCCTCGGAAATGCCGGCGCCGGCCAGCACGCCGTCAATGCCGTCGGGCGCCATCGCTTCGACGGCCGCGATCATGTCTGCCCGGCCTTGCGCGGTCCCGAGGTCGGCATCGATGTCCGCACCTTTCAGGTCGACGCCGATGACCCGGTGTCCTGCTGCCTTTAGGCGCGTGACGGTGGCCGCTCCGATGCCGGAGGCCGCGCCGGTGATGACGATTGTCTTGCTCATATCCATCCTCTCGTTACGCAATTCGATATCTGCGTTTGTCGATCTCCTAGCAGTAACTGGGCGGTATCGTAGAAATTTTCCGCTTTGATTACGCTATCCCGAAACGGTGTACCCGCCATCGACGGCCAGCGTCTGGCCGGTGATCCATTTGGCACCGGGACTGGTCAGGAACAGGATCGCGCCGGCGATGTCGTCCGGCTCGCCCAGGCGACCCAGCGGCGTGCGCGAGAGAGTAGGGGCGGTCCATTCTTCCGACGCGAAAGTGCCGGCCGTCATTCGGCTGCGGGTGATCCCCGCCGCGACCGCATTGACCCGCACGTTGCGCGGCCCCCACTCCACCGCCAGCGAGCGGGTGAGACCGAGCAGCCCGGTCTTCGCCGCGCCGTAGCCCGGCACGATCGGGATGCCGAAGAAGCTGCTCATCGAGGCGATACCGATCACCGAACCGCCGCCCGCCAGCTCGCTTTGCGCCAGAAGGTCGACGGTGCGGCGCGCCATGCGGAAGGCGCCGACCAGCAGCATGTTCACCGCGCGCGCGAAGACCTCGGGCTCGTACTCGTCCAGGCCCAGGCTGGGCAGGGCAATCCCGGCATTGTTGACCAGCACGTCGAGCCGGGGGAGGTCGGCCGCGACGGCATCGATACTGGCGCCGTCCTTCACGTCCATCTGCAGGTAGCGGTAAGCGGATAAGTCGTGATCGTAGTCGGCGGCCGCGCCACGCGTCCCGGTGATAGTCACCTCTGCGCTCGCCTCTCGATAAGCGGCGGCAGTCGCCGCGCCGATGCCGCTGGTGCCGCCCGTCACCAGCACGTGCGCGCCGGCGAAATCGTAGGCCACGCCGCTCATGGCCGTTCTACCTGGACCCAGCGACCCTCGGCGGCGGAAAGCCGCGCGGCGTCGAGCACGGCCTGACCGGCGGCGGCGTCGTGGAAGTCTCCGGCCGGATCGGGCAAAGGCAGGGGGCGCCCTTCGATTGCGGCCCGGACTTGCCCGAACAGCTTGGCATAAGGCGCGACGTCGAAGCCCTTCGTGTGCCAGCGGTCCATCTCGGTCTGGATCAGTTCCGTGATCGCGAACGGCTCTGGCACGGGATTGACCAGTTCTTCCGGCATGGCGATCCGCCGCGCGCCATCGGCGTCCTGTACCCAGACCTCTTCCGCATCGCCGAATGCCGCGCCGGACTGGATCCAGGCGGTGCCCTTCGTGCCCGCCACCTTTGTGGCCATGACGAAGGGACCGGGGAAGGTCATCGCCGCTTCGATCACGCCGCGACAGCCGCTCTCGGTGATGAACTGCACGTTGTAGTAGTCGTCCGAGGTCATGTCGGGCCGCTCGGTCGTCAGCTTGCGCAGGATCGCGCTGACCGCCACGATCTCGCCGACGGTGGAGCGCACCTGGTCGATCATGTGAGTGCCGAACGCGCCCAGGAAGCCGCCGCCTTGATCGGCATCGATCCACCAGTCGGCGAGCGGCTCGCTCTCGTCGCCGCCGGGTTGCTGGTAGAGGCGGCTGAACATCACTGGATCGCCGATCAGGCCGTCCGCCACGACACGGCGCAGCAGCGCCTGCGCGCTGTCGAACCGGAACTCCGCGCCCAGCGCGTGAACGATCCCGGCATCCCGCGCGGCGGCCAGCATCTCGCGCGCTTGGTCGAGGTCCTTGGCGAAAGGCTTCTCGCACACGACGTGACGACCCGCCGCGATGGCCTGCATGACGGGCGTGTGGTGCGCGTGCGGCGGCGTGGCGACGGTCACCAGCGTGATCGCCCGATCGTCCGCCAGCACTTGCGCCAGATTATCCGAGGCCACCGGGATGTGCAAGGGCGCCGCACGCTCGATGGTCCGCGCCAAGTTGCGCCCGACTATGGCGCGCACTTCGAAGCCGGCTTCGCGCAAGGCGCGCACGTGGGTGAACAGGCCGAAGCCGGTGCCCACCACCGCCGCGCCGGGACGTCGTTCATCAGTCATGTCGGGTTCCTTGCTTGGGCGATGATCGTGTGTGCCGCATCCGCCCAGCCCTGAATGGCATCGGCCATCGGGCGGTTCGCGATGTCGGCGGAGAACACCTCGACGGACACCGGTGCCTCGCAGCCGTTGGTATCGAGGGTCTGGATCAGGCGAACGAGGTCGAAGCTGCCGGCGCCCGGTAGGAGCCGCGCGTTCATCGTCTCGTGCATCAGGTCGTCGGCGGGCAGGGCATGGGCGTCGTTGATCTGGACGGTGTGGATGCGCTGCCCGGGGAGGGCGCGCAGCAGTTCGAACGAGGAGCCGCTGCGGAAGAAATGCCAGCTGTCCAGCGTGAGCCCGCCGTTCGGGCGGTCCGCTGCTTCGACGATGGCCCAGGCGCTCGCCAGGTCGGGGATGCCGCCGAACGGCAGGAACTCGAGATCGACGTTCAGCCCGTGCTCGCCGGCGATATCGCAGACGGCCGCGAAGGCCTCCGCCGCCTCATCGCGCGAAGGTGACGCGCCCTGCATCTCCACGATCGTCACCGAAGGCGCGCCGATCCGGGCCGCCTTCTCAATCACTCGCTCGGGCGTCAGCGAGCGCAGCAGCGATGCGAGCGGCGAGCCGTCGGTCTGCGTGCGCTGCGAAGGGAGCCAGGCGGCGATGCAGTCCACTTCCTTGATCGCCAGGCCATGATCCGCGATCCGCTGGCGGATATCGCCGGCAGGAATGCCTTCATTCTCCAGGGTCCAGATGTCGCCAGGCGTTAGTGTGAGGCCTGCGAACCCGGTGTCGCGCGCAGGCACGAGCCGGTCGAACAGCGGTACATGGACGAACGGCGGCCCGGAAAGGACGAGATCGGTGGACAGCATCAGGTGGCGTCCGTGCGGGCGGAGAGAGCGGTCATCGTCGGCTCAATCGATGAACTGGCCGGTATCGATCGCCGCGGTCGGATCCAGCGCCGCTGCGCCGCCTTGCTCCAGATCGGCGAGCGGCAGGCGCCACAGCTTGACCGGCGGCGTCACTTGCGTCTGCACGAAGCGCAAGGCCCACTGGCCCTTGTCATGGCCGAAGCTGTCGATCCAGTTGCCCGACAGGCCGGCGAGGGGATGCTCGGCGATGACGATCCGCACACGGCCGTCGGGCTCTGCGACGAAGCGGCTGTTGTTGATCCAGCCGTTGCCGTCTTCGAAGGTGTCGAGGTTCTCCTGCCACAGGTTGCAGACCTGAAAGTTCCAGTACTCGCACGGCGCGGGCGTGAATTCGAGGACGAGCGCTTCGTCGACGGTTTTCTCCCAGCCGCCGAACGCGACGTGGCGATCGGCAACGCCGCCGTTGGACAGGTACTGCGCCCGGCTGAAATCGAGGCGGTTAAGCTTGGCCGAAAAGTTGCCCTGGTTGCCCTGCCACCAGTTGCGTACCAGCTCGGCATAGCCCAGCACGTTCTGCCCGGCCCAGGCCAGGTTGTTGGCCATCAACGCGGGGGTGAGCGGTTCCGGCGCGGCGCCGTCGGCGCGCGCGATGGTCAGCGTCGGGGCGATCTGTGTCGCACGGTCGCTCCAGACATAGCGGACGAGCATGCAGTTGGTGTCGGGCCGCAGCGGCAGCCAGTTCTTGCCCGGTCCCGGATCGTTCTGCGACACGATGATCTCGAACGTGCCGTCCTCGGCAATCGTGAGCTGCTGGCTGGCGAGAAAGCCCGTCGTCTTCAGGTTCGAGGGATCGAACGTGGGAAGGCCATCGAGGCCGAGCGGGGCCCAGTCCTGCGCGCCAGGCTCGGCCGGGGCGGGTGCGCTCAGCACGGCCAGGATGAAGTAGGGGATCGTGCCGCGCGTGCCGGTGATGACGTAGTCGCGCGCCTCGTCGAACTGGCACATCAGGTGGTCCTGATCCACCGTCTGAAAATTGATCGACTGGCGCCAGACCATGTCGCGCAGGCGCGGACGCGTCGGCTCGCCGTTCTCGACCAGCCGCTCCAGGCCGGAGCGCGTCAGCCGGGTGAGAAAGCGATACCACTCCGCGCGGTCCAGGTCCGAGGGCTGGTCACCGAAATGGTCGATCATGCGGCCTGCGACCTTCAGGGTCTCGCAGAAGTCACCCCAGGCCGCGCCCGTGAGCAGGCGCCCTGCCGCTGCGTCGGTTGCCATTGTCAATCCTCCCATCGGACCGGATATTGGTCATAGTAAAAGCCGAAGCGCTGGCGCAGCGCGGCGATGTCGACCTCGAACACACCTTCCAGGTCGTAGATCACGCGGCCCTGGGCGTGGCGCGGGTTCTCCTGAAGGTAGCCGAGCAACGCGCTTTCCGCCTCCGGGGTGAGCGGCAGGCCCGCCAGCGCGTAGATCCGGCGCATCGTGCCTTCCTGGTCCGCCATGTATTCGTGGAACAGCACGTCCATCGACTGGTCCGGGTCCCACATCTCGCGCTGGGCGATACAAGAGCGCAGCAGGCGTTCGATCCGCTCGCTCCAGTGCCGCGCCAGGCCGGGCGGGTCGACCGGGTCACGGCGAATGCGATCGGAATAGGATAGCATCGTCGTTAGCGAGCGCAGCACCGCGACCGGATCGCGGTGTGTGAGGATCAGCGTACCATTGGGGAAGGCAGCCTTCAGCGCGGAGAGGTTCTCCATGTGCTGCGGCGACTTCAGGATCCAGCGGCTGGGGCCGCGATACCAGGTCAGCACTTGCAGCACCTTCTTTTCGTAGAGGTAGCTGGGCGTGCGATCGTGCGTGAAGTAGTGGTCGATCCAGCGCGGGATGCGGGTCTGGAATTCCCAGCTGTAGCAGTTGAGGTCCATATACAGCAGCTCGTTGTCCTCGTGGATCGAGCTGGCTTCCATGCCGTGCATCGCCGCCATGTGCGGCAGCATGGACTCGAAGTGGCTCCAGAACGCCGCCGCGCGCAGCGCACGAGGGTCGGGTTCGCCGTCGGTCGGTGGCGGCGCGGAGGGAACGGGCTCTTCCGACTCCCACAGCGTCAACGAGCGGAGCCGCTCGTCGCGTGCGAGCCAGTTTACGAGGTGGGTGGTGCCCGACCGTGGCAGTCCGGCGATGATGAGGGGGCGCTCGATCGCGATGTCGAGGATCTCGGGATGGCGTTTCACCAGATCCTCGATCCGCAGGCGATTGGCCATGACGCGGATAGCGTGCTCGATGATGGTGATGCGCCCGCCGCGAGTCAGGCCGTCATCCTCCGCCAGCGATGCCAGCACGACGGCGAGCCGCTCGCGAAAGCCGGTGTCTTCGCCGAAGTCGGTCAGTCCGC
>Ga0182212_1000067_pt1 | contig 15779 bp, 6 predicted proteins | sample G5R1MG_21_FD_129666 | JGI IMG/M metagenome (GOLD analysis project Ga0182212, IMG submission 129666) | Switchgrass phyllosphere microbial communities from Michigan, USA - G5R3_MAIN_03OCT2016_LD1 MG | ecosystem: Host-associated > Plants > Phyllosphere > Phylloplane/Leaf | place: USA: Michigan... | reverse complement strand
GTTAACTTTGCCGCATCCAGTGTTCCACTTATGTCAGTTGCCGCTGTTGTAGCAATGTAAGCAGTACCGTTCCAACGGTAAAGCTTACCGTCAGTTGTGTTAAATATAGTACTAGTGCTCTTGACCGAAGGTACAGAAGTTACATTTGTTACAGGTTCAATACCATTTGCAAACTTAGCTGTATTAATAGCAAGATCAGCAATCTGCGGATTTGTTATTTGGCCTGAAATGTCTACTGCGGCAACAGCTGTAGTCCAAGCACCTGAAGTGTAGCGGTACAGTTTACCCTGATACATAGCCGTACGGCCTTCATAGTTACCACTCGTAGGTAGAGTTGTAACAATAAGAACAGGCGTAATACCGCTGGCTGTAGGAGTAAAATCGGTTTCAGATAGAGAAGGTACTACAACCTGCAGTCCGGTAGAAAAACCAGATACGTTACCTGAAAGGTCTACTGCTTTAAGGAAAAACCATCTAGTGGTTCCGGCCGGCAAACCCGTACGCGTGTACATGCCCACCGCACCTGCCGTAGCATTTACAGTAGCATATAGAACTGCCGAAGCTGAGTTGTTAGTAGTGCTTTCGTAAACTTGAATACGGTCAAGGTCTAGGTCCGCTGGGTTTAACCAACGAAGAAAGATAGAGCTTAATGACGTTTCGGCGTTCAGGGAAGTAGGCACAGCTGGGGGCACCGTATCCTTTGCGGACACAAGTGTTTGAGCATCGCTCCATGCACCGACATTACCGGGGTAGTCTACGCCACGAACTTGAACTGTAAAGCTCTGGTTCGCACGTACAGACCACTGGTAGCTCTGTGTGGTAGTGTTTTCTTTATCTACACCAGTAGTAAACAGAACAAAATTACCATTGTTCTCTTTGATCTGAAGATCGTAGCGACCTAGATCGGAGGCTTGAACAGTAGTAATCTTGTTCCAAGTTGCTGTAAGAGCTACAACACTTTCACCCTGCGCACCTATAGTAATTGAGCTAGTAAGAACTAAGCCTGTTACCTTTGGCGGCGCTACACCATCAAATATCGGCGTTCCTAGGATGTCACCGATATTATCTTGAATGTCCTGAAGGTTGTCTTGAATACCTTGCACGACTGTAGTAGGCACGGCTGCAACAGTCGTACCTTTGGCGCCTTCACCTTCTACAGGTGGAAAAAATGGAGAGTAATAAGTGTTAGATGCCATATAAATTAAGTACCTTGAACTACCTTGTGTCTTATCCAGTAGTATTTGACGACTCTTCCGTCAATACCACCAAAAACGTCCATGTATGAGTTAGCAGGAATAGCTACGGTTCCTATAAGAGTGGCTGTCATCATAATTCCGTCTACATTGGAATTATTAGGAAAACCTAGTATAGGTCCGCCCTTGGTTTCTGACAGCTGTATGGTATTTGGCGTAGGCACAGAGGCAATAAAGTACGACTTGCCTTGTTCTAAGCCACCAATAGTAGCTTGACTGGTTATCAACTCTCCTACCCGCAGCTTATGCGGGTTTTGAGAAAGAGTTAGTATATTGTTTTGTATACTAACCACCGTTAGATAAAGATACGAGGAGTACGAACTGTAGACCTCAGTGGATACATTTTTAGTATTAGCAGCGGAATCATTTACCCAAGTCAGTGACACGCCAGACGTAGTTTCAGTTCCGGCATCTAACCCTGTAGCCACAAGGCCGTACGGTGATCCTATCCCTGATAAACTTCCGTTATTACCTGCTAGACCTGAGCCTGCTTGCTTACTAATGTTACTTAGGCCGTAGAAGCTATCGTCATACTCTTCTGCTACAATATCAACGGTAGCATCTTCTTGATGAGTTAAGCTTAATATACGGAACTTTTTGTTTTGCCAGTCGTATCTCGGATATTGTAACTGAACTACTTGTCCTGCTAGTAGTACTGTGCCTCGTGCCGTCATATTGAACGACACCTGAAGCCCAAATCTAGATTTATTCAGCGTTCTATCAGCTAACAAACGAGTATTGTAGTAGTTTGTTATTCCCGGTACGGTAACATTACCTTTTTTAGGTACGTTTTTGTCAGCTTTTAAGTAGTCAGAGTTAAAGAAACTTATGTTACGTGATTCAAACTTATTAGCTGGATCCGCATAAGCAGCTGTCAGAGAGTTATAAGCACTTTTAGCGCCTTCATCCGTCAGTCGTATCTTACCGATAATATGATCAGCTGTAATATTTCTAGGTTCTGTACTATCGGAAGATATCGCACCTTCAGCTTCTTCTAGTTCTAGATAGTATTGTCCTCCGCTGTAGCGTAGAATACCACCAAAATGATCTAGGAAGCTGTTTACATTATCAAACAGCGGTAGAGAAGTATCTACGATAATGTTTGTTTGGTGTTGTGTTACGTATCTCTGATCGAACTCATCCCAACCAATATAACGCCAGTAGTCAATACCATCAGCATCGTATAGAGAGTAGCCTGGAATTATGCTACCATTCTTAAGAGCTCGGACAGGATTTCCGTTAACTGCAGCAGGTAGCGTTGCCGGACCTGCGCCGGAAACCTTAGTCAGCGTTAAAGAGTTACTTACAACCTGCAGTGCAGGTGTAGCTCCTGTTGGCTTAGTCGGAATAACACCAGCAGTAATTACTTTATATAGTACGTTATCTACATAAACTAGCTCATTAACCTTGTAGCTTCTCCAGCTATTCCAGGCATACGTAAGTTTACCTAAAATATTAGTGAACTCTACAAAATCGTTCTCGTAGCCTAGGACTGTTCCTTGCCATATAATTTGACCGGAAGCAGGCCATCTGTAAACTGCACCGTTAGTAACAGCTGTGGTACCTGTTAGCTGGACTGTTACATTTGATTGGGTATCACAGCTTCTAGCAGTCGTCAGCCAAGATAAGAAGTTTAGATCTTTAGTAGGATTAAGTCCTCTTCCATAAGTAGGAGAGCAGATGTAATCCATAAGCTGCATAGCTGTATTCGTAGAGACACGACTATCTGCATATGCTGGTGTAATACTTACATCATCGCCTGCCTTTGGATGAAAGCCGTAGTCCCAGAGTCCGTCAATTGTTGCAATACCTTGTCGGTAGTCAATAATTGTTTTAGTCTGTGATGTTTGTCTGCCGTTAAATACGTCAGTTCTTGTTAATGTAACCTTGTATCCATTGTAGTATCCGTCGGCTTGTACAGCTCCCGGAATAGTTACAACGTTTCTACGAACTAGGTACTTGCCTACCGCTGCTTGCGCAGAAGTGCTAGCTAGAGACCAGTTATACTTTGTTCTGATTGAGTTATTAGTTACAGGACCAACCAGTACTGCGTTTGTAAAGAATGAATCAGATACCGGATATCCATTTGGATTTACTACAGAGAAGGCGCTTGAGTCCTCTAAAGGGTCTCCACCAACTGCATAGCCTGCACCACCTTGAAAACTAAACTGCACGTAGCCATTTGAAGCAGCAGTAGAGGTCACAGGTGTAATCCATTCTACTGTATTTGCACCCTGAGATTCTTTGTAGTTATAAGTAATCATGGTCCAGGTATTGCTACCTTTGACCATCATAAACTTAGTTATACTTGGAACGCCGTTTGCATACTGCAGAGGTGGGTCAACACTGTATCGAAATCTAGTGTTAGCTGTTCCGTCTGTATTTCTAAAAGTCCACTTATCAATAATCTGAACAGAGGAAAGTAGGAGTGTGCCATCCGCTTTCTTTAGGTCTACATAGTCGCCCAATTGGAAGTTATCTGCATTTTCAGTAGTAGCCCTACCAAAATGAGAATAGCTTTTATCATAGTTATAACAGTCAATCGTTTTACCGCGAACGATAAATTCTACACTCGGTAGAGTTGTTTCTCCCTCCTTAATTTTGTAGGTTCCAACAACATAAGCCGTGTCCAGAAGTCTATGGTTGGGTCCCCAGTAATCTGCAGTATCTATCCCGTTCCAGTAGTTTTGCTGTATCTTAAAATTATTACTTTTAGCGATGCTTACTAGTGATGATGCTGCTTTTTGGCCTGGTTTACCCGAAAAGATATCCAGTACAATTTCCTGTGGAGAGGTAAGCTTAATACTTTGACCATCGAAAACGCCCGAACCAGTATTATCTGTAGTCGTTACTGTTGGTTCAACGTAAGCCTGATAGTTACCTAGTATATTAGGGTCAAATGTATTAGCAAAATATTTGCTACCATTACTATAGTTTACATCGTAAAAAGGAATAGGAGCCGCTGTAGAAATGGAGGCAGTGCCTCCTAAAACATCGCCTCGATCTGCTCTACCACGACAAATTAACTGTACAGTATCTGTCGACTTTTGTGTACTTCTAGCATCGAAGTCAGCTTTATCATTACAGATTAAGCTGTTTCCATCAATGTAAGAGTCGTAGATACCACCAATCTCGCCCTCACTAAGCGCTTGAATAGTAATTACTGTGGAACTGTCATTCGCTAAAGTGTCGGCAAACACTGGAATACCAGTTGTATTTCTTACACCATAAATAACAGGAATTGACTTAGCTTGTAACTGAAAGTCTAGTTCCGTGTTGTGCTTTTCGTCTACAAAGTACTTCTTGACTTTGACTTTTGCGCCAATACCTAGAAAGCCTTTCTTTGTTTTAACATCCTGCTTTTCCACTTTAACAGTGTAGTCTGCCAGAATGTTAATAGAAGTCTCTGCGTGGTTAAAACCTTTGTCGTATGCGTATGCTGTCTTTAAAGCAGACTGTGGTTGTGGTATACCATTTTGGTCCAGAGCTCGGTGAAAATCGTCTGAGGTAATTCTACCTTTTACCTGACTGAAATCTCCCCAGTGACTAGTTAGGTTCCACGTAACGGTTAGTGCTGCGTCGTCATCGTCAAAGCCTGCACCCGATATGATACCCTTGAATAGTAAGAAAGGGATACCAACTATATTGCCTTCTTGAAAGTAAGCTCTATATATGTACACTTCTCTATTGATAAATGACGAATAATTGGCACCATTCTTATCAAGTAGGATGCTTACTATTTCTTCAGATACCAATTCTATAGATATACTATTTGTACCAGTAGGTAGTGCAGAGTCAATTCTAGATACTCTTACAATGTTTTGAGCGCGGAACTTAGAAATGTTAACAGCTACCGTAAAGGAGCCACTAACAATATTAATCTTGTCACCTTCTCGAAAACCGTAAGAAAGAATATCATATCTAGCAGGTAGTGTGATATCCCACATATTTGATCCAGCTTCAGTTATATTGGCCGAAACTGAAGCTATAGCAGCTCCAAGACCATTACCATCCAAAACTAGGGAGTAAGACGACGCTTTTGCTTCCGTGTTCTCTTGAACGGAGGAGACTTTTAAAACTTTGTTAGCTATATAAGTCTGGGAACCATTAGAGTTTCCTAATAGATCTGTGCTGCCGTCATCAAATACTACGTCTCTACTTGCATCCGTTATATAGGTATATCTTTGCTTGGCCGTAGATACTAAACCTGTATTAGAATCAGGTCTAGAAGGTCTCTCGAACTTTATAAGATGAGCGTACGCAAAAGGCTCCTGACTCATCAGCAAGTCTTTAACTTCTGGGCTTAGGGGTCTTTCTGCTAACACTGTTTCTCTCTACTAATCTTGGCTCATTACCAGTTTACCGTTAAGGTCCGTGCTAATTATACTCAAAAAATGTTATCCTGTCAAGGAGTAAATTTTTAGACCTATGGTTGAATCTCTTCTAGATTTAAACTAAAGGAGTATAAATTTTCTGTGTTAAGAGAATACTCTTGAACATCTGACTTAGTTATTACACGAAATTTAGGATTTATAAAGTTAAGTACGGCGCCCTCTGTTAGCGCTCTTTGAAGAGGGGGTGTGGTATGTATACGTAGTTGTGCCGATGTTGGCTGAGTAGTACCTGCTTGGTAGTAACTATTCTTTTCTACAGCGCTAACTTTGTAGACTTTCTGATGATTATAGTCTGAAGCATCTGAAAAAGTAAACATATCACCTGGTCTAGGTGTAGAAGTAAACGTGCCCGTATTAATTTTAACCATGATTGCAGAGGCACCTGGATTATACGCAGCGTTACTTGATATAATTCTAGATGTAGCTAGTGCTGCGAAGGCTGCGTCTTTAGGTCTACTATACTGGGGAAGAATTACATAGAAAGGATCTTTTCTTGGATTTCTTCCTTGCAGAAACGCATCTACAGCATCGAACTGCTCTCGCTTCATAGGGTTGTATTGAATAGAAAATTCCCAGTGTTGAGAACCTCCATCTCGTTGTACACCTCTACCGCTGATAGTTCTAGAAACTTGGGTACTTGTTACGGACTGAAAGTTGACACTAGCAAAACCAGGACCCTTTGTACCAGACGCAGCTGTGTCTCCCGCATCCGTAATAGGATTTGTAGGATCTGGTAGTACTGTGGAAAATGTATTAAAGGTTGGCATTGAAACTCCAAAAAATAGCCAGCTATAGTATTATAGCTGGCTATAGGTTATTATAGACGAGTGTTACCCGTTTTATTTGGTCTACTGTAAGAGTTGATATTAACGCTTTCTAGGAACGGTTGTCCATTGGCATTAGCAGCTTCTCTTAGCATAGCGATTAGATTACCCTTCTGATTTACAAGGATATCTTCAACACCGCTAGCATCTAGTGCGTTGATGTGAAATGTAGCATCAATTGGCGATGATCCATTTCCAGAATCATTACTTGCAGGACGTACAGTAATTGCCGTTTCTGGAGTAATTGTTTCTGGTCCCTTCTCACCTACAACGTAAGCTGTGTTACCATAACCACGCGGTAGTTCACCGCCATATGCAGAACCTACTACAGAGTAGTTTGAGGAGTTAGTACCTGTACCTTGTTTACCACGAAGATAACCAAGTTCACCACCAACATTTGTGTTCTGCTTAGCAAGGTCAATATTGTCACCTCTCTTTCCTATAGAAAGAGTTGAAGGCTGCTCTATAGCAGCAGCTGTAGTTGCCGAACTTTGGTAAGAAGTACCTGCGATGATAGCAAGCTGAGCTGCACCCATCGCACCAATAAGTCCAGCCATAACGATACTAGCTGGAGGCGGTAAAGATCCAAGAGCCTGTGCGATACCTGCCGCAGTACTAATAACTGCCTGAGCCATCATTAGCTTTTTATTGGTGTTAAATTGCTTTTTCGCAATCTCATCTTTACGCTTTTCTAGCGATGCTATCTTTGCCAGGCTTTCTGCGCTTTTACCGTCTCTTTTCTGCTCTGCGGCTATTTCTCGATCTATAGCAGCTTCTTTAGCTTGTGCTGTAGAAGCTAGAACGGAAGAAATAGTGGATAGAGCTGCTGAAGCTACTGATGCCACAGCCGTCAGATCATTAGCAAAGCCCTTAACACCAGTTTCAGTATTACTCTTAATAGAGTCAAAAGCGGACTTCAAGTTTTCTGTTACTAATGAAGCGCCCTGAACCACAGCTGCAACAGCTTCACCATCAGGTCCTAAGCTTTTTAGATTTTCTGCAGCTGTTGCTGTAAGCTTATTATAAGCTTCCAGGTTTTCATCAAAGTTTAGTTCCTTATTTGCGGACTTTACAGGTTGATTATCCTGTACTCTAAGCTGTTGAGGAGTTAGCTTAGACTCTGCAAACTTAGGAATGTCGTTATCATTTGCTGACATTCTTAGCTGTTGTGGTGTTTGATCTGTTTTGCTAAATTCAGGTAGTTTTACGTCTACCGTCACGGCGATTGGATCAGATGTAATAACAACAGGCTCAGGAGCATTTGCTTCAATAATAACTGGCTTCAATTCTGGTAGTTTAACCGGCTTAGGAGCCTCTACAACAGGAATAGACTTTGGACCTGGCTCTGGCTTTGCTGCTTCTTGAGTAACAGCAGCTGCGGGGGTTGGTGTATAGTAATCGCGAGCATATCTAATTCTAGTATCGTTGTCTGCGTACTTTTTATTAGGTCGTTCGTATTTATTGCTAACGATTAAAGTTGCTTCTTCTAGCGTTTTTGCTTGTCTGAGAGCGTTTCCTGCAGCCTTTTCGGTGCTATTTAACTCATGAACAATAAACTCTAATTGTTCTTGAAATGTGGATTCTGCTAGGGAGTGTCCAAATTTTCGAGCAAACTCGGCTACTCTATCTGGAGACGCAACTTTGTTCCATTGAGCTAAACCGCGAGCATTTCCTCCATCTCCAGAATGATTAGAGAAATCAAATCCGGATTCTTTCTTTAAGTTACCCGCAATAGCTGCAGCTTGCATAGCAGTAAAACCTTTACTTACGAAAAAGTCTAAAGCTTGCTTTTCTCTACCAGTACCCCTATTCACGCCAACGTCTTCAGTTGCTGCAAGCGCATCACCAGCAGTTGATACTTGAAGCTTACCGATCGAAGACTCAATAGACTTGATCCAGTCTTTAATAGTTTCTACTAGCACCTTGTTTGAGGATACAATAGTATCAAACTTAGGATCAATCGTTCTTCTTTCTTCTGCTGTTCTGTTGTCAATAACCACAGGAGCGACTGGAGTCTCTTTGGCATTGGCTAACGTATTTTCTGCCTCTTTTCTGGCATCGCTGCGCTCTCTAATACCTGCAAGATCTCCAATCATCTGCATGAAAGGATTATTAGTCTTTGTAGGGGTTATAGCCGTCTCTAAAGTGATACGTGCATTTTCTACAGACTTATCCAAAGCAGTCTTAGCTGCTTCAGTAACCCTTGTTAGATCAACACTTTCGAGTCTAGAAATAGTTGAGTTAAGTTGTGCGATTCTTACAGCGTCTTTGGCTACTGTTGGATCATCTCGACGAGCGATCAGATCTTCCTTAAGCTTTTGACGTTGTGCATCAAGAAGTGCAAACTCAAGGTCAATTAAAGCTTTCTTAAGTCCGACTTCTGCAACCGCCAAACGGTAGCTTTCCTCGGCTACTTTAATTGCTGCTGCATCGTCTCCGAACTGACTAATCTCATAACCGCCACGTTTGGCATCTAGCTTTTGACGTAGAGAATAGCTTTCACTTATAGAATCACTTAGTTGCTTTTGAGCATCCACTTGTTTTTGAACTATATCAAGAGCAGTTTGCTGCCAATCTAGTCCTTCTTTTTGAGTGTCAAAGTAAACCTTCTGCAGAATGTTTAGTTCAGCTTGAGAATCTATTTTCTGTGCTTCGATACCAAGACCTTGTTCAGAGACTCTGATAGCTTCTTGAGCGGACGCTACAAGAGCTGCGGAAGCGGTACGTTGTTCTGCAGTTTGATCTGCTCGAGCAGCTTCTGCTTGCGCTTCTTTAAGTGTCATAGCCAACTCTCGTTGACTATCCTTGAAAGCTTCGCCCGCTGCCTTCTTCTGCTGTGCCTGAGCACTTCTTATTAAGGCAATCTGTGTTACTAGTGAGTCTGAGTTTCCACTTAAAATAACAGAAGCATCTCTATAGTTGTTGTTAACCTCTACGATGGACTGTTCTTGAGCACGTAGAGCGGTTAAAGACCCACTTCGGAACTCAAGCTCGGCTCGCTGATAAGCTACCGTTTTCTGTTCGGTGGTAAGATTTGCTTTATTTATTGCAGCGATTTGAGTAGACAGTGATTTAATACTAGCATTAATATCACGAGAAGCCTGTTCGGTTGCTCGTAGATCTGAACGCTGCTTTAACAGGTCATCATTAACAGTTTTTAGCTTACGCATGTCGCCTAGGTACGAATCTAACTCTCTACCCGTAGCTGCGTCAATAGGCTTTTCTAATATTACACCTGCATTAGCACTATTAGAGTTTGTGCTCATGAAGCGGTTTAAGTCTTCTGAGCCGATACCCTTTTCTGCAAGTGCTGCACGCTGACGTTCTAGCTTAATCTTACCAATAGTCTCTAGCTCTGTTACCATTAAGCTATTTGTTTCGATTTGTTGTTTCAGAGCAAAAGCACGGCTTTCGTTCATTGCAACAGATGCCTTTAGAACATCAATCTGAACCTGTAGCTGCAGCTTTTGAAGATCGCGAACACGCTCTTCATCAGCAATTTTAGCTCTCATACCAGCAGCACCCGCCTTGTAGATAGCAGAGTTAGCTGTAATAGAGGCTTGAAGTAACGTTAGTTGAGAAGCGCTTTGTCTAGACACATCCTGTGCGATCAGGAATCTCTTCTCTACGGTTTCTAGCTCTTTTAGTGCTTGATTACCTAGTTGAACTTGAAGTTCATTGCGAGTCTTTTCAGCAGAGATAACCTTTTCATGGGCTTCTCTAAGCTGATAAGCGTTTTCCCAGCTTTTCTTACCGGAAGCATTAAACTCTTCTTCACTAGCTTTGGCTTTTTGAACTGCCGCATCTAGCTTGTTAAAAGATACTAGAGCTGTTTGTAGTCCTACACTAAGCCCTGCCGATGTATTACCGTCGAAGCTAGTTAGTAGGCCCTTCCACTCTTCACCCGTCTTAGCGTAAGTTTGACTTAGTACTTGGATCGAATTATTCGCAGCAGTTACAGATTTAACTACAGCATCAAAAGGAGTAGAAATAGCTGCACTTCTATAGAACGCACTAAGATCTGTTTCTAGCTGCTTCATTGACTCCTGAAAAGCCTTAATGTTGCTAGCGCCTTCACCTAGAGACTTTGATAGATCCTGTTCTGCTGCTCGTGCTACTTGTTGTAGTAGCTTAGGGTTCTTTGCTACAGCTGCATTAAGCTTGACCCAACCTCCTTGAGTTCTGTTGACCCAATCCTCTAGAGCTTTTGGTGCTGCTTCATTTAGTGTATTAAGGGTTTTAAGCGCCTCACGGCCTTCTGTGCCTATATCTGCAACGCTTTGTGCGCTCTGACCTAAGTCAAGAACCTTGGAATTTTTACGAATACCAAGATTGTAGCTCATGATGCTACGTGCACCTAGAGTTTCCCAGAACGATGCTACTTTATCAGAATTATCTCCGCCCGTTATACCGTCGAATATGTTTTTAAGAACGCTTTCGCTATCTACTTTCTTCTGGCTTTCTAGTAAGGTTTCATAATTCTCTGCGATTTCTCGTACAGCGTTAGACTGTATGGTTAGAGAGGCTGCTGATCTTGTAGCAGAAGACACATTCATGTCATTTGCGCGAGCCATCTCATTACCGTACTGAACAGCTTTACCGGCTACTTCATTAAAGGACTCTAAATTCTTCTCTAACTCTTTAACCGCATCTGTCTTTAATGAGTTATAGGCAGTTTGTAGTAGTCCAAAAGCAACTGTTGCTAAACCAATCCAAGGTAGCAGTGTTAGAAGCGCGGTACCTACAGACTTAGCAGCTAGAGAAACTGCGAACAGACCTGTGCGAAGCTTAACTGCAGCACCTTGCATTAGTGTTAAACCAGCAGTGCCTTCTGTCATTGCGAGTGTAGTAGCTGCGCCGAAACGCTTAACAGCCGCTACGCCACTTTCCCAAGCCTTGCCTACATTCAATTGAGCAGCAGCACCAACAGCGGCGGCTGCAGACTCTTGAGATCTGGCCATTAATATAGCGGAAAGTGCTGACTGGCGGGCTGCAGCAACTCGTTCAATATTTTTAACATCTGTATTTGCTGCTTCTTGACGAGCAGCAGTTAGTTGCGTAAGGGCTCTTTGCTCTCTTAGTAAATTAGCTTGTTCGGTACGCTTGGTATCACCTTGCGTAGTACCTTTCGCAAAATTAGGGTTATTTTCTAGTATGGCTTTATTTGCACGTATGCTAGCTGCTAAGGAATTTAAACCTTTCTGCTGCACAGCTGTTAACTGGTTAGTAGTACCTATTGTTTTAAGGATCTCTTCTCTATTCTGTTGGTAAATACGAGCACCAGTGCTTCCGATAAATCTGAAGTTAGCTGCAGCTGCAACGTTAGCTTGCTTGGTGCTAGCTGCTAGGGCTGTCTGGGTCTTGACAGCTTCCACCTGGCTTCTAGCATAGTCTTTATAAGCAGCTGCGGCTTCTTTTGCTCTAACTACGGAGGAAGCTAGCGCAGGAACTAATTGACCTTTAAGACTGGATGCAAATAAAGTTATAGCACCCAACATTAGTCCAGAAGAGCTCGCAAGTATACCTGCAATAGGCTTAGCAATAGTATTAACCACGTTCATAATAGTATTGGTTAAGTCAGTAAAAGATGCTGCCAGTCTATCATATGCCGTAGAATCTCCTGCAGCTTTAGACAAACCGCCAAACTTAAGTTCAGCTTCTGCAAGTACTGCATTCATGAAACCTGTACGCTTTTCGAAGTTAGAAAGCTGACCTTCACTCTTTCCCAGTTGTTGAGCGTAGCGAGTGTTAGATTCTGTAAGCTTGGTCATAATACCAAGTTCGTCAAGTAGTTCTGGTTCCAGCTTGACAACACCACGACTTAGTCGATCTAGAGAATCTGTCATGTTGCGACCAAGAGCGAAAGACGCATCTTTAGCTGCTGCACCCAGACGGAGTACAGCATCGGAACTAAATCCGGCGGAAGCAATTTGAGCGGTAGAACGCATTGCTTGTTCAGTACTAATAGCGGCACCTGTTACTTCTTTAAGCGCTCTAGCCGTGGTATTCAGTGAAATACCCGTACGAGCACCAGCAGCCTCAAGACCTCTAAAGATCTGTTCTACTTGCGATGCGCCCCGAAGTGCGTTAAAAGCAGCAACTACAGCGAAAGTATTAGCAGCCAGAGTAGCGTACGCGCCAACAAGCCCGCTGGAACCACCATTACCGATGGTTTCAGCAAGCTTGGAGAAGCTTTTGGTTGAATTAGCAGTTCCAATAATACCCTTCTTTTGAGTATCATATAGGTCATCGTGAGCTTTCGCTGCATCTGACACTCTGCTACGAGTCTTGACTACAGTTGCGCCCAGACCTTCTAGAGCCTTTTTCAGGCCTTCGACGTCCGTACCATTTTGTACTCGTACTCTTACGGTATATTCGGAATTTGCCATTTAACGTGCCTGCATCAAGACTTCTTTTGTCTGAGCTTGTCATTTGCAGCTTTAATAGCTGCCTGTGACTTTTGTATAATTTTAGAGTCTAAAAGCAATAGAACTTCCAAAAACATTTGTTTATTACTTACCTCATAAACATCCATGTAAAGAGGTAATTGTGTGTAGTCTTTACCTAAGTACCCAACATCTGGGTACATTCGGTCCCCTAGCTTGTTGAATATTATTATAGCTTTTTGAACATCCGCCGGAAAATCAGTTAACTCCGGCGGAATCTCATCTTCATCAGGCTCTTTCTCAAGTTGCTCGCAGAGTTTAAAATACTTCTCGCGAGTCATTTTAGTTTCGAAGTTACTCTGCCACTTCTCCAGCCTGTTCCACAGTACTTCCATCTCGCTCAGTACGAAAGTTCTCTAGATCATGCACTGCCTCGTTCAACCACTGATCGAAATCAGTAGAATTGGATACTAAAAGTTCTGCGTTCTCTTGGCTATAAGGAAGTTCTTTCTCTGGATCTTCGCTGCTAATGTCTACTAGCATTAGCTGTTCTAGATAAGGCAGCTTTAGACCTCTCCAATCTAGAACAGTTGCATCTGTAAACTTACGAATAAACTTTTTATCGTTTAGCTCTTCATACGGCTGACGAGTTTTACGGTCAAACTTGGATTCCATGCAAGACTTTCTAATATTCATAACTTTTTCGCGACCTAGGTGCGCTACATTAACTTCGAAGCCGTCAAGACCTGGATAACTAATCCAAGTGCTCTTCATGTCGACCATCAAATTCTTAAGATTCATATACTTTAGTTCCTTCTATTTATATTGACCGCTTAACAAAAACACTTGATAAGTCGGGGTTAGGTGATGTCATTCTGAAATCATAGCTTTGTATAAGAGCATCCTGCAATTCAGATCTGTTTGTATACACTACTTGTGGTAGCATAAATTGTAGTGTCCAAGCAGTCGTTGAGCCTACTTGAACGCTTAGAGCAGCATTAGTACTCCACGAATTAACATTGGAGTTTGTTTCGTCTGTAACATACTGCTGTATAGTTCCTGATAATGTACGATTTTGAACGACAAAAGCCTCAGGAAACATAGTTCCCGAGGCGTCACTAATTCCGATACTGTTTTGAAGGGTAGCAAAGTCAACCCATTGAACGTTGTTCTTCAGTTCTAGTGTAATTGCAGATATGTACTGCTGAACTACACCACCTACAGATACTTGCGTAGCTGTTACTGGACTATACGTTTGAGTTACTGAACGACTTACTGGCGTTCCAGGGATTGCTCCCGTGTGCTTACTTAGTTTTCTAGCAGTTCCGGAAATGGACACCGTCATTAACGCGTCTTTAACAATATTGAAGGTACCTCCCTCAACTACTGCCATTTCCAGTTTATATACTTCAGAATTACCTTCTATGTACAGATCAGCGGTATTTAGTGTCGCCTCACTAGTAGTCGTATCGTAATTAACTAAAAGTTCATAGACTACATCTAGGTCTGCTTGTAACAGAATAGGCATAGTAAAAGAAAAATTAGCAGGATTCGCTTTAGTGATTACTGCATCCTCGAACATGTCGAACTGCGAGTGCAAGGTCTTTACCGGCACGGAAGTCTCGTCGAAAGTCTGAGAAAAGGATAAATCTGGGTATATGTCTAGATAGTAGCGAAAACCGTTGCGCACTACATAGACTTTTGTCTGCTTTTTAAAATTATATGTAGGCATCTACTACCTCTGATACAAAGGGGGAGCAAAAATTGCTCCCCCGAGTTTCTTTGTAGTATAGTTCTTACAGACCTAAAAGTCAAGAACTATTTGTTAGACGCCTACGTACGAGATCTTGGAGATTTCGTCTGTACCACCAATTGCTGATGGTAGAGCGTTGAAATCCACGCTCAAAGCGATAATGTCACCGACGTCGAAACTAGGTAGCATTAGGTGTGCCTGAGGAATCTTGAACTGTAGACCTGGGCCTACTGGGGCGTCACCAGCTGCCTTACCACCAACATAGAAGTCTAGGGCGAAGGCATTAGTAATAGTGCTTGTTGCGTTAGAGATATCTTCAAATAGCTCGATAGAGCCGTTTGTTTTCTCGTCCATATACGCAGTAAAGTTACCGCTTACAGTACGAGTACCTGTAACGTGACCTAGCGGCTGGTTAACACGACCAATTGTGTCCGGCGTTAGGAACGTAATACCATTGTTAATGGTTACAGAACCACCCGTTAGAGTAATTGCATAGGTCTTGGAAGAACCAGAAACGCTGCTTACTGCAGTCATCTGGGTTAGACGGTTACGAATAAAGTTGTTCGTAAGAGCGACACCAGCTGTTAGAGCAGTAGAAGCGTTAAAGCTTGCAACTTCGGTTAGTGAACCACCCATACCACTCCAAGCAATTGCGGCAATGCCGTCAATATCGAAAGTGATACTTGCTTCGTTGATAACTGCGCCCGTAATCTTGTAGATCGTGGTATCACCAGATGCTGCATAGTTAGCGGAAGCTGTGGTAGAGGCGCCCAAAACAAAGTAAAGGTTAAAGGTACCAAGTGTTACCTTGTTAGAAGCGTTGAAGTCAAAGTCAAGTGAGGTTGCACCGATAGCAACACTTGAAGACCAAGCTGGTGTTGCCGCAGTGTAAGCATTAGCAGCTACGAAGTTTGCCCACAGAGCTTCTTCGACCGCACGCATACGGTTCGGCGTACCTGTTACTAGAAAGGGTCTAGCGTAGGTGCTGAAACTCCATTCTGCAGGTGCGAACGAGTCTGTGAAAGTTTTTCTGGCTCGACGACTGTTACCAGCTGAGTCGGCCATTTCTGATACTGTAACGTCTCCGCTGTTAGTAGTCTGGTTGTAAGAGTATCCGTTAAGAACAGGAATTTCCCAAATATTGGCGCCCTGTTCAAGGTATACTTTCG
>Ga0182212_1000065_pt1 | contig 16028 bp, 19 predicted proteins | sample G5R1MG_21_FD_129666 | JGI IMG/M metagenome (GOLD analysis project Ga0182212, IMG submission 129666) | Switchgrass phyllosphere microbial communities from Michigan, USA - G5R3_MAIN_03OCT2016_LD1 MG | ecosystem: Host-associated > Plants > Phyllosphere > Phylloplane/Leaf | place: USA: Michigan... | reverse complement strand
TGATTGGCCGGGAGTTTTCATCCGAGGCGATAATGCGTTTGCTTATGCCTTGGCGCTTCAGGCGGTGCTTGATGGTCGAGCCGACGTGTTTGCGAAGGCTAGCGCGGGCTCACTGCTGAAACTGCTGCAATCGAGCAATATCCGCAATTTCGAAGAGGATATCGCCCCATGACCAACCGGCTGACGCAAATCGCAGACGCACTCGAAGCAGTCGAGAAGGCGCGCACGCAATGCCCTTTTCATAACCGCTATGTTGGGCGCGACGTGCACGGCGCTGATGACCCCTGCAAGAAATGCGGCAAGCGCAAGACCGGTGATGGTGGCAGGTGCGTGATCGAACGCGCCGAACATCAGTCCATTCTCGCTATCGAAGAGGCTTTGGCATGACCAACCCAAAGACATCCCCGGTAGCTGAGAGCGTGGTGGAGGCGGTTAAAGCGGCAATCTGGGGCGTCCTCGATGCTGACGACTTGCCGGACGGTGGCTGGCCTGCGATCTGTGAACAGGCCGCTCATGCCGCCATCGCAGCCATGCCCCGCCCCATAGAGGGGGCTAGACTTGCGGCCTTGATCGAAGCGCGCCTTTTGGGCGTGCCGTTCGACGAGCGAGATCTAGAGCTTGAGGATCAAGACTTCCGGCTGATCATTGCTGCTCTTCGCACCCCTACCGATACAGGCCTCCTGGGGGACGGTTGGACCTGCTCTGCCCGTAAGCAAACGCTGCCCGAGCCTGCGGACTGCAACTGGCCTGTGTGTGGGTGTGATCCTGCTGCTAACAAGGTCATTGATGCGCTAGAGGAAAGCGGCGTTTCCCTCACCGCAGGCCTCGTGGGGGAATTGGTCGAGGCGTTGGAGGGGATGGTTGCCGAGAAGTGCGACTATATGCTTGTCAATCGCCTTGGTGATCCAGAGCAGCAGCATACGGTAAGGCAGGCCCGCGCCGCCATCGCAGCCATGCCCCGCTCCATAGAGGACGCAGGGAAGGCGGAGGAGGTCGGCCTCACATCTGCAATGCCTGGCTCTAACGGCGGCTTCAGTATGTGCGTTTTCGAGACGGCCAAGGTGCCGATCGGAACACCCCTTTACGCTTACGGCAATCCAAGATCCCCCGATGCTGGGGCATGCGTCGGATGCGATGGAAACCCCGCTCCCGAGAACAACCCTTGCGCTGTCTGTGGCCTATCCGCGCCCGATACAGGCCTCGTGGGGGAGTTGGTTGAGGCGTTGGAGAAGATCGCAGCGAGCGATCCTCGGCCGGAAAAGGACGACGACGAGCCGGGCCACAGGTGTGCGCATTGCATGTACCGGTGGAAGGACACCGCAGGAGAACGGCATGCACCTGACTGCGCCTATGTGATCGCCCGCACCGCCCTCTCCAAAACCAAGGATAAAGCTCATGGTTGAGCAAGTCATACCTGACGCATGGAAGCCGGTGAAGTTGGCGGAGCGGTGCGAAGCGGCGAGTGGGCCGGATCGTGAGTTAGAGGTCGCGATTGAGTGGGCCGTCGGCGATGTTCCCGCCGACGCATTCAACGTCGAGATAGTTCCTGGCCGTATGACGATCGCGACTGGTGCTTATAGCTATCATCACGTCCCCGCCTACACCGCCTCGCTTGATGCTGCGATTGCTCTGGTGCCTGAAGGCATGACCTGGGATGTAGATGAGGGGCCATCCCACTGGATTCTTATCGGAAAGCAGAAGCCCGCCGGCCGCGCGCAAGTTTCTAGGATTGGTGACTACATCAACAGCGTGACGGGCGAGCTAGCTGAGGTGTCTGAGCACGGCTTTGCCGCCACTCCCGCACTTGCCCTGTGCGCCGCCGCCCTCCGCGCCCGCGCCCAAGCATCCTCCGATACCGCTAAGAGTGAGGGGGAGGTATGAGGTGGCAAGCCGACGCCTACCGCATCATCCAAGACGGCATGATGGTCGCCCGAGCAGAAGGCCAGCACAGCCTACGAGAGATCATGCACTACGCCCTGGTCTACAGCCAGGACGGACCGCTGCGGATTGAGCGGCGCGTGAACAAGCGTTGGCGCGCGTATGGGTTGCAGAACAATCCCGGAACAAGCTAACGCCCATGCATGGCCTGCATCCGAGTCGACGAAGGGGCAGTCACCCGAGCCCTGAGCGTGCTAGCCGAGGCGCGTGATGCCGACGAGCCCATGCAGACTAAAGGCGTTGCCCTCGCGCTCTATGTGCTTCGTGGACATTGCCCCGATGACTGGCTGCGGTACTTCTGGGATGCTGCCGGTACAGACCATGACATCGGTAGAGCGCAGAGCATGCACGCGGCTTACAATGGGGTGGAAGGGCGCGTTAGGAGAACGATCGAGTGAACGATCAGCAGCGTCGCATCCATGCCAGGGCTCAAGCAGCACGTGACGCCGGGCGCATGGAGGAGTATTTCAAGCTGATCCTGCTTGCGAGTGAGGCTAGGACGATTAGGGATAAACCATGACCGACACACCCCTATACCGCGCCGCCCGAGCCCTCATGAAATCGCAGAGCGGTGTCGATGACTTCGAAGCGCTAGATGACGAGATGCAGGCGGGCTTGCTGGATGATGTGCGGGCGGTGCTGGAGGCGGTTAAAGAGCCGAGCAAGCGAATGCAAAGTGACGGGGCGTTCCGCATTTTCCGCGGGGAGCGCATTACGGAAGATGACCTGTCTATAGCTCGACATGCATGGCGGGCCATGATCGACACCACTCTATCCGAGTGAGACGGGCGCGCACGTACTACCGGCGATTCTTCGGCGTGCTGCTGGTGGCTGCGGTGCTGATCGAGCTTGCGCGGGGGATGGTGGGCTAGCCCTTCTTCTCGATCGTCACGGCATCGCCGTCCTGGATTGAGTCGGTGGTGCCAGCGCGCGCAGCGGCGGTGACGGCGCGGAACGCCTCGCCAGTGTTGACCGCAGCCTGCTCCTCCTTTGCATCCGACCGAAACATGGCTCCGACGATCAGGCCGACAGGCGGGCCAAGTGTCAGCATGGCGTCGCGGATCAGCCCCATGTTCGCCTCAGGGATCACCTCTCGAGCGAACTGAAAGACCATCACGTAGTAGCCGCCAAGAAACATGAAGCCGATGAACTGGCGGATGTCGCGGGCGGGCCGAGCGGGGCGCAGCATTCGGCGCTCGCCGGCGCGGTCGAGCCATTCGAAGAAGTTCATGCATAGCCTCCTGCGTCCAGCGCGCCTAGGAACGCCTCTGCATAGCCGGCGATCGTCGGCGCCTTGTCGGTCCCGTTGATGATCCGGCGCGCGCTTGTGAAGCCCTCTGGCGTGCCCCGGTCCTTGATGTAGTCCGCCAGCTTCTTGCCGGTGAACGCGCCCGTCTCCATGCCCTTGACGAGGATGGCAGTTGCGATCTCAGGTTCTAACGCGCGATCGAAGTTTGCCAGCAGCGAGCCGTTGAGCGCCAGCGCCTTGTCAGCCCACTCGTAGTTGCGATCCCACGTGAGCTGCACCAAGCCGCGACCGTACTGCGATTGCCCGTACTTGCCCTTTGCAGCGTAGGGACGGCCTTGACCCTTGCCCCACTCAGCGATCGGCTTCAGACGCGCCTCATGCCATGCGGTAGCCAGTCCATAGGCCACCCAACCGATGGGCCAGTGCGCAGCGGAGGAGAGGAGGTCGTTAATCGTCGCGACCTGTACGGTGTCGAGCGGGCCGGTGATCTTGCGTACTGCAGAAAAGAACGCGCCTGGGTCGGCTAGTTTGTGAGCTTGCCCCTCCCGCGCCGCCCCAAGAGCGTCTAGAATGTTATGCAAGGCTACCATGTTGCCCGGGTCGTTGAACACGCCAGGCGGGGCGATCTTGCGGACGGCTTCGAATACGGGGGTGCGGGGATCGCTCATCGTTCCTGCCTCCATTGAAGCGCCTGCTTGCGCGCCAGGGCATTGTTGAGCTTGTGCCGGGTCAGCCGGCCGATGAAGTACGTCGCGCAGCCGATGCGAAAGAGCGCGATCGACCAATCATCAAACGGCGAGGGCTTGAACGTCAGTGGGCCGATCGTCATGATGCAGCCGGCGGCGAGCAAGCCGAGGCCAAGCCGCTCGACCCAGGTGAATGCGCGCGGTCGCCAGATCAGCTTGTAGCTGGCAATGCAGAACACGGTGAGCGATGCGATGACGTTCAGTACGTCAAAGGCGATTGTCTCGGTCATGCCTCGTCCTCCTTGGTGGAGCCGACGAATTTCTTGAGGCCCCGGATCGCAAACGGGATCAGGATGTTGCTCCCCGAGGCCATCAGATAGTAGAGTCCACCCACGACGCGGATGCCTGGCGGCTCGTAGCCGAACGCGGTATGTGCGACCCAAGGCGACACGAACCAGGCGAACGTCGTCCCCACGAACAGCGCCATGAAGATATCCACCGGCGACATGCGCGCGTAAGGCCGGAACGACAGCGCCGTGACCGCGCCGGCGAGGCTAGCCAACAGTGGCCAAAGCCAAGCAAGCAGAGGGTTGTCTTCGCTCATAGGTCGCACAGGGCTCCCCCTTGGCTTTGCGCTGGGCTGTCAGGCATCAGCTCGTTCTCTCGATCATAGGGCGGTGGGGGCCATGATCTGCTATTTACACTGCGCGAAGATGCGGGGGCATATGACATTAATCGTTGACCTATTTTGCCGCACACCAGATTAGGTTACCGCCGTCCGCTTAGGGCGTCGGCTTTTCTTCCCGCAGCACAGTGAAGCCGCAGGTCTGTTTATTGAATCGCAGGCATGCGAAAGGACCGTCGCAGACGTGCCTTATCAACCCACTAAGGGTTAAGTCGCGTTTGATGAGCCGGTAGATCTGACGATCTACCCAAGCGTCATTAGTGCGTCGAGCTATGATCGCCTGATCTTGATGTCCAAGCTGTCAGCCATTTATGCATTGGCTTTTCCAGCCATTTAAAGCTCAGAATGGCCAAGGCGATCGAGGCAATTATCTCGATAACCACAAGAGGCCCCTTACCGACAATCTCGATCAAGCCGGCGATACCAAAAGCTTTGGACAAGATCAGCGTTGAAAAAGGGTGGACCAGATAAAGGGAGTACGATGAGTCGCCCAGCAAGAGGACAAATCGTTTAATGCTTTCACTTGCCCAAAGCAGTCCAGGGCCCGCCAAAGCGGCGAGCATTATCGAAGCCGATGGAAGCCCAAGAGCGGCCCATCTCCAGTTCATGGGTACATCTGCAGCCAGAACCAGCGCCGTGATTGAGACGGCTACAAGCAGCACGGAAAACCATCCAGATAGAATGCCCTGCTTCGACTTAAGTGCGACAGCAAGCCACATGCCATAGACAAACTCAAGGATGATCGGTCTGCTGTAGAAGTACAGCGGCTCACCGCCTTGTCCTTCGCTATCCTGTATGAATATCGACGTTGCTGCCACGGCGCATAGTGTGGCCGAAATGGATAGTATGGCCGCAGGCTTCTTCAAAAATAGGAACGCCGCGAAGATAGCGTAGAAAAAGAACTCGTACTGCAGAGTCCATCCAGCTTGGAGTATAGGCCTTATAAGGCCGTTGTCCGTCGTGATGTCTGGGATGAGAAAGAATGAGGAAGCAATCGCGCTTGCTGCAGGCAGCGGCTTCGACCAGAACTGTAGCGGGATATACGCAGCCGTAAGAACCCAATAAAGCGGAAGTATGCGGAACACGCGCTTTTTTAGAAAAGTCGTAATTTTATTCGCATTGCCGAAATACTGCTCATGAGCGTACACCATTATGACGCCAGAGATAATGAAGAATAGGTCAACGCCGAACTCCCACGGGAAGAAGTCCATCAAGGGCAATTCAACACCGCGTTTGTTGGCTTGAGCAACGAGATAGGCGTCGGCATGGGTGACAACAACTGAGAGCGCAGCTAGAGCTCTGAGAACCTGTATGTTCTCAAGCTTGCCGCGTTCGTTAGATTTTGCGCCTGATCCCCGCCGCATTATTTCGCCCCCCATCTCGTCCCCGTAGAGATCAAGAAACAAATGGGATCAAGGCTAAATGCGCTGACGAGCCCTTATGAAAGCCGCCATGGCTCAATAGCTCGTGACATTACCAAGACGCAGCCCTCCACCGTCCTGACACGAGCGCGCAAAGATGCGAGGATCCGTCCCCGATGCAGCGTGCAACGCGGTGATCGCGCCAGTAACACGTAATTCCTGCGCCCATATCCGCGCCGTATCGCCGGCCCGAACTGCGTGACTCGGAAACGACGCATCGCCCAGGTCATCACCCGATATGGTGCCCAGCAGCCATGCTTGAGTTTGGTCGATATCTGCGATGGAGCCACCGCGTGCAGTAAGGTATCGTCCGTTGAGGTCGATACCTCGCACGTTCTCGTGGAGTGTCCATCCGTTACAACTGTTCTGGTTGTTATTGTTGACTGTAACGCCTGAGTAGATGCCCCGGCAACCGACCGTCAATACGTGGAGAGGCTGAACCCCTGCGTTCAGATAACTCGCCATGTGGAAGTTGAACGCGTCGGTGGGGACACGCCCGGCCTTGCACCGGAAGAATGCGGCAATCGCATCCTTGTTGTCGATGTAGATAGCGCGAGTTGCCGAGGTGCTTACGGTTGTGCCCGAGAACGCGAACGAACTATCGACTGCGACAATTGGCGTATTTGATACGTCCGACGCCTGCAACGTGCCGGTAACACCGCCAATCCCGCTGATGCCGGAAATAAACGCGGCCTGCGTGCCAAACTGGAGTGAAGGTGAGTTGATCAGCAAGACATAAGTGTTCGTGTTGCTTGGCGCCTTTCCGTCCTTACGCTTGACCAACACGTTAGCGCCGTTCTGGAGCCAACCTTCCTCCGTGGCCGCACTGTTCAGCGTTGTTGCATCAGCAATAGCAGGCAGCTCTACGTAGTTACCCTCATCGTCCTGTCGACTCGTGTCTAGAACGCGCGCCACATTCGAGCGGGCAGACGTGTAGCATGAGGTGTAAGTCGCATCCGCGGCCCATGTCAGCAAAGCCACCGGTCCATGATCAACCCGGCCTCCATATCCGATCAGCGCTACCGGGATTTCAGGCAGGGTACCGCTGCCGATTGTGCTTTTCGTTAGATCGCGCGAGCGGTCGTAGAGGCCCTTCTTGACCATGATGATCACGCCTGAGGCGCCTGCGGCGATGGCAGCGGTGATAGCGCCCCTAATTGTGGCCTTTGCTGTAGCGGGGGTCGTTCCCGATAGGCTATCATCAGCTTTGGCGGTATCGACATAATACACCGGGCTGTTCCAAAACCCACTCGGCATGAGAGATTGCGGATCGAGATCGGTCGCGTAATCGAATGGGCCGCGCCGATAGACGTTGATCGGGTAGCGCGTGAAGTTCCAAGCGAAGTCGGAAGGCGGTGTCACCAAGCCGTTTGCGATCCCGCCCGACATGGTACGGGCATTCACCTGCGCCGCCGCCGAACCTACGAGCGTAGAGGCGGCTACTCCGGTGCCGGTGGCGAGTTGGTCCGCTGTGGCACCACCTGCCGCAACAATGTCGGCTACGTTGAGATCAGAAGCAGCCATTATGCGGCCCTCGTCAGTATGCGCCCGTTGACAGGGCTGGTGAGCACTCGATGATCGATCGGTGAGGTGAGGGCATTGGCAGGAACCCCGCCACCCGAGATCTGGCGGACAAGCTCGATCGCCTGCGCGGGGATCATGCCAAGAGCGATCAGCGTGGCGGCACTGCCAACGCCATTGATCAGCGCAGCCACGAAGCCGGCCAACACACCCACCATGCCCAGTTCAGTAAGCCGCCGCCGGTTGCCGGAATGGGCATTGATCTGGGCGACAAGTTCCTTAGCGAGCGGTGGCGCGAATCCCACTTCTGCAAGGCGACGAGCGTCGGCCATCAGTTCGCCCTCTGCCGATAGTAGGCGAGAAAGGCGGGGTCTTGCAGTTCTGTCGCAATCTGCGTCTCGCTCATCTGTCCTGAGCGGATACAGGCCAGCAGGGCCTCAAAGTGGGAGAGCCTACGCATAGTTGAGTTTGCTGCCATAACGGATGTTGGTGATCGTGCCGGACGTGCCGATTTGGCCCGGCACCGCGCCAAGCTCGGTCAAGGATGGGAAGTTTATGTTGTCGCAATTGATCATCGCGAGTTGCTTGTCGGACAGCGCGAACACGCTGGTATTGGGATTGAGGCAGCAGCGATCCGTCACCAGCGTTCCACAGCCGTATGAGACGCCGGCCAGGAATAGGGCGCTACCATTCGTTTCACGAACCACCGCGTTGATGACTGGCTTCGACACTGCCCCAGCATCGGCATAGCCGCCGCCGTCGATCTGGTAAGCTTGAGCCATCACCGCACCGGCATTGATGCGGCTCGTGTTGCAGCGGGTGGACTCGACATCGAGGCTCGTCGCATTGGGTGGCGTGCCTTCGCCTGTGAAGTAGGGAATGTACTCGACCGTCACGCTACCAGTAAGATCAGACGCCCTGATGCGACCACAAAGTGACGGGACTTGGCTGCGCACGTTCCCTCGGCACTTTTCTGCGATGAACGTTTCGGGGAAGGTGACGACGGGGCAAGCGGAGGTATCGACCACCTGCCACGTTGTGGCAAAACCAGCGGGCAGATCCGTGTCCATGACGATCAAGCCACTATTCGGATTGATCGTCACAACCTGCCCAAGGGCGGTTGCGGCGCCTGCGTCGTTTACACCAGAAAGGCGATCTCCCACCCGAGGAACGATATTGGGATAGCCCGAGGAGATGACGAAGGTACGAGGCGACGAAACAGAGGTGACCACGTAACTGTCGTTCGTGACGTTGAGCGGGTCGTCTCCGGTGTTGCGAACGCTGCCGATCACCTCGAGGTAACCCCGCCCTGCGGCACAGTGGATGCCGTCTGCGGTCGCCGCAACCAGGCGCCCAGGCGACGCACCGACAGACACGGCCAACCGGCAGTCCTCTGGCTCGTTGGCTCGGAAGGCCATCCCCCCTGTCGCCGTGACATGGGCCTTCAGGTCAGCGTTTCGGCACCGGATCAAGCGGAAGCCATCGCCCCCATACACTCGGAACGTAGCCACGACGACATCGCCATTGGTAAGCGAGGCCAAGTAGGCCAGCCCTTCCGACGAGCCCACGAATGAGACCCGCATGACGCTGGAAGATGGATAGGTTACTGGCCACCCCGCCACATCCGAGCCGCCGGAGAAATCCTTGCTCAAGATTTGTGATTGATTGACCTTCGCGCCGTCATACACTTCGACGCGCTGCACCTGGTTGAAGGTTGGCGTAAAACCAGCGGGCAGAGCGATATCGAGGTAGCTCGGCCCCTTGGTTATCGCACCTTGCGCATATGGCAGTCGCAGCCAGTCAATCGAGCCCAGATTACCCGTAAGGTTATCGCTGTCCTCGATGTTTATGACATTGGCGATGCCGGTGTTCACGTCACCGCTGTCGAAAAGCCAGGTTGCTGCCGCACAATCCCAATGTGCGTTATGGACGGCGCTGGCGCGGATTGCCTTGCGTTCGCCAAATATCGAGCCGTGCGTCGTGTCCACCACGCAGCGAAACGTGCCTGATGCCCGCATGATCGGGCGTCCGCCCGCAGCGCTGATAACCGATGCAGCCGCCATCCAAAGGCGAAAGCTGACCATGTTGTTTGAAGAGCCATCCGCCTTCAGTCCGAAGTAGGTAGCATCCAATTCAACGCTACGCCCTTGCAAAAGGGTGCCCTTGTAGCTCACGCCATTGGTATCAATCTGGAAGAGCGTGTTGCCATCGTCATCCAGGATGACAGTTATATCGCTACCCAGAACTAATGCTTCACCCGCAATGCTGAACTTGTCAGTGATCGCTTTCGATCTAGCGATTGTGGGGGATGCTTGGATCGCTTGAGCGACCCTTAGCGGCGTGACTATCTTGGCGTTATCAAGGCCTGACTCTGCTTCGGCCTGCGATGCGATTGGCCGCGCTGCATCCACCACGGCAAGTGGATTGGTTCGCAGCACGGACACGCCGCTGTCGAAAAGAAGATCGGCGTTGGCGTTAGGAGTGCCAAAAGCAAGATCACGAGGCCGGATTTGCTCTGGCATCAGATTGTGGCCTTGATGATGAAATTACTGACCAACGATGGCTGCACGTTCGGATGCGCCGCATCGCCGCCAGCGGGTTCGATAGTAATCCCTGTGCCCGAAACTTGAGTCGTACGAGGAGCTGTTTCCCTCGCGTTGTTGCCTGTGGACAATCCTACGCCAGCCTCGGTCTGGAAACCCGCGTAACCATGAGCATGACCGGGATCGGTGATCGTGTGCGCATGCCTGGGCATTTGCGCCGTCGTAAGCGTAACTGCTTGAGCGCCAAGTTGTGCACCTAACGAAGTGGCGCCAGTTAGCCGGCCTGCGGCATTCCCACCCATATTGTCTTGCCCGACAAGAGTGTTGCCGCGCATATCGGGAAGGTTGAAGGTCGAAAGGCCATCACCTGCCCCGTAGAAACTTCCGAGCGCGGCAAACAAGGCAGGGTATTCAGCCCTGCTTACGGCTTGGCCAATGCAGAGGAGATAGCCCGCAGGTGGGGTTATGCCTGCGTAGGCCAGTACGGCTCCGACTGGAACGCCACCCTGAGCCACTTGGGTGACGGTCGCGAGATCACTTCCCCGCGTTCCCGGCCCTGCGTTGGTCACGGCATAACCGCCCATGTCGAGGGGGGCACGCATGACGCCTGCGCCATTGCGATCGAGGGAGTTGCCTAGCGCAGCCGCGATATCCTGCATGGCAGGATTGTGCTGGGTCGGAAGCAGCGTATCGCCGCTGGCAACCAAAGTACCAGGGGGCAAACTATAACTGCCATCAGGCGATCTGGGCAACCTTCGTTCTCCGTTTCAGGAAAAGCGAAAGGGGGTCAGTCGCGGGCAGTGATTTCGATGGTTTGTTTAGCAGGGAAGGGCTGGGCGCGCAACGGGGGTCATGCTATAGCTGAGAAGTATGGGCACGATTTTTATATCCACCTTCCTCAAGAGCGTGATATTCGCTGCGTGGGCTTGGTTTAAACAACGGAAATCACGCCAGCCCATCCCATTGAAGCTTCGCAACGGTGTTCATGTGCCATGGGGGTTCACTCACAGAGTGGAGCATTATGGACGAAAGTTTACTATCCTTTGGTGGATAATGATGGCTTTCTTGCTGTCCATTGCGGCGATTAAGGCGATCTGCGGTACCCTTTAGCGAGGCAGAAACCCATTTACAGCAGCGCTAGTGCCAACGGTGCCGCCACGTCCTGCATAATCTTCCAGCTGTTGCCCGACGCGCAGCGCGAGATCGGGCCTTTCTAAAAGCAAGCGCTCAATCGACCGCTGTGACGCGCGAGAGCCACCCGCCATAAGGGCGAGTGTGACGCCAAGACCCGCGCCAGCTCCAGCGCCCGTGTCCCCTGCCAAATAACCAGCCCCGCCGCCTGCAACGCCGCCCACGCCTAATCCTGTCACCAAGGCGCGAGTTGCGGTGCCGCTATCTGGAAGTTTAGATGGGAGGATCGCCTGCCCCGCGTTTGCTAGCTCTGCGAATGGCCGATTGCCAGAAGCTGAGTTGACCCGCCCTGTCAACCGCGTGGCACTTGCAGCATCCGCGCGATTAAGTTGCGCCGGGGTGAATAGTTGATCCTCCTGGCTCTTGGCTGCATCGACCGCCTGCGCCAGCACGTTCATGCGGCGGTTGCCTTGGTTTGCGTCAGCAAAACCTTGGTAGGCGCCGGGGTTCTGCCTTTCCAGAGCTGCCGCAAGAGCATCCTGGCCCCCACGCATCGACTGCCCGATCTCATGCCCGTAGTCGCCGTTCGCACGCTCTCGGCCTGTACGCGCGAGACCGCGATATGCTTCTTGGAAACCGCGCCCGGTCATGGCCTCTGCTAGTGGGTCAATAGCGCCATCAACTCTCGACTGAAGGCCGGCCATCGCAGCATCTTGAGCGCCGTTCACATTGGGAATGCGCTGAATACCTGCTACCACGTCGGCAAGATCCTGGCCAAGCTGAGGATCATTTGTGTCGATACGCACAGGATCAAGAGCATTACGATAGCTCTGCTGGACTGCGCCCTGCAATTGGCCAAGACCGGCGGCGCCATAGTCCTGGACCTGATTGCCGGTAGTCTCCGCGCCGATGTCGAACGCGGCATGATTGAAGCCTTGCAAGCCTTCCATACGCCGCGCTTCGATCATGTTACCGACACCGGGGATGCTGGTTAGAGCATCCTCCACTTTCTTGACGCCTCGGCCAACCGGACCGCTCTGGCTCAAGATTTGCCCTACGGTCATGGGGACGCCCGCTTCACGTAGATACTGAACGGCAGGATCTCGCACGCCTCGTGCAAGCGAGCTGGCAACGTTCATAGCTCCGTCACCGATCGCACCGCCTGCGACGCCAAGGCCCGCTCCAATGGCCGCATCACGCAGGCCATTACCGTCTTGAGCGCCGTTGAAGCCGGTGACTGCGCCATAAAGCGCATCTGCGGCACGCGGGGCATACTGTGCGATGGCAGTTGGCGCACGAGCAGCCACGCCCGCCTCAACAGTGCCGGCGCCAGCGATGCCGCCCAAGATAGATCCTGCCATGGACGCATTCGGACTTGTTTGGCTCATGGCGTCGAGGGCGCCTTGGCCTTTCTCGCCCGCGAGCATGCCAACAGTCCCGGCAGTGGCTGCATTTGCCATCTGCGCCGTAAATGCTCCCGGTGCTGAGCCAGCTGCCTGCTGCAACAGACTCAGTGGTTCGCGACGCACCGCGTTAGTGCCGCTGTATGGGCGCCCGGACTTGATTTGAGCCTGGACTGCACTCCATTCAGCAGGATTGATCGGGCCAAAACCTTGCTTTTGTAGGATTGCGTCAATCTCAGCTTTAGATGCCCCCGCATTGACCATACTGTCGATCATGGAGGCCGCGCGCTTATCCTGCACCTCACGGAATGCCCCACTTGCTACAGTTTGGCCAGCAGGCGCATTAGGCTGGTCCCATGGGCTCCGTGGAGCCCCACCGGAACTGTTGGATGGCGAGGGCGGGTTGGCTCCTGGCAGGGCGCCCGCAATGGCGCCGATAGGGCCCCGCTGATCATTTTGGCTGCTATTAGCCTGCTCAGGCGTTGCGGCAAGCGCAGCCTCCAACCCAGGGGTCTTGTAGGGGCGATAGCCATTGTCGGGAGTGTAGTAGTCAGCTGCTTCTCTTATTTGCCCCTGAAGCTCCGACCGGAACCGCAAGAGCTTTTGCGTTGCCACCTCTGGAGTGTCCGTGACTGTGGGGACGAAAGGCGTGAAGCGAGGCGCTTCAGACGCTGACACCGCCGCACCGGACAAATCATGGATCTTTTGGGCGCCTACAGCGGCGACCAACGACCGTGTAGCCGTGCCTTCTGGATCATGCCATTGCGTAAACTTGTCGCCAAGCATACCGGTCCCGGTCCCGATGGACTGTGGGCGGGTCCTAAGGCTTGCCAGCGCCTCATCAATCGAACGAAGCGCCTTTAGGTTTTCTTGCACCCCAGTCGCTGCGCCGGCAGGAATGTTGGCGAGTTTGCCAGCGGTGGCCTTTGGTGTGCCATCGGCATTATGCGTTGCTTCAAACTCGCGACGCTGCCTGTCAGCCGCTTCATTCGCGCGCGTCTCTGCCGCCGCCGCACGATCAGATGCTTCCCGAGCCAAGCGCAGTCGCTCGCGCTCCATCGACTGGTCCTCGTCCTTCCGCCCCTCATCGCGAGCCCTGAACGGGTTCGAGATGATCGTGGCCTGGCGACCAGCAGGAGCGGCGTATTTTTCCCAAGGCGGCATTAGCGGCCCTTTCCTAGTACAAAGTGCCAATGCGGGCCGGTAGCGTTCTTAGACGGGTGGTTCACCTCATCGATCGCCTCGACCAAGCCGTATCCCTGCTTCTGGATCGCCTGCTTGGCTTGTGCGAAGCTCATGCCTGGAATGGGCGCGATATCGACCGCCGCACGGCTCTTAGTGTGCCAAGAGGTTGGATTGGCACGGCTTAGCGAATGGCTTGGCGGGCGGTAGCCGCTGGTCACACGGGCGTCGGGGAATATGCTCTTGAGCGCACCCACTCCATTAGCCACCGGGGCGAAAGCCGCCAGACGCGGGGAGCGTCTGACCTCCTACCGGTTCCCACGCGTTACGGTCAGCAGGGTTGCCACCCTTGAAGCGATAGCCGTCTTCAATCATCCCTACGGCAGGGGCGCCTTGTGGGGCTGCTGCGGGGGGCGCCCCCTGAGGCTGTCCTTGGCTAAGCGCCTGCTGCACCAGCGACTGAGGGCCGAAAGCGGTCCTGCCATCACCTAGGGTGATGTTGGTGAAAGGATCTGTCCGAGTGGCCAGCAGCTTGTTCGCCTGGGCTGTGTACTCGGGTGTTCCGGGCACAAAGCCAGCGTCCGTGAGCATCGTCTGAAACTCGAAAGGTTTCTGATGCGCAGGGTTATTGCGCTCCCATTGCATCTTGGCGAACTGCTGCACCTGAGGCGAAGCATACGGGCTCGTGAGGCCGGCGGTCACAGCGTCCTTGTCGCCGCCCATGATCGCCTGCAGTAGCGCATCGCTTTCCACGCGATTGGCGGCATCCTGCTTACCAAGAGATCGTCCTTGGAGCGCGCCGGTGACATTATTCGCCACACGGCCCAGACCTTCCCAGACTGATCCCACCGGCGAGAAGTCGGCTTTCATCTGTCCTTGCGCAATTTCGCGCTGGGCCATGATCTGTTCCGGCGTCAGACGTGCGCCACCCTGACCCCAAACGAATGGGGCAGAAGGCTGCTGCTCAGGGAAGTCTTGCCACCCGATCGGCAGCTTGCCGGCCCCTATCATCCGAACAGCCCTCCGGTGATTGCGGAACTACCCAGCGAGCCCGCAAGTCCGAACAACCCACCCATCATGCCATTGCCGGCTTGAAGCTTGTTCTGGTAGCCCTGTTGCACCAGTCCGCTGTAATCCACCCCTGCAACCTGCGTCTGCGGCGTGCCGGGCGAGGCGCTGCCAGGGTTCTGAAGCTGGCTCTGTCCCAGCAGCGCATTCAGCTCATTCAAAGGCTGGTTACGCGTCGTCTGCTGTTCGTTGAACGCCTGCTGGCGACCGGTGAGCGCAAGCTGGTTGTTCTGGTCAGTCTGGGTATTGCCGAGGCGCGTCATCTCGCGCTCGTAGGCAGCGGTACCGGGGCGGAGGCCAGAGTTGACCAGCTGGTTGCGCAGCGCTGCCGTCGCCTGCTGCTGCTGCGGCGCGATGCGGGTCTGGGCTAGATCGTAGGACCAGTCCGCCGCGTCTTGGTTGTTGAACTCGAAAGGCTTGCTGAGCGTATCGGAAACGGCCTGCGATTGGTTCGCCGCAGTCTGCGAAAGGCTGGTCTGCGCATCCAGCGTGTTATCGAAGATCTTCTGGCCCTCAGGCGTGAAGCTCGTCGATTGCGTGAAGGATGGCAGGGTATACGTCTTGCCATCAGCGCCGGTGAACGAGTTGGTGCCGGTCTGATTATAGCTCACAGACCCATACGGATTGGTCTGGTTCGTCATGTTCAGCAGCTGAGACGTGATCGCAGTGTTCGTGTTGTACTGCGACTGCGCTTGGGCTGTCTGGACCGGATCGGGCGCTTTGGGGGCTTTCAAGCTACGGCTCCACATTCTTGACGAATGCGAAAGGGGGCCAGTCGCTATGAATTTGCGGCGATACTAGAGTATTTGTAGTCCCGATGCAACACGCCGACGATTATGCCAGGGCGTCCATGGCCGAAATAGTCGCGCAGCAATCCCTCTCTCTGCCCTCCAAGCTTCTCGCCCAGCTTGGCCACCGCCTCCTGCTCTGTGGTGAAGGTCATGCGGGTGCACCCGAGCTGATCGAATACGTACTGACCGACAGCCTGCAGGAACCCGCGTGTCCATCGCGACCCCGCCGCGCTCACATGAATGTTGCGGCCCTCGTAGCAGTTGAACAGGAGCCCAGCGACAACCTCGCCATTCCGCTCGATGCCCATGACGGTGTAGGGCGGGCACAAAGCCGTTTCGAGACGTGCGGCGATGAACTGGGCCACCCGCTCATCGGCAACGATCATGTCACCGCTTCTGCCGTGTTGAAG
>Ga0182212_1000064_pt1 | contig 16254 bp, 20 predicted proteins | sample G5R1MG_21_FD_129666 | JGI IMG/M metagenome (GOLD analysis project Ga0182212, IMG submission 129666) | Switchgrass phyllosphere microbial communities from Michigan, USA - G5R3_MAIN_03OCT2016_LD1 MG | ecosystem: Host-associated > Plants > Phyllosphere > Phylloplane/Leaf | place: USA: Michigan... | reverse complement strand
GGCCACGGTCGCAAGCTCGAGCGCTACGGACCGTATCGCTTCATCCGGCCCGAGCCCCAGGCAATGTGGTCGCCACGTTTGTCGGAATGGGACGCGCATGGCGAGTTCGTACCCGGCTCCGACGAGGACGGGGGTGGACGTTGGATGTTTGGTGGCTCTGGGGGCCACGGGGGCCAGTTCGACAAGCCGGTGCCGCGTGAGGGCTGGCCGCTCGCCTGGCGCGAGGTCGGCTTCACCGCGCAGTGCACTCCGTTCCGCCATCTCGGCTTCTTCCCCGACATGGCCCCGGTGTGGGACTGGATGCGTGGCGCTCTGCCGGAACAAGGCGCGAGCACGCTCAACTTGTTCGGCTACACCGGCGTTGGCACGCTCGCGCTGTCGGAGCGCGGCGCGGTCACGCATGTCGATGCCTCGAAGAAGTCGGTTGCCCAGGCGCGCGAGAATGCCGCGTTGTCCGGCATGGCCGACCGCCCGATCCGCTGGCTGATCGACGATGCCGCCAAGTTCACCGCGCGCGAGGTGCGGCGCGAGCGGCGCTATGACGGCATCATCCTCGATCCGCCCAAGTTCGGGCGCGGCCCTACCGGAGAGACCTGGCGCCTGGAAGAGAACCTGCCGACGCTGATGGCCGACTGCCGCAAACTGCTCGATGCCGACAGCCGCTTCCTGTTCCTGACCGTCTATGCCGTGCGGATGTCGTCGCTGGCGCTGGCCGGTCTGCTGGCGGAGCTGTTCGCCGACTTGCCCGGCACGATCGAGCACGGCGACCTCGCGGTGCAGGAAGATGGCCTAGACAGTGCGGGGACGGGCGCACGCCTGCTTCCCACCGCGATCTTCGCGCGCTGGTCCAATCCGCGCTGATCCGTGCACAGCGCCACTGCGGAAAACCGGTGCCCACTTTTCCGCGCGATGCTTTAAGGGCCGCTCATGGCCGATTCGCTCACATTGGAAATCGCCGACTTCGTGGTCGACGTGCTCACCGGCATCTACTCGGAAGAGACCGGGCAGCCGCAGCCTCTGCGCATAAACATCGCCGCGCAGATGAAGCCAATCGAGCACTACGCGCCGGACACGCCGCTCAGCGCCAGCAAGAACTACATGGACCTCAAGTTCGCCGCGTCCGAGGCGCTGCCGGCGGGCGTGCATTTCAAGCTGATCGAGGCGGTGGCCGATCACATCTGCGAGACGCTGTTCGTGCAGGACGCGCGGATCACGGCGGTGACGGTGAAGATCGTCAAGCTCGCCATCGCCGAGGCGGGCGAAGCGATCGGCATCACCCTCACGCGCGAGCGGCGCTGACGCATGCGGCTGGACGTCGGCGCGCTGCCTGAAGAGCCGCTGGCCGCCGCCGCGCAATTCCATGCCGACGTCCTGCCTCGCGCGCTCGCGGCCCTACACGCGGGCGGCGATCTGGTGCTGGTGTTTCCGCCGGCCGATCATGCCCACCGTGACTGGCGCCTGGCCGCCGTACGCGGCCTCGCGCGCCAATTCGCGCCGGCCCGCGTCAATGCGCTGGCCGGCGCTGACGAGACCGTGCTCTCTGCGGGGCTGACTTACCTGGTACGTGCACCCGGCGTGACGGGACAATTACTGCCGGTCGATGGAACAGGCGTGGCTAACATGCTATATCAAGACTGATGACCAGCACGCGCGCCCCGCTCGTCGACCAGTTCCAGCGACGGATCACATACTTGCGGCTGTCGGTAACGGACCGCTGCGACTTGCGCTGTGCGTATTGCATGCCGGAACGCATGACCTTCTTGCCGCGCAAGGATGTGTTGAGCCTGGAAGAGCTGCACCAGCTTGCGCTCGGTTTCATCGATCGCGGGATCAGCAAGATCCGGCTGACCGGCGGTGAGCCGCTGGTCCGGCGCGACATGATGGACCTGGTGCGCGCGCTCGGTCGCAAGATCGGCGATGGCTTGGAAGAACTGACGCTCACCACCAACGGCACGCAGCTGAGCGAGTTCGCTGACGGGCTCTATGATGCCGGGGTGCGGCGCATCAACGTCTCGCTCGACACGCTCGACCGCGCCAGGTTCCAGCAGCTGTCGCGCCGCGACTCGCTGCCGCAAGTGTTGGAAGGGCTCGCAGCCGCGAAGGCTGCCGGGCTCAAGGTGAAGCTGAATACCGTCGCGCTCAAGGGCCTCAACGAAGGCGAGATCCCCGACCTGATCGCATGGGCGCATGGTCAGGGGTTCGAGGCCACGCTGATCGAGGTCATGCCGCTGGGCGAAGTGGAGGAGGATCGCTTCGACCATTATCTGCCGCTGATTGCGGTGCAAGATGACTTGGCGCGGCGCTGGACGCTGACACCGTCAAGCCATCGCAGCGGCGGCCCGGCGCGCTACTTCGATGTCGCTGAGACAGGCGGCAGGCTGGGGCTGATCACACCGCTGACGAACAACTTCTGCGAAGGCTGCAACCGCATTCGCGTGACCGCGACGGGGCAGCTTTACGCCTGCCTCGGCGGCAGCGAGCAAGTGGATTTGCGCGCGGCACTGCGATCGGACGATCCCGAGGGGGCCTTGGCCGATGGTCTGGACCTTGCCATGCGGATCAAGCCGGCGCGCCACAACTTCGCCATCGACCAGGCCGGCCAGGCGCCGGCGCTGGCGCGCCACATGTCGATGACCGGCGGCTGATATGCCGATCAAGTTGGTGTTCCTGGGGCGGCTGGAAGATCTGGCCGGTGCTGGCGAGCGGAACGTGGACGCCGCTCCGTCCGTCTCTGCCGTCCTGGCCGCGCTCGATCCGGACCTTGCCGCGGCGCTGCGGGGCGACAGAGTAAAGATCGCGCTCAACGGCATGGTGCTCCACGATCCGCAAAGCGCCGTTCTCAAGGACGGGGATGAACTGGCCTTCCTGCCGCCCGTCAGCGGAGGCTGAGCTGACCAATCTGCGCGCCGATGTGCGGTTGCTCACCGATCGCTTCGATCCTCCTATCGAGGTGTCGGCATTCACATCCGCGCATCCGGCGGCGGGTGGGATCGTCAGCTTCGTCGGCCAGGTTCGTGCCGATGCTGGCGCCGAGGCGGTCGAGGCATTGGAATTGCGGCACTACGCGCCTCTGACTGTTCCTGCCATGCAAGACCTCGCCACGCGGACACTGGAGCGATTCGCGCTGGAAGGACTGCTGGTGGTTCACCGCAGCGGCGAGATGGTGCCCGGCGACCCCATCGTCCTGGTCGCGGCCGCCGCCCGGCACCGGCGCGAGGCGTTCGCCGCCGCCGAGTTCGCTATGGACCATCTGAAGTCCGAAAGCTGGTTCTGGAAGCGCGAGAAGGTCGGCGGCGAATGGCGCTGGATCGAGCCAAGGCCGCAGGACTATCAGGACCTGTCGCGCTGGTCCTGACGCTTATCTAAGCCGCGCACCTAGTCGGCTTATGAGGGCGGTCTCGGTGCTCACCCATCCGTCGACCTGTTCGCGCGCGGTGGCGATCGCGGCGGCGGCGGGGCTGACCTGCTCGGGATGGGCGGCTCGCTCGTCGACATAGAGCTGATCGAGTTCAGCCAGCGCGGTGAGCGCACCGCTGCGCGATGTCTGCAGATCGGAAAGCGCGACTTCGGCGGAGGTCCAGCCATCGCTGCGCGCCGGGCCAGCGGCGGCAACGGCGCGCTCGGTCGAGGCCTGCTTGGCCTGGAAGTTCGTGTGCGCCTTTCGCGCAACGGCCACCAGGCCGCTCAGTCGCGAGGTGAGGTCGGCGCTGGCGGGCGGCAGTGTGGGAATTGCCTCGGCGCTGCCCGTGGCCGGCAAGCCGCTGCCTTCGACTCGCTCTACAGGGCGCACCGCCAGTGAAGGATAGTCGGTCGACGCGGCGCAGCCCTGCAGCAGCACGGCTATGGTTAGTGGAGCAATGGCGGTAAGAATAGCGCGGATCATGCCCAAGGCATAGCACGCCCGCTCGCCTGGGCGAGAGCCAATCGGCGCATTTGCGCCCGCGAACCGCCAAGCGGGGCGTTGACTCATGCGGTGGGTTGCACTAACGGCACCCTTCTTCCGGCATCCCGCGCTTTGGCACGGCTGTCCGGCGCGTCGCCCGTACGCGGTTCCGTTTGGAACCACAGCCGGCCGGGGCAGGTTGTTTCGGCCCGTATGGGCACATTTTGAGATTGGGTAAGAGCACCATGTTCGCAGTAGTGCGCACGGGCGGCAAGCAGTATCGGGTCGCCGCCGGAGACAAGATCGCGGTTGAGAAGCTGGCGGGTGAAGCTGGCGACACGATCACGCTGGGCGATATCCTGCTCGCAGGCAAGGAAGGCGAAGTCGCCGACGTTGCCGGCCTGACGGTCTCTGCCGAGATCATCGCGCAGGCGAAGAGCGAGAAGGTGATCGTGTTCAAGAAGCGCCGTCGCCACAACTATCGTCGCAAGAACGGCCACCGCCAGCAGATGACCCTGCTGCGCATCGTGTCGGTCGGCTAAGCGCAGACGTTCGGAGTAGATTGCAATGGCACATAAGAAAGCAGGCGGCTCTTCGCGCAACGGTCGCGATTCGGCAGGCCGTCGTCTCGGCGTGAAGAAGTTCGGTGGTCAGGAAGTGATCGGCGGCAACATCATCATCCGTCAGCGCGGTACCCGCGTGTACCCGGGCGTGAACGTCGGCATGGGCAAGGATCACACCTTGTTCGCGCTGGGCGAAGGCCGCGTCCGCTTCCATGACGGCAAGCAGGGACGCAAGTACGTCTCCGTGGACGCCGTGGCGCAAGCCGCCGAATAACGGATGGTCGATGACGGGCCATCCTTCGTGGGATGGCCCTGCCGGTTTCGTCAAGAAGCACCGGCCAGATGAAGGGAGAGGGCCAGACCCGCTCCCTTTTTTCGTGTCTCCCTTCAGTCACCCAAGCCGGCCCGAATGGCGAAAGCCGCCCGGCCGGCGATGCGTAACGCCCCTGTCATCCGCGTGATCTAACACAAGCGCGGCGGGGGCTGGCGACACGGAGATTTGGCCATGTTCATCCGCACCGAGCGGCTCTTCCTGCGTCCCGCCTGGGCGGAGGACGCTCACGACCTTCTTGGCGCGATCGCCGATGAGCGTGTCGTGCGCAATCTGGCGGCCGCACCCTGGCCTTACGGTATTGATGACGCTCGCGGGTTCATCGCCAGGCTTCAGGATCGCCGCCACCCTTCGTTGTTGATCACCGTGCCAAGCGCCAACGGCTCGCGTCTCGTTGGCGGTGTTGGCTTGAAGGCGGAGCAGGGCAGGGCGGAGCTCGGCTATTGGCTCACGCCGGAGGTCTGGGGGCGCGGCTATGCCACCGAGGCGGGCCGTGCGGTCTTGCGTATCGCCTCGGTCCTGGGTCACGTGCGGATCGGCGCCTACCACTTCCTCGACAATCCCGCCTCGGGCCGCGTGCTCGAGAAGCTGGGTTTTCGCTACACGGGCCGGATCAGCGAGCGTCCTAGTGCCGGGCGGCCCGGTGCCTCGCTGTCGCGGGAATACACGCTGTGTCTTGGCGGCGGCGCGCAGGACGATGGCGCGTCACCGTCCGATGACTGCGACATGGGACGACGAGCAGCCTGAGCCGGTCAGCTCGCGTCCGCTGGCTTGAGATCGAGCCACGCGGGCGCGAGGTCCGGGGCGATGTCCTCGATGCGCAGATGATCGATCGCCAGCCCGAGCTCGGGATAGGCCACACGTTGTCGCTTGGGGTCTGAGCGCTCCAGCGGAACGACGATCAGCCGCCGATTGACCTTCTGGCGCCAGTTCATCCGCGCGGTGTTTTCCTGGCCGACATAGCAGCCCTTGGCGAAGCTGACGCCGTTCAGCTCGACGGCGTTGCACTCCAGCCAGAGCGTCGCGTCGCTGCCGAGTTCGGCTGCGCCCTCAACCACGCCCAAGGCCAGCCGATGTGCTCGCCAAGCCTCGTCGGCGCTCGCGTCATCCTCGACTGCCGGTGCTAGCCAGCGTTGGCCCAGCGCTGCCAGCCGAGGGTCTGGCGTCGCGTGATCGCCGCCCTGCAAAGCCCAGTGCACCGCGAGCGCCGGATCGATGGCGATTTCGATCGCCCGCCGCAAGCGATAGACGGAGAGACGCTTGGCCAGAGCCGGTGCAACCTCGGCTTCGCAGTCGAGGAGCAAGTGGTCACCCTCACGCCAGATGATGAAGTCGAACAGCGCCTTGCCTTGCGGACTTAGCAGGGCGGCCCAGACCGGCAGGGGACCGCGCACATCGGATGTTACCAGGCCTTGCAGGAAAGTGGCGACATCCTCGTCCGAACCCTCCCGGGGCGACAGGCGGATAACGGCGCGGCGAAAAAGGCGGGTTGCGGTCATGGTCGCAAGGTGGGGCTTGCAGCGCGCCAAGACAATCGTGAGGGTGGATTGGCTGTGCTAGTCGCCGGTCCGTGCCTTGGTGCTGCGGCAGCGGTCGGAGCAGAACTTGACGTTCTCCCAATCGCGCTCCCACTTCTTGCGCCAGGCGAACGGCCGCTGGCAGCTGAGGCAGATCTTGGTCGGCAGGTTCAGCTTCTTGTGGGCCATGACCGGATCAACGCACGAGGCGCAGGAAAGCGGCGGCTTAGGACGGGCAGCTGGCAAACAGACCCGGCAGTTCGTTCAGAACCCAGGTCGCGGCAGGTCCGAGCGGGCAGTCGCGTCGCCAGAGCGCCACCAGGGCGTAGTCCAGTGCCGGCCATTCCGGCAAGGTCAGGGCCACAAGGGTGCCGGCGGCGAGATCGTCCCGCACCACATGGCGCGGCATCGAGCCCCAACCGATGCCCTCCTTCAGCAACGCATGCTTGGCGCTGAGGTCCGCCAGCCTCCATGTGCGCGGGCTGAAGACCGAGAAATCGCGTCCCGACGTCAGCGGCGACCGGTCGGTCAGGACCAGCTGCAAGTGTTTGCGCGCCTCTCCCGAGGGCACCCGCTCCATCCGGGCCATGGGATGTTCCGGCGCGGCCACGGGCACCAGCTCGACCGAGCCGACGACCTCACGCTCCAAGTCCGCTACTTCCAGGATTTCGGGCCCACCGATCGCGAACGTGGCGCGACCATCGAGCACCAACGCCGCCACCGCGCCCAGGGCTTCGACATGCAGGCGCAAGGCGACGCTGGGATACATCGTCTGGAACGCGCGCAGGAGCCGCGCCAGCACTTCGCCGGGCACCATCACATCGACGGCCAGTGAAAGCTCCGCCTCCAGCCCTTGGCGCAGCGATCGTACCTTGGCGAGCAAGGCATCGACATCATCGGAGATCGCGTGGGCTTCGCCGACCAACGCCTTGCCCGCCTCGGTCAGCACCGGACGGCGCGATCCCTCGCGCTCGAACAGCCGGACATCGAGCTGCGCTTCCAACTGGCCGATGGCATAGCTGACGACCGAGATCGCACGGTTCAGGCGACGAGCCGCGGCGTTGAAACTGCCTTCCTCGACGACGGCCAGGAAAACGCGGATGTGGTCCAGGCTGGGTGGCGCGAGTTCGGGCATTCAACTTACTCGATCATTACAGACCGATTTATCCCAATTATCCGCTCGAACAGCAATCGCCATCTTGCGCTCAACGGATCAACACTCATTCGGGAGATCGACCATGATCGAACTTCGTCCCTTCTCGACACTCGGCGGCGCCAACCACGGCTGGCTGGACGCCCACCATCATTTTTCCTTCGCCGACTACCACGACGAGAACCGGGTTCAGTGGGGCCGGCTGCGCGTCTGGAACGACGATGCCATCGCGCCCAAGTCCGGCTTTCCCGCGCATCCGCACCGTGACATGGAAATCGTCACCTACGTGCGCACCGGGGCGATCACGCATCGCGACAGCCTGGGCAACGAAGGGCGCACTGGGGCCGGCGACGTCCAGGTCATGAGTGCGGGCACCGGCATCCAGCACGCCGAGTACAACCTTGAGGATGAGCCGACGACGCTGTTCCAGATCTGGATCCTGCCGGATCGCCGTGGCGAGGCGCCGAGTTGGGGCGCGCGGCCGTTCCCCAAGGATGCGCGGGATGGCCAGTTCGTGACGCTCGCCTCGGGCATGGACGGGGATGCGGATGCGCTGCCGATCCGGGCGGATGCCCGCGTGCTGGGTGCCACGGTCAAGGCCGGAGAGAGCGTGACGTACGCGACCCAGCCCGGGCGCCACTTATACCTAGTCGCCGCGACGGGCAAGATCAGCATCGGCGATGTCGAGGCTCAGGCCCGCGACGGCGTCGCCATCACCGGGCTCGACAGCTTCACCGTCACCGCGATCGAGGATGCCGAACTGGTCCTTGTCGACGCAGCCTGATCCCTTCCTTCAACCTTCCAAGGAGTTACCCTCATGACTGGTCGTATCGCTCACCCCAAAGTCGAAAAGCTGTTCATCGATCGCTGGAGCCCTCGCGCGTTTGACGGCAGCGAGATGCCGCAGGAAGACCTCGACGTGATCTTCGAGGCCGCCGGCTGGGCGCCGTCCGCCTACAATGTCCAGCCTTGGACTTTCCTGTATGCGCGGCGGGGCGATGCGAACTGGGACTTGCTGCTTAGCCAGTTGATCGATTTCAACCAGAGCTGGGCCAAGAATGCCTCCGCGCTGGTCTACATCGTTTCGGACAGGCTGATGCGGTCGGACAAGGGCAATTCGGAGAACCACAGCCACAGCTTCGATGCCGGCGCGGCCTGGGCCCTGGCGGCACTTCAAGCGCAAGCCATGGGATATCACACCCACGGCATGACCGGCATCAAGTTCGGCGAGGCCGAGGCGGCGCTGGGCGTTCCTGACGATCACCGACTGGAAGCGGCCTTCGTCATCGGCAAGGCGGCCGGTAAGGAAATCCTGCCCGACTTCCTGCAGGAGCGTGAAGTACCGAGCACCCGCAAGCCGGTGAGCGAGATCGTCAAGGCCGGCAAGTTCGCCTGAATGGGAACGGTTGAGGTGGGGAAACTCACCTCGGCCTCTCGTCGCAATTGAGGCCGAGCGTGGCTGCGGCTCAGTAGCAGCCTGAGCCCAGCACCACCGCCGGCACGGTCCGCGCCATAATCGCGAGGTCAAGCGCGACGCTGCGGGTTCGTGCGTAGGCGGTGTCCAGCGCGACGCGCCGGCGGTAGGTCGTGTTGTTGCGGCCGCTGATCTGCCATAGGCCGGTGATGCCGGGCTACAACCAGACGCTTGCCTTGGCCCGGGCCCAGGCGGCAGAGGACGCGCGACGAGTGGCGGTGGCAGAGTCGCAGATCGCGCGCGGGCCAGACAGCCTGGGCGAATCGAACACACCCAGCATGGCGAACTTGCGCGCGCAACAGGCCACGGCCAGCGCACAGGTGGCGCAACTGGCCAGTCGGTATGGGCCGAACCATCCCGAACTGATCAGTGCGCGGCAGCAACTCGCGGACATCGATCGTTTGATCGCCGGGCAGGGAACGCGGGTCGTATCCGGTCTCCAAGCGCAGGCGCAGGCATCAGCCGGGCGCGCGGCGGAGATCGCCGGCAAGCTTTCGTCCACCGAGGGCAAGCTGGCCGGCGCGGACAAGGCCGCAGTTCAATTACGAGCGCTGGAAAGCGAAGTCGCCGCACCCAAGACCCTGCTCGAAGCCTACATGAGCCGCCTTGCGCAGATCTCGACGCAGAGCGGAGTGGAGCAGGCGGACGCGCGCGTGGCGGCCTATGCGCCGTTGCCGGTGCAGGCCTCCGGTCCCAGCTTGATCGTCAATCTCGCGATCGGCGCATTCCTGGGCGCCATCCTTTTCGCGATCGTGGCGCTTCTGCGGCAGGTGTTCGCAGTGGGCGTGGGTTCGGCCGAAGAAGTCGAGTCGATCTTCGGCGTCGAGTTCCTGGCGGCGGTCCCCCGACTGCGCGGCGGGGACGACATGACCATCATCAACCAGGTGGTCGAGGCGCCGAACTCACCCTACGCCGAATCCTTGCGAGCGCTCGCCGCCGGGTTGTTCGTTCCCGGGCAGGAGCAGCCTCGGGTGATCGCATTGACCTCGCCGCAAGCGAGCGAGGGCAAGTCGACCACGGCCATCGCCTTGGGTCGCAGTCAGGCCCTACGGGGGCGCCGGGTGCTGGTGGTGGATTGCGATCTGCAGCGCCCCACGTTCCATCAGCGGTTTGGCTTCGGTCATTTCGGACCGGGCTTGGTCGATGTCCTGCAGGGAAACGCCAGCTTGGCCGATTGCCTGGTGGATGACCCGCTGACACCGGCCCGGTTCCTTCCTGCCGGGCAGATCGCCGATGCCGGGCAAACCATCGCCTATGACCAGTTGGAAGCGCTCGTCGCTCAGGCGCGAACGCAGTTCAATCTTGTGGTGCTCGATCTTCCGCCGGTGCTGCAAGTCGCCGAAGCGCGGGTGATCGCCGCCGTCAGCGACGGCGTGGTGCTGCTCACGCGGTGGAAGCACACCGCGCGCCAAGCCATCGAATTCGCTATCACCGTGCTGGTGCGGTCCGGCAATCCCGTGCTCGGCCTGGTGCTGACCGAAGTGCCGGCCAGCAGCGAGGTCATGATGGGCAGCTATAGCGAGCCTGCGGTCGGCAAGCTCCGGTTTGTCGGGCATTGATCGTGGCGCGGCCTGACACTTCGCAGCGGCTGCAAGGCTTGACCAGGTCCTCCGTTGTGGCGGCCAACAGGGGCGGGCATCTTCTCTCTGCTGTCACGGCGCAGCGCGCGGACGTTGACCGAGCCCGAGCGCACGCGCTGAATCGGGTACCGGCGCGCCTCTTCGTTTCAGCGGTTTATCACAGTCGTGCATCCGGAGGGGGCTGCAGCGACGCTCGGACGATGCTCGACGCGCCACCCACGAAGTCGATCTCGCATGATGCGGGAGTTAGACCATGACGACGGTGTTTGATTGGCTGACCGTGGCGATCTTCGCTGTCTTGGCAGTGATCTATCTACAGCGCTCGGCGGGCACTCGCCCCGCGCATGATGCGGTGTGGAAATACCTGCCGCCCGCAGTGGCTTGCGTGGCCGCAAATCAGATCGGCAACGCTGGCTGGACCTTGCTGGCAACGCTGCTGATGTTCGCAGCCTTGGCCTACATCTGGTTCGTCATTCGCCCGCTGGATCGTACGTGACCTGCCTCAGGCAACGCCGCACATCGCTTATTAGAAGCATGAAGACCGCGCCAACTTATCGGCCCGACGCTTGTCGGCAGCGTCGCATCACGTCAGTTGCGAAACGCCATCAGCGCCACAGGAGCGCAAGCGCGAGCCAGAATAATGCGGACAGGCACACACCATCGAGCAGCGCAGCGGCGACGTGCAAGCGGTCGGCAGGCCGGAATGCGGGGACGCGACTATCAAGTGCCTGGGGCCAGGACTTGGCCGTGACAAAGGGCATGAATGGGATCCTCTCTTCCGCTTGTTTTCATACAGGTAACACATTCGAAACGTCGTCATGCCGGGCACGTGCCATCAACATGATCCAGATCGGATCGTCATCCGATCTGCAGTCATGGCGGAGCGGTCAGCACGCATGACCGCCACGGCACCTGTTCTCGGCTCGATGCGAACGCCGCGCCGGCCGAAGTTCGGCCGTCGATCTCCTCTCGCATGGTGGTTTGCCTTGGTCACCCGCCGCCATGTTCGCGGGCAGATGGTGGCGCTGACCGGATTGATGCTGATCCTTGCTGCAGGGGTCACCTTGTTGCTCGCAGGCGGCTCTGCCGATCGCCGGGTGAGCCTGACTCCAGCGGACATGTTGCGACCCGTAAGCCTGCCCGCCGCGCCTGTTGTCGGTACAGACGCTGTCGATCCCGCACCCTTGCTCGGCCAGGAAGCGGCATCGCGCAATGCAGAAGCGCCCTTCGTGGCGCTCGGTCCAGCGGCAAGGCCGTTCGTCTTCAAGGGACCGGCCCCCGATCGTGACCGCGCGCGCGCCTGCCTGGCGGCGGCAATGCTTTATGAGGCCGGGGACGATCCGGTCGGGCAGTTGGCGGTCGGGCAGGTCGTGCTCAACCGCATGCGCCATCCCGCCTTTCCGGCCAGCGTCTGCGGCGTCGTGACTCAGGGCCATGAGCGAGCCACGGGTTGCCAGTTCTCTTTCACTTGCGACGGGTCGCTCAGCCGGCTGCGCACGGCGGCGGCACGCGCCAAAGCCATGGCGCACGCCGATCTGATGCTGAGCGGCTTCGTTTTTCCGCAAGTCGGATTGGCGACGCATTATCACACTGCCAGCGTTTATCCTTGGTGGAGCCCCCGCCTGGAGAAGATCGCTCGCGTCGGCGCACACCTCTTCTTCCGCTGGCCGGGCTACTGGGGATCCGCGTCGGCCTCATTGCGCCGAGGTGGCGGGGCGGAGCCGCCTGCCGCGCTATTCGGTCAGTTCGCTCCAGTGGCGGAGAACGGCGTGGACCTTGGGCAACGGCAAGGATCGGCATCGCCGGCCGAAGAGTCCGCGACGGTGCAATCTGCCATGCTGCCAACGGGCACATCGCCCGGCGCCAGGGCTGCCATCACTGATCCGGTCGCAGCCGTTCCGCTCGCACGGCGTTTGCCACAGGGGCCACCGATCGGCGCGGATCAAGGCATGCCAGCGCCTGCCGTGTCCGTCGTTGGCGGGCATCGCATCCTGCGCGCCTTTCCGGAAGCCGGGGTGTTCTTTCTCGAACTCGCGCCAGGATCGACCGAAGCGTCCCGCCGCAAAGTCGCCGAGCGCCTCTGCGGCGGCAGGCCGGCGTGCCATGTCTATGGCTGGATGAGCGCGGCGGAAGCGCCCAAGAGCGTGCCGCTCGACCCCGCGGCGCGTGCCAGCCTGGCGTTCAGCTTCGTGCGATCCGGTGCGCGTAAAAGCCAGCCTTCGCCGCCAGCATCCGCGGGCGTGCAGACATCGTTCTGATGGCATAGCCGGGTTATGAGCCTGGGCATGGTTCAACGCATCGCGCGAATTTGCGCACTGCAGCCGTCCACGAGGAATGACATGATCGCGCGTCGAGCCATGTTCCCAAGCCGATCGTTGCCGTCTGGCTCCTGGTATTCGCAAGGTGCGACGGCCGACGGAGGCCCCGGCGTGAACCGGCTTGAGCCGCTGGTCGGGCGATCGTCAGGCAGCCGACACCGTCTAACCTCTTTACCTCCTGCCGGGCGCCTCGTACGGGTTCGTCACTTCGCTCGTCGTTTGAGTGTCTAGTGGTCCGGGGATCGTTCACCATCGTTGCGCTGACCTCGATCGACGCCCTTCACAAGCGTCCCGCGATCGCTGCTTACCGCCGAAACGAAAACATGCCCGCCGCTCCTGCCGCGCGCCATCGATCACACGCCGGCGATCTCTGTGCTGCGGGCCCGGCGCTGTCATGACCGCCAACGCACCCCTCTCCATCGTGGCGCCACACGCTCTGCCGCAGGTGCTGGCGGTCGATCTGGACGGCACGTTGCTGCGTTCGAACATGCTGCACGAGACGTTCTGGTCTGCCTTCGCGCGTGACTGGCGCGCGCCCTTCATCGCCGCGGCTGGGCTGAGGCGAGGCAAGGCGCAATTGAAGTCGGCGCTGGCCGAGCGCGCGGACGTCGACGTGACTTTGCTGCCTTATGACGAGGAGGTGATCGCCTACATCCGCGAATGGCGCGCGCAGGGTGGCCAGGTGGCGCTGGTCACGGCCACGGACCAACGGTTGGCCGACGCGATCGGCGCGCATCTCGGCCTCTTCGACGCGGTGTTCGGGTCTGACGGCGTGCGCAATCTCAAGGGGCAAGCCAAGGCGGCGTTCCTGGTCGAGCGCTTTGGCGCCGGCGGATACGCGTATGTCGGTGACACGCATGCCGATGCCGAGGTGTGGCGCCATTCCGGCCATGCCGTGGTCAAGAGCCGCTCGGGCCGGGTGCGTTCCAAGGCGCAGGCGCATGCCAGCTCGCACGTCATCCCGCCACCACACGGCAGCGCCGGAGCCATGGTCCGCGCGCTGCGGCCGCACCAGTGGCTCAAGAACGTGCTGGTGTTCCTGCCCGTAGCCGGCGCGCATCGCCTGCTCGACCCGGAGCTGATGCTGCGGGCGTTCGCCGCGTTCGTGGCGTTCAGCCTGGTCGCCTCGAGCGTCTATCTGGTCAACGACCTGCTCGATCTTTCCGCCGATCGGGCCCATGCCCGCAAGCGCCAGCGGCCATTCGCCAGCGGGGCAGCGGTGATCGAGCTGGGGCTGCCGATGGCGGCGCTGCTGCTGCTCAGCGGCATGGGGATCGCCGCGCTTCTCGGCCTGAAATTCCTGCTGGTGATCGGCGTCTACTTCATCGCGACGACTACCTATTCGCTTTCGCTCAAGCGCTACACGATCATCGACATCTGCGTGCTTGCCGGGCTCTACACCGTGCGCGTGCTGGCCGGCGGCGTGGCGACCGGGCTGGCGATCTCGGTCTGGCTGCTGGCGTTTTCGCTGTTCATCTTCTTCTCGCTGGCGGCGGTGAAGCGCCAGGCCGAGCTGGTCGACGCGGTTAGGGCCGGCAAGCTCAAGATCGTCGGGCGCGGCTATCATCCCGACGACCTGGAAGTCGTGTCGCAGATGGCGACGGGCTCGGGCCTGATCTCGGTGCTGGTGCTGACGCTGTATCTCAGCTCCGACGCGGTCACCCGGATCTATGCGCGGCCCGAGGCACTGTGGGGGGTGACGCCGGTGCTGCTGTTCTGGATCAGCCGCGTCGTGTTCAAGGCCCATCGCGGCGAGATGCACGACGATCCGATCGTGTTCGCGGCCAAGGACAAGGTCAGCATGGTCTGCGCCCTGCTGGTGGCGGGCTTCGCGGCGGTGGCCTCGCTGCCATGACGCTGCCGGTTCTGATCCTGCGCTATGCCCTGTTCGCGGCGGTGGCGACCGTGGCCAATCTGGGCTTGCAGCGCGCGGTGCTGCAACTGGGCGAGAGCGTGCCGGTGCATCCGACGCTGGTGTTCATCGCCGCCGTGTTCGCCGGCACGCTGGTCGGGCTGGTCATCAAGTACGCGCTCGACAAGCGCTGGATCTTCTTCGACACGGGCACCGGCCTCAAGCAGCACGGCACCAAGTTCGGGCTTTATACGGCGATGGGTCTGGTCACGACGACGATCTTCTGGGGTGTCGAGAGCCTGTTCTGGTTCGTGTGGCACACCCAGGCGATGCGCGAACTGGGCGCGGTGCTGGGCCTCGCGGTCGGTTATGTGGTCAAGTACCGGCTCGACCGCCGCTTCGTGTTCACCGATGCCGTGCTCGGCCAGCCGGTGCCGCGATGAAGCTGTCGGGCTGGGGCCGCTACCCGCGTGCCGAGTGCACCGTCAGTCGCCCACGTGATGCGGACGCGGTGGGCGCCGCGATGTCCGCCGCTCAGGGCGACCTGATCGCGCGCGGCAATGGCCGGGCCTATGGCGACAGCGCGCTCAACCCGGACCTGACGCTTGACATGCGCGGGCTCGACCGGATCCTCGCCTTCGATCCGCAGACCGGCCAAGTCGTCGCCGAAGCGGGCGTGCTGCTGGCCGACCTGATCGAGACGTTCCTGCCGCGCGGGTGGTTTCCGGCGGTCACGCCGGGGACCAAGTTCGTTTCGATCGGCGGGGCGATCGCCGCCGACGTCCACGGCAAGAACCATCACGCGCATGGCTCCTTCGGCGGCTTCGTCGACTGGATCGACATCCTGGGTGCCGATGGCGAGGTGCGCCGGACCAGCCGCTCCGAGGAGGCCGAACTGTTCGCCTGGACGATTGGCGGCATGGGTCTGACTGGGGTGATCCTGCGCGCCGCCGTCCGGCTCACGCCGGTCGAGAGCGGCTGGATCCGCCAGACCACGCTGCCCGCGCCGGACCTGGTGACGGCGATGGCGCTTTTCGAGGCGAACCAGCAGGCCACGTACTCGGTCGCGTGGATCGATTGCCTGGCCACTGGTGCGGCGATGGGGCGGTCGCTGGTGATGCTAGGCGAGCATGCCACGCTGGCCGACCTAGGCACAGACGAAGCGGCCGATCGCTTGATGCAGAAGCCGCGCGGCAAGAAGACCGTGCCGATCGAGTTCCCGGCCTTCGCGCTCAACGCGCTGTCGGTGCGCAGCTTCAACGCGCTGTATTACGCCAAGGGTCGCCGGCAAGCGGGGACCGCGCTGATCGACTACGACAGCTACTTCTACCCGCTCGACGCCATTCTCGAGTGGAACCGGATCTATGGCCGCGCCGGCTTCGCGCAGTTCCAGTGCGTGATCCCGCTAGCGACGTCGGCACGCGGGCTGGAGGCGCTGCTCGGCGCCATCGCCCGCTCGGGGCAGGGCTCGTTCCTGGCCGTGCTCAAGCGGATGGGGGCGCAGGACAGCCGGTTCTCGTTCCCGATGGAGGGCTACACCCTGGCGCTGGACTTTCCGATGCGGCGCGATACGCCCCGGTTGT
>Ga0182212_1000062_pt1 | contig 16363 bp, 25 predicted proteins | sample G5R1MG_21_FD_129666 | JGI IMG/M metagenome (GOLD analysis project Ga0182212, IMG submission 129666) | Switchgrass phyllosphere microbial communities from Michigan, USA - G5R3_MAIN_03OCT2016_LD1 MG | ecosystem: Host-associated > Plants > Phyllosphere > Phylloplane/Leaf | place: USA: Michigan... | reverse complement strand
GCTCAGCGGAGCCGGACACCTCCCGGGTGCCGTGCGCCACTGCCGTGAGCACCGCGACCATGTTGCGCGTCAGGTTGATGTGGAAGGCGCACTGCGTAGCGGCCTCCCGCAGGGCGGGGTTGGGCACCGCCCCGTTGTCGTTGCTCATGTCAGTCCTCCTTCAGAATGGTACGTCATCGCCGTCCTCGTCCAGCATGACCGGTGCGGGCGGCTCGCGCCGCTCGGCGACCTCCCGCGCCCCCGCCTCATCGGCCGCGTTGGCCATGGCGACGATCCGCCCGGCGAGGGTCTGCCACTGCCCGTCGTGCGAGGTGAAGGGCTTGCTCAGCAGCGCCTTGCCCGCCGCGTCGACCACGTCCCCGCCGTCGACCCTCCAGGGGCGCTGCGCCTCGACCCAGGTGTCGCGCGCGGCCTCGGGGCGGCGGTCGTACCCGCCGTAGTACCCGCCCCAGCCCCCACCTACGCCCCTGGGCCTCGCCGCCATGACGCGGTGGAAGGCCTCGCTGGGGGAGGTCCAGGCGGACGGCGCCATGCCGTGCTCCCAGGTCCCCTCCCGCGCGGTCACGACGCGCCTGATCAGGTCCTCGTCGTCGCACGTTGCCACCGTGTTGGCGACGAGGTCGCGCACCTGCCACTCTCGGCCCAGCTGCCGGTCCTCGGTCAGGTGCTGCGGCACGGTCACGTTGTAGGTGTGCATCGCGGGCCTGCCCAGGTCGAGCGCGCGCAGGCCCTGGTAGAACATCCGCTGCGTGGAGCCCTCGCGGACCTCCAGGCCCGGGAGCCTGTTGAGCACCTGGTGGTCGCCCAGCTCAAGGAACGTCTCGGCCCGGTCGCGGAACGCCTGCGTGAAGTCGTCGTGCTCCACGACGATGAAGGTCTGCTCCTCGGCCGCGCCAACCCAGGTCTGCGCGCCGTCCCCGCTGACCTCGCGGGTGTCCCCGCCCTCGTCCAGCGTATTGGCGTACAGCTCGCGGAACGCCATCCACATCTGCCAGTTAAGGCCGTACTGCGTCGTGAAGGGGAGCTTCATGCGGCGGCCGAGCCGCCACCCCTCCCCGCCGACGTAGGCGTCGCGCCGCATCACGACCTGCTGGAACTCGCTGCCCCGGAAGTCAACGGGGGCGACCTCGAACCAGTAGCGGTGCCCGCCGGTGTGGACCTCGAACCGCGCCCCGAGGCGCAGCAGGACGGCCACCGCGTACTTGAGCCCGGTGCCGAACACGCCGATGGGTCGGTCGCTCTGGGGCTTGGCGCTCATCCCCATGGTCGTGAAGGCGCGCATGTCGAGCGTGCCGGGCGTGCGGAAGACGATGGCGGTCATGGCTTCACCTGGTGTATGAGGAGGAGGGCGGCTGCGATGAACGCGGCGAGGACGGCCCAGAGCCCGACCACCCCGACAATCCACCCGTATCGGTCAGACAGGGCGCAGCCCACTGTGTAGGCCGCCCCGGCGGCGAGGATGATCACGAGGATCGGCAGGAAGATGAGCCCGAACAGGACGAGGAAGGCGGTCACAGCGCGGCCCCCTCGACCACGAGGCGGGTGTAGGTGGCGGGTACGACGTTGATTGCAACCGCCAGGGCCGCCAGCACCAGGAAGGCGTACCAGAACGCCTGGGCGGGCTTCTCGGTGCCGTAGCCGCCCCCGGGGGCGTCGTCGGTCAGGAACACCTCGCACAGGGCGCAGAGGCACAGGGATGCCACCGCGGCGCACATCAGGACGAACGTGATCATATGCAGTGCTCGTAGATGGAGTTGATGAAGTCGTCGGCGCTCGCGTCGCCCATCCGGGGTGCACCCTCCAGCAGTGCGATGCGCTCCGTCTCCTCGCCGTCGGTGACGGTCATCAGGTCGTCCTCGCTGAGGCCGCCCAGCCAGGCGTCGAGGGCCTGGAGGTCGTTGTAGTAGACGCCCTCTGCCCCCAGAACCTCGTCCAGCAGCCGCATGATGTCGGCCTGGGGGTCGGCGATGCCCGCGAAGACGCGCCCCGCGGTCCCCCCGTTGTGGTGCACCATGTCGCCCGTCAGCCGGGCGATGTGCGGGAACGCCTTGTGGTCCTGGCTCATGAGCGCACTCCCTGTGGGAACACGACCCCGCCCTGGCGGCTCAGCGCAGCGGCCTCGGCGGGGGTCTGGTTGGTGTGGGTGGGGCCGCCAGGCATGGCGACCGTGTAGCGCAGGCCGCGCAGCGCGGCGGCCATCAGCTCCTCGTCGGTGCGGGGGTCGGGCTCAGGTCGCATCGCACCCGCACCACTGCGAGTGGACGCCGAGCGCGCAGCACGTGTCCGCGGTCAGCTCGGTTGCCTCCAGGGGCTGCTTGCGCGGCCCCGCCCCGTACATCAGGCCCAGGCGTGCCGCCTTGCGCTGGCGGTTTTCTTCGCTGGCGGGGTTCGCCCGCTTCTCGCGCGGCTGGCTCACTGGTCGTCCTCCTCGTTGATCTCGCGCGTCGTCGGCGACTGGATCGTGCGCAGCCACTCCCGCCCGGCGACCTCGCGCGCCAGGGCGAGGTCCCACGTGGCCTCGTCGCGCAGCCGCGACACGTTGGTGTCGATCAGCTGGCGGATGTAGGACGGCTCAAGCGCGTCGACCTCCCACGACGACGTGCCGTGCTCGGCGATGTAGTCGTCAGCCCGGCTGTCGGTCAGCTTGGCCGGGTTCGGCGGGCACTGTGATGGCCCCAGCTCCTCGACCTGCTCCATGTTGAGGGCGAGGCGGACGACCATGACGGGGGCGCCCGCGAACATCTCGATGCGCTCGCGGATGTCGCGCGTCATGTCGAGCCCGGACGGGTCGTGGTCGCCGATGTGGAAGATGATGGGGCGCTGCCCGCGGCTGATGTACTCCGCCATGCGGCGCCCGGTCCGCCAGCTCATCGTCTGGCTGTCGTAACCCTTGCAGGCGTAGTAGTCGACGCGCAGCTTGCTGCAGATGCCGCCGATCACGTTCAGCAGGCCCAGCTTCTCAACGTGGACCTCGGGGCGCCACTGCTGGTCGGCCCAGAGGTCGAGGTGGAACTTGCGGTCAAGCCCCTCCAGCAGGACCTCGGGTGCGGCCTGGGTGTTGGTGCCGTAGAGCGAGCGGTTCATGTCAACGATCGCGTCCCAGGGGACCAGGCCGTTGAGCCGCCCGCTGTCGAGCGCCTTGCCCAGGCGCTTGTACTCGCGGTCTGAGTTGGGCAGCCAGTTGTTCTTGACGAACTTGTAGTACACCTGGCGGAGCGACATGTCCACGCCGTCGTCGGCCGCGAGCGCTAGCACGTGGTTGATCCGCGCGATCGTGTCGAGCGTGTCCTGGCGCAGGTTGTCACACCTGTACGCACGGTAGGTCCCCTCGGGGGTCCTCATCTCATCGGTCATCTGGGTCTTTCCTCGTCTTCTGCGGGCGACCATGCGCGCGGCCGCTACGAAAGTAAAGTGCCTATCCGCCCCACTGCTCGCGCGGGGGCTCCCACCGGGGGCAGTCGGCGAGCGGGTGCTGGAACACGTAGCGCCCGCACCGCCCGCAGGCGCCCTGCGCCACGTAGGACCCACCGGCTGCACCGGGCTCCCCGGCGGGGGCCTCCTGGGCCTCGACCACGCCGCGGACCCGCCCCAGCGCCTCGGTCGCCCGGGCGACCGCCTGCCGGAGCCTCGCCATGTTGGCCTCCATGTCGGCCCGTATCTCGGCGCCGGTGCGCGGCCGCCCAAAGCACCTGACGTGGCAGTCGTAGTGGCGCACCCAGCCCAGGGGCGCCCCTGAATCTGGCCTGCCCTGGCTCGCGGGCCTCCCGAGGCACCCGTAGGTGGGCGCCTCGCCCCAGGCGACGACCTCGCCACACAGGTCGCAGCGGTCCTCGTCCTCGGCACCGAGCGGCCACCCGGCGGGGGCTCCGGTGGGCTCGTCAGCCACCCAGCGCCCCCTTCTTCCCGCCGCCCCCGGCCTGGATGTCCAGGCCGATCCTGCTGCCCGCGGCCGAGCCCTGGCGGTAGGCGCGGTGGTCGCGCTCCTTGGGGGCGGGGCCGCCCCGGTAGCTGGCGCTGCGCCGCGCCCAGTAGCGGTCGCTCTCCTCCTGCGCGGCCTTCGCCTTCGCGCGGGCCTCCTCGGGGTTCTCCTGCGCCCACTTGATGTAGGCGGCCTCCTCGGCGGCCCGGACCGCGGCGCGCTCGGCCCGCTCGCGCGCCGTCGTGCCAGGCTCCTTGCCCCGGCGGAAGTCCGCGTTGAGGTCTGCCTCGCTGGCGGTGTAGTCGGCGATCGTCAGGGCCGTCCCCATCGTCGGGTTGGCCTCGGCGTTCTCCGCCATGCGTCGGGCGGCCTCCCGGGCAAGGCGGGCCTCCTTCTCGACCACCTCGGCGCGCGCCTCGTTGACGCGGCTGATCACGTCGTCGGCCGCACCCTCACGGAACGACACAGCGAACCGGCTGAACAGCTGCCTCGTGACGGCCAGGCGGGTCGCCCCCGTCCCCAGCTGCGCCTCCAGCATCTCGCGGGTCGCCTTCTCCACGGCGGCCTCGATGTACTGGCACAGGTTGATCGTCGCCTGGGTGTTGACGACGCGGCCGACCAGCCGGTGCTCCTTGCCCCGGATCGTGCGGGTGCGCCTCCGCGGCACGCCGTCGAACGTGTTGCGGTCCGTGTACTCCTGGGTGCGCCACACGTCGCCGCAGTAGTACCAGCAGAAGTTGAGCTCAGCGACCGCCTCCCACAGCTTGCGCTGCCAGTCGTACACGCCCGCCTTGAGCTTGGCCTGCTCGCGGCGCCCGTCGGCCTCGGCGCCGGTCTGCTCGACCTGCGCCTGCGTCAGGTTGTACTCCAGCAGGACGGCCTGGAACTTCTCGGCGGCCACGGCGCGCTCGCGCTCCTTGGCCTCGCGCTGCGCGGGCGTGTCGGTGTCGCTCGGCGGTCGGCTCGCCAGGTCGAGTATCTTGCGGGCGCGCTCAAGCGCCCTGCGGGCGTCGGTGCTGATGGCGTGGGCGGTGCCCTGGAGCTGGGTGTCGGTCACTTGCTGCCTCCGCTGAGGTTGAGGGCCCATTTGCGGGCCTGCTGGGCTGCGCTGTGGCAGTGGCTGGTGAGGGCGACCTTGCACGTGGCCTGCCCGAACACGAGCTGGCCCCACTTCCGGCGCCGCTCGAACGTGACGCCCTCGCCCAGGACGACGCGGGCGGCGGCAAGCGCCTCCCGCTCGTGCTTCTGGAGGCTCACAGCGCGCCCTGTAGGGCGGCGGCCTCGACCATGGCGACCCAGTGGCAGGGCGGCAGGTCCTCGCAGCGCTCGTAGCGCTCCCCGTCGTCGTGCCAGTCGGCGTCGGCGTGGGTGCGCTCGCGGATGGCCTCGCGGGCCTCCAGGTGGGTCAGGGCCCGGGGGCGCTCGACGCGGACGCGGGCGCCGGTGAGGAGGGTGCGGGGCGCGCTCATGCCTGCGCCTCCTCGACCTTGCCGATCAGGTCGGCGATGTCGAAGGCCTCCAGCTCATCATAGACCTCCTCCAGGAGGGTTGCGGCGGCGTCTGCGGCGCTGCCCTTCTCGCCGCTCTGGAAGCTCTCGGGCATGTTGTCGTAGTATTCGCGCTCGTCGCCCTTGGGCTCCTCCAGGGCCTCAACGACGGCCTGCTTGGCCTCCTCCAGGGCGTTGAGGAGCTTGACGACTGCGTCCAGCTGCTTGCGGCGGTTCTGATTCATGGTTGTCCTCGTCTTCTGGTGGTCGGCGTCCTGCGCCAACCCCACCCTTATCTGCGGGCCGCCGACGAAAGTAAAGTGCCCCGCGCTAAATTATTTCGACATGTCAACGAGGTCGGCGCACCCCGACGACGCGACCGCCTCGGGCTTGAGGGTGCACAGGTTGACGATGGGGTGCACGTGGCCGGATATGCCCAGGCGGATCGCGCCGCCCGCCATGAGCAGGGCCAGCTCGTCGGCGTCGGGGCGCCAGACCGAGTACATGAAGGGCAGGCCGCTCTGCGTGTCCACGTCGCGCAGGACCGGGAGGCCGATGACCGGGCCGTCCAGCTCGGCGTCCCAGTCCCGCGGCGCCCCGATCACCTCAGCGCCGTCGAAGCTCATGACAATCACAGCGCGCAGCCCAGCTGGTCGAGGTCGAGGCGCAGCAGGGTCGCCCGCTTCTCGATGTCCATCATGGAGTGGAGCAGGTCGTCGGTGGGGTCCGCCAGCAGGTCGACGCCCTCGGGCATCTCCGCCAGGCGCTCCAGCAGCTCGCTGGCCTGCTGGGCCGTCCGCGCGCGCAGGGCGCCGTACTGCACCCGGCGGCGCTCGGCCGACGTGAGGGGCGCGGCCTCGGCCGCGCCCCCCTGCTCCTGGTCGTCTGCCGCCTGCGGGGGCTTGGCCCCCCGCTGCCGCCTGGGGGCCCGCTGCGGCCCGGTTGCGCGTCCTGCCTCGGTCACTGCTCAAGTGCCTCCCTGATCTCAAGGACCGTCACGTCCTGGTCAAGCTCCTCCAGGGCCCGCATGAGGCCGTGCAGGTGGAGCCGCACGTCACCGTCGTCGGCGACGCGCTGACCCCTCAGCAGTCCTCCCCGCCCGGCGGCGGGCGCTGTTGCCTCCAGGGCCTCGCGGATTTCCTCGCTGGTCATGCCGCCTTGTCCTCGCTATCGGGCGGGAGGTCAAGGGCCGCGTTGAGCGTGGTGATCGCCGGCAGCGTCCTCACGCGCGCCTGCCCGACGACCTCGGCAATCAGGTCGGCCGCCTCGGGCCAGCCCTCCATGGCCGCCTCGACCGTGCGGAACCCGGCCAGCTGCGCGTCGATCTGGACGGTCAGGGCGCTGTAGTCCTGCCCGCGCTTCTTCTCGGCCGCCCTGAGCCCCTCATAGGTGGCCCACTGCTCCTCGGTCATGTTCTTGGGGCCGTGCGTGCGGTTGAACAGGTCCGACGGCACCCGCACGGCCTGCTCCAGGGTGACGTTGACGTACCCCCCGCCCCCGGGGTTGTCGATCGTCACGAACTTGGCCGAGCCCAGGAGGGGCAGCCAGCCGTCCGGGAGCTTGTCCGCCATGCGCCACTCCTCTGGGCTGAGCTGACCCCGCACCAGGTCGGTCGCGAAGGCCCTGACCTTCGCCTCCTGCTCGTGCCGCAGGGGCGTGAACTTGCGCTCCAGGAGCCGGTTGCGGACCCGGTCCTTCATTGCCACCGTCATGTGTCGCTTGCCCATGTCACTCCTCCCCGTCGATGATCGTCAGTGCGGCCTGGACCGCGGTTGCCTGCGCCTCCACGTCGGCGCGCGCGTCGTGCAGCACCAGCCCGTTCTCGGCGTGCGGGCACAGGTCCTCAAGTCGCTTCCCGGCGAGCCGGAACAGGGTGCGGGTGTCCAGCACCTCGCGGTGGCTGAAGGGCGCCCCCATGCGCAGGTCGCGGTACGCCGTCTCAAGGCGGCTCATGTCGAACCCGGCGCCGTGCGACCAGACCCCCGCCAGCCCGGCGGGCTTCGCCCCCAGGCCGCGGCCGACCGGGCCGATGAGGAACGACGCCAGCTCCTCCAGGGCCTCCCGCCATGACAGCGGGGGGTTCCTGTCGTCCCTGAGCCCGCGTACCAGCGCCTGCCGCGCCTCGGGCCCCGCGCCCCGGTCGTCCATCCACCAGAGGATCGTCTGGGCGTCCAGCTGCCTGCCGAGGCGCATGCTGTCGCTGAGGTCGATGTAGCGCGACCAGATGCGGCACTCACGCCCGGGGTCGTCGGGCCAGAACTCCAGGGCGGCGAGCTGGGTGAAGGCGCATGACCCGCCCAGGCTGAGCGTCTCACCGTCGACCATGACGTGGCGCCCGGCGAGCGTGTCGCGGAAGCGGCCCATCAGCGCGGCCCCCCGCTCAGGGGCGTGGAGGTCGCGCTGCGCAGGGGCGGGGCCTCGTAGGTGGGGCCGTAGTAGGACACCAGGATGCCCAGGAGGTTGGGCGGTCGGAAGTTGGGTCCCTTGACAACGCGCCCTGCCTCGTTGACGACGGGCAGGCCGTCCTCGCCGAACTTGGTCATGTTGGAGGCGTGGACCTCCTCCAGGATCAGGCGGCGCAGGTCCTCGGGCACGCCGAACATGCCCCACACCGCGCCCAGGCTGACCAGGACCGCCCCGGCGACCATGGCTACCTTCGCCGAGTCGTTGGCGGCGAGCGCCATGCAGGCTGCGCTCTGGCCATCGTAGAGCATGCTCACCGCCTGTAGGACGGCGTCGGTGTGGGGGATGCGCGGCGGGCCGTCGCTGGGGCTGGGAGCATGCGGCGGGCGGTGCTGGAGGTCGTAGCCGGTCGCGACGATCGTGCCGCACCACACGTACTCACTGTCGGCCAGCGCGTCCAGGCACTCCACGAGGTCGCCCGCCGCGAGGCCGTGCAGCAGCTCGGCGGCCTCCTCGCCGGTGAGCTGGGCGCGCGCCAGGCGGGTCTGGTCGTCCATCGCGCCGGGCTCGGTCGGCGCCGCGCAGCCGAACGCGTGGTGGAACAGCCGCACGCTCTCGCAGTAGTGGGGCTGCTCAGGGGGCTCGCCCACCAGCAGCTCAATCTTGGTCGTGGTCATCGTCTTCTCCTCTGGGTGACTCAGAATGGGGTGTTGTCGCCGTGCGGACCGGCCCCGGTCAGGGGGTTCGGGTCGTCAACCTCGGGCCAGTCCTCGATGTGGCCGACCTGGGCCGTGAAGGTATCGCGCAGCTCGGTGAGGGTGGGGAACTGGTACCACCAGGGGCGGGCGCGGCGCTCGTAGTAGCTGCCGTCAGAACCCCGGATGCGCACCTGGGTGTACTCCTGCTCGGAGCGCGGGAACCCGGGCGGGCACATCTTGGTGATGAACTTGCCCAGGGAGGGGCGCGACAGGCGCCGCTGCTGCCCCTGGCGGGTCATCTCGTCAATGTAGTCGTCGTAGAAGCGGTCCTTGACGCCCTTGGCCATGTAGCCGTCGTGCTCGGGCAGCAGCAGGCCCGACACCAGCTTGTGGTACCACCACGCCTCCTCGGGCCGCTGGCTCAGCACCTTCTGGTCGCTCAGGCCCTGCGACCGCGGGATGCGGCGCACCTCGTACTCGCTGATGTCGCGTCGCAGCAGGTAGTGCAGCAGGTTCTCGCGCCCGCCGTTGTCGAGGTCGTGCTGCAGCTGCTTGAAGTAGCCGGTGTTCTGCATCTTGCGGTCGGACGCCTGGAGGACGCAGAAGCGCCGCTCGTCGGCCGACGCGGGCACCACCCAGTCCTCGTTGGAGGCCACGCCGATGTGGAGGAAGTTGGGGGATGGCTCGGCGTCGATCCCCTTGGCCTCGACCGTCAGCGTGGGCTCCGTGATCAGCGCCTTCAGGATGCCCTCGTGCTTCTTGTCGCCCGCGAAGAAGGCCTCATCGGCGAACAGCAGGCAGCAGTCGCGCAGGTGGGCGTTGAAGTCACCGGTCACGTACTTTGCCGAGGCGACCTGCATGAAGTGCTGGCCCAGGAGGGAGCCCAGGGAGCGGAACAGGAAGCCCTTGCCGGTGCCCTTGCGGCCGCGCACGACGATCGCGACCTCACCGGGGCGGTCGGGCTGCTGTATGAGCCGCGCGCACCAGTTGAGCACGTAGTCGGTCAGCTCCTGGTTGCCGTCGCACAGGTTCTCGTGGATGTGCGTCAGCAGGCCCTGGTGCCGGTCGCCCGGCTTGGCGTCGCAGCCGTAGCCGCGCCACAGGTTGTACTGGTCTGGTGGGACCTCGCGGTTGGGCCAGAACACGATCTTGCGGAACTGGCGGCGCTGCTCCTGCTGGAGCCACCACTTGCCCAGCGGCATGTATATCGGGTTCTGGTCCTTGTCCTTGCCGATCGAGATTGGGCGGTGCATGTATCGGTTGCGGAAGGCGTCAAACGACTGGTACTTGATCTTCCAGCGTTCCATGATGTCGTCCCAGTCCTCCTCTGCGACGACGCAGCGCCCGCCGGGGTCGCTCTCGATGACCGCGTGGCGCGCGTTCAGCTCGCGCAGCGCGGGGTTGACGGCCTCCTCGCGCGCGGCCGCGATCTGCTCGGCGGCGTACAGCTCGGGCCGGGCCTTGTCGATGACGCTGGAGCTGATCCTGAAGTCGGGGTCCATGATGACCGCCGCGATCGTCTCGTCGTCCGCGCCCGCACGCACCATGTCGCAGCAGACGCGCCACAGGACCTCAGAGCGGGACGGGTACTTGTTGGGGTTCTCCGTGTCCTGGCCGTTGACGATCAGCATCTTGGTGTAGTCCTGCAGCGCCACCGGCAGGTCGTCGGTCGAGGCGAAGCGCTGCAGGTTGCCCGGCACCGTGACCCGGCCCCGCCTCGTGGCGCCCGAGGACGACCCGGCCTGCTGTACGGGCGGGGCCTGGGTGAAGTCGCGCAGGTCGTGCCGCACCCAGGTCGTCAGCTCGGGGATGATGCGGGCCGGGCGGACCTCGCGCCCCTTCGCCAGCTTCTTCTTGTTGGGGTAGTTGACCGTGCCGGGCAGGCGCATGATGCGGTCGACGTTGAAGCAGCTGTCGGCGCCGAACGCCACCTGGATGGCGATGTTGTAGCGCTCGACCGCCTCCCACTTCTCCTGCGTCCCGTCCAGCTGGACCGGGTCGTGCAGCAGCCAGAAGCCCTGGAGGCCTCCCCCGCTGTCAACGACGACCGACGGCTGCGGCTGGAAGGAGGCGAACGACGCCATGGCCCGCTCGCGGCACTGCGCCGGGTCCTCGCCCGGCCTGGGGTCCACGTCGACGTGGAGGGCCCGCACCACGCGCACGTCCTTCTTCTCGGCCCGCTTGTCGAGCGCCCAGGAGGGCTGGTTGACGTGGAAGTACACGTTGCGGCCCGCGGCCACGGCGCGCTCGATCCACTCGCGCTCGTCGGCTGGCTGCTGCGGCCACAGGCACTTGGACGCAATCGCGCCGTCGGGCACGATCGAGACCAGCTGCCTCGGGCTCGACCCATACCAGCCCGCCAGGAAGTCGACCGCCTCCTGGATGTCACCCGTCACGCTCATCACTGCTCCCAGTACCACAGCAGGTCGCAGCACTTCTCGCTGCCCCGCTCCATTCGGTTGACCCACACCCTAGTGACCCCGAGGTCAGAGGCAACCCGGGCCTGGGTGACGCCCGCCCGGCGGCGGTAGATGATGCACCGCTCGTGGTCGCGCAGCGCCCGGTCGCCGGTCCAGGGCACGTCCACGCCCAGCTCGGCGCGGTTGCGCTCGGCCTCGGCGACCTGCCAGGGCGTGACCTTCAGCGCCCGCGCGGCGTCGGCGCGGCTCAGGGTCAGGCGGCGGCGCCACAGCACCAGCTTCTCGTGCAGATCAAGGTCGCACTCGCGCGTCGGCCCGCTCACGGCCGCGCCCCGCACAGCAGGAGGATCGTGCGCGCGTCGGGCAGCTCGACCTGCTGGAAGGTCCCCTTGTCCTCCCCCTGCTGCGCGTACTGGTGGGAGTGCGGGCCCAGCATGTTGTGCCGCCGCAGGTCCGCAATCGGCACGATGCCCAGCCACTGGCGTGCCCAGCCGCCCTCGTGCAGGAACCACTCGCGGCCGACGCGCGTGAGGACGTGGACCGACCCGCCCGCCTCTGAGCACTGCCGCCAGAACAGGCGCTGGTCGGCGCTGATGCTCTCGATGACGCAGGGGGTGTCCTCGCGCACCGGGGCGGTGCCGCGCTGCTTCAGCTCGATCGTCCCCGAGGTGCCCCAGGCCCACCACAGGTCCGGGAAGCCGGAGCCCGCGATGTTCTCGATGCGGTTCCAGTGCGGGGCCCGCTCCTCGTTGGCGAGGCAGGCCATGCGCAGGTCCTTGAGGCGGCCCTGGAGCGGGTGCCAGACCAGTGACGTCTCGGGGTTCACGCCTGCACCTCCACCACCACGACCCCCTGGGCCTCGGCCACCCGGCGGCCGTCGTCGCAGCCCCAGCGCTCGCGGCGCTCGGGCGAGGTGACGGGGAACAGGATGCGGATGACCCCCGCCAGGGTCAGTCTGCGGTAGCACCGCGCGCAGGGCTCGTGCGTCCCCACGTAGGTCGCCCCCTCGGCGCGGCGCCCAGCCCGCATCAGGGCGACCTCCTCGGCGTGCACCACGTCGGCGTAGCGCTCCTCCCGCGTGGCGGTCGCCGGGTCGTCCAGCCCGACGAATGTGTTGTGGCCGAACACAGCTGGGCCCCCCTGGACCTGGATCACCCCGCCCACCTTGGTCGAGGGGTCCAGGCTGTGCTCGGCGTTCACCCGCGCGCGCCACAGCAGGCTCTTTTCGCTCTCAGTCATCATATCCCCAGCTCCCTCATGTGCTCCATGACGCGCGCGTGCGCGCTGACGTAGGCGGGCTCAGACGGCGTGAGCATGCTCTCGCCCCAGCTCGGCCCAAACTCGGCGTCGACCTTGGATGGCAGCATCAGCTGCGCCGTCCCCTCCATGACCTCGGCCCACCGCCGCCCGGTCGCCCGGCTCCCGGACCCGCCCAGCTCGTCGTGGACCTGCAGCTGGACGTTCTCGCCCGCCTCGTGCAGCTGGCACACCGCCTCCTTCGTCTGCCCGGCGGACGACACCTGGATCAGGCGGTTGAGCGCCTTGCGGATGAGGTCGTCGGCCATCGGGTGGTCGACCGGGAAGTGCGGGCGGTGCCCAAAGAAGGTGACGATGGTGCGCTTGTCCTTGGCGACCTTCTGGACCGCCTTGGCCAGGGCGCTCAGGTAGGGCACCTCACGCTCCAGCGTGTCGATGATCTGGCGCCCCTCGGGGCCCGCGCACTCCCAGGCGAACCCACCCGCGTTGCGCGCGTCCTGGTAGCCGTCGGGGTCCACGTCGCGGTAGATGAGCGTGCCGTAGGGCGCGGTGCCCTTGGGCGGGCGGACGGCCCAGGAGGTCGGAAGGCCGATCTTGGTGGCCGTCTTGGCGCCGCCCTGCCCGTAGGTGATGCCCAGGTAAATCTCCTTGGCTGCCTTGCGCTTGACGAGGCCGCCCGTCAGGTCGGCCATCATCTGGTGGTTGTCGGTCGAGCGGTCGCTGGTGTAGCGTGCGGCCGCCTCGCGCGCCCTGGGCAGGTTCATCACGGCCGCGTAGTGCGTCGTGAACCGGGGCTCCTGCTGGCTGAAGTCAGCGCTGATCCACTCGTTGTCGCCGCCCTCGTCGGGGACGTACACCTGGCGCCAGAGCGGCCCCTGCTCGGGGTCGCGGCCCGGCTGCTGCTGCAGGTTCGGGTCCTCGCAGCTCAGGCGGTAGGTCCCCGCCCCCGCCGTCGCGTCGTTCGTCGCACCCAGCTTCTCGCCCTTGGTCTGGTTGTAGTAGCAGTGGATGCGGCCGTCGACCTGGTGGGAGTGGATCGAGGCGCAGAACGTCCCCACCAGCTTGTCCCACTTCTTGGCCTCGCGGATGGACTTGCCGATGTCACCCGGGCAGGCCTCCAGGAACTCCTTGGTGACCGAGGGCTTGCCCCCGGCGGTGCGGTACGGGTTGCTGATCCCGGCACCCTCCAGGGCGGCGTGCAGCACCTCGGGGCGGTTGAGGTCCCCCCGCTCAAGGGGGCGGTAGGTGCTGTGGCGCGAGGCCTCCGCCAGGGCGAGGTCGATGCGCGCGCGGGCGTACCGCTCCACTCGGTCGAGGTGGTCGAAGTCGACGCGGATGCCCCGGCGGCGGATGGCCAGCAGGGCGGGCGTGACGCGCTGCTCAAGTGCCCAGGCCCGGCCCAGCTCCTGGCGCTCAATCTCACGCTCCTGCTTGGCCAGGATCAGCAGCGGGCGGTCCACGTCGCCCTCGGCGTAGAGGCCGACGTAGCGCGCGGGCAGCTTCCACAGGTTGCGCTTGATCTCACTCTCTGTCTTGCCCAGGCGGAACGTACCCGCCGCGGACCGCATCAGCTCCTCATCCTTGCCGGGCAGGTCGTACTTGGCGCACAGGGCCTCCAGGCCGTAGCGCAGCGCCAGCTCGTCAATCAGGGCCTCGGCAACCTGGATGTCCTTGATGGTGGCGTGCGGGAAGGCGACCCCCATGCTCAGGAGCCAGCACAGGTCGTAGCTGATCTTGCTGCCGACCAGCTCGCCGCGGAAGGCCGCGGCCTCGTCGCGCAGCCAGCCGACCGCCCGCCACTTGTCCTCGACGTTGTCCCCACCCGCGTGGGACAGGGGCACGTAGCGGCGGGGCCCGCCGTCGATCGCGTAGCTGAACCCCACCACCTCCCCGTCGCCGCGGATCGAGCCCGCGCCGAGGGTCGTCAGGTGCGGGTCCCGCGTCTCGCAGTCGAGCGCCACCCGCCGGGCGTCGCGGAAGCTCGGAAGCTCCGACACCCGGGGGGTGCGCCACGCCGAGGCGGGCGGGAACATGTCGGCCTGGAACATGCCTCAGCCGCCGATGCCGTCGCTGCTGTGGGGTCCTGCGGCGCGCGCCCGCTCCTGCACCGGGTCTATCCCCGGCTGCGCGAACGCGGGCTGGCGGTCCGCCGCCAGCGGCAGCGACGACACGACGAAGGGCGACTGCGACGCGGCCGCCGCGTAGCCGGGCGGGACGGCCCCGGGGCGGGCGGCGATGACCTCGGCCTCGACCAGCAGCAGGTAGCGCCGCAGGTCGCCGATCGTGTCCAGCAGCGCCTCAGCGTCCCCGTTCTCCAGCTCAGACCCGCGGGCGTGGTCGAGGATGTCGAACTTGCTGGCCTCGACAGTCATGTCGTGGCCCACGCTGTCCTTGCCCATGTACAGCCGGGCCGCCCTGACCATGTTCTCCAGGCGGTCCCACTTGCGGGCGAGCATCATGAACGCCCCGACCCCACCGCGCGACTTCCAGCTGGCGCCGTACTCGCGGTCCTTCTGCTGGAGCTGCGCCACGTCGGCGTCGGCAATGCCCTGCATGAAGGGCAGGTGGCGTGTCTTCTCGTGCTCGTTCACAGGCCCTTCTCCTCAAGCTCGGCGAGGTCGCGCCGCATCGGCATGCCCATCCGGCACTCAAACAGCGCCTGGACGGCCTCCCAGGCGAACGGCCAGGGGTCGTCGCCCTGCCGCATGTTCTCCAGCTCCGTGGCGCAGTCAAGCACCTTGTCGCGCACCAGGCTGTTGCCCATTGCGACCTGACGCTTCAGGAACAGGTAGGCCTGCCCCAGGTCGGCGAACTTCAGCCACCAGGTGTCGACGGCGTTCAGCTCGCGCTGCGCGACGCCCAGGGCGGCGCAGGCCCGCGCCCCGATCGAGCGGTCAGCGTCGCCCAGGGCGGGGAAGGCGAGCTTGGCACCATAGGGGATGTCCCCGCTGAACGGCTCCCCCGGGCTGTCGTGGAAGGTCACAGCCTCTAGCAGGGCCAGCGAGGGGACCGTGCCCGTGATCGCCGGGATGAGGATGTGGAGCATGGCGAGCATGCCCCAGGTGTGGCTGTCCACCCGCTCCTCGCCGATGATGTCCTCGGCATGCCACCGCCGGGTGTGGCCGCCGACCAGGGCGACCTTGATGCGCTCACCGTTGTTCACTTCGCCTTCTCCTCCCAGCGGTCAAGCCGCCGCTGCATCCACTCGCGCCCCGCGGTCGCCCAGTCGGACGCCACGCACTGCTCCAGTATCTCGATCGCACCCACGTAGCGCTCGCGCCCCTCGTTCCTGCGGTAGTGCCGGTGCGCCGCCATCATCGGGCCGCACACGCGCCTGAAGAAGCGGTCGCGCAGGCCGACCACGTTGCCGTAGCGCTGGAACGTCTCCAGGTCCTCCTGCCAGGTCTGCCAGTCGACCTCCATGACCGGCACGGCCTCCACCCTCCCCTGGGCGTAGGGGTCGTCGCGGATGCTCCACCGGCCCGCGAGGGGCAGCGCCGCGATCGTCGCGGGGGCCTCGGTGTACATGTGGAGGTCATTGCTGACCTGGTGGTACGCGCCCAGGGGCAGGCCAGAGGCGCGCGCGACGACCTCGTGGAGGAAAGACATGTGGACGACGTTGGCCCCCGCGAGCCCCAGCACAAGGTCGTTGCTGCGGTTGAACACCGTCATGTCCAGCTTCCCCGTCGACCGGACGCGGAAGGCGAGGCCGACGTTGCAGGGCTTGTCCAGGCTCGGCTTGTGGTCGTGCCGCGGGTCCCATATGCCCAGGTAGATGCGGCGGTCGCTGTCCCCCCCGCGCTCGCGCAGCTGCTCGATCGCCCACGTGACCTGGTCGCGCCCGAAGTGGCGGCGCCACCGGTGCCCGTAGGCGGCATTGAACACGCGGCCGTCGTCGCTGAAGTTGCGCATGGAGGGGACGAACTCGGCGACCGGCGCCACGTCGCGGCGCCCCTGCAGCATCCACAGGCACTCGTACAGGTGGAAGAAGGGGTTGGCCTCGCGCTCAGGGGCGTGGAGCACCCGCTGGTCGGGGTTCAGGTAGCTGACCGTCACCGGCTCGTCCATGGCCAGGACCGGGCCGTTGCGGCTCGGCCGCGCCGCGCCGTGCGTCGCCACCATGTCAAGGCCCGCGCTCAGGGCGTGGGCGGCGTTGTGTACCGCGATGTGCAGGGGGTG
>Ga0182212_1000061_pt1 | contig 16474 bp, 12 predicted proteins | sample G5R1MG_21_FD_129666 | JGI IMG/M metagenome (GOLD analysis project Ga0182212, IMG submission 129666) | Switchgrass phyllosphere microbial communities from Michigan, USA - G5R3_MAIN_03OCT2016_LD1 MG | ecosystem: Host-associated > Plants > Phyllosphere > Phylloplane/Leaf | place: USA: Michigan... | reverse complement strand
TTTCCGGTGCGTGTATATAGAGCATGTCGAGCATGAGGGCCTCGCTCAACCGTTCCAATTCATCTTGGCGCCGGGGCGTGGCGTCGTTGTCGGCGATGACAACGCGTGTGCGCCAGCCATGAGGTAGTGCCTGCTGTTTGATCGATCGCAAAGTGTCCTCAATGCTGGCACGCCGATATGTGCAGATGCACACGTCCAGCGTCCTGTCTGAGGCGGCTTCATTCGTGATGTTCATAGTCATCCCCTTTGCACAAGATGATCAGCCAAGCGCAGCGCGAGCGATACCAAAGTGAAAGTTGGATTGACGTGCCCGCCGGTCGGCATAACCGACGCGCCGGCCATGTGAAGATTGTCGATGCCATGCACAGTGCAATTGCTATCCACGACGCCGTCTTCGCCGCGTTCACTCATGCGTGTCGCTCCGATATGATGGTAGCTTTCCTGTAGCATATCGTCTGCGATCGCTCCGTGGTTCTCCAGGTGAGGGTTGATCATCAACGACCCCCACCCTGTACGGCGGAAAAGCGCATCGACGTATTTGGAAAACTCCAATGCGGTGTGACTTTCAAGTTCGGAGATCCGCCAGTCCGCGCATGCGCGGCGCAGCCCGGCACTATCCCGTTCCGGTAGAAGAAAGATGCGGCTATTTCGATCTGGTATCTGCTCAAGCTCGACCACGAGGGTCGCGACTGGCGAGGGGAACAAGGATGGGCGTCCTCGTGCGCGGCGCCAGCCATTGCGCAGCATGCGTCGCGGGTCACGGGCAATCGCCGCAACGTGCCTAGAGATCGGTGCGTCCCGCTGATCCCGGCTAAACAGCGCCTTCATGTGGCGCCAACCGGTGTCAGCGCCCGGCTCATAGCGCACGTGAGCGCTGCAGTTCAGCAGCCGGTGGGCATGCTGCGCAGCCTCCGAGAGTGCGAACCCGAGCTCGTACTGCGTGCCGCTTGGCTGAAGGAAAAGGTTGATAAGCCGCTGAAGCTTGATCTCCATGCCGTCGGCTACTTTGATCCTGGCCGTAGTGACTTTGGGATGTTGCATGAAGTATCGCCCAAGCGAGCCTTGCACCCGCGCAAAGAGCGCCGGTGTTTGCTCCGCAAAATTCAACGCGAGCCGGGCATTCTCAATGCCGCCACAGGCGAGCACGTAATGCCGAGCACGAACACGCGCTGCGCTCCCGTCAAGGGTCCGAACCTCGATTTCATCGACGTGATTGTCCGATGAGGCGGAAAGGAGCGCCGTAACGTTGGCGTGAAGAATGACGGTGACGTTGGGCGACTTTCGTAGCGGCTCGGAAAATCGGGTCGCCCAGTTCTGGTAGGCGGCCCGCCCTGTTGGAGCAAAACGCCAGACAAATGGTTGTACTGCGGCGAGTTCGTCCGGGAAGGTGTCCTGCATGCGTGATCGATAGATTAAGTCGTCAGGCTGCCAGGCTTGGGTAAAGCCACAATGATCTTCGGTTTGGCGGCGATACTTCTGGAGTTCCTCGTAGCTGATTGGCCAGCCGGACTGGGGTACCCACTCCCGCCTTTCGAAATCGATCTTGCTTAGTGCCGCACAACGGCCCCGCCAGCGACTGGTCGTTCCACCCAGAACACGAAAGCGCCCTTCGTCGAGCACAAACGGACGGCCGATACTGGTGCCCTGAACGATCTGCTGCTCTGTGGGCGTCACCTTCAGCCCGCCTGCCTCGATCAGCACGACTTCCCTGCCTGCTTCCGAAAGCTTTGATGCAAGGCTGATCCCTGCTGCGCCAGCGCCAATGATGCAAATGTCAGTCGCAAAGGTCCTTGGCGTATCTCCCGAGCGAAGGTCCATTAGCATCCCCCGGCTCCTAAGCAGCGTCGACGCAGCGACAAGCCGCCCGTTCGCAATGAGCGCCGCCGCAGTTAAGAGCGCAAATTGCTCTTTTCCCGGCGACTATGTGTGCGTGCCAGTTAATCAATAACGGCACAGGACAACCTCGCTCCGACCTTCTAAAATGCGTCTAACTTGTGCAATGCAGCATGATGAGCAGGCAAATGCAAGTCAATTACGTGATGGCAATCTCAGAGGCGGACTACGCACGTATTTAAGTCTTATCTATAAGGATGCTATGAGGAGCCGGGATGTTGTGGTAGGAGTGCTGTGGATTGTGTGAGGTTTTTTTGACAAGGGCGATCGTGGAGCGTGATCATGCCTCCTGAAAAGCTTATTTTTCCTGCGTTTGTGGCGGTAGGCCTGATCGGTATGGCGGTCTCGATGACGGGGTCGGCAAGCGAGCCGCTTGTTGGTCGCCACGATGCGAGCGAGCGGGCAGCACCTTTCGTCGAGCATTTCGATATGCTTGATCGAGACCGCTGGTTCGTCGCGGATGGCTGGAAGAATGGTGAATACGCGATCAACGATTGGAGGTCTTCTCAAGTCGTCGCCGACCGTCGCCTCGCCTTGAAGATGACTGTGAACAAGACCAAGGTCGCCGAGTATTCGTCGGGTGAAGTCCAAAGTCGGAGCGTCTACGGTCATGGCTACTTCGAGACACGTCTGCGGGCGGCGCATGGAAGCGGACTGGTTACAGGATTTTTTACGTATACCGGGCCCTATTACAAGAAGCCATGGCACGAGATTGACGTGGAAGTGCTTGGCCAAGCCACAGATCATGTCCAGCTGACGTACTTCACCAACGGGAAGAAGGTGAAGAAGACCATCCCACTGGGGTTCGACGCGGCGAAGGGCTTTCATCTTTATGCGTTCGATTGGCAGCCTGGATCGATCACATGGTATGTGGATGGAAAGGCCGTGCACAGGGCTGATGGCTCTGACGTGCCACTGCCATCCGAGCCCCAGAAGATCATGGTGTCTTTGTGGGGATCCGATGATCTGCGTTCCTGGCTGGGCGCCTTCGAGCCCCAGGCGCTTCCTGCAACGGTGGTGGTGGACTGCATCGCGTACGCGCGAGATGCCGGTGGTGCCGGACGATGCAAAGCCGGGTGATCGGGTAGGCACTTGGTCCTAGCGACCAAAGGCAGCGTAGCGCCGGCGTTGTCGGTTAAGCACGGTGCGCGTCATCTGGAAGGCCTCTCGCTCGGCGCCATCAGGCGAGCCGTTGAGCGCCCAGAGCACGGCCAGCGACACCCCATACGCGATTGCGCCTGTTGTGGCGCTCAACACGATGTCGGCGAGAAGGCCGATCATGCTGCTCGATCCGCCCCATAAAGGGCGAGCGCAAAGCACCGCCAGCACCATGATGCCCGCCGACAAAAGCGGCCTGGCGCACGCGTGCAGCTGTTCGAGCAAGGGCATCCCGATGACCGAGCGTACGACCCGCATGTTGAAAAGGATCGCGATGAGACCGGTACCGACACGAGCGATTACTACGCCACTCAATCCGCCCAGCAGGAGACCGGACAGGATCATAGGCAAGCGTAGCACGAACAGCTGGACGTCCCTGGTAAAGATCGTGCGCGTTGTTCCTTGCGAAAGCGCAAGCGGCTGTGCAAGCGCCCCAAGCGTTTGCAGACTGTAGATCGCAGCGAGGGTCTGCACCACAAAGACGACCGGCAACCACTTCTCGCCCATGCCCAAGCGGATGGCAGGATCAGCCACGAGAGCCACGCCCACTCCAAGTGGCAGGACAAGCGTAGTCAGCATTGCCTGTGCTCGTTTGTAGGCATTTTGCAGTTTTTCAGAGCTATCGCCTAGTGCCGAGAAGCCAGGGAACAGCACTTTAAGCAAGGGCTGCGTCGTCTCTCGCGTTGGCATCTGGGCGAGGTTGTCGCCGACGGAGTAGATGCCCAACTCGGCGCGACCGAGCAACTTGGCAATCAGGATCTGGTCAAACCGCCAGTTGACGGTTGCCATGCTCTGGCTGAGGGTCAGCCAGATGGAGAAAGACCACAATTCACTGAGGCAAGCTAGGCTGAAGTGTGGTCTGTAAGGGGCCATTGCATAGCCGATAACGACGGTCACGACTTGTCCTGCGACTGCACCCCAAACGAGAGCCCAAGCGCTCTGATAGACCCATGCTATGGCAATACTCACGCCCACGGTTGCGAGCTTGGCTCCCACCTCGATCATGAACTCGACGTGGAAGCGCAAGCCACGTTGGACGAGTGATCTGGTCGGACTTGCGATACATGAGAGTAGAACGCTCAGGCCCAAAGCGAGGATGATGCTCTGCAGCGCGGGCTCGTCGAAGAACGCCGCAGCGGGAACCGCAACTAGACTCAGAACGGTTGCGATGAGCACTCCGCGCAGGACTCCCAAGGTCCAAGCCGTGTCAATATGCTGGCGTGTGGGCTCGCGGATGTGGATGAGCGCCGCGCCGACGGGCACGTCGACAATCGAGGAGATCAGTGCCAGGATTGTCCAAGCATTCGCCACGACACCGAAGTCTTCAGGTAACAGCAGCCGAGCCAGAGTAAATGTCGACACGACGCTCAGCAGATTGACCGCCAAGCGCGAGATTGTCAGCCATATACCTCCTTGCACGAGGCTGGAGCGCAGCTCACCCATTGTCGTAGTTCATCCTGTTGTCAGCCGACGCTGTCGAGTTGCTCTGGCTTGGTAGGATCGTGGTCAGCGCGTTGTCATCATCAAACGAAGTGATCGGTGTCGAGAAGTGCAAAAACTCTCGTGCAAGCAGCTTAGGGACGGGCGCGACAACCACCGCGAACTTGGCGCGGCGTGCCAGCTTCAAAATTGCAAGGCGTGCGCTTGCAACTGTGGCTCCGCTCGCCTGACGCTGAAAATACGCGTTGGGAATGTGCGTTGCTGCCGTCGTGAACGAACGCCCGGTCGCGGTGACAACGGTTCCGAATCTATCGTCGATCACGAGGTGGGCTGGGGTGTAGCCCATCGTGCGGATCCGTTCCGCTGCCGCAGCCGCGAGATGGGCGTGGCTGGTGCGTGAGACGACAAGGACCTCTTGACCTTGTGCATGATGCCGAGCCTGCCTTGCTGCCCATTTTCGAAGTCGGTCGAGTAGAGGTTGCCGCAACAGCGGTATCGCGCCGGGATTGCAGACCAGTTCTTGGATCGCCTTGTTCCATGCTCGGGACCGTAGATGTTCGAGAAAACTTACGAACGCCGCCGTATTCGTGACGGAGCGAAGCCGTGCAGCAAAAGCCTTCTTCTCGTTGGTGGAGCGCAGCTTAAGGCTTGGCTTCATCCCCCTTGCGACATCTGCGATCTGCTCGATCGTCTCGCGCGAGAGTCTGTGCGAGATGGAACTGGAATGCTTGCGGTAATAGTAGCAAGGCAGCGCCATCACTCGGTAACGGAAACCGGCAAGCAGCATCGACAAGACGAAGTGATCGTCCTCGCCGATTCGCAGTTGTTCCGCATACCAAATGCCTGCGTGCTTGAGCCGAGAGAGGCGAATGATCGGCTTGAGATAGCCCAAATTCGGCCGGTTCGTCGACATTCGGGTTGATTGCAGGTACTTGACCAATGTCAGCCAGTGGCATGATCCTGGCTCGTGCTGGGTAAGAAATCGCGTGGCGGGTTTGATGTCCGCGTCATCGAACACGATTAAATCGTCGGCGATGAGATCGGCGTCCTCAGCCTCGGCGCAGGCGATCAGGGTCTTTAAACGATCGGGATGCATGAGATCGTCTGCATCAAGGATACAGAACCAGCGTCCACGGGCCGCCCTCAGAGCTGTGTTCCTGGCGGCGGCGGGCCCCATGTTCACAGGCAGCTGGATGACTCTGATTCGCGGGTCGTCACGCGCAAGGCGATGGGCCAGGGCGGCAGTGCCATCAGTGGAGGCATCATCCACGATGATGACCTCAAGCGGAACTTCCTGGCATAGTGCGGAGATTACTGCTTGTTCCAGGTAAACTTCGCAGTTGTATCCGGCGATGGCAATTGTGGCCTCCAAGTCTCGGGATTCCGGCATGCCAAGCTGCTTTTCCGCCGTAGTGTCTTTGGCGTACCTAAAGCCAGCTTCGCCGCCCTTCGACTGTTGGGACGGATGACGGGGTTTTAGAGCAGTCATGGCGTGGCCAGCGACACCTTGATAAGGGGTAAGGCCTCGAGTGCGATCACATAGCGCTGCGTGGTGACGGCGCTAGCGGTGCTGTTTGCGGCGGCGTGCTCCGCTAACGCTAAAGGCGCAGCTAAGCTGGTGTCGAGCGAAGCGCCATCCAGGTCTATTATGTTGCGTTCCTCAGTTGATGATGTCGCGCTTGCCATTGCAGGGGCGCGGGATTCATCCAGATCGTGCCGAACGGAAATCTGCGGCTCCCGCCCCGCGTAGCGCTGCACGAAAGCGGTTGGCCGCCCCCAAGAGCCGTTCCACTGATAGAAGATGTGCCGTCCCACAACGAGGTTTTTGCTCAGGGTAGGGGCCCAGTACGGCAGCACGTAATCGGCGTGGTAATGGGTCGCGAGACCGACCGGCGCAAACACGTGCCCGCTTAGAGCCTCAATAGCGATGGCGCGCGCTGTAAGCCATGCCGACAGCAATGGCTGGCGGCGAAGGGATCCATCGCATGTGAAGCTGAATTGACACCCGGTCCGACGTTCTGCACCTTGGAAGATCACGCCGCAAACTGTTGCTGGAAAGGCAGGGTGCCGCACTCTGTTCAGCACGACTTGCGCAACAGCGCGCTTGCCATCGGCGGGCTCGGACCCGGCTTCGTAGTAAATTGCGGTTGTGAGACAATCAAGCGCCTGGCTTGCTCCGGGTTCATGGCCAAGCAGGTCAAGCGGCATCCCAGCCTGCGGCGTTGCCGTTCCTAGAGGGATTGCTGCATTGGCTGCTCTGGCGTCAGTGGCAGACAGTGGCATGATGGCTTGTGGAGATAAGGTCACAGCGGCTTGCCCCAGAGGCTTGGCATCGAGGCGTTCTGACAGGCGCTCTGCTGGCATTCTGGGCGCTTGCGACAGCAACGCGGTGATTGGCCCGAGTCCTGCGGCAAGGAAGAGGAGGGAGCCAGCAAGCTTTATCCCGCGCTGCGCTCGTATGGTAAGCGCCCGCTGCCTTGCGCGTGGCGGGATTCGCGATGGACGGGTTAGCTCCGTCAAGTCAAGATGCGTCACATCAGCCTGCACAGGGGAACGCCTTCTTGAGCGTGAGAAGGACAACCGAGGCGGCCTGGCCGGAGCTGATCGCTGCATCGCTTCCCGCTTCGCGCAGGAACACGTCGCGCAATTCGCTTTGCGAAGCCGTGGACGGCATGCAGAACTCACGCTGCTTGGTCCAGATCTCGTAGGCTTTGGCGGTGTCTCTCACCCCGGCGATGAAGGCAAGGCAGTAGCTGGCACTCGCAACAGAATCCTCGGTGCAACGCGCGATGAGGTTGCGGGCTGACAGATAGCCAATCGATGTCTTCGGCGGCACCGCTGCGCACAGCATCAATCCGACCCCTAGCGCCGCCAAGCTGCGGTGCAGTGCCGGCGGGCTCCAACGGAACGAAGCGAGAGGCATCGGCTTAGAAGAACCGTTCCGGCACGCGGATCGTATCTCCGGGCTGAACGAGGATCGTCTTGTTGCGGTAATTCGTCGATTGCTCAAGGGCCTGCGTTGCTGCCTTGATGTGAATGCGGCTGCGCTTGGCGCGATAAGTGTAGCCACCAGCCTTGGCGATCGCCTGTTCGAGCGTCAGCCCTGCAACATAGGGGTACTCGCCCGGCTTCATGACCTCGCCCAGGATATAGAATGGGCGATAGTTGATAACTTCCACGCTCACACGCGGATCTTGAAGATAGCCGCCTGCGAGCTTGTCGCGCATAGTGTTCTGCACATCTTCCAGCGTGCGCCCGCTGGCAGCGACGCTTCCGATCAGCGGAAACGCGATCTGGCCAGTGTTCGAGACATTGTAGTCACCTGATAGCTTCTGTTCTCCAAACACGGTGATGCGCAACCGGTCACCGGGACCAAGCGAAAAGGCGGTTGGGTCGGCCGGGGGCTGCATACCGGCGGCAACAGAAGCGCTTTCAGGTGCGGTGGCGCAGCCCGGAAGGCTGCAAGCAATGAGAAGGCTTAGGATGACGCGGCTCATAAATGCACTCCTGCCAAGGTGATTGATGTCGCACAGTCTGCTCACAGCCTGATCCGCACGTTGAGGATGATGCGGTTGGCCCTGTAATCGAGTTGATCGTCATCGCTATCGCGCAGGCGATGGACATAACCCGCCTCGATCCCAAGCCACCGATTGGCGAGGTAGCGCACCCCCACGCCGTAAGTGCCCTCGCGGAACTTGGGGCTTGGCCCTATGGGTTCGACCTGCGTGTACTCGGCAGATCCGGTGAGAACGATATTGCGGCGCAGCTCGTGGCTTATAACCACGCCGTATTTCGTGCGAAACAGACCTGCGTCTCGCGTCGACGTGTTGGGTGAGACGGCCCGGTCGATCGCGAGGCGCAAGCTTGTCAGTCGGGTTGCGTTCCACAGCAGGTCCGCACCGTACGACGCGGCGGAAATGTCCCTGAGCCGAGGGTCGGCATAGTTTTGAAAAAGGTAGCCGACCCGCAGGCTGCCGTAGAGCCGGTCCGGCAGCTCAATCGAGATGCCGCCCTCAAGCCTCCCGCCCCGAGAGTCACGATCGAAGTTCAAGATAGGATCATAGTCGGCATCACCCGGGGCCAGCTTGAAGTTCCGTCGATCGGCTTGGCCAGCCACGAACATATTGACAGCCGCAGCGCTAACGTAGGTTACGCGAAGTCCAAGACTCTTGATGGTGCTGTCCCGTACGGCTCCAGGGATGCGTGTGCCAATTCGTGAGACATTATCATCATAGCTGAGCGAACGCATCGCCGCGGTTGCGTCGACCCGAAATCGCCCGAATTGCTTCGTGCCGCCCGCTTGCAGAGCGAACTCGTCAAAGATGAGCGGTGTGCGTGACGCTTGGTCGGACGTGAAATTATAGCGCCGCTCCGCTTCGTGCCGCGCAGCAAGCCGCAGTCTGAGGTTGCTTGAACGATCGATGTCATACCGACCTGCGACCTCGCCGCCGAACTCGCTTACGCTTTCGGTATCGTTGTTCTGGAATTCAGTGCGTTGGTAGTAGGCCGTTCCGCGCAGCGAATGTGTACTCCAAAGCGACTCGATTGTTGCCGATGGTCTTAGCGTGTAGATCGTATCTGCACGTCTGTCGGCGGCTGAAGCGAATACGTTGTCGTCAAACTCCAGCATCGCGCTCAACTCGGGGTAAATGAAAAATGAGCCGACTCTTCCGCCAATCGGCCTGAATTCGGGATGGCTTCGATCGGCAACGCCCACGCCGTCGGGGATGTCTTGCCCGCGGGCCTGGCTCGCCTCCATGGTTCCCGCAAGGAATGCAGCAAGTAGGCAACGGCGAGCGAACGGTGCGATTGCACAAGAGCGCACCACTCAGTTCCGATAGTACTCAGCAAAGCGCTTCTGATGACCATACACATCTTCAGTGCCCGTGCTGGCATACTTGGTAATGTCGACACGTGTCAGGGCCACCCCTGCAAGCCTGGCACGTGCATCATTCAGGATTTCAATGGCTGCCTCGGCCGCAGAGGGCGGGGTCTTGCCCCACTGGACAGCAAGCAAGACGGCATCGGCTGCGACAGCAATCGCGCGAGCGTCTGCTATTCCGAGGACAGGCGCGGTATCGATGACGATGAAATCGTATTCAGACTTGAGCATCGGTATGAGCGAGGCAATCTGGTCGCTGATCACCTGCTCACCGCCATCCTGCGAGCTTGCAGGATTACCTAGGACGGCAAGCCCGGTCGGCTCGTCCATATGCACGGCCTCTTCCAGGGGCATGCCATTCAGAAAGTCGCTGAGCGCATTGCGCTCAAGGCCCAGGAGGCTGCTTGAACCATGACGGCGAAAGTCGCAATCCACGAGCAGGACCTTTGCGCCGCCGAGTGCCGCAACTCGGGCAAGGCAGACCGCCGTCGTGGTCTTACCTTCTCTTGGCAAGGCCGAGGTAATCGCGACCGCGAGCTTGGGCTCGCGCCTGCTGAGTTGAACATACGCCTTCAAGCTTCTGAAGGCCTCGGCGAACGTCGATTGCTGGTGATCCAGGATGTAATCTTGTGGCGCTTGCGAGTTACGTTGGCGGCCCAGCGTAGAGGCAAGATCCGGAATGGCGCCAGCGTAGCGAATGCCCAGACGTTCCTCGACCTGGCTCTTGGTGCGAACGCCAACTTGCAGGTATTCTGCCAGCAGGACGGCGCTTCCACCCAGCGCCAGGGCTCCCAGCGGCGCGAATAGAAGCACCAGCTTGTTGTTCGGAAAAATGGGATTTTCCGGTATCGAGGATAGTGCCGACACTCGCGCATCTGCGTGCTGCAGGCCCTCCTGCGCGGCTGTTTCCTTCGATCGGCTCAGAAAGACCTCATAGATTTGCCGCGCAGCGTCGGCTGTGCGCTGCAACTCGAGCAGGCCTACTTGCGCTCGGCCATTGGAGGCCAATGCCAATTGGGCGCGCTCCTGACTGGCAGTCAGCGAGTTCAGGCGGGACGAGGCTGTTGCCACTTCCGCTTGCAACCGTGAAATAATGCGATTTATCTCAGACTGGATCTGCGCTTTCGCGTCGTTGAGCTCATTGCGGGCGTCGCGGATGTCGGGATGAAGCATGCCATACTTGGAAGTCATCTCAGCAAGCCGACGGCTGGCGTCTGCTTCTCGCTGGCGAAGCGAGGTGATGGTCCCAGAGTCCAGCGCCTGTGCAACGTCGTCGCCAGCCCCCCCGATTTGTATTTGCGCGCGCGCTGCAGCAAGCCGGCCTTGCTTTTCGGCGAGTTCGGCCCGAGCGGATGCAATTTGCTGGTTGAGCGAAGAGGTTTCCTGCTCCGCCATTGTGGCGCCGTTGGCGCTCATCAGCCCATTGGCGATCTTGAACCGCTGCAATTTGGCGTCTGCGAGCGCAGCGTCAGCGCGCAGCTGGTTCATGCGCGTGCCCAGCCAGCGGCGCGCGCTGCTCGTTGCGTCGACTTTATCGCGCATCTGTTCGTTCACATACTCACGTGCGAATGTATTCGCGATATCGGCCGCCTTTTGTGGATCGGCCGAGTACGCAGTTATATCAATCACGAACGTGAGGCCGGATCGCCGGACCGAGATCATCTCGAGCAATCCTTGTGCCGCTTCATCGCGGACCTTGATCTCTTCTGCCGACAACTTTCGATCGAACCTGGGGACCCTCACACCCAGCTTGCGTGCATTAAGAACATCGTAGACTCGCCGCGCGAGGGTCATCGAGGTGAGCATCCGCACTTCGGTGTCCACCACATCGCTGTTCACAGCCATGTCCGGGACCACGGATCGAACGTTGATGATCTGCGAGGGACGCGGTTGCAGAAGAACGCTGGCGGTGGCCGAATAACTAGGCGTCAATGTCGCCACACGTAAGAGGATCAGCGCCAAACTCACGACGACAACCCCGATGAACAGCCGCAAGTTGCGTCGGAACACGACCCAGAGGTGTTCGGGGCTAGGCAGAAGCTGCTTGAAGGAGAACCTGGAAGGCCTATCGACCTCTGACAATGGCTCCATCGCTTGCGTAGCTACATTCATAGGAAGCTCCAACCTGCTCGGAAATATGAAGGCGAAGGGGTGTGGCCCAGCCAAGGCCGCGTGCCGCCCACATTGACCTTCTTACCGGACATAAACTTCCAAGAGGCATCCTGCCTCTCGGCCACGTACTCGCAGTCTTGCTGCTGGCAGCGGACTACCGCTACCTCGCGTTGACGTATTGCATCCCTTGTAAATCAGCCCTCAGAGAATCGGTACTCGTGAGTCGCCCTGGGAGAAGACTCGTGTTCACCGAGAAATCGAGACAAACATATTCTTTACGCCATGGCAAACGATAGTTACCCATCTTTAAGACAGTCTGCAGTCCCGCACTAAACCTGATGTAGCCGTGTCGGCACCATTAAAGCAGATCGCGCGCGTGTCTGTGCGTGCTCATCTGACTTCTACATCCTGTCAGCAATCCCGCCGATCCGCGAAGACGGGGAAGGCGGGCCGGCAAGGAGGGCCGGGGAGGGAGGCCGGCGGGGGGCAGCGACAAGGCGAGGCTTTTCCTGACAAGAATGCTCGAAGCAGATTTGGGGCTTGCAGTCGTACTGGTGCTATGGAACTTGTGGATACCAGCTGAGATATCAGGATTCATCTCAGGTGCTCTCTCTATCTCTATCTCGTTGAGAGGCGGTTTATCACCCAGAAGAGTGAGAAATGCTGATGAATCAGGATGATGAAGATTGCATCGTGACTGTCGTAATTCCTTATTTTCAACGCGAGCCGGGCATCTTGCGCCGTGCTCTTGACAGCGTTACTGCCCAAGAGCTGCCCTCGGGATGCATGGTCCACTGCATCGTCGTGGACGATGGCTCCCCCCATCCGGCTGACGATGAGATTCCTGATGTCAGCGTTCCAGGGCAGGTGCACTTCGAGATCGTGAAGCAAGTCAATGGCGGGGTCAGTGCAGCTCGCAACGCGGCACTCGATCGAGTGCCGGCCGGCACTCGCTTTGTCGCCTGCCTTGATTCCGACGACGTCTGGATGCCTGGGCACTTGGCTCGTGCGATCGCGGCGCTGGGCGAGCACTCCGATTTCTATTTCTCGAATTGCTTGGTTGATGAGGGCGCGGACTGGTTTTCGGCAATCCCGAGCTTCGCGGCTCTCTTGCGTTCACGGTCATCGATTGGCGAGGATCATGTCGAGTGCTTCACGGCGGCAGAGATGCTGCCTGCCTTCGTTGCCGACTGCCCGTCACATACCTCGGCCACCGTTTATCGGACTGAGAGGTTCAGGCATATGCGATTCGACTTGGGGCTGCGCAGCGCCGGCGAGGACCACCTTTTCTGGTTCGCCCTTGCAAAGGGCTCGCGTCTGGTAGCCGTTGACACCGCGGTAACGGTGACTCGAGGTCACGGAGTGGACCTTTACCGGAGCGCTCAGAGCTGGGATTCGGCTGAGTGCTTGCCGCGCCTGTGTGGCAATTTGCTCAAGTACCGCAGGCTCGACGAGCAGCTCGATCCCGCTCTCCTGCGCACCGTGCGCAAGCAAGCTGCACTGGTACGCCAGGAACTTCTTGCGGTGATGGTACGTGCCCTGCGCGCAAGGCCAGCAAGGGTGATCGAGACGTTGAAATTCTTGTGGCAGCACGACAAGCTCTTCTTCGCTCAGGCCGTGCCGCACGCCGTGCGAATGCTCTGGCGCAAGCAGCAAGCAGGATCATCGGTCTGAACCTCTGCGATCAGCTGGCCATGCGCATGCCGCCATCGAAATTGCGCTCCGCTGCCTGCCTGAGCAGCCCGATCCTTGCAGCGATATGTTCGCGCAGACCCTCTGAGCGAGCCAGGACCTTCATGACTTCTGCAGCCACTGCGCGTGGCTCGTCGCGGAGTGCGCTCAAGGTGAGGATCATCTCGCCAGGATCGAGGTCGAGATGCTGGTACAATCCCTCGAACTTGTTGGCGTACGCGAACGACATAGCGGGGGTGTGCGAGCCCAGTGCAATGATCGCTGCATGCATGCGGCCAGTGACGATCAGATCGCATTGCGCCAGCGCCAGTTTGAGTTGTCCCGGTGTCTTGGCGCGGAACGTGTGCACGTGGCGCGTGCAATCCTCGCTCAGCATTTCCACGATCGCATCTGCAATGAACTGATCGGACCGCTGGGTTCTGTTATCATGGGGCACCATGAGTATCGAGCAGCCGCGCGCGATGAGTTCACGAACGAGCGCAGCATAATCGCGGATAAGGCTTGGATGATGCGCCTCGTGCAGGTTGTTGGCATTGATGGCGACCACCTTTCTTCCGGCGTCGCGCTCTGACTGCAACCACACCATCACGGGCAGAGCGCTAGCCGCCGTGTCTGCCGGCGATAACAGGAACGCCACATCCGCACACAGCTCGATCGGTCGCGTCAAAGCGCGAGTCATCCGTTGATGCGAGAACTCGTCCCGGGCCAGGATTCTTACGTGTGACGGAAGCGCCTGGATCATCGAGACGCATCGAGGGTTAGGCTGCTCGCTGAAGCTGCTTCCCACGATGGTGGCACGCAGGCCCATGTCAGCGGCTCTATGCAGCAATTCCAGACGATATGCCATACGATCTTCATCGTAGATCCCATCCAGGATGTCGGCTCCGATGCAAAAGATATCGCTGTAGCCCCCCAGCTTTATCAAGATAGCGGAAAGATTGACGCGTGATCCATAGTCGAGAAAATGCGATCCATCGACCAGCTCGTCCGGCGCGCAATCCAGATCCCAGCTCTTGCCTCGTTCGACTTGCAGAAGGCTTACGCGCTCAAAGCCGCGCTTACGCAATGCGGCAATGACCGAGGTGAGCATCGCCGCGTCGCCGACACTTCCCGGACCTGCTGGAGGAATGATCAGCGCACGGCAACCACGAAGGCGTTTGGACTGGCGTGAGCCAATATGAGCTGCGGCTTTGAGCAAAAGGTGCTTTATCAGGCGCATAGACTAAGGATCCCCATGTCAAACATAACTCCTCGGGCGGAACCGGGAAGTGAGTCCAAGGACGAAACCGGCACCGTGAGCCAAGTAGCACAGCCCATTAACGTAGCCGGCGTGCTTGGGGACGATCGCGAGCGGAAGTAATCCGATGCCACCCGCCAGGTAGCAGGCACCCTTGCCAAGGCAGATCGCAACGGCTTGCCGGGGCGGCCTGACCGACGCCTCTATGCGAAAGCCACTGGTTCCCAGCCGCCAGGATCTTCGGATCGCCCAATTCACGTTCAGCCGCTCGGGGACGACAGGTTCTCGCACAATCGCGCGTGGAGCCCAGCGGATGATGCCACCTGCACGCACGAAGCGTTTGAAGTATTCCTTGTCGCTGCCACCAGTCGTAAACGTCTCGTTGAAGCTTAGGCCATGATCCACGGCGAAGCGGATGCTGAAGATAACGTTGTTCGATGCAGCCCAGGTGCAGGGCCGGTCGACATCATGTTCGGCGGCCTGGTAAATCGCTGCGTTCACCAGTCGCCTCGGCGCATGGTCGGGAAACACCGGTTCTTGCGGGCCGGTGACGGCTTGCGCTCCGGTGGCGCGGAGCACCTCCATTGCCTCAACCAACCAATCGTTGTCGGGCGCTGCATCATCGTCGATGAACGCGAGGTAATCGAAGCTCCTCGCCTCCGCCTCGACTATCGCCCGGTTGCGCGCCACGGGAATGCCGCGTCTTGGCTCCACCGCGACGTCGAACGGCACGATCGCCTCGTTGCGCAGGGCTTCAAGTTCGGGCGTGATCGTGCCACTGCCATTTTGTACAAGCAGAAGCTCCAGCTCGACCTCGAATGCCGGCCGCAAGCGGGCAATTGCTTGAACGCAGGCGCGCAGTGGGCCGTTGCGGGCGCCAGTTGTGAGAACTGCGAGGAGGACGCGCAGCTTTGCTGCAGGTTCTGTCTGATCTGGACCGTAGATCGTGTTCGAAATTGGCACAAGATTGCTTGCGTGCGGCTCAGAACGAGCCTTTACCGTCGCGCCGTGAAGGCCTGTCACGATGGATGTCCCCCTTGCAGAAGCCGCCGAGTCGAAATCAAGTCGGGTAAGACTTTTCAGAACGCATTGATGAGATGCAAGAAAAGGTGAAAAATACCAAGACAGTGTCTTGATCTGGTGACCGTCTCACAGTGATGGATTGGCTGCAACTGAAAAGCGACTTGGGCCTTACTGGCGTAATCTTTGGGCGCTTGTGTGCCATAGGCCTGCGCGCTGACTGCTCAAGGCATCGCTCATAAGGGCGCGCGCGACCAAGACCTGCTTGCCGGGGCGAGGTGGCTGAACAGCTTCCCCCGCGACGTCTCTTCTGACCGGGCGCGTAGATCGCCTTGCGGACCCTACACGCTTGGTCTCAGCGCTAGACGGCGCGCTGGAGGGCAGTCTTGCGGTGTGGCCTTGTCAGCGGGGGCGAAAACTTTGGCAGGGCGTATAGCCAGCGCCCGCCGATTGCTTCGGCAAGGGGGCGGACCGCGATCGACAGCGCAATGACAGCGGGTACTGTGACTAGGAGTCCCCAATACTGAAAGCCTGGCCACTGCATGATCGTTCCGCATGTGGGTTCGAGCAGCTTGAGGAACTGGGTATGAGCAAGGTAAATCGTAAGGGTGTTACGTCCAAGGTAGGCGAGTGCCGAATTAAGGATTGGTATGGCGTCCAGGAGGCGTGCTCCGGAGAGGCCAGCGACGATACCAGCGCCTGGAAGAAGCACTTGCCAGTGGGGCGTAAGATAGGACCAGCGTTCGGCGAAGAAGACAACGACGTAGAACGAGAACGAGACAAGGAGCGCGACTTTCCAGAACCTGATGATCAGGACCACACCGTTGGCGAGGTAGGCACCTGCCAGGAAAAACGATGCGTATGTCAGAGCTTTAAGATGCTCGGGCGACGAGGCTAGGGGTAACTTAAGTTCCACGCCGATGGTCAGGCATGTGGCAAGGAGCAGGGCTGTCCACTTCAGCCGGCGATCGCAGAGCTTGGCAACCACAAAATAGCCGCTCAGGGCCCATATGAACCACAAAACAGGGTTGGGCCATGCC
>Ga0182212_1000057_pt1 | contig 16856 bp, 15 predicted proteins | sample G5R1MG_21_FD_129666 | JGI IMG/M metagenome (GOLD analysis project Ga0182212, IMG submission 129666) | Switchgrass phyllosphere microbial communities from Michigan, USA - G5R3_MAIN_03OCT2016_LD1 MG | ecosystem: Host-associated > Plants > Phyllosphere > Phylloplane/Leaf | place: USA: Michigan... | reverse complement strand
GAAACACCTCGATCGTGGCAGCGCGCGTAGCTGGGCCGCGATTCCCGTCTACATTGAGGTTGGCACCGTGGGCATTGAGCCAGGTCTGCAGGTTAGCCGTGCGGTTCATCATGAGCTTTCTCCGGGGATACGCTGGCGCATGTCTTCCACGCGCGGGATCAAGGTGGCGATGTGGGCTCGTTGCGCCTCATCGCCTTCGAGCCTTTGAAAAATCTCAACCCGAGCAAGAAACTCCCGCGCCGCATTTCGCGGCGCTTCTCCCGAACTTCCTTCGCTCTTCGCTTCAAGCAATTTGTAGAGGTGCCCTATGGCCTCTTCGTAGATGGTCAGGCGGCGCTGCAGCCGGTCGGACTTGAGGTGCGCCGTACGAAGATCGTTCTCGAGTGCATCGACCTTCTCGACCTTCACCTCGAGCGTGCGAAGCTCTTGACGAAGATCTTGCATTTCCACTTGGGTGGACTGCACCTGCGCCTTGGCGGCCTCAAGCAACCGGAACATGAGATCGTCGCGGTGCTTTTCCGTGTCGAGCCGCACCGCCGCCTGCTTTTCAGCCGTGTCGCCGGATTGCCTGCGCCACTGCATGCCCGTGTCGAACACCCACTTGAGGGCGGCCCCCGCTGCGCCCATTGCCGTCCACCCAGCAATGTCCTGCACATCAGCCATGAGCGAGCCTTTCCGCTGTAAGCCGGCGCGCCTCGGCCGCCAATCTGTTCGCCGCGTCGGGATCAACGCCGGCCAGGTCGGATATCGCCAGTGACTCTGGCACATGAGACAGAATGATGTTGATGGTGTGCCGTCCCTTTTTGGTTGCCCGAATGTGCACCCAGCGGAAGAGCACTTGAGATATCAGCATGAGCATAAGTCCGACAATGCGCCACGGCTTTATGTCAGCGGGCTCCACCATATTTCCGAACTGAAACACCAAGCTCGCCAACACAGAACACGCAACTGACGCCCTAATAATGTCAAACAGAGATTGATTGCCTCTGCGCAACTCTTCCAGTCCGCGCAAAGACCAGTAGAGATTGTAGAAACAACCAATTATTACCAAAAGTCTAAGTGCGTAAACCCAAAGCATGAAATGTTTACCCTGGTAATACTCGTTTCATGGAGCAGATATTGCTGTTATCTCACCAAATACACCGGCTGGCGCGTCAATCAACTTTTTAAGTGTCCCGCCAGAGCCTAGCGCGGTGTAGGTTGACCCCTGCAAGACAGCGGTTGTCGAGCTCGGAACGCTGTCGACGACCCACTTACCATTGACGCCTGCAACCGAGTGACCGGCGATCAACACGTAATCGCCCGCCGCCAGGCCATGCGTCCCCATGTTGATCTGAACGCGCGAACCATTGGCGCTCGAATTGTTGATGTTGATCGAACTGGCTGGGGCAAGCACCGCCACGCCGACCGCCCAATCGGAACTGCCGTCCAACTGGATGGCACGATCGCCGCCATAGACTTGCCCGCCGACCGTAACACCCTTGCAACCAAAGATGCGAAGCGCAGAGGAGGTGCCGGCATAGTTCACGATCGTGTTGATCGTGATCTTCTTGCTCACCTTGCTGGTAGCGCCCAGGATTATTGCACCATCGACGCTGCCGCCCATCCACGTCAGCGTGTCGATCGCACAAGGCAAGTCCACGATCCCGTCGAAGTGCCCGCCAATGTCTGCGCGCTTGATCGAATTGTACCCTGTCGCAGAAGCTGCGAACATTGAGCGCACCGTACCGACGGTATCGCCACCCTCAAGGTTAAATACGTCCGCGCTGGCGCCGGTCGCAAACACGATTCCATAATCGGACTTGCGGCCGGTTTCAGCATCCTGGCCGAGCGTAGCAGCCGAAATGTGCAGCGAGCGCACGCGCGCTGCGATAGCCAGACCAGCGCTCTCGCCTTGAGCCGTGCCGCCGAGAATCTTGACGTTAGCGGGTAGCACCGGCGCGAAAGATGGCTTCATCCGGCCCACGACAATTCCAGCACCAGCCTGCGTAGGAGAGCCAGACGCTTTCAACACTTCGGTGATGGTATTCGACGATAGCTCTATGTTGGCACCCTCGATCACGATCCCGGCCGCATAAGCGATCCGCCGAGCCGTGTTCACACCTCGAATGATGTTGTCGGTTACGGTGATGTCGCTCGGGCAGTTCTTTTCCGAAAGCACGAGCGAGATGTGGCCGCCGCCTGTGTAGGCATTGGCGAACGGCACACCCACCAATTCAATCTTGTTGGCATCGACGCGGCGCACCACTGCCTCTGCGACGTTTGCCTCGACTGTTCCTCCAACATTGGTGACGATGACAGTGTTACCGTCTTGGAACAGGTGCCCCGTAGCCGTCAGGCGCACATAGCCATCGGTGCCGGCGACGGCTTCCGAGATAGCCCAGGCACGCGTGATCGTGCCGTTGGTGTCATGCTGGTACGTATTGACGAATGGCACGCCAGCAAGCTCGACCGTCTCGTTTGCCACGTTGACGTTCTGAAGCGTGGCGATGGTGTTGGCCTCAACCGTGCCAAGCACGTTGGAAACTCGCACGAGGTCGCCATTGGCATAAGCGGTGCCACCATCGGTGGAGTCCATGATTGACGAAATCGTAAGGCGTACAGCGCCGCCCGTTCCGGCAACCGCGGCACTGACCACTTGAAACCGAAGGTCAGCGACGTGGATGTAGATAGCACCACCCTGATCGGATGCAGAAAGACCGCGCATGTCACCGCTGTAAAAGCCATTATCGGTGATGATGACGCTGCTAAGTTTCCCACCCTGGTCAGAACTACCGTTGATGAACGGAGCCCAGCGATAAAGGGCTTTCGCCTGAATGCCCATGACGCCATAATTCTCGCCGGTATTGCCTACAATCGTAGTCTTCGAGCCGTTCGTGTAGAGGTCTATGCAGTCCTGTTCCGGCGAGTCGAAGAAGTTAAACGCAATCTTGCCCTTCGACGAGTTCGTCGAGGCTTTAATCATATCATCCCCAAGGCCAATGCCCTGTTCAGCGTTGTATCCACGCTTGAAGATGTTGTGGGAGATATCCCATTCTGTGTTGTTGGCGTTCAGCCAGAGAGAGCCGCCTATCAGAGTGGAACGGGTGATCGACAAGCCATCCGACGCGTCGAACTGCAGCATGCGGCGGTTGTTTGACGGATGATAGCCGGTTCCAAGATTGGGCAGAAACTCGATCTCGCAATCATCGATCGCGAAGCGCCGTGGCGTGGTTCCGCCGCCGACGCCGCCCGCCTGTATAACGCTGTTAAGGCCAGCCACGCCTTGCATGGTCGAAGCGATCCGCATGCTTTTCAGCGATAGCCCCACGCCCGTTCCTGGGAACAGGCGGCCGGTCGTGAGGTACTCCGAGCGCTCTCGGCTTGCCCCGTGCCATGGCGATCGGAAAGTATAATCGCCGACGAAGGTATGCTGCGCGATGGCGAAGCGCAGCTCCTGCCGATATTCATCGCAGTAGGCATCCGCCGCGATGATGAGCGCTGTGTCATTGCTGGTGCCAACGGCTCCGAACATGCTGGTGAGCGGGTTCTCGACCTCCAGCAGCCACTTGCGGCTTCCGCTATTTGATCTCGTCCACCACTTTCCTTCTCCCACGGGATCAAGGTCAGCGCTAGTTGAAACCCAAAGCGCACCTGCCCGATCTCGCGTGCGAAAAGAATTGACGCCGGCCGGGATGCTCATTGCCGGGATATTGGCAAACAGAGGCGCATAAAGCGGGTCGAGGGCGGCCTGTTGCGCCGCGCTTATGGGTAGCGTGAACGCGCCGGCCCTGCTGATAGGCGCGGCATCATCACCCATATCTTCGTAGCCAGAGCCGATATTGACGCGCTTGTAAGTGCGCAGATCACCAGCGGCGTTGCTGGTAAAGTACCCGCCGACAGAGAAGTCCTTGACCGCCTCTGCAAAGGTCTGCCGATACGGCGCAAAGGCGAGCGACTGCAAATCTTCAGAGGCCGAGATTGCCGCTTTGATCTTATCGAACTCGGCGTTGATGTCCTCGGCGCGCGCCAGGGTGCGCTTGCGGAGGTACTGTGGAGTGTAAGTCATCGCACGAACCTCTTGAGTGACCAATGAAGGGTGTAGGCCTGAAGCGTATGCGCGGCCTCGGCCGGCTTGCAATTGCATGCGAACAAAACTGCTATGTTCCGGCCAACCCCATCCGCAGGGAACTCGCCGCGACCGCGTATCGGGCCTGACCAGAAAAACTCATCCCACACAGCCCCGCCCCACAGCTTGCCCCCTGAAAAGACAACCTGATCGTCAAGGAAGGCGTTGGGCTGACCCTCATCGCCGTAATCGAAAACGACGGAAAGCCCGATGCTTGCGCCGGCCATGGCGTCTAGCTCGATTGTCACTTTGTGCAGCCGCTTCTCGGAGTTCGGCCTGCCAAGGTGGTTGAATGGCGGCTGGACGAAACCTTCTATGCCAGCCCCGTCCAGCGATGAACCGGAGTCCACCTGGTACACATAGCCATCATCGCCGCCACACACGATGATCTCACCAGAGACGGTGTTCTGACCTTCTGCCGCGCAAGTGAACCGCAGGGGGGAAATGTCGAACAGCATGGGCTCCGGGTTCTTCCTGCCCATGTAGACATTCAAGCCCACCCCATCGTCCCATATGACCCGGTACTGCGTTTTCGTACGAGATATGTAGGAGAGGACGGGCGTTGCCCCGCTGCGCTGTCGAGCGAGAAAGAATGCCTGAAGTTCGGGCAGCAGCGAGCCTGCTCGAAAGTTTCCATAGGCCTGGGTGGCAGTTAGATCACGCAGGCCGCCCAGGTCGATGTAGACCGTGCGACCAATGCGCTGCGCAGTCCATGGTGCTGCGCCAGCTTCTTCCGTCAGGTTACTGTACTGGAAGGTGTCAACGTCGCTCCCGGTCAGCGTGCCGATCTTCGATGCACCAAAGATCACGACGGCGGTGTCGTTCGCCTGGATGACATTCGTGATCTCGTCGCCAAAGCCGATCTCGACCGCACCCTGCACCGCATCGAACAGCAAAGGCTCCCCGACGACAGAGATTTGAATGGAGCCGCCTGGATAGCATAGGCCCAGCCCGTTCCCGATCTCGAAGACTCGTGTGGGCCGATCAGAGCTTGAGAAGGTTTCCACCGGCGCGAGCATGCCTTCCATGAACTCGAAAGCGGTGTTGACGCCATTGACGAAGTAGAGTGCCGTGCGATTGGATGCGCCGTAGAAATTGTGCTCGATGGCCATGTAGCGCCCACCTGGCGCGAAGCCGACAATGCTCTCGCCGTGAACGCTGGCGGCATAGGTGCCATTCACCAGAACGTCCTCGGACACGAACGTGCCGGTGCCCCCGGTGAGTACCAAGAAGCCCTCGGCGCTATTCTGCCCCCAATTGCCCTTGTACTTCTTGATGCGCGCGACCGTCGCCGTCGCGCCGCTCGTGACACCGGTGATGATGTCGCCCTCGAATATCTCGACGTTGCCCTTGTCGAAGCCCGTCCAACGCGATCCGGCAACTTGCTGCCAGCCGGTAGGGGTGGCTTTCCACATGACTCCGGCCGTTGCGCCAGCATTGTCGCGCCAGGCGTAAACGGTCCCCTGGAACACAGCAACGCCGCGTACCGGGCCTGATCCTGGCACAATGCCAATGATCGATCGGCGCAAGTCTTGCGCCACGCTGGCGTAATCGAGGTACATAGCGTAATCGTCCGCGGCTTCCCTCTCGGCCTCTCCATATGCAGCCGCAACCGTGACGCCCAGCACCTTCATGGCCTCGCCGCTTATGAACGCCCCTTCTACGTCCGTTAGGATCAAGGTTCCTTCGGCCGAGCCAGACCATGTGCCCGCAGAAAGATTTACTTGCGCAACCCAGCCTGTCGCAGCCGTCTCGCTGCCGACGATCCGGTCGCCCACGTTCACCTGCACGCCACCGTCCGTGAAACCAAGAATCCAGAAACGCGCGGAGCTTGCCGGCATTTGTCCGTCGAAGCGCTCGATGCCTTCCATGCGGCGATAGCCTTCTGCCACCACCTCATAGTTCATGGAGGCCATGGCCTTGCTTGGGCTCAACAGAAGGGGAGAAGTGGAGGGGTCAACGCCGCCCTGGAACACGTAATCCGTCGTGTCCTGCATCAGACCGTAACCTCGGGCATGCTGGTATTGACCATCGCGCGCAGGCCGGCGTCATATTTCGACTTGGCCGTCTGTATCGTGATGGGCGACTCATCATGATCGCCCATCAGCATCATTGCCCGCCAGACGATCAGCATGTGGTGCTCTTCCGGGCAAATCGGCGTGTCGGTGTTGAGCGTCAGGATTTGCGCGCGACGGTAGTATTCACCGCGCAGGCGATAGGCCTTGTTCGGCGTAGCGCCCACACACAGCATGCCGTCTGGCGAAACAGCCACTTCAGTGGGGCGGTTCCAGTCGTGGACGCCGCGATCCCAGCGATCCTTGTAGCAAATCCAGTCGCTGTAGAGCGCGCGCTGCTCATCCTTGCGACCGACATCGGGGTCGTAGACGGTGAACGGCTGGTAATCGCGCGAGCGGCGCACCCACCGCCCAAAGTCCACGATGCCCAAGGCGTTGCCGCTATAACGCTGCACGCTGGCGGCCAACGGCCCCTCGAATTCACCGCGCATCCACGGCCAGTCGGTGCGCTCAAGCTGGATCATGCGCCACGCTTCGGCAACCCACTCGACCATCTTCTCTTGGCGCGCGGGAGCGCCCACCACCGTGGAAAGGCGTGAGCCCTTTTGGATGGTGCCGCTTTCGCGCTCCAAGTCGTTCACGAGGTCGAGGTAGGTTGCCATGGCGCGTTAGGCCATCACGATGTTGGCGGTGCGCTTTTCCCACTCTTCGATCTCTGCCTTAGACGGCATGCCGTAGATTTGGTGGGGATAGGACTTCTGCTCGATCCATTCCTTCATGGGCATGCCCGTCTGAGGATTGGTCTCGCCGGTTTCGCGCGCCACGCTCTCCATCGACTGATCGAGCACGAGATAGTGCCGGTACGGGATACGCACCTGCTTGTCGCGCTGGATGAGGATGGTCTCGCCGCCGACGGCTACCTGCACGTCCTTCGGCTTCGTCGGGTCGCTGGTGGCGAATACGAGAAGCTCGACCTTGGGGTCGAACGACGGGTGAAGGCCGGCCTGGCCGCTGGGGATCACACGCCCATCGGCGGTCTTCGCCACCGGCTTGGGCTTGGCTGCACCCGGCGCGGTCCCAGGAGCGGTCGCGAGGGCCGGTGCGGCGGCCGGTGTGGGTGCGGATGTAGGGGCTTCGTCTTCGACTTCGATCTCGGTCAACCCAGGACGGGCGACATCGATCTTGGATCGCAGCGATGCCGCGTTTTCGGTCTTGTGAACTTCGAGGCCCAGGATGGTTCCGGCGTAGTAGCGGAGGTCCTTGGCGTCGGCGGTTTCGATTGCAATCTTACGCATGCTGGGGGGCTCTTTCGTATGGGGGCTACACGGATTGATGAGCCGGTGGAGCCGCCCCCAGCGGGGCTCCACCGGCACCTTCGCTTGGGCGTTGCGCCCTTACGAAGCCTTGTTGTCGGGGTGCTGCTCGATAGCCTTCTGCAAGGCACCGACCGCACCACTGCGCTCCTTCGCGGGGCCCTCGCTCTGCTCGGCGGTGAGCGCGGCCTTCAGAACCGGGAGCTCCACGCCAGCAGCAATTGCCTCTTCGATCTTGCCGACCGTCTTGCCCTGCAGTTCCTTGGCCTTGTCCAGCACTTCGGAACTGTCGGTCTCGCCGCCCTCGCCACCTTCGCCGCCCTCGGCGGTGTCGGTATTGTGCGTGTCCTCACCGGCCGCGCCCTCGACGTTGGCAGCGTCAGGATCGACCATCGCGCGGCTTTCGGTGTTTGGGTAGTCGGTCGGATCGCCGGTCGAGCCTTCGGCCCCGCCGTTGATCGAGCCGCCCACCATGGCCGGGTCCACCGACGTGACGGTGGCGGGCGCGCCGCCAGGTCCATCAAGCACCTTCATGGTGCCGGCATCGCCTGCGCCGCCCGGGTGATTGGCGCTCTCGTCGATGGCGTCACGCGCAGCCTGGTAGCCTTCGGGGGCAGCGGCGACGGTGACGTTGTGGCCCTCGGCAATCACCTGCGCGATATTGGTGGGCATGATGGTCGGCGTGTTTGTCGGCAGTTCACCGCTGATCGGGCCGACGGTGAAGCGGATCGGGGTGTCTCGTTCGCCGCCCTTCCACTCGACGACGACGCGCGCCTCTTCGGGGAAGTGGTCTCGTGCGATCTCGTTCATGGTTTCATCCTCTTACTGTCACGCCCTGGATCGGCGCGCATCTTGGACAATGACAACGGCGGCCTCGCTATGGAAGCCGCCGTGTGCCGATTAGTCGTCGCCGCGAATGGCGAAGTAGGCGAACGTCGCAGCCGCGCCGGAGAGCGCAGTGCCGACGGAGAAGCCGCGCGGCTTCGTGGGCGATCCCGCGTAGGGCGAAACGCCGTTCGCGTTGATGCGGCTCTTCGCGCCGGAAGTGGCTTCCGCGATGGCGGAACCTGCCGGCATCGAGGCAAACCACTTCCACGTCTCGCCGGTGGCGATGTTCGTGATCTCGACGTATTCGGGCACGAAGCCCAGGGATAGGTCGATGGCTGCGCCGGTGCCGGTGTACGAGCCGAGCTTGGGAATCTGCTTCATGGTGATGGTGTTCCTCTTGACCTTGGGCCGGTCACTGACGGGAGTATCTCATCCCGCCAGTGTCTCGGTTATGCGAGGTTGGCCGCGGCAACTTCGACGCGGGCCATCCACGTCTCGTTGAGCCGAACGGCGGTGAAGTAGGCCTTCCAGCCGACGTAGCCGCGCTGGCCCAGGGGGTCCGACTTGTCGCGGGTGTCGGGATTGATGACGGTCGGAGTGATCGCCATGTTGTTCTTGCCGTCGGTGCCCTTCGACGACTTGAGCGGGGTGAGCCCGTAAGCATCCACGCCCAGGTAGAAGATCGGGTACACGTCAGCGTTGCTGCCGCTGGTCGTGACCATCGTGGTGGTGGCACCACCGGCATCGGGCATCGACTGCAGATCGGGCGACAGCACATAGCGCACGTCTTCGACCGCACCGATCTCGTACTCGTTCAACGGCTGGCGCGAGCCATACGATGCGACGGGGACGAAGCCGGTCATGTTGCGGATGTCGGACTCGAGATCGGTGTGGCCGACCGCGATGTACGCAGCTTCAATCGGCCGCGTGCCGATGCTGGTGGAAGGCGCCAGAATCTTGGTGAACTTCTTGGCCTTCATCCGCTTCAGGAAGCGGGTGACGGCGCGCTGGCGGATCAGGGTGATGGGCGAGTTCACGGCCGAACGGGTCGCGCCGTTGGCGTAGAACACTGACGTGCCACCCTTGAGGATGCCGTAAGTCACCTGCTCCAAGGTGCGGCCGGCGTTGTCGCCCGCTTCCTCGGTGGCTTCCTTCAGCACCGGGTCTTCGCTCATGTCGTTCACCTTGTCGGTGATGACCACGAGCTCGCCCCACTGCTGCATGGTGGCGGTCACGTCCTCGAACCGGATCGCGCGGGCCGTCGGGGTGACGCCTTCCTGCAGCGGCTGGGTGACGGGATCGAACGGGATGCGGCGACGCCACTTCACCGTCTCGGACTTGTTGCGCGGAATCGGCCGCGAAGAGCCGAACAGCGCCAGGATGTTTACGGGGCGGGCGTGATCGAGCATTTCGACCATGGCCCAGGCGGCGGTGCGCTGGCCGATGTCGCCGTAGGTGGTAACGGTCATTGGAAAGGATGTCCCTCATTGCCGAGAGGGACATCCCTCAAGGCTGACTAACTGGAATGGGCCCGTTCGCGTGCCTTCTTGTCCGCGAAGAAGTCGAGGGCAGCGTCTACATCGTCGGGAACCCCCGATTGGACTGGCGCTGCTGCTGCTCCTCCGTCGCGGCCTGCTGCAAGCTGACGTGCCCGCCGTGGATCGCGAGAACTAGACGGCGGGGTCGGAGTAGGTGTCGGCGTGGGCGTGGGGATATTGGCCCCGACGCTTTGCTTGAACTGCCCCAAAAGCCATGCCGCTTCTTGACCATCTTCCAACATCACGGCTCGGGAAGCGGCTTCTTGGATGGCCTTCGGCTGAGTCTCCAACCACTCCGGGTATCGAGGATCAGTCGTGTAGGTCTGCCAATCGGGATGCGCGTTCGCCAGAATTTGCATCTGGCTAAGTGTCGCCTGGTTTGCCCGGTCCTGGGCATACTCATTCACAGGGGCGCGGAGCGATGCGAGTTCTTCAGCTTGCGACTGAAGGATGCCCAGGATCGGTTCGGCAATCTCGCCGTACTCTTCCCGAAGGCGTTTTACCGCGTCACTCTCGAAGGGGCTTCCGGCTGGCGTAGGCTCTTGGCCCTGCTGTCCTGCTGGCTGTTGTCGCCCCTGCTGTCCCCCTGACGTTGACGAACGCTCTGCGCGCAGCCTTGCCAGTTCCTTATCCGCTGCGGACAATCTGCCTTGCGTCGAGCTTAGGCGGTGGTCGCGATCTGCAATCTCTCGCTGATACGCTTCGCGAAGCTCGGCTGGGGCATTGGCCCAAATGTCGGATGGATCAGCCGGGGCCGGTGGGGCCGCAACCGGGTCAGTTGTGCCAGCTCCCGCTTCGGGACCGGGCTGACCGGGTTCTTCCTGCCCATCGATCTCGATCGGGTCTTCCTGCCCTTCCGCCGCAGCCACATCGGCCGGGGCTTCGTTGCGAGACGCAATCTCGTCATCGACTGCAAGGTCGAACTCGTCCAAGTCGGTATCACTACCCTCTTGGTTGATCTGTGAATTATCCTCAACCGACATGCCGGTCAATCCTTTCGTGCTGGGGGCTTAGTATTGGAACGGCTCTGCCGCGACTTGGGTGTCTGGCGCAAGCGTGGTTGCCAGCGCCAGAACCGATCTCCACACCCGCACCTCGGCCTGCAGAGACGTTACGGTCTCGGCCGGGGCGGTGGTCAGCGCATCCTTGACGGCTTCGATGCGCTCGTTCGCGTGCTTCTCGACGGCAAGCCAGGTGGGTGTCGCGCTCATGCCGGCTTACTCCCCGCGCTGATAAACCCGCCCGATCCGGTCGGCTCTTCTCCCCGGGCGCGCGCCTCGGCCGCGTTGCGCGCTTCCATGGCGGCCTCGGCGGCGAACATGCGCTCCTTGCTGTTGAGGTCGAGCGCCTTTCCCTGCAGCATGGCATCGATCTGCTTCAGGTCCACGCCATCCTTCTGCACGAGCTTGAGGATTTCCGTCTTCTGATTGAGCTCCGCGATCTGCATCTGGTTCTCGCCCTGCAGCTTGCGACTGTCGGCGTCGATCTGCGCAACCTGTAGCTGCGCCTGCGCCCGGATCATGTCGGGGCTCTCTTGCCCATCCGATGCCTCGGCCGCCTTCGCAATGCGCTGCTCGAATTCATCCTTGCTGCACAGGATTTGCTCGGGCGTGATGTTGAGAGCCTGCAGCGTCATGCGCAGCGTCTCGTAGATGCGGATGGCGGGGCCGATGACCGGGTGCGTTGACCAATTCTGCGCGATGACCATAAGCTGCTGCGACTGCACCTCGCGCACGAGCAACACCGAAGTGCCGCGGGCTTCCGCCTGCATGTCGCCCTTGATGTCATCCTTGTCGTTGAACTGCATGTTCCAGTCGAAGGCGCGGCGAATCGTCGGCGTCGTCAGGTCATCGTCCCAATTCTTGACCACGCGGCGGAACACGACGTTGGCCGAGTTGAACAGCATCGACATGCCGCTCGATGTCTGCGTGACGTGCGCGCCCTGCTCGCCCTGGGCAATGTTCGGCATCGAGATCACGTCGTCGATGAACTGCAAGGCAAGCTGGATGATGCCGGCAAGCTGCTGCTGGTTCATCGGGATGTTGAAGGTCTCGAAGGGCTTTTGATCGCGATTAACGTCCTGCCCTTTCTTGAGCCACACCTTGCGGGGGCGCATCTTCCAGTTCCCGTCCTCGGGCTCCACCTGCATCTTATCGATGACGATCTGCGGCCCGACCGAAAGCGCGCCGTTGTCCATCATCATGCGGACAGCGCCATTCAGCATCGCCTGCTCGTGACGCATCAGCCACGGCACGCCGTCGGCACCCATGATGGTGGCCTCCGCCTTCTCGAAGGGGAACACGGAGTACAGGGTTTCGCCGCTGTCGAGCGGGAAATACTCTTCGATCTTGAGGAGGCGGCCCTGGCAGAAGTAGACGATGACCATCGGCTCTTCGTCGGCCTCGGACTGCGCCCGGAACTTCTCGGCGCGGTCGATCTCACCCATGGTGGTCAGCATGGTCAGCACATGCTCGCGCGGCATGGGGCCATGATACTCCCACACGACGTAGCGGTTGATGATGGCGCTTTCGGTGGCGCGCTCCATCAGGCGCAGCGATGTGAGCCAGGCCATATCACCACCGGAAGTCGGGGACGGCGCATCCTTCACGATCTCCGCGACGACGCGCCGGTCGAAGCCCAGCGCCTTGGCCATGCGCCGCAGCCCGCTCTTGCTCAACAGGTGTCGCTCGTAGCTGTCCTCGTTGTCCTCCATGCAGGTGGCGTCGGGATCGGGGAAGAAATGCCAGGGGTTCGTGCGCCGGTAGATCGGGCGCGGGTCCGTGTTCTGCGTCAACGTGAAGTCGCCAGGCGCGGGCGGCGTGCCATCGAGCGCCGGCTGGGCGGCGGCGCGCTCCCACCGGCGTCGTGGCTTGGTCGAGGTTAGCGGGCCCTTGAGGATACCAACACCCAGCTTGGTCGCGTCGTCGATCACGTCGCGGCACACGGCGGCGTAGCGCGACTCCTTCAGCTGATCGTCGATCTCGCGGGACATCGCTTCGGCGCGCTGATCGGCCATTTCAAGCTCGGATCGGATCGCCTCTTCCTTGGCCTTGTTGTCGGCGGCCTCGGCGTCGGCAGTCAGCGCTTGATCCTGAAGCTGGGCAAGCTGTGCCGGATCAGCGCCGGCATCGGCGGCTTCGTTGTGCTGCTGCATCGCGGCTTCGGCCTGCGCCTGTTTCTCGGCGGCGGCCTTGAGCGCATCCTTCGCCACCTGCGCGAGCTCGGGCACCGGCGTTGCGTTCAGCCCCCAATTCTTGTCGTCGTTCGGGAACAGCATGTCGCCCAGGCGGGCGGCCCAGGCGGTGCACTTCGGGCGGGTGAGATTGACGAAGATGGATGAGCGGTCGACATCCTTGTCGAGCACGCCCTGGGTTAGCTCATCGTACAGCCCATGGAACTGGCGCAGCGCCGAAAGCCATTTCTGCTCGAAGTGCACGCGCCCGCGCACACGCGCCATTGCTTCGTTCTCGAGGTCCGCGATGAAACCTGCGGTGGCCTGCTCCAGCAGTTCGCTGAACTGGCGCGCTTGCGCCTCCTCATCCACCGCCAGGAACTCGGCCGCCGATTCGTCAAAGCTGCCGTGGGTAGCGTCTTCGTACATGGTCAGTATCCTGCTGTGCTGTCAGCGATGGTGTTGGGCGATGCGTGAACGATGCGATCGATCGGCTTGGTGATGGCGCGCTTGAGCCCCGACACGATCAGGTAGCGGCATGTGTCCATGAGGTGGTCGCGTTTCTTCACGATGCTGCCATGCTCATTGCGATGGTACAGCCGGTACTCACCGAAGAAGTTGGTCAGGGTCGAGAATACCTTGAGGCGGCCCTGCTCCAAGCGCTCCCACACGAGATAGATGCCGGCTTCAACCGAGTTGACGGCTGGGTACAGCAGCAGGCCTTCGTTCTGGTAGGACTTGAGTAGCTGCTCGCCGTCGCTTTGGGCGCGGCCTCGCGCGGCAGGATCGATCACGCCTGGTATCCACGGGCCCCGCGCCTTGATCGCGGATGCGTGCACGTTGGGCTTCTGCTGGCCAACGTAGTGCTCGCTGTAGAGGTAGACCACATCGCTATCGCGATCCCATGCGCCCCATAGCGCGGCGGTGCGGTTCCAGCCCACGTCCAGCGCATAGACCCGCGGCCAATGCGCGGGGATCGCGAAGGGCTCGCAGGTTATCAACTCTTCCTCGATGGGGTAGATCGCGCCGGCACCAAGACTTGCTTCCCCCTTCGATCGAGCCTTGCGCAGATAGGGCGGCGTGCTCGCCAGCATCTTGGCCTTGGTCGCAGCATCGAGGTGGGGCACGTCATCCCAACCCGCATTGACCACGTACTTCGATGCACTGACTGCTGGCATTGCCTCGCGCTACCCCCGACACGGCGCAGGTAATACGCTATCGAGGGCGGGGGCGTCAAACGCATGTAGGTAGTAGCATCGAGCCGGATGGAGAAACCACCTCCGCAGGTAGGTATGCAATCCAGCCCGATGCCCGGAAGCGTTCTATCGCGCGCCGGTGGCTTATGCAACCTCGGCTTCATCGCGCCCAGGTCGCATGTCCTCTGGCATGAAGGACATGACCACCTCGGACATGCCTGACAGCGGGGTGAAGGTGAGCATCATGATGCCCTTCGTGGTCATCAGGCGGATCAGCGCCTCGCCATACACGTCCTCGGGCGGCTCTTCGTCCACCCATATCCAGTCCTTCGCGGTGCCCTGAAACACCTTGCGGCCCTGGTCATAGGACTTGAGGCCGATGGTCGAGTACCTGCCGGTGACATGGCGCACGCGCACCACGTCGGCCAGGTCGGCCACGCTGCGCCGCCACTTGACCGGACCGATGCGATCCTTCGGGATCATGCCGGTGCCGTCGAAGGTCTTTTCGTTCCCCTCGTAGGCGACCTCTCCGAATAGCTCCTTCTGAATGATGTCGCGGGTGGTTTCGTAGGTATCGCCGGCCGCCCAGCCATGGTTCGGCCGGCTGAACGTCTTGCCGTCCCACCAATCCGGGTACTTGCCCGTCATGTGCGCGGCGACCTCGAAGCCACCGGCGACCGTCTTGCCCACGCGGTTGCCGGCCTGGAAGAGCCGCTCGGTGTAGTCCTTGCCGGCGCGAAAGAACTCTGTGTGCTTGGGGTATAGCTCGCGGCGCAGCGGGCCATCGTCGGGGAAGAACTGCGCGAAGCGGTTGGTCCGCTTGCGTAGCTCGATCGCCTCGTCTCGCTCGAAGAGTAGCTGCTTATCCTCGTCGGAGAGGGCGGCCAGGAACAACTCGGGGTCGAACGCAGCCGGGTCGAACCCCGGCTGCGCCATCAGCATCCCCACCAGATCGTTGATCGTGCCCACCATCGCCGCCGCTTACTGGATCGTCGACGACGCTTGCGGCCCCTGCTCGACCGCGATCCTCATGGCGGCACGTAGGCGCTCGGCCAGCAGCGTGTCACGAAGCTCGGGCGGCAGATCGTGCTCGATCTCGACCTTGCCATCGACCTTCGCGTTGACGGTGCGGTGACTCGAGAACAGGCCGCCCGTTTCCTTCGCCGCCTGTTCCAGCAGCTTCGAGGCGAACCCGATGTTGCGCTTGCGGTAGGCTTCCTCGAACATTTCGTCGAGCTTGCGCAGGCGGTAGGACTTCTGCGCGATCGGCACGTCCATCACGTCATTGTCGAAACGCTCTCGCGCCTTCTTGTGCAGCGGCCACCACTTGCCGAGCTTTTTGGCCTTCGCCTCCTTCTCGTCCTTGATGCCGACGCAGCTATAGCCCCCGACCTGGCGCTTATCGATCTTGGAGCCGAACTCGACCTCGAAGTCGCGGCACACCTCCCAATTGCGCTGGTAGCAGGCGAAGGCGACGACGATCCACGCCTTCTGTTCGTCAGTGAGCTTCATGTGACATGCTCCCAGGCTTTTCTCGATACGATCGTGCTGATGTTAGACCGGGATGTGCCGAACCTTTCGGCCAGCATGCGTTGCTCACCTCGCGCGCCGGTAGCCAACTTGCGGATTTCGCGCACGGCCTCCTCTGTGAGCTTGGCTTGCCCATTGCCGCTACCTCGGCAATCACGAAGTCCCGCGTCATAGGCGTGCTGCACGTTCTCAGCCTGTGTCATCCACTCAAGGTTATCAGCGCGGTTGTTGGTCTTGATCGTGTCCTTGTGGTTGGGGCGTTTGCCTGCTGGCCTTGGTGAAAGAAAGGCGTCGGCCACAAGGTTATGGACTGCCGCGTTAGCGACTCTCCCGTTCTTCGATAGCGACACGGTTGGGTATCCGCCACGAAGACCCGCGGTGCTCAAGATTGCGCCAGCTTTGGCGCATGTCACAGATTTGTCTCGCCGCACTCGTCCATGAGACGAGATCGAATACCACCCCTCATAACCCGCGATTGGCCGCCACTCTTCAGTCATCCAAACTTCCTTGCGCATGTACCGCATGCGGCGCTAATCGCGGCTTCCCCTATGGTTGGCCCACGCTTGATAGCGTCGGCTACTGCGGTCATTCCCGTTGCGCCTACACCATAGCGCTCGATCACGTCGAGGAACTCTTCATAGTCGTGTGAAACTACTCGGTAGATCGGCATGCCTTCGCGGGTGAAGCGCGGGCCGCCGAACGCATCCACGTCCTGCGCGGCGTGGCATAGCTCGTGCTCGATCAGGGCGCAGAAGCTCCAGTCGTCCATGTCGGCGGCGATCGGCGCGCTGATCGTGATGACGAAATCCGGCGCGCTGCCGAACCAATGCCGCCATAGCCAGTGCTGGCGCGCGCTCGGCCACTTGCTTTGCGGCGGCGTGACAAGCTGGCACTGGCCGGCAACGCCGCGATTCCTGTCGCTGGCTTCGGCGCTGGTCCACATCCAGCCGATGTGCGCCTCGATAAGATGGTTGTGCCGCTCGTTGTAGAGCGGGCCTTCGGGTAGGATGAACGTCTTGCTGGCCCACTCGCCCAGCCCGTGCTGATCGGGTGCGAAGTCGTCGATCAGGCCAAGGTCCATCGGCGGCTTGGGGCGCGCGACCATGACCGTCTCGACGGCGCGCTTGGCGGCGGTGATAGGTGTGACCTTACCAGT
>Ga0182212_1000056_pt1 | contig 16999 bp, 16 predicted proteins | sample G5R1MG_21_FD_129666 | JGI IMG/M metagenome (GOLD analysis project Ga0182212, IMG submission 129666) | Switchgrass phyllosphere microbial communities from Michigan, USA - G5R3_MAIN_03OCT2016_LD1 MG | ecosystem: Host-associated > Plants > Phyllosphere > Phylloplane/Leaf | place: USA: Michigan... | reverse complement strand
GGTCGCCCAGTCGGTGCAAGGCGATTACGTGTACTTCGGCTTGATCGGAGCGCACATGGGATTGGCGTCCGCGCTGGCGGTGGCGCCCATGGCCGGCCTGGTGGGCGGCCTGGCGGGCGGACTGTTCTCACGTTTGATGCTTGCGCTTGCGACCGGTCCTCACGCGTTTACGCGCTGGTCCAGATCTCGGCCGATCTTGTTCGCTGGGATATGTGGCCTGGTCGTAGGCGGCCTTGGGTGTGCCACGGGACTCACGTGGGGGACCGGCTACGGCGCGGCGCGAGCAATGATCACGGGCGTCGATGCACCGCTTTGGTTTGGTCCTGCCAAGTTCATCTCGACACTGGCGACGGCGGTGGCTGGTCTACCTGGCGGCATCTTTGCGCCGTCCCTGTCGGTCGGCGCGGGGATCGGCAACATCCTGCGATCGATCTTTCCAGATTCGTCATCGTCGGCGGTCGTCATCCTGGGTATGGTCGGCTATTTTGCGGGCGTGGTGCGCGCACCATTGACCGCGGTCATCATCCTTTCCGAGACGACAGCGAGCCGCGGACTGATGCTTCCGATGTTCGCGACAGCCTTTCTGGCCGACGGAGTCAGCGCCCTGGTTTGTCCAGAGAAGCTGTATCACGGCTTGTCGAAGACATTCGCCATGCGACAGGGTGACAAGACCTCTGAGATCGCGTGATCGGCACGCCTACGCTCGCTAAAACTTCTGTGAAGCCACAAGCAGCGGTCGACCGCCTCATTTCGGGCGTGCAGCAAGCGGTTCCGCGATCGCCACATGGCCTGCCCCGGTCGGATGCCAGTCAGCGGGCGCGCCAGGATAGCCGGCGCCCCACGGGTCAGCCGAAGCTGCTTCGTAACCCTTTGACAGTTCGCTCGCAGGCAACAGCGACGCGCCCTCCGTCTTGACCACCTTCTTAGTCATTTCGGCCATACGACGAAGCGTGTCGCCTTCGATCAGATTGCGACATCAGCGCTCGACCTTCTGCTTGCGCATGATTCGAAGCGCTTGTCCGACCTACAACTGGTTGCGCCCACGCTGATACCACGAAGATGGACCGCGCCCCGGCGCCCATGAACCACGTCTGGAAACCTAGGGCACCCTGCCCTCCGGCCATACGTTCATGTGGACGTCAGTACCCTGGCGCTGTGTCTGCATAGGGGATGCTGCATGTCGTATATCGCTCGATCACGTGGTTGCGTCGAACACACGGGCTCTTTACGCCGGGACGGGTGTCCTCTGGGTATACATGCCCCTGGAGTCTTGCCGAGAACCTGGAAGGATCAACGGGCTGGCCCGGCCCTGAACCTTGATCACGCAATCTGACTTACACGCGCGGCGCTACTCGACCGCAACACCGGCTCGCCGGCAGCTTACCACTACGGCTGACCAAGAATGGTACTGTCTTGCTCCTGCTCTGGCCGGTCACCCTCAAGTACACGTCACGGAACATCCCCGCTTTCCCGTGCCTTTCCAATCGAACTGTCTACGTTTGGATAAGGCATGAAGTCGAACGAGCACGCGTGTAGCGGCACGATAGTCAAATCCAGGAATACCGGGCCGCGGGCGCAAAAAATCGCCATCCCAAATTGTGCCGACGTCGTGATAGTCGAGCGACGCTCGCCCGGTGGCAAGTTCTAGAAATGACTCGCACCACTCTCATCTTTCTGCACGCGCTTGGTGCAAGCCGGCGTGAGTGGGAACAGGTTATCGCGCTGTTGCCGGAATATGACTGCATCGCGCTCGATCTGCCCGGCTTCGGCGATCGGCTACTGTTCGGCATGACCGATGTTGCCCAATTAACCGACTGGGCAGCCGATGAGATAGCCAAGCGACAGCTCGCTAAGTGCGTTCTGGTCGGGCACAGCATGGGTGGAAAGATCGTCACGCTGGTGGCCGCGCGCGCGGTGTCGGGCGAAACCGCGTTGGAGAGCGTGCGCGGTGTGGTCCTGGTTGCAGGATCCCCTCTAGCGCCAGAGCCGATGGACGAACGCCGCCGGGCCGAGATGATTGATTGGTTCGCTGAGGGACAACCGACCGCTGAAGATGCAGTAACGTTTGTCGATGGCAACGCGGCCAATCCGTTGCCAGAAGTCTCGCGCGGGCAAGCGGTGGCGGACATGCTGCGGTCCGATCCTGCAGCCTGGCTGGCTTGGCTCGAGCATGGCAGCCGCGAGGACTGGAGCGATGAGGTCGGGCAGATTGACCTTCCCGCCCTGATCGTTGCTGGAGCGCAGGACGAGGACTTGGGTGAAGCGGCGCAGCGCCGCCTGAACCTACCGCACTATCAGAATGCACGGATCGCGCTCGTGGCCGAGGCGGCGCACCTCATCCCTTACGAGCAACCCAAAGCGTTGGCGGCCTTGATTGAAGGTCACGCCGCTTTCGCCACGGCCACGCCATCGGCCCTCACCGACCTTTCTCAACCCACGCAAAGCTGAAGGAGTTCATCATGGATCTAGGTATTACAGGGCGCATTGCGCTGATCAGCGGAGCGGATTCCGGCATTGGCAAGGAAACGGCGCGGCTGCTGCTCGAAGCCGGTGCGAAGGTCGCCATCACTGACCAGGCCGGCGGATCACTGGACGAGGCCGCCGGCGATCTCGCTTCTTTGGGCGAGGTCATTGCCGTCACCGGAGACGTGACCAAGCCCGACGACGTACGGGCCATCTGGGCACAGGTGCGCGAAAAGCTGGGAGAGCCGGACATCTATGTCAACTCCGCCGGAGTGACCGGCGCAACCGGCGACTTCCTGGAGGTCGATGACGAGGGCTGGCAGCAGACTCTGGACATCAACCTGATGGGCGCGGTGCGAATGTGCCGCGAGGCGATCCCGGCGATGCGCGAGAAAGGATGGGGCCGGATCGTGCTGCTCGCGTCCGAAGATGCGGTTCAACCCTATGTCGAAGAACTCGCCTATTGCGCCTCGAAGGCGGGCATCCTCAGTCTAGCGAAGGGGTTGTCCAAGGCCTACGGCGGCGACAACGTTCTGGTGAACACCGTGTCGCCCGCCTTCATCGCCACCCCGATGACCGACAAGATGATGCGCAAGCGGGCCGAGGAACGTGGCGAAAGCTTCGACGAGGCCATTGCCAGCTTCCTGGACGAGGAACGCCCCGGCATGGAGTTGAAGCGCAGGGGCCGTGCCGACGAAGTTGCCGCAGCGATCGTCTTCCTGTGTTCGGAGCGCTCCAGCTTCATCAACGGAGCCGGTCTGCGGGTCGATTCCGGCTCGGTGTTCACGATCGCCACATAGATGGCGACGCGGGCTGCGATGAAACTCCGCAGCCCGCCTTACCATGTCAGGCGACGCCGGCGCCGCCGGTCACGCCGTACACCTCGCCATTGATGTAGCTCGCCTCCTGGCTGGCAAGCAGTACGTAGACCGGAGCAAGCTCGACCGGCTGACCGGGCCGGCCGTACTGGCTCTCGGACCCGAACTTCTCGACGGCTTCGGGCGGCTGGCCCCCGGAGGCCTGCAGCGCGGTCCAGAACGGTCCCGGCGCGACCACGTTGGCGCGAATACCCTTCTCCAGCAGCTGCTTGGCCAGGGCCTTGGTGTAAGCGACGATGCCGGCCTTGGTGGTCGCATAGTCGAGCAGGATGGCAGAAGGCTCGTAAGCCTGGATCGAGGCGGTGGTGATCACGCTGGCGCCCGCCGGCAAGTGCGGCACGGCAGCCTGCGCGATCCAGTGCATGGCGTAGAGGTTGGTCTTCATCGTCTTGTCGAAGTCTTCCGACGTGACTTTCGAGATATCCTCTCGGTTCTGCTGGCGACCGGCATTGATCACCAGCACGTCAAGGCCGCCAAGGGTCTCCACCGTCCTGGCCACCATCTCCCGGCACCAGGCTTCGTCGGTGATGTCGCCGGGCAGCGCCAGCGCCTTGCGCCCTTCCGCCTCGATCAGCTTGATGACCTCTTCGGCATCGGCCTGTTCGGACGGCAGGTATGAAATTGCCACATCGGCGCCTTCGCGAGCATAGGCGATCGCAGCGGCGCGGCCGACACCGCTGTCCCCGCCGGTGACCAGAGCCTTGCGGCCCTTCAGCTTGCCCGACCCTGCATAGCTCGTCTCGCCATGATCGGGCTTGGGGTCCATCTCGGCCGCGAGACCAGGTACCGGTTGCGGCTGACGTGGGAATGGAGGCTGTGGGTATTGCTTACGCGGATCCTGCATCGTCAAACGATCAGACATGAATATCTCCTGATTGTGCAATGAGTTACGAAAGCGCTAACGCACCACGATCAGCATGCTTCCTGGTGCGAGAGCACATCCAGCGCCATGACGTGCGCGAGATGGGATAAACCCTGCGGCAGGTTGCCGAGGAACGCTCCGGTATCGGGATCGGCCATCTCGGTCATGATGCCGACGCCTCGATCCAATGCATGGGTGATGGCGACAAACGCCTTTTCCGCGCGGTCGCGCTGGCCGAGCAATGCGCGCGCTTCGACCATCCAGAACGTGCAAGCGACGAAGCAGCCTTCCTCTGCCGCGACCCCGCTATAACGGTAGTGGTAAGGCCCCGCGCCCAGCTCGGCGTCGATCGCATCCAGCGTCTTTTCCAATTTGTCGTGCCCGTCGAAGCCGAAGCGAACCGCCAGCGCCAGCGACGCATCGAGCTTGTCGCTGCCGGGGTAGAACACGAAAGCCTGTCGGCTTTCGGACCAGCAGTTCTCCTCAATCCAATCTGCAATTCTGTCCCGCTCGCGCGCCCAGCGATCGCGGCAGGTGGTGGGCAGCTGCCCTTCGTCCGCCAATTCGACGGCGCGGGCAAGCGCCTGCCAGCAGCTGACTTTGGACATCGTGTAATGCTGCGGCTCCTCCAACTCCCAGATGCCGGCGTCCTTCTTGCGCCAGGCATCGGCGCAAGCATCCGCGAGGTGTGACAGCTGCTCCGCACTGCCGGGGTCGAGTATGTTGCCGCATGTCACGAAGCATGAGGCCGTCTCGAATATGTCGCCGTAAATCCCGTGCTGGTGCTGATCGGTCGCGACATTGCCGACACGCACCGGTTGCGACCGGCGATAGCCCGGCACCTCGATCTCAGTCACACCCGGTACTTGCTCGCCGCCCAAAGTGTAACAGACACACGTGCCGTGCTCATTGATCCGCTTGAGCAACCAGGTGAACGCCGCCTTGGCTTCGGCGTGCGCCCCGGCCGTCAGGAACGCCTTGATCGTGTAGCCCGCGTCCCGGATCCAGGCGTAGCGATAGTCGTAGTTCTTCAAGCCGCCGATCCCTTCCGGAACTGACGTGGTCGCCGCTGCTGCGATCGCACCAGAGGGTGAATAGAGCAGCAGCTTCAACGCCAGGACGCTACGGATGAACGCCGAGCGATGTTCGCCTTCGTACTCCACCCGCGAAGCCCAAGTGCGCCACTCATCGTCGGATACATCAATGCGATTGTCGATATCGGGCAGCGATGGCACCACCAGCGGCTCCCCTTCGCCCGCAACGATCGCCAGCACCTCGCGCTGCCCTTGCGTGATGATCAGGCTCCCTTTGATCGCCTCGTCGGCGTGCTGCGCTGCAAAGCCATCCGTGTGCAGGAAGAGGCCGAGAACGGAGCCGACGTGGAACACGGCGTGCTTACCAATCTGGGAGTGATAGGGACTAGCCCCATTCGCGCGGCGACCGGGGCGCATCTCGACGCTGAACGAAACGGTGCCCTCCAGCCCCTCGACCCGGCGTGCGAGTTCGGCCCAGGGCAAGCGACCGGCAGTGCCGCTGTTCAGCGACTCCGTCAGTCGCGCCCGGCCGCTGGCCGTGGTGAAGATCGTCTGCAGGACGTTGCTGTCGGGCAGGTAGCTACGCTCCACCTCGAAGGCACCGGCAGGCGTGATGGTGAAGCGGCCGCCTTCCTCGGGATCGAGCAGGCGGTCGAATAAAGGTGGTGAATCGAGGTTGGGGACGCACCACCAGTCGATCGAACCATCGGCCCCCGACAGCACGACAGAGCGCCCATCGCCCAGCGCGCCATAGTCTTCCAGCGCGAGGTAGCCATCGCGCCGCCGGAAGGCCGAAGGCCTCGCCTTGAACGGGAGAATGGCAGAAACATCGCTCATACGGGGACTGACCCGTACGCATTCCATCTAATCACAAGACCGGCTCTCTACTGGGCAACAGGGCCGAGCCTGCGCGTCCTAACGATGCGATATGGAACGCGGACACACCCTCATGGTTCAGGCCTGTCCCTTGCGGGCAAAATGGAACCGATCTCAGCTTACATCGCTTGACTGCGGGTCGGCTCTCAAGCCGTTCCCATCCAAACGACGGCAGCAGGAAGATCGATGACGGACCCGCGCACGAGCCAGCCTACAAGCTTCCCGAATGAACCGCAGCAGCCCAGCCCCGGGCTGACAGAGGACATGCGCACCAAGCCCGACCATGGCGAGACAAGCTATGTCGGCAAGGGCCTTCTTGCTGGGAAAGTTGCGCTGATCACTGGCGGCGACTCTGGCATCGGTCGCGCCGTAGCGATTGCCTATGCGCGCGAAGGTGCGGACATCGCGATCTCGTATCTACCCGTTGAGCAGGTCGATGCCGAAGAGACGCGCAGCTGGGTTGAAAAGGCTGGCCGCACATGCCTCCTCCTCCCCGGTGACATTCGCGATCGTGATCATTGCATTGCCCTCGTAGAACGCACGGTCGCGGAACTCGGCGGCCTTGATGTGCTCGTCAACAACGCCGCCGCGCAAACGATAAACGAGGAATTGGACAGCATCGACGATGACGAGATGCAAGAAGCATTCGCAACCAACGTCTTCGCGATGATCCGTCTGGCGAAAGCCGCCGCCAAGCACATGGAGCCGGGATCGGCGATCGTAAACACCACCAGCGAGCAGGCGAAGATCGCAGGCAAGAGCATGATCGTCTACGCAGCCACCAAGGGCGCGATTTCCAGCCTGACGGTCGGCCTCTCCAATTTACTTGCCAGCGACGGCATTCGGGTAAACGCGGTCGCGCCAGGACCGGTGTGGACGCCTATTCAGCCGATCGCAAAATCGCCAGAAGAGCTGGAAACGCTCGGACAGGACACACCGCTAGGCCGCGCCGGCCAGCCCGGCGAACTCGCGCCCGCTTATGTACTCCTTGCCTCGTCCGAAGGCAGTTACATGTCGGGCAATATCGTCGCCGTGACTGGCGGAGTACCCGTGTCCTAAAGCTCAGCACCGTACTGACCAAAGTCAGACGCCACAAAATTCGGCGATAGCATCGTCATTCGCCCGACCGCGCATGGGTGAGCATCCGCGGATCTGGCAGCGATAGGTCGACCCGCAGTCCGGGATAAGTGTTGATCAGCGTCAGGGCGGCGCCAAGGCGCTGGGCGGCGGAGTGGACAATGGCTAGGCCAAGGCCACTTCCCTCCCTGTCACCGGCAGTGGTCAGGCGGACAAAGCGCTCGCCCACGCGGCCAAGGTCTGCTTCCCGCAAGCCGGGGCCATCATCGGCAACGGAGACAATGGCAGCGTGCTCCTCGCGAGCAACCGTGACCGAGACGATCCGCCCGGTGCGATTATACCGGATCGCGTTGTCGACCAGGTTCGACAGGATCTCGAACAGCAACGTGCGGTGGCTGGCGATCGGCACGGCCCCTTCAGGGCCTGAGAAGACGATCTCGATGCCGGCGTCGATGGCTTGCGCAATGCGGCGGTTAATGACCGCTACGGCCACTTCGCGCAAGTCCACTTGCTCAAGCGGGGGAGACGTGCCCGCCTCCTCGGCGCGGGCGAGCGCGAGCAGCTGAGTGACGAGATGCTCCAGCCGATCGGCGACGTCGGCGATCTCGCCAAGGGCCTGCGGATCGCCGCGCCGCGCCAGCGCGACCTGCACTTTGAGCACCGCCAGCGGCGTGCGCATCTGGTGCGAGGCGTCGGCGGTGAAGCGCCGCACGCCCGCGGTCGCGCGCTCCAGTCGGGCCAGCAGGTTGTCGAACGCGCTGGCGAGCGGACGCAGCTCCACCGGCAACGGCCCGGGGCGCAGCGGCGACAGGTCCGGGGTGGCGAGCGTATCGCGCGCAGCAACGGCGTCTCGCAGGCGGTCGAGCGGACGCAGGCTCCAGGCGAGCGCGGGGCGGATCAGCAGCACCGCCATGCCGACCAGCACGACCTCCCCGATCAGCAGCGCCAGCACCAGTCGCCGCCACAAGGCGTTACGCCCCTCCAGAGTCTCGGCAACCTGCACCACCACCGGCTGCGCGATGCGCGGCAGCGAGCGGCGCACTTCGGCGATGCGGATGCGCTGCCCGCGAAAGGTGGCATAGCGAAAGCGCGGTGCGTCGACGCTCAGCTCGGCAAGACGCGGCGCCGGCACGTCGGCGTAGCCCGTCAACAATGTGCCACCGACCGCGATACGGTAGTAGACGTTGTCGCGTTCGCTATTCTCTAGCATCCCGAAAGCCGCCGGTGGCAAGTCGAGCGTTACTTCGCCGCGCTCCACCTGCACCGTCTCCGAGATTGCGCCCAGCGCGCCGCCCAGCACCCGGTCGTTGGTGCGGCGCACGACGTCGGCGATGAGCGTCGCACCAGCCAAGCCGAGCACGATGGCGATCCCCAGCAACGGCGCGATCATCGCCGCCAGCAGCCGCGTGCGCAGCGCCAACGCGTGCTCGGTGACTTCAGCGGCCATCTAGCAAATAACCCACGCCGCGCACGGTGCGGATCACCGGTCCATCCGGCGCCAGCTTGCCGCGCACCCGGGTGATGTTGACCTCGATCGCGTTCGGACCGACCGGCTCGTCATAGCCGAACACTTCGGCCTGTAACGTCTCGCGCGAAACGATCTGGCCGGCGCGGGTCGCCAGCGTGTCGAGCACGGCCCACTCGCGGCGGCGCAAGTCCAGGCTGCGCGTGCCGACGCGAGCCTCACCCGTCGATCGATTGAGCGCGAGCGATCCGACGAACAGCTCGGGCGTGGGATCGCCGGCGCGGCGGCGGCCGAGCGCGCGGATGCGGGCTTCCAGCTCCTCAGGCGCGAAGGGTTTGCGCAAGTAATCGTCGGCACCGAGGTCCAGCCCGCGCACGCGATCGTCGAGCGCGTCGCGCGCCGTCAGCATCAGCACCGGCACCCGCTCTCCGCGCCGGCGCAAGGTCGAGAGCACTTCGAAGCCGTCGATCCCGGACAAGCCGACATCGAGGACGATCAGCGCATAGGGCTCATCCGGAACGACGATCAGCGCGTCCTCACCGGTGGCGACATGATCGACCGCGTGGCCGGCGGTGCGCAACAACGCGACGATGCTGCGGGCCAGTGCGGCGTCGTCCTCGACGATCAGGATGCGCATGGTTTTGTCGCATCATGAAAGGTCGATGACAGGTTGCAGCAGTAGGCCATGCGGACGAGCTTACCCGAACTCAGAGACGGGAAGCCAGAGGAGCTTGACTATGCGTTTTCGTCTTCTGCCGCTGTTGATGCTGGGGCTTGCCGTGCCCGCGGCAGCCCAGCAGCGGCCGGCCGGCTATCCACGATCCTACGACGCCCTGATCGCGTCGGCGCAGGCCGAGCGCGGCGTGCGCGTCTACGGCAATGCCGATGCAGCGGCGATGTCGACGGTGATCGCTGCGTTCCGACGCGCATATCCCGGCATCGCGGTGCAGTACCGGGATCTGGGCTCTACCGAGCTCAATCGCCGCTTCGTGGACGAGACCCGCGCGCGCCGACCTACCGCCGACCTCGTGTGGTCCTCGGCGATGGATCTGCAGGCCAAGCTGATCAACGACGGCTACGCGCAAAGCTACCAGAGCCCGGAGAAGCCGGCGCTGCCCACTACGGCGGTGTGGAAGAACATGGGCTATGGCGTCACCGCCGAGCCGATTGGGATCGTCTACAACAAGCAGCTGATCGCGCCCGCACAAGTGCCGCGCACCCACCAGGCGTTCGAGCAGTTGCTGCGTAACCGGCGAGCGGCCTTGACCGGCAAGGTCGCGACCTACGATCCGGTGCGTTCGGATGTGGGCTACCAGTACCTCGTCGAGGATTACGCCATCACCCGCGATACTCGATCGCTGCTACAGGCGGTCGCGGCCACGCGGCCCCGGTTGGCGGGCACGACCAAGCCGATGCTCGACGCCGTGGCGCAAGGGCGCGTGGCGATCGCCTACAACGTGGTCGGACCCTACGCCTTGGGCAAGGCGCGCAGCGATCCGCGCGTGGGCGTGGTGTTTCCACGCGACTACACGATAGTCGCCTCTCGCATCGCCTTCATCGCCCGCGAGGCGCGGCATCCCGCCAGCGCCAAACTGTTCCTCGATTTCCTGCTATCCCGCACCGGCCAAGCGCTGCTCGCGCGCCAATGGCTGCTGCCGGTGCGCAGCGACGTGCCCGCACCACGGCTGGCGCCGGGCAAGGCGCGGGCCATCCGCGTCGGGCCGCAGCTGCTCGTTCATCTCGATACCATCAAGCGTCGGCGGTTCCTGGCCGACTGGAATGCGATCCTCAGCGAAGGGGCCAAGGGCCGATGAAATTCCTTATCAACGGTTGCGCGCTGGCCGCGCTCGCCGCCGCCACCCCGGCATTGGCCCAACCCCCTAGCGACGAGGACCTCGCCGCACTGGTCCGCGCGCAAGCCGCCGAGATCGCGGTGCTCAAGGCGCGGCTGGATCGGATCGAGGCGGGGCAGGCCAGCGCTGCGGCGCCGCCCCGTTTGGCCGCCGCGCCCCCAGCGCCGTCCACACCGGCGCCCGTCAGGAGCGATCGCCAGACTCGCAGCGCCGTCGTCACCGCGCCCTACGCGCCGCAAATCGTGCCGCCGGGTCCAGCAGAGCGCGATATCGCGCGCGCCCAGGAGGCCAACGATGCCGGCGTCACCACCGAGTGGGGATCGGGCCTGCCCGTGTTCCACTCGGCGGACGGGGTCTACACCTTCAAGCCCCGCGGCCGTATCCTCACCGACGTCAGCTCGACCTTCGGGTCGCGCTATGGCGACCGTAACCTGACGACCACCGGCATGCGCGCGCTGCGCCTGGGCGTCGAGGGCGGCGTCGGCACGCACTTCTTCTACCAGTTCGAAACCGACTTCTCGGAGAACGAAGTCGACATCGTCACTGCCTTCATCGGCTGGCGCAATCGCATCAAGCCCGGCCTCGACTACGACGTGCGCGCCGGCCACTTGTTCAACGATCGCGCCTTCGAAGGCTCGACCGGATCGGACTCGACGCCGTTCCTCGAACGCGGCACCGTCTCGACTGCGATCATCCCGCAGCGCGGCTTCTACGGCATCGGCGTGATGCCGCGATTGTTCTGGAAGACCGGCCACGCCTCGCTGACCGTCACCGGCGACCGCGTCGATGGCAACCAGAGCGTCAGCGACAGCCGCACCGCCCTCGCCCGCACACACTGGAACCCGGTGAAGTCCGACCGCGCCGTGCTGCACTTGGGGCTGTGGGGCTTCGACGAGCACTTGTCGCAAGCCGCGACGACGCTGACCCGCAACACCGTCATCGGCGGCCGGTTCAACGGCGCGCTGCGCGTCTCGAGCGGTCCTCTGCTCGGCGGCACCGGCACCACCGGATATGGCGCGGAACTGGGCGGATATCTGGGTCCGGTCTGGATCATGGGCGAAGCCGGCCGGCGCAATGCCCGGCTCGACAACGACCGCCCCGACTTCGTGAGCAAGGCCTGGAGCCTGTCGGGCGGCTGGTTCGTCACTGGCGACCTGCCCCCCTACAACCCGCGCCTCGGAAGCTTCGGCCAGCCGCAAGTGCTGCGCCCGATCTTCGAAGGCGGCCCCGGCGCGATCGAGCTGACTGCGCGATACGAGAGCCTCGACTACACCGACCTCGTCACCGGCGGCGACGGCTGGGCGGCGACGATCGGTGCCAACTGGTACCTCAACAGCTTCACCCGCCTGCAGCTCAACGCCATCCACTGGAACACCGACAACCGCAGCGGCGCTTTCGTCGGCAAGGACAACGGCCAGACCGTCAGCACGCGCATCGGCGTGACCTTCTGACCCGCAATCCCAAAGGACATATCCGATGAGCCTTGCCCTCTACGGCTTCCTGATGGTGGCCACTTTCATGACGCTGATCATGACCAAGCGGATGACCCCGCTGGTCGCGCTGATCGTCGTTCCCACTATCTTCGCGCTGATCGCCGGCTTTTCGACCGGGCTTGGCGACATGATGATCGACGGCATCAAAAACCTGGCCCCCACCGGCGTCATGCTGCTGTTCGCGATCCTGTTCTTCTCGATCATGACCGACACCGGGTTGTTCGATCCGCTGGTCAACCGCCTGCTGCGGGTGGTGCATGGCGATCCGATGAAAATCCTGATCGGCAGCGTCGTGCTGTGCGCGCTGGTCAGCCTCGATGGCGACGGGTCGACGACCTACATCATCACGATCGCCGCGCTGCTGCCGCTCTACAAGCGGTTCGATATGAACCGGCTGTACTTGTGCTGCCTGCTGATGGTCACCAGCGCGATCATGAACCTCACGCCCTGGGGCGGCCCGACCGCGCGCGCCGCCAGCGCCCTGAAGCTCGATCCCGCCGCAGTATTCCTGCCGCTGATTCCCGGCATGATCGCCGGCATCGCCTTTCTGATCGGCCTCGCCGCCTGGTTCGGCCGCAAGGAGCGGCTTCGCCTGGGCCATGTGCCCACCAACGAGCCGACGGCGTTCACCGGCATGGCCGTCTCGCAGTTCCCGGAGGCCCGCCGCCCCAAGCTGCGCTGGATCAACGCCACGCTGACGGTGCTGCTGCTGGCCGGGCTGGTCTCGGGCCTGCTGCCGCTCTCGGTGCTGATGATGCTCGCTTTCGCTATCGCGATGATCGTCAACTACCCGCAAGTCGCCGAGCAGAAGGAGCGCATCGCCGCCCATGCCGGCAACGTGCTGGCGGTGGTCTCGCTGATCTTCGCCGCCGGCATCTTCACCGGCATCCTGTCGGGCACCGGCATGGTCGAGGCGATGAGCCGCGAAGTCGTCGGCGTGATCCCGCCCGTGCTAGGCCCCTACATGGCCCCGATCACCGCGCTGCTCAGCCTGCCGTTCACCTTCTTCATCTCCAACGACGCGTTCTACTTTGGCATGCTGCCGATCCTGGCCGAGGCCGGCGCGCATTACGGCATCGAGCCGATGGCGATCGCGCGTGCCTCGCTGATGGGCCAGCCAGTCCACATGATGAGCCCGCTGGTGCCCTCCACCTACCTGCTCGTCAGCCTCGCCGGCATCGATCTGGCCGATCACCAACGCTTCACCTTCATACCGGCAACGCTGGTCTGCGTGGTGATGACGGTGGTTGGCATGCTCGTCCTCGCCTTCCCGTTGGTGGGGTGATGCGCTGCGCCCACCCCTTCAGCCCGGAGACCCGCTGATGATCCGCAAGCCTATTCCCCTCGTCCTGCTTCCCGCGATGGGATGCGACGGTCAGCTCTGGGCGCGCCAAGTGGTCGACCTGGCCGACATCGCCCATCCCGAACTAGGCGATCTCAGCGTCGATGACACGCTGACCGCGATGGCCGCGCGCGTGCTTGCCCATGCCCCGCCGCGAATTGCCGTCGCGGGCGTCAGCCTGGGCGGCTACGTGGCGCTCGAAATGATCCGCCAAGCGCCCGAACGGATCGAGCGCCTGGCCCTATTCGCCACCCGCGCCTCGATGCAGATGCGCCCGCGCACCGTCAGCGAGCAAGGCACCCTGGCCACAGCGCCTGCCGCCGACCCGACGCTGTCCGCCAACGTCAGCGGCCCCGTGCAGGCCATGGCGGAGCGCGTCGGTGCCGGGGTCTTCAAACGCCAGCAACGCGCGCTGCTCGAGCGCCCGGACATCGACCCGGCGATCAGCAGCGTAACCGTGCCCACGCTGGTCGCTGTGGGCGAGCGCGACCGCATCTGCCTGCCCGAGGATGCCCGCGCCCTCGCCAAGCGCATTTTAAACAGCCGCTTCCATATCTTGCGCAACTGCGGCCATCTTGCGCCCCTGGAACGCCCCGGCGAAGTCACGAGTCTGCTGCGCGAGTGGCTAACCCAGGGTGCACCGCGCCCGGCCCCCCGCTCCTTCGTCCTGGGCCGCGGCCGCAAGTGACAGGCGTATGATCCCCATTGCGACCTAAACAGTTGCTCTGGCGCGCTGGCCGGGCAAAGGATGTCGCGTGATTGGCGTTGATACTCTTGTACTGGCCGTACTCGCCGGCATGCTCGGCGGGGCGATGAACGCCTTGGCGGGAGGCGGCACCTTCGTCACGCTTCCCGCATTGATCGCGTTCGGTCTTCCCTCGAACGTGGCTAACGCGACGTCCAACTTCTCGCTTCTGCCGGGCGCATGCTCGAGTGCTTGGGTGTACCGAGACGAGTTGCAACCGCTCGGCGGCTTGAAAGTGCTGCCCTTCGCGCTGATCACCTTCGTGGGCGGGCTCGCAGGAGGAATCCTGCTTGTCGTCACACCGACCCGAGCCTTCGACATCATCATTCCGTGGCTGTTGCTGCTCGCCCTGCTGGTTATGCTGTTCGGAGCACGTGCAAGCGCTTACCTGCGAGCGCGCGTGACGATCGGGAAGCGCTCGTTGATCGCCGCCCAACTGCTGCTAGGCATCTACGGTGGCTACTTCGGCGGCGGCGTCGGCCTGATCGCGACGGCACTTTACGGGCTTCTCGCCAGCATCAGCGTGCGCGACATGTTCGCGCCACGTACCCTGATGCTCGCCATGGCCAACCTGGCGGCGGCCGTGATCTTCCTATGGTTCGCCATGATCGACTGGCGCTCGTGCATCCCGATGCTCGCCGGCGCCATCGCGGGTGGCTGGCTTGGCGCGCATGCCGGCAAGCGCCTGCCAGGGGTTGCGGTGCGATTGTGGACGCTGGCGGTGACCGCCGTCACCACAATCGTGTTCTTCGCCCGCGCCTATGGCTGATCGTTGTTGGGACGGCGTCCCGATAACAGGTAGCTAACGAGCAGCTTGAGACAGGTGGAAGCTATCCTCGAGCATCTGAAACCGAGTGATGACCCCATCCAGGATGGTTAGCACAATTGCAAATTGGGACTCCATGATCTTGTCCGTCGACTTTATCCGCGTGCGCAGCGAGCCGATGATCGCTGCGCGATCGTCGCCGGCAAGAATGTCTTCGATATCGAAAGAGAGCGGCTCGGTCAGTTCACGCAAATCGCGCATGAAACTGGCCATCGCCAAACGGCCGGTTTTGCGGCCGATCCAAGGCATGGCATCCTCGTCGCCTTGAACCTCGAAGATGAGATCATCCGCGAACGGAGCGGCAATCTCTTCGGGGTCACGGCCTTGCCCGATCCCTTCCAGCAGCGATTGCGCGATCTTGATGTTTTGCTGTCGGGTCATGGTCGTTCCTCGTGTTGTAGATGAATGGCAAGCCCGCGCTCACCCTTGTCACGCGGCATGCGCCGCGCCTTGTCGTGATGCAGCGAACTGGTCGCAGTGGTCGCGCACGAAGGCCGTGAAGTCGTGCGGCGGAATGCCGGTCAACCGCTCAATCTCGAAGGTTGGATCGATGTCGTGATGTCCGGCGACTACGTCCGCGAACTGGACAACAAGCCCCTTCGTCATCCAGCGCGAATTGCCGGTTGCGCGAAGCAGCAGGGCAAAAAGCGGACCGGGCAGATCTAGATAGCGCACCTTGCGCCCGATCACCGCTTCAAGCCGCTGGGCCGCCACCTTCATGTCGAGCGTTTCCGGCCCGGTGAGGAAATAGGTCGCGCTCGCATGACCATCCTGTCTGAGGACCGTTGCGGCAACGCGTGCCACGTCGCGTGTGTCGACCCATGAGACCGAACCGCTGCCAGCCACCTGGGGCAGGAATCCTTTGGCGATAGCGTGCTTGAACCACAGGAAGTTCTGCATGAAAGCCGTAGGTTTCAAGATCGTCCACTCGATGCCCGACGTACGCAGATAATGGTCGATCCGGGCATGGGTCTTCGCCCAGGGCACGGTTGAGCGGATATTCGCATCGGAAGCCGACAACTTGACTATACGGCGGACGCCGGCCTGCTTGGCTGCGCCGATGGCGGCAATTTCCTGCTCGTACTGGCGCTGGGTAGGCGGTGTGATGAGAAACATCGTGTCGATGCCCTGCATGGCCGCAGGCAGTGTGTCGGGTCGGTCAAAATCGCCAAGTACCGCGTCGATCCCCTTTCCCCGAAACACATCGACCTGCGCCTGCTTGCGACCCATCGCGCGAAACGGCGTACCGCCCTGCACCAGCAATCTACAGACCTCGCCGCCAATGCCCCCGGTCGCACCGGAAATGAGGATCATGAAGAAACTCCTTTTCGTAGAGATGTGGGAGCGCCCGCTTCGTCGATGTGCCTGGAGATGACAGTGACCATCGCTTGGAGAGTGGCGATCGCGTCGCGGATGCGAGCCGGGCCAATCTCGTCGACGATCGCCCGGTCGATCGGGGCAACGGCTTGCTCGGCGCCTTCCACCGCTTCGGTGCCGGCTGGGGTGAGCACGACAAGCTTGGCGCGCAGATGATGGGGATTGGACTGGAACGTCACCAGGCCCTTTTGCGCAAGAAGATCGACAATGCGCTGCACCGCCTGCCGCGTAAGCCCCATCGTGCGCGCGATCGACGCGACTGAGAGGGGCGAAGCCGAATAGCGGAGCGCGGCGAGCACCTGCCACCATGCACTGGTGAGGCCGAGATGGTCGACCAGCACATTGCCAGCGCTCACGAGACGCCCGTTGCCGGCAAACACCGCAAGCGCGAGCTCTCTGGCTTGAGCAGGGGTATCGCTCATGGATGAGGATCACTGACATTTGACAACATGCTGTCATAACTAGAAGAGAGTCATGTGGTTTCAAGATTGAAGCCAAAGGACGTGGCACACGCTCTTGAACGATGCGCGGGTCTTGCGTCTCGCCCGTGGGCGACGATCGCCTGGGCAGCTATCTCGCCACCCGCCATCTGCTTGATCTGGGGCACCGCCGCATCGGCATCATCGCCGGTCTGGATACGCATCTGCTTCACGGGGGCGGTTGGAGGGCTATCGCGAGGCACTGGCAGAGATCGGCGTCACGTCGGAG
>Ga0182212_1000054_pt1 | contig 17249 bp, 14 predicted proteins | sample G5R1MG_21_FD_129666 | JGI IMG/M metagenome (GOLD analysis project Ga0182212, IMG submission 129666) | Switchgrass phyllosphere microbial communities from Michigan, USA - G5R3_MAIN_03OCT2016_LD1 MG | ecosystem: Host-associated > Plants > Phyllosphere > Phylloplane/Leaf | place: USA: Michigan... | reverse complement strand
GAAGGAGGCCGAGCTCAAGGCGTACGTGAAGCAGGTCGTCGCCGACGTGCTCCCGGCCGAGCTGTTGTCAGACCAGACCGTGTATCACATCAACCCGACCGGCAGCTTCGTGATCGGCGGGCCCGACGGTGACGCCGGCCTGACCGGGCGCAAGATCATCGTCGATACCTACGGCGGCGCTTCGCCTCATGGTGGCGGTGCGTTCTCGGGCAAGGATCCGACCAAGGTCGACCGCTCGGCGGCGTACGTGACGCGCTATCTGGCGAAGAACGTGGTGGCCGCCGGGCTCGCCAATCGCTGCACGATCCAGATCGCCTATGCCATCGGCGTGTCCTCGCCCCTGTCGCTCTATGTCGATACGCATGGCACCGGCTCTGCGCCGGACCAGGTGCTGGAGGCGGCGATCACCCACGTCGCGGCGGAGAAGCTCGGCGGCCTGACGCCGCGTGGTATCCGCGTGGGGCTCGGGTTGAACAAGCCGATCTATCGGCCGAGCGCGGCTTATGGGCACTTCGGTCGTAAGCCTGAGGGCGATCTGTTCCCCTGGGAGCGGACCGATCTTGGTGAGGCGCTCAAGGCTGCGGTGGCTGAGCAGACGGCAAAGCTGGAACCGGCGGAGTAACGCCGAGAGGTTGCTGCCCCCTCCACCACCAAGCTGCGCTTGGTGGTCCCTTCCCATTACTACGCGACAGGGAGGAACTGGAGAGGCCAGGCTAGTTCCTCCCTGTTCTGCGAAGCGGAATGGGGAGGGGACCGCCGCCAAAGGCGGTGGTGGAGGGGGCTGCAACCTTTCCAAACAAAGCAACGCTACAGGCCAACCCAACGCCCCCCTTTGCTCGCGCGCGTTGATGGCCTAGCCTAACCCCATACCGCCGCCGACGCGGCGCATGGGACATACCGATGATCGAAACCAACCGCCGTGGCGCTCTGGGCCTGGCTGCGACGCTGCCGCTCGCTTTCACCGCCGGCCGCGCGATCGCCGCGCCGGCCATGCCCGAAGCCAGCGACAAGCCCGCATGGGACCTCGCCGACCTCTACCCCACGCCCGAGGCCTGGGACGCCGCGCGCCGGAAGGTGCTCGCCGCCCTGCCGCGCCTCTCCGCCTACAAGGGCACGCTGGGCGCGAGTGCGGAGGCGATGGCCAAGGCGCTCGACGACATCTCCATGGTCAACAAGGAGGCCGACCGCGTTCAGGTCTATGCCGGTCTGCTCTCCGACCAGGACGTGCGGGTGGCGCAGAACCAGGAGCGCGCGTCACTGGCCGGCGACATGGGCTCGGCGCTCGCCAGCGCGACGTCGTGGCTGTCACCCGAAGTGCTTGGGCTCGGCAAGGCCAAGGTCGAAGGCTTCATCGCCGCCAACGAAACCTTGCGCCGCCGCTTTGCCTTCGGCTTGCGCGACACCTTGCGCACCGCCGACCATACGCTTGATGCGCAGGGCGAGAAGCTGCTGGCGCTGTCAGGGCCGCCGCTGGGTGGCCCGTCCGATATCTACGGCCAGCTCAGCGCGTCCGACATTCCGTGGCCGACGATCACCTTATCCGACGGCAAGAGCGTGAGGCTCGACAGCCAGGGCTATGCGCTCAACCGCGATGCGCCTAATCGCGAGGACCGCAGACGCGTGTTCGACGCCTTTTGGGGCGAGTTCAACGCCTTCAAGAACTCGATGGGCACGACGCTCGCCGCCAAGGTGCGCGGCGACGTGTTCCGCACCCAAGCACGCGGCTACAAGACCTCGCTCGCCCGTGCGGTCGACGGCAACGGCGTTCCCGAAAGCGTCTATCGCACGCTGGTGAGCGAGACCGACACCGGCCTGCCGCAGCTGCACCGCTATTTCCAGCTGCGCCGGCGCATGCTCAAGCTGCCCGACATCCATAATTACGACATCTACCCGCCGCTGGTGTCGCTCGATCGCACGTTCACCCTGGCCGAGATGCGCGCGACCACGCTCGCCGCGACGGCGCCGCTGGGCAAGGAGTACGGCCAGCTGATGGCAGAGGGCACCGCCGCGCGCTGGATGGATCCGCGCCCGCGTCGCGGCAAGTCGTCGGGCGCCTACATGAACGGCAGCGCCTACGACGTGCACCCCTATCTGCTGCTCAACCTGGGCGACAAATACGACGACTTGAGCACGTATGCGCACGAGTGGGGCCATGCCATCCACACTCAGCTGACGCGCAAGAGTCAGCCTTACGAGCTGTCCAACTACCCCACCTTCACCGCCGAGATCGCCTCGACCTGCAATGAATTGCTGCTCAACCAGTACATGCTGGATCGGGCCAGGACCAATCAGGAGAAGCTGTTCTACCTCGGCCAGAGGTTGGAGAGCTTGCGCGGTACCTACTTCCGCCAGACCATGTTCGCCGAGTTCGAGCTGAAGATCCATGAGATGGCCGAAGCGGGCGAGGGCCTGTCAGGCGATGCGTTCAGCAAGGCCTATCTCGATCTGCTCAAGCGCTATCACGGGCCGCAGTTCGTGATCGATGAACCCTATGCGATCGAGTGGGCGTACATTCCGCACTTTTACCGGTTCTTCTACGTCTATCAGTACGCCACTTCGATCACGGCGGGCACCTGGTTCGCCAAGTCGATCCTGGGCGGCGGCGCGGCCGAGCGCGAGCGCTACCTCGACGTGCTGCGGGCCGGCGGATCTGACTACCCAACCGCGATCCTCGACAAGGCCGGCTTGGACATGACCAAGCCCGAACCCTATCGCGCGCTGATCGCGGTATTCGGCGAGACGATGGACCAGATCGAGGCGCTGCTGGGATGATGTACGAGACCATCCTGTCGGTCGAGGACTTGCGCACGCTGATCGGCGAAGCAGCGGACGTGCTGTTGCTCGACTGCGAGTTCGACCTCGGCGATCCCGATCGCGGCCGGGCGATCTACCGCGAGAGCCATTTCCCCGGGGCGCGCTACCTCGATCTGGAGCGCGATCTATCGGGTGAGGTCACTGGCACCAATGGCCGTCATCCCCTGCCGGCACGCACCGCCTTCGCGGCGACGATGCGGCGGCTGGGGCTCAAGGGCGAGCAGCAGGTGGTGCTCTACGACGGCAGTGGCGGGATCTATGCCGCCCGGGCCTGGTGGATGCTGCGCTGGCTGGGTCATGCGGCGGTGGCGGTGCTCGATGGCGGGCGTTCGGCGTGGATCGCCGCCGGGCTGCCGGTCGAGAGTGGCGAGCCACGTGCCGCGCGGGAGGGTGACTTCGTGATGGGGGAGCCGTTGGTGGGTTCGCCCGTGACTGCGGATCAACTGGTCGAGAACCTGGCGGGCCGAGCGCTGCAGGTGATCGATGCGCGCGATGCCCAGCGTTTCGCCGGCCAGACGCATCCGCTGGATACCACTTCCGGCCACATCCCAGGGGCGAGCAATCGCTTCTATCGCGACAATCTGGACGAGACGGGACGGTTTCGATCTGCTGGCGAGTTGGCCGAGGCGTTCGTCGCGGCGTTGGCAGGGAAGCCTTCCGAGCAGGCGGTGTTGCAGTGTGGGTCTGGGGTGACGGCGTGCCACAATGCGCTGGCGATGGAGATTGCCGGGCTCAAGGGGGCGCGGTTGTATCCGGGGTCGTGGAGTGAGTGGACCAGCGATCCGTCGCGCCCAGTGGCTAGGTAGCTGACCCCTCCACCACCAGTTACGCTCGCGCAGCGAGTGGTGGAGTGGGTAGCTACGCCCGAATTACTTCGCCAGCTCAGCCTCGATCGCCGAAACCAGCGCCGGATCCTCTGGCGTCATCGCCGGCGCGAACCGCCCGACCACCGATCCGTCCTTGCCGATCAGGAACTTCTCGAAGTTCCAAAGCACTTCGGGATCGTCGTTCGGCGTCATGCCATAGCCCTTGAACCGCTCCTTCATGCCCTCGACATCGCCCTGCTTGGTCGGGGCCGCTTCGGTCAGCGCGGCGTAAAGCGGTTGCTTGTCGGGGCCGGACACGGGAGCTTTGGCGTAGAGAGGGAAGGTGACGCCGTAGTTCACCTGGCAAAACGCCTCAATTTCCTCGTGCGTGCCCGGCTCCTGCGCGCCGAAATCGTTGGCCGGGAAGCCGAGCACTTCCAGGCCCCGGTCCTTGTAGGTCTCGTAGAGCTTCTCCAACCCTTCATACTGCGGCGTCAGGCCACACTTGGACGCGACGTTGACCACCAGCAGCACCTTGCCCTGATGGTTGGCGAGGGTATCGTCGGCGCCGTTGATGCGCTTCAGGGGGATATGGGCAGGATCGGGCATGGCGTCTCTCCAGGGGTTGGCGGATGTCTTATGGGAAGCGGCGACCGCAGCGCAAGCCCGCGCTAGAACTCTCGGATCACCCGCAGCCCGCCAACCGGCCGTGCAGGCGCGCCCCGCTGCTTGTCGAGGCCGGTGCCCACTTGCAGGCTGATCTTGTCGGCGAGTGGGGTGTGAAACTGTGGCATGGCCAGAACACCGCCATCGCGTCCGGACTTGAAGTTCAGTTCCAGTGCGGCCACTCGGTTGGCATCCAGGTTGTAGAACGTGGTGTGATTGACCAATAGCCCGGCGACCTTTTCCGATTGGCCCACGCGCACGTCCCCGACGCCGATCATGGACATGGTGCTCCATCGCGCGTCATTCCTACGGCCCAGAAGATACAACAGGGCATGAGACGTACTCTTGTCGTGCCGATCATAGATGCCGAGGTACTGGACGCCGTGGATCATCCGGCCACCGTCCATCGTGCCGAAGGTGCCTTGCACGCCGACTTTAAGCTCGTTCAGCCGCGCGTTTTCGAACGGCATCTCAAATTCCAGGGCAAGCCCGTTGGCGACCGCGTATTCCACCTCCGGCGCCCATTCGATCGCGCGTTGCTGACCGGAAAACGGCGAGGTGGCCAGTGCGTTGATCTCGAGTTCGCCCGCGCGCGCACCCAAGCCGCGCACCATGTCGAACACCATAGGCTCGGGTATTTCCGGTACGGCAGCGGCAGGCATTGTCCACATCGCCCCCGCGCAAGCTAAAGCGGCGCCGAACAGGCGTGTCTTGATTGTCATGGTGATCCTTTTTCCCACGGCGCTTGGTCCATTTTCGCGTACCCGCCTCAATCCGTCATGGAAGATCGGGCGCGGCGGGCCGAGGCGGGCTGGGGATCAAGCAATATAGTGCGCCGTGGTCTTGGCGGCGACTTCGTCCGCAGTCACGCCAGGCGCCAGTTCGACCAGCTTAAGCGGGCTGGCATGATCCGGCCGTGCGAACACGCACAGGTCAGTGACGATCATGTCGACCACGTTGCGGCCCGTCAGCGGCAGGGTGCATTCGGGGATGAACTTGGGGCTGCCGTCCTTGGCGGTGTGCTCCATGACGACGATGATCTTCTTGACCCCGGCGACGAGGTCCATCGCCCCGCCCATGCCCTTGATCATCTTGCCCGGGATCATCCAGTTGGCGATGTCGCCATTCTGGGCGATCTCCATCGCGCCCAGCACGGCGAGGTCGATGTGCCCGCCGCGGATCATGCCGAAGCTCGTCGCGCTGTCGAAATAGGCGGTCTGGGCCAGCTCGCTCACCGTCTGCTTGCCGGCGTTGATCAGGTCGGCGTCGACTTCGTCGGGGTAGGGAAACGGGCCGATGCCGAGCATGCCGTTCTCGGATTGCAGCGTTACCGTCATGCCGGCGGGCACGTGGTTCGCCACCAGGGTCGGGATGCCGATGCCGAGGTTGACGTAAAAGCCGTCCTGCAGCTCCTGCGCGGCGCGAGCGGCCATCTGGTCGCGGGTCCAGCTCATCAGACGGTCTCCCTTTCGTGCCCATCTCGTTCGCGCACGGTCCTGAACTCGATCTTCTTGTCGTAAGGCGCGCCCACGATCAGGCGTTGGACGAAGACACCGGGCAAGTGGATCGCATCGGGATCGAGGCTGCCGGTCGGCACGATCTCCTCCACTTCGACGACGCAGACCTTGCCGCACGTGGCTGCGGGCACGTTGAAGTTGCGCGCGGTCTTGCGGAACACGACATTGCCGCTCTCGTCCGCCTTCCACCCCTTCACCAGCGACAAGTCGGCGAAGATGCCGCGTTCCAGAACGAACTCCTCTTCGCCGTTCCGCCCTTCGAGCAGCTTGGTCTCCTTGCCATCGGCAATCAGCGTGCCGACGCCTGTCTTGGTATAGAAGCCCGGGATGCCGGCACCGCCGGCGCGCATCCGCTCGGCCAGCGTGCCCTGCGGGCTGAACTCGACCTCGAGCTCGCCCGAAAGGTACTGGCGCTCGAACTCCTTGTTCTCGCCCACGTAGGAGGCGATCATCTTCTTGACCTGGCGGGTGCGCAGCAGCTTGCCGATGCCTTCGTTGTCGATGCCGGCGTTGTTGCTGGCGAAAGTCAGGTCCTTGACCCCGCTATCGCGCACCGCATCCAGCAGCCGCTCGGGCACGCCGCAGAGGCCAAAGCCGCCGCTAGCGATCAGCAGGCCATCACGGAGCAATCCATCCAGCGCGGCAGCGGCATCGGGGTAAAGCTTCTTCATCGGCGGTCAGGCTCCTCGCACGATCGAGTCCGCGCCGCCAACGGCAACGCATGCCTTGCGGCGGATAGCCAACCGCGATCTCGCGGTCTAGGTCCATGGTTTGCGGTGTGACTGCGCCGCAATGCAGCATGGTTGCTCTGCGGGAACGCGGTGCGCGATCCTGTGCCTTGCCGCGACCGTCTGTCCGGCGATGTCAGTGGCTGATTAACGTGCAATGAGCCGGTTGATACGTCCGTTTACAAAAACGCAACCAGACATTTGCATTTCGCACTTGCAACAAAATTCGAGTTTGGACATAAAGGTCGGGCCTTTCAGGCATCCTCTCCCAAAACTTTCATAGCCCGGTCGGTTTCGACCGGGCTTTTTTTCGTCCCTACGCAGCGCCCGCTGACCGGAACCCATGGACGCACTCGCCGTTCGTTTGCAATCGCGCCGCGCCGTTCCTAGCTTCGCTGTGGCCCGTCACGGGCAGGGTTTGAGGCAAAGGGAAGTACGATGGCGGATGCCGCGGTCCAGACGGAAGACAGGACGATCAAGCTCCAGGTCGCGGCGGCCCGACAGGAGGAGAGCGGCCACGGCATCGCCCGATTGTCGCGTGCATCGCTCTCGTCGATCGGCGCCATGGAAGGCGACGTGCTGGAGATCACCGGCAAGTCCATGACCGTGGCGCGCGCCGTGCTCGGCTATCCCGAGGACGAGGAGTTGCAGGTCATCCGTCTCGACGGTCTGCAGCGTGGCAATGCCGAAGTGGGATCGGGCGAGCATGTGAAAGTGCGCAAGGCCGAGTCGCGTCCGGCCCAGCGGGTCGTCTTTGCGCCCGCGCACAAGGAGATGCGCCTGCAAGGCCCGCCTCAGGCCCTGAAGCGTAATTTCTTCGGGCGCTCGATGGTGCAGGGCGATCTGGTGGCCACAACCGGGCAGCAGCAGGTTGCCGACTTGCCGCCGCAGCTGCAGCGCATGTTCAACGCGCCGGCCTATTCGCTCACGCAGATCCGCCTCAACGTCGTGACCACGGTGCCCAAGGGCATCGTTCATATCGACGAGAACACCGAGGTCGAACTGCGCGAAGTCTACGAAGAAGCGCACGGGCCGCGCGGCGACATCAACTACGACGACGTCGGCGGCATGGGCGAGACTATCCGCCAATTGCGCGAGATGGTCGAACTGCCGCTGCGCTATCCCGAGCTGTTCACCCGTCTCGGCGTTGATCCGCCGCGCGGCGTGCTACTGCATGGACCGCCAGGAACCGGCAAGACCCGTCTGGCACAGGCCGTCGCCAACGAGAGCGACGCCACGTTCCTGTCGATCAACGGGCCAGAGATCATGGGTTCCGGCTATGGCGACAGCGAAAAGGCGCTGCGTGAGGTGTTCGAGGAGGCGGCGAAATCCAGCCCCGCGATCATCTTCATCGATGAGATCGACTCGATCGCGCCGAAGCGGTCCCAGGTTCATGGCGAGGCCGAGAAGCGTCTTGTCGCCCAATTGCTGACGCTGATGGACGGGTTGAACGCGCGCGCCAACGTGGTCGTCATCGCCGCGACCAATCGGCCCGATGCGATCGACGAGGCACTGCGCCGCCCAGGCCGGTTCGACCGCGAAATCGTGATCGGCGTGCCCGACGAGAGCGGCCGACGCGAGATCCTGGCAATCCACACCCGCGGCATGCCGCTGGGGCAGGGCGTCGATCTGGGCGAACTGGCCCGCACCACGCACGGCTTCGTCGGTGCCGATCTGGGCGCGCTCACCCGCGAAGCGGCCATCGATGCCGTACGCCGGATCATGCCCAAGCTTGACCTTGAAGCGCGCACCATCCCCGCCGAAGTGCTGGAAAGCCTCTCGGTGGAACGTGACGACTTCCTAGCGGCGTTGAAGCGCGTGCAGCCTTCCGCGATGCGCGAAGTCATGGTGCAGGTGCCGACGATCGGCTGGTCGGACATCGGTGGTCTGGACGAGGCGCAGTTGAAGCTGCGCGAAGGCGTCGAGCTGCCGTTGAAGAGCCCCGAGAGCTTCCATCGCCTGGGCATCCGCCCGGCCAAGGGCTTCCTGCTCTATGGCCCGCCCGGCACCGGCAAGACCCTGCTGGCCAAGGCGGTGGCGAAGGAGGCGGAAGCGAACTTCATCTCGATCAAGTCGTCCGACTTGCTCAGCAAGTGGTATGGTGAGAGCGAGCAGCAGATCGCCAAGCTGTTCAGCCGCGCGCGTCAGGTCGCGCCTTGCGTGATCTTCATCGACGAGATCGACAGCCTGGTGCCTGCGCGCGGCAACAGCATGGGCGAACCGCAAGTCACCAGCCGTGTGGTCAACACCATGTTGGCCGAGATGGACGGCATGGAGGAAATGCAGTCGATCGTCGTGATCGGCGCAACCAACCGCCCGGCCTTGGTCGATCCCGCGTTGCTGCGGCCGGGCCGATTCGACGAATTGGTCTATGTCGGCACGCCGGACGAGGCCGGGCGCGAGCACATCCTAGGCATTCATACCTCCCGGATGCCGCTGGGCCACGACGTCGACCTCGGCCGCATCGCCCGTCAGACCGAGCGCTTCACCGGCGCCGACTTGGAAGACGTCGTTCGCCGCGCCGGCCTGATCGCCATCCGCAAGCGCGGCGCAGAGGTCGTATCGGTCAGCCGCGAAGACTTCGATGACGCGCTGGAAGACAGCCGTGCCACCGTGACGCCGGAGATGGAAGAGGAGTACGCCCGCATGAAGGGCGAGCTGAAGAAGCGGGCAATGGCGGTGGAGCCGATCGGCTTCATCGCGCCGGGGATGGTCGAGCCGAGGCGGGAGCGGAAGCACGGGGATTGAGGGGTTGCGGGTGATGGAGGGATAAAGCCCTATAACGCCACCTAAGCCGGCAACAGCTCCCCACCAGTCACCCCGACCGCCACCACCCGATGCCGCACCAGCGCCTCGGGCTGGTTCCGCCGGATCCAGTCGATCATGCTCTCGCGGATCTCGCAGCGCAGGTCGAACAGCGTCGGGCCGTCCTTGGCGCTCATCAGCAGCCGCACTTCCATCGCGTCGGCCTTGTGGTCGGTCACCTGCAGGATCTGCGCGCGTTTGTCCCACAGGCGGTGGCCGGTGATCTGGCGGGTGTATTCCTCGCGGATCGGCCCGATGTCAGCGGCGGGGTCTAGGTAGATCATCACGAAACCCAGCAGCTGCGCGGTGCTCTTGGTCCAGTTCTGGAAGGTGTCTTCCAGAAACCGCGTGGTCGGCACCACCAGCCTGCGGTCGTCCCAAACGCGCACCACCACGTAAGTCGTGCGGATGTCCTCGATCCGGCCCCACTCGCCGTCGATGATGACGACATCGTCGATGCTGATCGGCTCGGTGAGTGCCATCTGCAGCCCCGCGATCAGCGCCTTGAGGGCCGGCTGCGCCGCCGCACCGACCGCCAGCGCGGCAAGACCGGCCGACGCCATAAGGGTGACGCCGATCTTGGCGACCCCGGGGATCGACAGCAACATCAGCGAAATCGTCAGGAAAACGATACCGAAGCTGATGATCCGGCTGATGATGCCCAGCCGTGTGCGCCGTCGCCGGGCATTGCGGTTGTCCTCGACCGAGATGTCGTAGCGCAAGTACATCGTCTCGACAAAGGTGCGCAGGATGGCGAGCGCGATCCAGCCGATCAGCACCGGCATGACGAACCCGGCGACCTTGTCCCAAGCGGAGGCCAAAGCTGGCGTCTCGCGCGCGGCCAAGATCACGCCCAGCGCGACGAACGACCAGCGGGTGGGGCGGCCCAGGCGGTTGACGAGGATGTCGTCGGCCTGGCTCTTGCTGGCCCGCGCGATCCGCGCCGAGACGCGGTAGAGCACGGTATGCACGATCAGCGCCACCACTGCGCCTACGAGAGCGGAGATGACCGCGACGATGGTGCGCTCCGCCCAGAGCGGCACGCCGGTTATGTAGTGCTCGATAAGATGGATCATGCCCGCGCAACGATGCTGCGCTGCAGCAAGTTCCCTGAAGCGCGTCGACCCGGGCTTGACCCCGGTCCGGTGCCGCCATGTCGCGAGATCGCCCGCCTGCGCAGCTAGGTTCGTCGCTGCCGAAACCGGACCCGGGTCAAGCCCGGGTCGACGTGGGCACGCCTAGTGCGCTGCGCCCCAGCTCAGGCCGGACCCGATCTCGACGCCCAGTGGAACGTCCAGCGTCACCGCAGGCAAGGCAGCTTCGGCCATGACCCGCTCGATCACCGGAGAAGCGGCCGCGACATCGCCCTCGGGCAGTTCGAACACCAATTCGTCGTGCACCTGCAGCAGCATGCGGACATGGCTCAAGCCGGCATCGGTCAGCGCCGGTTGCATGCGCACCATCGCGCGCTTGATGATGTCGGCGCTGGTGCCCTGGATAGGGGCGTTGATCGCGGCGCGTTCTGAGCCTTGTCGCTCGGCCTGGGCCTTGGAGGTGATGCGCGGGAACCATGTCTTGCGGCCGAACAGCGTCTCGGAATAGCCACGCTCGCGCACCGTCTCCAAGGTCGAGACGATGTAGCGCTGGATGCCAGGGAATCGCTCGAAGTAACGGTCGATCATCGCCTGCGCCTCGTCCGCCTCGGTGCCCAGCCGCCCGGCCAGGCCCCAGCGGGATATGCCGTAAAGGATCGCGAAGTTGATCGTCTTGGCCCGCCCGCGCGTGTCGCGGTCGACCACGCCGAACATCTCCATCGCGGTGCGGCTGTGGATGTCCTCGCCGGCCGCGAACGCCTCCTTGAGTGGCGGCACGTCCGCCATGTGCGCGGCGAGGCGCAGCTCGATCTGCGAGTAGTCGGCGCTCAGCAGCACATGGCCCGGCTCCGCGACGAAGCAGTCACGTATCTGGCGGCCGATCTCGGTTCGGATTGGGATGTTCTGCAGGTTGGGATCGGTGGAGGACAGCCGCCCGGTCTGTGCACCTACAAGAGAATAGCTGGTGTGCACGCGCCCGGTGTCGGGGTTGATCGCGGCCTGCAGCGCCTCGGTGTAAGTGGAGCGCAGCTTGGTCAGCTGGCGCCATTCCAGCACCTTGCTCGCCACTTCGGCGCCTTGCGCGGCCAGGCCTTCAAGGATCGCCTGGTCGGTCGAGTACATGCCCGACTTGCCCTTGCGCCCGCCCTTATAGCCCAGCTTGTCGAACAGGATCTCGCCCAGCTGCTTGGGGCTGCCGATCGTGAACGGCTGGCCAACGGTTTCGAAGATGGTCTCTTCCAGCGCGGCGACGGCGGTGGCGAACTCGCCCGACAGGCCGGCCAGCTTCTCACGATCGACCTTGATGCCGTGGCGCTCCATCTGCGCCACCACCGGCACCAGCGGGCGGTCGACCCGCTCGTAGATGCGGGTGCCGCCCTCGAACGAGAGACGCGGGCGTAAGGTCTGGTGCAGCCGCCAGGTGACATCGGCGTCTTCGGCGGCGTAGCGCGTGGCGCGGTCGAGCGGGACTTCTCCGAAAGGGATCGCCTTCTTGCCGGTGCCGCAGATGTCCTTAAAGGTCAGCGTCTTGTGGCTGAGGTGGCGGGTCGCCAGCTCGTCCATGCCGTGGCCGCCACCGATGCCGTCCAGCTGGCGCCCGGCGTCGAGGCAGAACGAGATGATCATGGTGTCGTCGATCGGCGCGACATGGATGTCGTGACGCGCCAGCACGTTGAGGTCGTACTTGATGTTCTGACCGACCTTGAGGACGGCGTCGCTTTCCAGCAGCGGCTTGAGCCGGGCCAGCGCCTCGGCGATCGGCACTTGCACCGGCCGCTCGGCGAACATGTCGCTGCCGCCGTGATGCAGCGGGATATAGCAGGCGTCGTTCGGCCCGATCGCCAGGCTGATCCCGGCGAGGTCCGCGCGCATTGCGTCGAGCGCCGAGGTCTCGGTGTCGATCGCGATCAGCCGCGCGTCGGCGGCGCGGGCGATCCAGGCGTCGAGCTCGTCGAGCGTGGTGACGCATGTGTAGGCATCGAGGTCGACCGCCGGCCATTCCGGCAGCGACTGGCGCGCTCCTTCCCCAATAGGTTCGGCGCCGGGCGTGACCGGCTTGGCTGGGTGCAGCTGCACCTTGCGCTCCGGACTGCCGTGCCCGCCATCGAGGCGCTTGAGCAGGCTGGTGAAGCCATGCTGACCGAGGAACGCGGCCAAGGGCTCGGGCGGGATCTGGGTGAGGGCGAAATCCTCGATCGGCATCGGCAGCGGGCAATCTTCCTTTAGCGTCACCAGCTGCTTGGACAGGCGCGCCATTTCGGCATGCTCGATCAGCCGCTCCTGCAACTTGCCCTTCTTCATCTGAGGGGCGGCGGCCAGCGCCGACTCGAGATCGCCGTAGTCCTGGATCAGCTTGCTCGCGGTCTTGGGACCGACGCCGTAGACGCCGGGCACATTGTCGACCGAATCGCCCATCAGCGCGAGCACGTCGCCGACCTTCTCGGGGGGCACGCCGAACTTCTCGATCACTTCGGCGACGTCGATGCGCTGGTTCTTCATCGTGTCGAGCATGTCGATGCAGCCGCCCTGGACACCGTCGTGCGGCTCGCCGCACTTGCCGACGAGCTGCATCAGGTCCTTGTCGCTGGAAACGATCGTCACGTCCCAGCCGCGCCGCGTGGCATCGCGCGCATAGCTGGCGATGATGTCGTCCGCTTCGACGCCGGGCTCCTCGATACAGGCGAGACTGAAGGCGCGGGTGGCGTCGCGGATCAGCGGGAATTGCGGGACCAGGTCTTCGGGCGGGGGCGGGCGGTGGGCCTTGTACTGATCGTACAAGTCGTTGCGAAACGAGGTGCTGGCCTTGTCGAGGATCACCGCCAGGTGCGTCGGACCGTCGGCCTTGTTGAGGTCCTCCGCCAGCTTCCACAGCATCGTCGTATAGCCATAGACCGCGCCGACCGGCGTGCCTTCCGGGTTGGTCAGCGGCGGCAGGCGATGGTACGCGCGAAAGATGTAGGCCGAACCGTCGACCAGATAGAGATGCTGCTTGGGGGTCATGCTCCGCGTGGTAGCAGGGCACATGCGAGCCGTCAGCAGCTCGTTGGCGCAACCCTACGGCCCGAGGGCGGCATCTCACTTGCGACGAGTTGCCACACGGCTCAGCGACGAACGCTTGCATAGATAAGGCAAGCCGATTATCGACGCCTGCGAAGTCTATCCCCGAGGTAGGCTTTATGAATGATGTACGTTCCGTCCGGAAAAACAATCAAGGGTACAAGATAATGCGCAAGATCGTTCTCGCTGCCGCCGCCGGCCTTGGCCTGCTGACGCTGGCTGCTTGCTCCGAGAAGACGCAGGACGCTGCTGAAGCGACCGCGAGCTCGGCTGCTGAAGACGTCTCCGCTTCGGCCAGCGATGCGGCTGATGCCGCTGCCGGCGCTGCTGCCGACGCTTCGGAAGCCGCTGCCGATGCAGGCGACTCGGCGAAGGCCGCTGGCGCCAAGGCTGCCGACGCCGCTGGCGACGCCGCTGCCGCTGCTTCGGAAGCCGCTGCCGACGCCGAGGCAGAGCTGAAGAACTAAGCTTCGCTTCCACGCGACGCGACGAAGAGGCGCGCTGGCCCATCCAGCGCGCCTTTTTTTCGCCCGTCGTCCGTGCGGGGCGGCGCGGGGCATGCAACATGTCGCGCAAACGGTCGCTTATCGTGGCTTGAGGCGAGGAGATGGCGATGATTCTGGGTGCGGTTCTGGCAGGCGGGCAATCGTCCCGATTCGGCAGCGACAAGGCGCTGGCCGAGATCGATGGCCACACACTGCTGGCACGCGCCGTCGATACTCTGGCGGGATGGTGCGACCATGTCGTCGTGGTCGGCCGTGCTGCCGCTCCGGCGCCGACATTGCCCGACTGGCCACGTCCCGGCATGGGTCCGCTGGCAGGTCTTGCCGCAGCGCTGCGGCTGGCCACGGATGAAGGGTATGCCGCAGTGCTGACCTGCGGCGTCGATTCGCTCGGCTTGCCGGAGGACTTGCCCGAGGTGCTTGGGACGGCGCCGGCGTGCCTGCGTTCGCAGCCGATCGTGGGCGTCTGGCCTGTCGACGCGCTGGTGCCGCTTGAGGCATTACTCCATGCCGAGCCTCCGCATGCCGTCTATCGGTTCGCCGAGGCCATCGGCGCGCGGTTGGTGGATGTCGCGCGCCAACCCGCCAACATCAACACGCCTGCCGATCTCGCCGGCTTCAGCCGCAAGCCGTTCTGATCCGTCAGGTTACTGGTATTCGACGGCGTGTCGTGACGTAGGGCGCTGCCACGCAGCGGGCGGTGCGTTCAGGATCGAGCAGCGCAGGCGGTAGCCGCTGCTGCCGCCCATCTCCACCAGGCCCGTGAGCCCGGCAGTCGCCAGCTTGGCGCGCAGACGCGACATATGCACCGCGATGCTGTTGCTCTCCGGCATGACGTCCTGGCGCCAGACCTCGCGGATCAATGTCTCGCGGCTGACGGGCTGGTCGGGCGTTTCTGCCAGACGCCACAAGATGGCGAACTCGCGCGGGGGCGCAGGTTGAGCGATCGACCGTCGTACGTGGCCACGCGGCCCAGCAACTCCAGTTCGAGCGTGGCCATGACTCGCCGCCGGGGTATCCAGCAGGCGAATTCGTGCAGGCGCCGCGCTCGCACGTCCAGTTCCTCCAGCGAGGCCTCGCCGCTCACCGCGTCACCGAAGCCGTTCTCGAGCCATTGCGCGCGGGCTGTGGGGGAGTTGGCGCTGCCGACAGCATCATCCTGCGTTCGTCCGGTCGCGTGTTCGACATCAGGTGCAGCCGACGGATGCTGTCGAGCTGCGCGGCATCGATGATGGTAATGGACACGCCATCCTCGACGTCATCCTCCGCCAGATCCCAGCCCTGCCGACGCAGATCCAGCTCCTTTGATATCTCGTTCGCTGATGGCCATCGAAACTGCGCCATGCTTGCCCCTTGCATGTGCGCCGTATGGTGAACGGCCTGTTAAGCAGTTACACGTATTCGCTAGGGCAGAGTGGCCGGACAGGTATAGATTCTTACGGGCAGGTGCTGTTGCCGTGCAGCACCTGCCAGCTTGCTCATGCAGCAGAGGCATTCACCCCCATCGAAGTCAGATAGCGCCGAACGTTGCGTGCCGCCTGGCGTAGGCGTTGCTCGTTCTCGACCATGGCGATCCGCACGAAGCCTTCGCCGTCCTCGCCATAGCCGACGCCCGGCGCCACCGCGACGCCGGCATGAGTAAGCAGCTGCTTCGAGAATTCCAGGCTGCCCATGTCCTTGAGTGCGGGCGGCAGCGGCGCCCAGGCGAACATCGAAGCCTTGGGCGGCGGGATGTCCCAGCCAGCGCGGCCGAACGATTCGACCATGACGTCGCGCCGCTTCTGGTAAAGCTGACGGTTCTTCTCGACGATGTCCTGCGAGCCGTTCAGCGCGGCGCAGGCAGCGGCCTGGATCGGGGTGAACGCGCCGTAGTCGAGGTAGCTCTTCACCCGCGTCATTGCCGCGATCAGCTTCGGGTTGCCCACTGCGAAGCCCATGCGCCATCCGGCCATCGAGTAGGTCTTGCTCATCGACGTGAACTCGATGGCGACGTCCTTCGCGCCGGGCACTTCCAGGATCGAGCGCGTCGGATTGCCGTCGAAATACAGTTCGGAATAGGCAAGGTCGGAAATGACCCAGACCTTGTTCTCCTTAGCCCAGGCGACCAGCCGCTCGTAGAAGGCCAGGTCCACGGTTTCGGCCGTGGGGTTGCCGGGATAGTTCACCACCAGGATCGACGGACGTGGCACGGTGAAGGCCATCGCCTTGTCCAGGCTGCGCCAGTAATTCTCGTCCGGCGTGGTGGGCACAGAGCGGATGGTCGCGCCTGCGATGATGAAGCCGAAGGTATGGATCGGATAGCTGGGGTTGGGCGCCAGCACCACGTCGCCCGGAGCAGTGATCGCGGTCGCCAGGCTGGCGAGGCCTTCCTTCGAGCCCATGGTCACGACGACCTCGGTCTCGGGATCGACCTCGACGTTGAAGCGCTTGGCGTAGTAGCCGGCCTGAGCCCGGCGCAAGCCGGGGATGCCCTTCGACTGCGAATAGCCGTGCGCGCCCGGCTTGGTGGCGACTTCGACCAGCTTGTCGATCACGTGCTGCGGCGGGGGCAGGTCGGGGTTGCCCATGCCCAGGTCAATGATGTCCCGTCCCGCCGTGCGTGCCGCATGCCGCATCGCGTTGACTTCGGCGATGACATAAGGCGGCAGTCGCTTGATGCGGTAGAACTCGTCTTCCATGACCTGACACAGCTTTCGTGGTTGCGGCAACAGCGCCGCGGGCGATCCCTGTAAGGGATTACGTCCGCGCGGGAAAGGCGGGCGATCAGGACTCGACAGATCGGTGCCGGCCAAGCAGTGAGAATGCGGCCGAGAAGGAGTGCCCAACGATGCCGAGCGAGGCGGGACCGCCCACCCATCCGATGAACCTGATGGGCGAACTGATGATGGCGCAGGCGCAAGGCGCCATGGCGTTGTTCGGGCAGATGCTTCCCGGTAGAAGGCAGGGCGAGACCTCGGGCGCCGACGCCGGAAAGGCGGCAAGTGCCGAAGCGCTGCAATGGGCTGACGCGGCGACGCGGCTGCAGGCGATGTGGACCGACTTCCAGGTGGAGCAGCTTGCCCGCGTGACTGCCGCGCCGCCCGCCTTCCTCGACCCCGGCAAGTGGCTGACCAACGGGGAGGCGGCATTGCGCCAGTTGCCGCTCACCGACCCGGACGTGCAGCGCAAGTTGTGGGCCGAAGGGCTGGAGCTGTCGCAGGCGGTGCTCGCCAGCTTCGGTATCGGCGCGGGCTCCACCGATGGCGATCAGCCCGCCCAG
>Ga0182212_1000052_pt1 | contig 17699 bp, 14 predicted proteins | sample G5R1MG_21_FD_129666 | JGI IMG/M metagenome (GOLD analysis project Ga0182212, IMG submission 129666) | Switchgrass phyllosphere microbial communities from Michigan, USA - G5R3_MAIN_03OCT2016_LD1 MG | ecosystem: Host-associated > Plants > Phyllosphere > Phylloplane/Leaf | place: USA: Michigan... | reverse complement strand
CTTCCGGGCTACACTCAGCCCAACATGGTGACGCGGGGTGGAGCAGCCCGGTAGCTCGTCAGGCTCATAACCTGAAGGTCGTAGGTTCAAATCCTACCCCCGCAACCAACCTCAAACATCCCATAACCGCTCGGGGCCACCCAGAGCGGTTTTTTTTATCTGCTTTCAGCAGCTTAGGTGCGAGTCGCGACTCTCCACGACGTCCCAGGACATGGCTCCAAATGCCAGGACGTCGATTTGCATCAGGGGGTATTTTGTGGGGTACTGCCGGGGACAACCCGAGGAGTACCCCCACATGGCTCTCAAGGAACTCGAAGTTCGCTACGCTGGCCTGCGCCAGAAGGACTACAAGCTGGCAGACGGCGAGGGGCTGTACGTCCTCGTGCGCCCGAATGGCTCCAAGCTGTGGCGCCTCAAGTACCGCTTTGGAGGCAAGGAAAAGCTGCTTTCGATTGGTGCCTATCCGCAGGTGAGTTTGGCAGATGCGCGGCTACGCCGCGCGGAGGCCAAAGTGGCGCTGGGGCAGGGGAGAGATCCTGGCGCCAGGGAGGTTCCGGTACATGGCACCACCTTCGAGGAGGCTGCACGTGCCTGGCACGCCAATCGGCTCGCCTCGCTTGAGCCCAGCCATGCCGAGCGGTTGATGACGAGGCTCGAGCGCGACGCCTTCCCTGCGCTCGGCGCCAAGCCGCTTAAGGCTATCACGAGCGCCGACGTCCTAGCCATGGTCCGCACTGTCGAGGCGCGTGGCGCCCTGGACGTCAGCCGGCGCCTCAAGCAGCATGTCAGCCAGATCTACCGCTTTGCGATCCCACAAGGCTGGGCCGAGCAGGATCCGGCAGCGTACATCACCGATCTGCTCAAGCCCAAGCCACGGGTGCGGCATATGCCACGTGTCGGCGTGCGTGAACTGCCTGAGCTCGTCTGTGCGATCGACCAGTACGATGGCGAGGAAAACCCACGCCGTCGCGCCATCACAAGGGCAGCAATGCTGTTTACGATGCTGACCTGGGCGCGGACCAACGAGACCCGGCTTGCGACTTGGGACGAGTTTGAAGGTCTGGAGACGCAAGAGCCGATCTGGCGCGTGCCCGCTGAGCGCATGAAGATGGAGCGCGAGCACCTCGTGCCGCTGTCCGATCAGACCGTCACCTTGCTCTAGGCGCTGCCCCACTACCGTGGCCGGGGCTTCGTCTTTCCCGGCGACAACCCCGAGCAACCGCTTTCTCGGAACACGATGATCTATGCCTGCTATCGGATGGGCTATCGCGTTCGTCAGATTGTGCACGGCTTTCGCGGGTTGGCCTCGACGTGGGCGAACGAGGCCGAGCATTATCGCTCCGACTGGATCGAGATGGCACTCGCGCATGCCGAGCGTGACGAGGTGCGTGGCGCCTACAACAGTGCGCTCTACCTGACTCCTCGGCGGCGCATGCTACAGAACTGGGGAGATGCTGTCTTTGCGATGATGAAAGAGCAGCCTGTAGAGGCTACGAGCGGCATCCCACAACTGGAGACAACCACATGAACAATGCAGAAATTGCCGAACGGATCGCCGATGCCAACGGGCTCAACAAGGCCGATGCGCGCAAGATCGTCGATGGTGTGTTTGCCGCTATCACCGATGCTGCCGCCGACGGCACGGAAGTCTCGATCAACGGCTTCGGCAAATTCAAGGTAAAGGAAAGCGCCGCTCGTGAGGGCCGCAATCCCTCAACCGGCGAGACGATCCAGATCGCCGCCTCCAAGAAGCTTGGTTTCACCGCGGCAAAGGCCGTGAAGGATCGCCTGAACGGGTGATGCGGTTGCCCCGCGCCGATGCGCGCGGGGCCTCTCGCGAGCCGCCGGCAGAGAAGACATGGCTCCTCGGGCACCAATTGGACTGTGACAAGTTGTTGTGCGATCAAGCTTGCGCCCATTACTCGGCAAGATAGCCTCTTGGATGTGGGCTGGCGGCAAAAGCGTGAGTATAGGAGGTATTTGTATGTCCGAGATCGAAGCTACCAACGATGTCGCGGCGTTGACCGTACACCTGCTGAGTGCCTACCTTGCCAACAACACTGTGGCCTCCGACGATCTTGCCGGACTGATCCGCTCCACCAAGGATGCGCTTACTGGCACGCCCTCTATAAGTGCTGAAGTCGAGCCCGAGACTTTCACGCCCGCAGTGTCGGTACGTAAGAGCCTGGCCTCGCCTGAGCACATCATCAGCCTCATCGATGGCAAGCCATACAAGACCCTCAAGCGCCATCTACAATCCCACGGCCTGACCCCCGACGATTACCGCAGCCGGTACAACTTGCCGGCGAGCTACCCCATGGTGGCGCCGGAGTATTCCAACCGGCGCCGTGCTGTTGCGCAGGAGTTTGGGCTTGGCGGCAAGCGCGCCGCTGCAGCTGCTGGATCCGCCAGCGATGGAGCGGAAACGTTAAGTGGAACTGCCGATCCACAGGCGGCACCTGAGCCAACCGCTGCACCCGAGACGAAGCAGGCGCCTGCCTCGGTGGCGAAGGCAAAGGCCAGGAAGCGGGCGGCAAACACCGCCAGCGCGAAGAACACCGATCCCGCGGTGACACAGTCGCCAGCGTCTTCCGCAGACGCCGATGCCTCATCTGACGCGGCCACATCGGCGATCAGCGAAAGCACGCAGACTGACGCACCTCTGGCTTCCGGAAACGACGCCAAGCCGGCGATCAAGAAGCGTCCGAGAACGTCGGCCCGTACTAAAGCCGCCGAGGGTACTCGCGGCAAGTCCAAGGCGAAGGAAAGGTCAGAGAGCGCTACCGAGCCTGCACCGGCAGATGCACTCGTTCCTCAAGACATCGCTGCTGGTGAGCAGGCTGCTGGAGAGGTGCCGAAGGCCAGACGCCGCCCGAACCCCAAGGTTTCGAAGAAGACGGATGACGCATAGACGGATGCGCCTGAACCTTTGACCGACGTTCCTGCCGCCACAGCCCCGACAAAGCAAAAGCGTCGCCCGCGCATGGCCCGCGAACCCGAAGCATCGCAGGATGATCAAGCGACTGGCTCGGTAGTTACAGACATCAAGCCGGAGGAGTGACACAACCTCAGCCCTGGTAAGGCGGTGCAGACGGCCTAACGGGCCGGCACGGCTGCGTGTCAGAGCCGGCTAGTCCGCGTGCCGTGCTGCGCAGGAGCAGGCTCGTTGGCTTTCCAGTGCCCTTTGCTCGAGAGCGTAAGAGGCACACCACACGCGTCACAAAGCGCGCAGCGCTCGTTGTTTACGCCTCTTCTGATCGAGACCGTCGAGGGCTGGTGCCGGCGAAGGAAACACAAGAGTGACACTCCCTCTAGATAGATCCAGGTGGGTAGGACTTCAATTCGCTGAAGCAGCAACAGGCTGAGGGAAGGCTCGGAGATTACCGGATCGAGGATTGGTCACCCGACGCTTCCATGCTGCCATAGGTGGTGGGTTTACGGCCTGCCCGCTTCTGGGCGCTGAGCTGGGGTAAGCGGCCCTTCGTTCATAACCCGAGGCCCGGAAGATAAGCGCCCTAATGTCAGTCGTTCGGAGAGCGTGCCCGCAATGACCGAGGCGTGTCGGCGTCCGTCGCGCCGGGGCGCAGCCGATCGCAGGCAGACCTGACACCGGAGACATGAGCCGGAGCGAAAGCGACCAGCTGCCCGCCCTGGACCGGCTTTGGCCTCGGCTGGCAGCTACTCGGCTTTCCCGGGCGCACGACCATGCTTCATACCGGCAAGGATACCGGGGGCTTCACCTTCGCCGCGATCGACCTCGCGAGCGGCGACGGCATCGTCATCCTGACCAACAGCGACAACAGATGGCGGGTCATCCTGCCCATCCTCAAACGCACCGTCAGCGATCCGAAGCTGATCGCCTTCCTTCGTGGCCAGATGAACTGACAGGTCAAAGAGTTTGGTGGCTGCCATGGCGGCCGTGGCCGCCGAGCTGCTCGCGTCATCCGTGTCATCTCCAGCCGATCCGCTGACGACCGAGATCGGCGCGCTCGATGCCGAGGTGTTCGACGCCTACACCCGATTGCTTGAACGAGCTTTTGCGTCATTCCTGGACGGTTGGCAGGTTCTGCAACCAGCTGTGGTCGAAGAGCTCCGAATACATGGCCCGGTAGGTCGTCTCCCGGTCGCTACGGTCTAGGACCGACACTTCTGCAACTGGCACAGCCGTCGTCGTCCATACCCCGCGTCCGTCGAAGAAATCGTCGTTGAACAGCTCGACGTCGGCGGAGAGCGTGACATGGTAGATGTCGATCTCGTCCAGGTTCCTGCATCGGACCGAGCCGTTGGCATCGCATGAAGCTCGGTTGGTCTTGAGATAGACGAATTGGAGGGCGTCACGGAGCTGGACGGCGAAGTGCAGGCGGGGCGTATAGGAACGGCCGAGCGAAGTGTACCCTCCGCCTGTCGGAATAAGGCCGGCCTGGTGGATTTCGTCGTGCCAGCTCCTCTCACTGACACGGTATAACTTGGATGCGTCGAACCTCGGCTCGGGTGTCGGTTGGCCCGGCTCGACCGCGATGAAGCATGGATCCTGAAATCGCCTTCTAGATTCCCGGGAAGGGCGATCAAGGCGCTTTGAAAACGCGTGTGTTGAATGCAATCGAGTCCTCTCGGAGATGTTGCCGCGAGAAGGACAAGATACCGGATCGTTCGCTGCGCAAAAAGGTGGCTAGCATTGCACGAAGATGGATGAGCATAGCAATGGAGCTATCAATCGCTTTAAGTTAGACGATTTCTCACGCAGCGTTTCACTTGACTATCAAGTACACATTAGCGCTTCTCGAGTATAGCCGGTGCGATCTGCCGATTAGCGACCTCTCGCAGCACGAAGCTGCTGCGGATCTTTGCCACATGGGGAAGCACGGACAGCTCGGCCCGATAGATCATGTCGTAATCCTCTAGTGATTGCACATTCAGGATCATGAGGAAGTCGGTGTCGCCCGTGACGAAGGCGCAGAAGCGCATTGAAGGACTTTCTAGGACAGCGCGTTCGAAATCCTGAAGCGCAGCCTCGGCTTGCGAGTCCAATTCGATGGAGACGATGACGAGCGTGCCAAAGCCCATCGAGCGGACGTTGAGATTGGCCGAGTAGTGCGTGATGTACCCGGCTTCTTCCAGGATCTTGCGGCGCCGCGCGACGGCGGTGCTGGACAGGTGAACCCGCTCACCCAGGCACACATCCGAGGCGCGTCCCTCCGCGACAAGTGCGCGCATCAACCGGAAATCGGTGTCGTCCAGTTCGTGGTGCGGGCCGCGCGGCCGCCCAGCGTCAAGCCAGTTCTGTTTGCCACTGAGCAAGTTCATGCGCCGTTCGCTTCTATGACTGAAGATCAAGCAAGTTTGCTGATCCTTGCGGCAAATCCAAGCGAAACTCTCGATCCGCCATCATTTTCCAAAAACCGGATCGTCGAACCAACCCGTATCGCCGATCGGCATTCCAGCTGGGATCTCAGGCCGAGGACGCTTCTGCTTGTCGATCTCGGCGGCGAGCCGGTCCGGGTCGGTGAGGGTCGCCGCCATCGAGACCTGCCACATGCCATCTTCGTCGCCGCCCTTGGCTTTCGCAAAACCGCTGCCTGCGTGCTTCAAGAAACCGTCGAGTACCGCCGCCACGTCGGCGGGGGTATCCGGATCGCTGCGGGTAGAGGCGATGGCCAGCAAGGTCGTCTGCGCGATCCGGCGTGACACTGCCCTGTCGTGGCGGGCGACCACCCCGCGAAGCTTGTCCAGCAGCGCCGAGACTCCAGGCTGGCCCGCGTCGTAGCCATGCTGTATGTGCAGCCGCGTCAGTCGCGTAGGCGCGAGCAGGCTGTCGAGCGTGATCTGCGCCGCGACTTGTGCGGCGACGAGGGGGTCGAACACCGCCGATCCCGCACTCAGCAGGCTTTCGGGCGCAGCCTCGGCATCGGTGCGGGCGCTGGTGCCGCTCGACAGCGCCATCGCCAGAGTGGCGGGCACCGTCAGCTCGCGCTCCGATAGCGTTGCCACCAGGGCGTCCATCGCGGAGAGCTGGTCCGCGGCCGGGACCGGGCTCGGCGTTGGGCGGCCATCCCCGGCTACGGCATAGTCGTATCGCACGCCGCCGATGAGCTTGCCCGTGGCGTCTACCGAGTAGCGGTGGAACAGCCAGATCGGCGCGAACTTGCGCCGCAGGTCGGACAGCGGCTGCCCCGCGAGCAATACGCCCGGGCCGAACTGATCCAGCGCGATGCGGCGGACCTGCATCGTATGCGCCAGGTCCTCGGGAGTGTCCTGCCCCTCGGTCCACATGTTGACGCCCGGCACGGCGAGGTCGGCGGCGCGCCCGTCGATGTCGGTGCCGAAGACCAGGCCGGCCTTCTGGATCGCGTCCGCCTTCGCCGCGGCGGCAGCGTCCGGGTCTTCGCCCGGCGCGGGTTGGCCGTAGAGCCAGTCGACGGTGAAGCTGTCCCACTTGCCGATGCCCGAAGCGTAGGCCTCGCCCAGGTCCAGCTTGCCGTCGACCACGTTCACCTTGGGCCCCGGGTAATCCATGACCGAGGCGCGATCCTGCAAGCTCGCCTTGAAGTTGTGCACGAAGCCGATGGCGTGACCCACTTCGTGGGCGCCCAGCTGGCTGATACGGGCGAGGGCGACGCGCACCGGATCGTTGCGGCCGCCGCTGTTGTTCTGAGCGGTGCCGACCAGGCCTTCGAAGATGGTGATGTCCTGGCGCACCCGCAGCGCGCCCAGCACGACATTGCCCTTCACGATCTCTCCGGTGCGCGGGTCGATCACGCCGCCACCGTATGACCAGCTGCGGTTCTGGCGGTCGGTCCAGTTCACGACGTTGTAGCGCACGTCTTGCGGATCGATGCCGGGCGGCAGGATCTCGACCTTGAAGGCGTCGACGAGGCCGGCGGCGTCGAAGGCATCGGCCCACCAACGTACGCCGTCCGCAAGCGCCGTGCGGATCGGCTCGGGCGCGGCGCTGTCGATATAGAACACGATCGGCTTCTTGACCGGCGACCGGGCTGCGGCGGGGTCGGTCTTCTCCAAACGGAAGTGGTTGGCGTACTCGACCAGCATCGGCGTGCCGAGCGGAGTGCCGAAGTCGTAAACTTGGGTTGCGTGCGTGCCCGAGCGGATGTCGAAACGACGCGGCACGAAGCCGGGCTCAGGCAAGGCGACCAGCGAGGAGTGGACGGTAAAGCTGACCGCGCGGCCTTCGGGCGCTATCAAGTCCAGCTCCTTGCCGGCAGAGTCGGCGGTGAAGGTCTGCACCGTCTCGAGCTCGATGTTGCGAGGGAAGACCTTGATCGACGCGGTGTCGACCGCGCTGAGCTTGTCGGAGAGCTTGTAGCCCTTGGCCGCAGTACCAAGCGCGGCCGCAAGGTTCATGGCATCGCTCATCAGCAGCGGCGTCAGGTCCACCTTCAGCGCTCCGCCCGTTGACGCATCGCCGACGATCTCCAGCATCGCCACGGTGCTGAACGGGAAGCTGGCCGTGGCGCCTTTGCGCACTTCGGCATCGCCCGTGGCGCGGTATCGCGGATTTTCGAACACCGCCGCGACCTTGCCGCCAATCCGCCGGAAGGCGAGGATCCTGGTGTCGCCCTGCATGCCACGGTCGATCCGGATACCGGCTGACCCAAGCCCGGTTTTCATCGATTGGGTGAACAGGTATCGTCCGGAAACCCCGTCCGGCCCCGGCGCCGGCAGCAGAAGAAACACCTTGCCGGCCTGGGTATCCGTTTCGACCGGCAGCAAGGCACCGTCGGCAGCCGAAGATCCGCGTGTGGTCGCGGCGCTTGCACCCGCGGCTGCAAACACGGTTGAAACAGACGCGACGAGAAGAAGAATTTTGCTGGCACGAAGCGGCATCGATAGTTCCCCTTGGACGTGAGCACACAGCGACTGGCGGTGGCGTTCCGTGCGCAGCCTACAGCTTTTTGGACGCAGCATCCCTGCTCATATAGAGGAACAAAACCGGTTAGCTTGGGGAACTCTGCGCATTTACCATCATTCATGCAGATTTCCGGCGAAGCATATCCGGCAGGGGAGCCCGAGTTGCCGGCAAAGCGGTGTCGTCGTGATGCATTTCGAATCCTGTCAGGCCTGGCACCGAGAGGCAAACTGAGATTCTAGGCCTCTCGCGCATCATTCCTGCGCCAAAGATCATAATCGAGAGATTTTCCTTCGCGAGTGCGCGATAATCTCGCAATCTTTCGTGAGATCACGCAGCCGGATCCGGTTAAGATCGAAGCGTCCGAACAGCATCGCCGGAGGCAATCAATCGGCGGGCAGTTTGGATGGGTGACCCGTACCTGGTGCGGGATGCAGATCATGCGAGCTTGCGCCGCGGGCATGAGGGTCCGCGAACTGGCATTGGGCCGACGTTGAGCAGTGTGGGTCTTTTCATCCGAGAAACGAGGGGTTGCCTGCGGCGAAGGGGGTTCAGCCGGAGGAATTTTGCGATGCACACAGCCAGCAACCAGGTCGAAAGCACAGGCCACACGCCAACCAGAAATCCTGGCCGGGGCACAACCGCGCTTCGCCAGTTTCTGCTCGCGACGAGTGCGGCGATGCTCTCGATCACCGCGGCAATGGCGCAAGAAGCACCGGCCGACGCCGCCGAGGAAGACGTAGCCGACACCCCGATCAGCGAGCTGGTCGTCACCGGTTCGCGCATCGTCCGCGACGGTTACAGTGCGCCGACGCCGGTCGCGGTACTGGGTGAGGCAGACATCGCCGCACAGGCGCCAGCCAACATCTCGGACTTCGTCAACCAGCTACCTGCCATCGCGGGTAGCAGCAACTCCGCTTCGAACTCGGGTGGCTTGTCAAACGCCGGAGCGGGCATCAACTCGATCGGCCTGCGTGGCCTGGGCGTTGGCCGCACGCTGGTGTTGATCGACGGCCAGCGCTCCGTCCCTTCCACGGTGGGCGGCACGGTGGACATCAACACCATTCCGCAGGACCTGGTGAAGCGGGTCGAGGTGGTTACCGGCGGCGCCTCTGCGGCTTACGGATCGGATGCAGTCGGCGGCGTTGTGAACTTCGTCCTCGACACCGGTTACAAGGGCATCAAGCTGTCCAGTGACGCCGGCATCTCGAACTACGGCGATGCCTTCAACTACCGCTTCTCGGGCACGGCGGGCTTGTCGCTGATGGACGACAGGCTGCACCTGCTGACCAACGTATCGTGGTTCCACCAGGATCGCGAGGAGGGCATAGATCGCGACTGGAACGACAGCGGCTACTTCCAGATCAACAATCCGGCCTATACCGCCACCAACGGCGCTCCGCAGCGGTACGTGGGCAGCGGCATCGGACCGTCCGGCTACACTGCCGGCGGCCTGATCACCGCCGGTCCCTTGCGCGGCACCTACCTGCTGGGCCAGGGGCAGACCGCGCAGCTCGGCTTCGGCACGCTGGCGAACCCCTGGATGGTGGGGGGTGACTGGCAGACGACCCTAGCCGGCCATGGCGGCACCAACACGATGGTTCCGCTCGACGAGCGCCTCAGCATCTTCCAGCGCGTCGGATTCGACGTGACCCCCGACATCGAGATCTTCGGCCAGTTTTCCTACAACCGTTCGGTCAGCGCGAGTTCGTACCAGCAGACGCCGAGCACCGGTGTCGTGATCCAGGCGGACAACGCCTATCTGCGCAGCCAGTACCCAGCGCTCGCAGCGCAGATGGCGGCGCGCGGCCTTGGCTCGATCACCATCGGCACTTCGAACGCCGGCTTCCCGATCCCGGGCAGCGACATCAAGCGCGAGGTCTATCGCTTCGTCGGCGGGGCCAAAGGCAACCTGGACTTGTTCCAGCGCTCGCTCGCTTGGGACGTCTATTATCAGAAGGGCGTCACCAAGGCGCGCGAGGAGCTGACCAACACCTGGAACAACGCGCGCATGGCGCTCGCGCAGGACGCGGTTGCCGGTCCGGGTGGATCGGTGGTCTGCCGCTCGACGCTGACCAGTCCGGCCAACGGCTGCGTTCCCATCGACAGGCTGGGGCTGGAGGGGCCTTCGCAGGAGGCGCTGGACTATATCTACTATGACGGGTTCCAGCCGCTGCGGCACCAGACCATCAAGCAGGACGTCGCCGCCGCGACGGTATCGGGCAAGGCCTTCGCGCTGCCCGCCGGCGAGGTCGCCTTCGCCACCGGCGTCGAGTGGCGGCGCGAGCAGATCAACGGCGATGTCGACCCGATCCACAACTCCGGCTGGCTCTACGGCAACTACCGCGTTAACCGAGGCAAGTACGACGTCTACGAGGGGTTCCTCGAACTCGACGTGCCGATCGTCGACGGGTTGAACGTCAACGCCGCCGCCCGCGGCACCCACTATTCGACCTCAGGCTGGGTCGGCACCTGGAAGGTCGGCGCCAACTGGCAGGTGATCGACGACATTCGCCTGCGCGGCAACATCAGTCACGACATCCGCGCGCCCAACCTGGAGGAGCTGTTCGCCGCCGGCACCGCGCGCACCAACTCGGTCATCATCCCGGCAGGGGCTGCGGCGCCCGCCACCGGTTCGCTCCAGTTCGTCCAAAATGCCTTTGGCAATCCCGACTTGAAGCCCGAGGTGGCCGACGGCTGGACCGCGGGCATCGTCCTGACGCCCACCTTCCTGCCCGGCGTCAATCTCTCGTTCGATTACTACCAGATCAAGATCGACGACGCGATCGGCTCGATCACCGCGCAGCAGACGGTGGACTTGTGCTACGATCAGGGGATCGCCTCGTACTGCCCCAACATCAAGTTCGTCGGTGGTGCGCTCAGCACGATCGATCTGCAGCCGATCAACTTCGCCACCCAGAAAACCAAGGGCTTCGACATCGAGGCCAGCTACAGCACCAACGTAGGGCCGGGTGCGCTGCGGCTGCATGGCCAGGTGACGCACTACATCGAGAACGTGCTCGACGATGGCATCAGCTTCCCCATCGATTATGCCGGCGTCCTTTCCGGAGGCACCTATGCGTCGCCCAACTGGGTCTATCGCCTGAGTGCGTTCTACGAGGTCAACCCGGTCACCATCAACCTGGTCGCGCGCGGCTTCGACGGCGGCGTCTATGGCAACGACTGGATCGAATGCACCAGCGGCTGCCCCACAAGCACGCCGCAGTTCCGCACCATCAACGACAACAGCATCAAGGGCGCGACGTACTTCGACGCTTCGGTCGACTTCAAGTTCCCCGCCATGGACGGCACCGGGCACTTCACCTTCGTAGTCAACAACCTGCTGGACAAGGACCCGGTGCTCGTCGGCAACGGACCGGACGGTAACAACGTCCCCGCTTACCCGCAGACCAATCGCTCCCGCTACGATGTGATCGGCCGCACTTACCGCGTCGTCGCCCGCGTCGAATTCTGATCTGAAAGAGGAGTATCTTCATCATGAGGACGTTCACCCGCACGGTGCTGGCTGCCGCATTGGCTTCCGTCAGCGCGCTTGCGCCGATCACCGCTGTTCCGGCGCAGGCCGCCGCGCCCCAGGCGCTCAAGGACGAAGTCGCCGCCGAGGTCGAGAAGCAGCGCAAGCAGATCCAGGTCATGGTGGATCAGATCTTCAGCTACGGCGAGCCCGGCTTTCAGGAGGTGCGCACATCCGAGTACCTCCAGGGCATTCTGCAGAAGAACGGCTTCGCAGTGACCAAGGGCGTCGCCGGCATCCCCACTGCCTTCACGGCCACCTGGGGCAAGGGCGGCCCCAAAATCGCGCTGGGCAGCGACATCGACGACGTGCTCGGCGTGTCGCAGATGCCCGGCGTGCCCTACCTCAGGCCCATGATCGAGGGGGCTCCGGGCCATGGCGAGGGGCACAACTCCGGCATGCCGCTGATGGTGGCGGCGGCGATCGCGACCAAGACGGTGATGCAGCGGCACAACCTTCAGGGACGGCTGATGCTGTGGCCTGGCGTCGCCGAGGAACTGCTTGCGACCAAGGCCTATTACGTGCGCGCCGGGCTGTTCAAGGACGTCGACGCCTCGATCTTCACGCACGTCAGTTCCGACTTCTCGACCGGATACGGCGAGAGCGGCAACAACGGTCTGGTCTCGGTCGAGTACAGCTTCAAGGGCAAGACCGCGCACTCGGCCGGCATGCCCTGGGAAGGCCGCAGCGCGCTCGACGCGGTGGAGATCATGGACGTCGCCTGGAACTTCCGGCGCGAGCATCTGCCGCTCACCCAGCGCTCGCACATGATCATCACCAACGGTGGCGGCCAGCCCAACGTCGTGCCCGACAAGGCGAGCATCTGGTACTTCTTCCGCGAACGCACGTTCGACTCGATCCGCAAGCTCTACGAGACCGGCAACGATATCGCCAAGGCCGCAGCGCTGGCGACCGGGACCACGATGACGCAGAAGACGCTCGGCTATGCCGCGCCCAACTTCGGCAACAAGCCGCTGGCCGAAGCCGCCTACGCCAACATCAAAGCCGTGGGCATGCCCAAGTGGACCGCCGACGACCAGGCCTTCGCCAAAGCCGCGCAGACCTTCAACGAGCGCAAGATCAAGCCTTTGGGCGACACGGTGGAGGAGCTTTCGACGCCGGAGAACCGCAAGCCGTCAACCGGCGGCGGTTCGGACGATATCGGCGACATCATGTGGGCGGTGCCCACGATCACCTTGCGCTTCCCTTCCAACATTCCCAACATGATCGGCCACAACTCGACCTCGGCGATCGCCATGGCGACCCCGATCGCGCACAAGGGCGTGGAAGTGGGCGCCAAGGCGGTGGCGATGACGGTGCTGGACCTGGTCACCACGCCGCAGCTGATCGCCGATGCCAAGGCTTACTTCACCGACGTCCAGCTGAAGACCGACACTTACGCACCGGTGCTGACGCCTGAGGACCAGCCGGCGATCTGGCTCAACGAACGCAACATGCAGCTTTATCGGCCGTTGATGGAAAAATTCTACTACAACCCGGCCAAGTACGACACGTACCTGCAGCAGTTGGGCGTCAAGTACCCGATGCTCGAAGGACCGGCCCAGTGAGCGTACGGCGAGCGTTGAAGGTGCTGCCTTGCGTCATGGCGGCGCTGCTCGCGCCCGCACAGGTGCAGGCGGCGCCCGACCGGGCGATCAAGCAGGAAGCGGCCGCGCTGGTCGAGGCGCAGCGCAAGCAGATCCAGGTCATGGTCGACCAGATCTTCAGCTATGCCGAACCCGGCTTTCAGGAGCAGAAGACCAGCGAGTACCTGATCGGCATCCTGGAGAAGAACGGCTTCACCGTGCAGCGCGGTGTCGCCGGAGTGCCCACGGCCTTCGCCGCCACTTGGGGTAAGGGCGGGCCCAAGATTGCGCTGGGCAGCGACATCGACGGCCTGCTGGGCGTCTCGCAGACACCCGGCACGCCCGAACTCAAGCCATTGATCGAAGGCGCCCCGGGCCATGGTGAAGGCCACAATTCGGGCATGCCGGTGATGGTCGCGGCCGCGATCGCCGCGAAGCAAGTCATGCAGCGTCATCATCTGCCAGGGCGCCTGATGCTTTGGCCGGGCGTGGCCGAGGAATTGCTTGCGACCAAGGCCTATTACGTGCGTGCCGGACTGTTCAAGGACGTCGACGCGTCGATCTTCGCGCATGTGGGGACGGGGTTCGGCACAGGCTGGGGCAACCTGGGGCTGAACGGCATGATCTCGGTCGAGTACCAGTTCAAGGGCAAGACGGCGCACTCGGCGGCAATGCCGTGGGAGGGCCGCAGCGCACTCGACGGGGTCGAGCTGATGGACGTCATGTGGAACTTCCGCCGCGAGCACCTGCCGCTTGCACAGCGTTCGCACAACGTCATCTCCGAAGGCGGCGGCCAGCCCAACGTCGTGCCGGATCGCGCGACAACCTGGTACTACTTCCGCGAACGCGACTTCCAGACGCTGCGCAATCTCTATGAGACCGGCAATCAGATCGCCGATGCCGCCGCGCTGGCGACCGGCACCACGGTCACGCGCAAGGTCCTGGGCTATGCCGCGCCGAACTATGCCAACAAGCCGCTCGCCGAGGCGCTGTATGCCAACATCACGACCGTGGGCATGCCGCAGTGGTCGGCAGCCGACCAGGCTTTCGCGCGGGCGGTGCAGGAAACCAACAGCCTCAAGCCCGCACCACTTGCCGACAACGTCGATCCGCTTTCCACTCCAGGCGCACGCGGGCTGTTCGGCTTTGGGGGATCAGATGACATCGGCGACGTAATGTGGGCGGTGCCCACCGTCACCATCTCCTACCCGTCCAACATACCCAACGTGATTTTCCATCACGCTACGGCAGCGATGGCGATGGCGACGCCGATCGCGCATAAAGGCGCAACGGTCGGTGCCAAGGCAGTGGCGATGACGATCCTCGACCTCGTCACGACACCGCAGCTGGTCGCCGAGGCGAAGACCTGGTTCCGCGACGTGCAGCTCAAGGAACAGAGCTACGACCCGCTGATCACCGCTACCGACATGCCGGCGATCGATCGCAACGCGCGCACCATGGCGCAGCTGCGGCCGGCTATGCAGCCGCGCTATTACGATCCTGCCAAGTTCGACAGCTACCTCCAGCAGCTCGGCATCGACTACGAAGCTTGGGCACGAAAATCCTCCGGCTTGGGGCACTAGCCCGGCGCCCGCCGGCCGGAGCACTCCACCCGCCAACTGCTCCGGCCGGTCTTTTGTTCTGGCACTCGCCAAGGGAGTCGGCCGCATCATGGCCCGTATCGTCATCATCGGCGCCGGCATCACCGGCGTCACCTCTGCCTATGCCTTGCTTCAGAGAGGGCATCAGGTCACCATCGTCGACCGGCAGCGCTACCCTGCGATGGAGACCTCGTTCGCCAATGGCGGGCAGCTCTCGGCCAGCAACGCGGAAGTGTGGAACTCGATGGCCACCGTGGCCAAAGGCCTGCGCTGGCTGTTCCGGGCGGATGCGCCCCTGCTGTTCAACCCACGACCCAGCTATCACAAGTACTCGTGGACGGCCGAGTTCATGGGCGCCATGCGCAGCCATGCGGCGAACACGGTGGAAACCACCCGCCTTGCCATCGCGGCCCGCCGCCACCTGTTCGCCATCGCCGAGCGCGAGCGCATCGAGTTCGACGTGTCACGCTGCGGCATTCTGCACTTCTACCGCAGTCCCGCGACCTTGGAGCAGGCCCGGCGCGGCAACGCGCTGCTCCGAGAGGGTGGGTTGGAGCGCGACGAAGTCTCGCCTGAGGAGATCGCGCGGCTCGAACCTGCGCTCAAGGGCGAGTTTTGCGGCGGCTTCATCACGCCATCGGATGCCACCGGAGACATCCACAAGTTCACCACTGGCCTGGCCGCCGCCTGTGCCAGGCAAGGCGCGCGCACGGTTGCGGGTGCCGAAGTCACGCAGGTCAATCTGCTCCCCGGCGGAGTCTCGGTGCGCGTGCGCCTGGGCAGCGAGGAGAGCCGGGTAGAAGGTGACGCCGTGCTCGTCTGCGCCGGGGTCGCGAGCCGCCAGCTCGCGGCGATGCTGGGCGACCGGGTCAACATCTATCCGGTCAAGGGCTACTCCATCACCGTTCTTCTGAACGACCCTGCAAGCCGGGCGGCCGCGCCACGGATCAGCCTCCTCGACGAAGACGCCAAGATCGTCACGAGCCGGCTAGGTGACGACCGCTTCCGCGTCGCCGGTACGGCGGAGTTCAACGGCTTCAATCGCGACATCCGCGCGGACCGCGTACGCCCGCTGGTCGACTGGAGCGAGCGCCACTTCCCCGACATGTCGACCCGGCAGGTCTTGCCGTGGGCGGGGCTGCGGCCCATGACTCCCAACATGATGCCGATCGTGGGGCGGGGCCGCCAGCCTCGTGTGTTCTACAACACGGGCCACGGCCACCTTGGCTGGACCCTCTCCGCCGCCACCGCCGAACTCATCGCCGATCAGCTTGATACAATATCCTGGGCCGCTTCAGCCCAGCGCGCGTGAGCTGGCGACCGGACAACCTCGCGCGCAGGTCTACGCAGACCATCACCGCGGATCTCGGCATCCCCGATCGGCCCCGACAAGAAGGAGCTTATACATGAGCCGCATCAGCCTGGACCAGACCAACCGGATCATCGCCGCCGCTTTCGACAAGGCCCGTGACCTTGCCCTGAAACCGCTGACCGTGTCCGTGCTGGACGCAGGGGGCCATGCCATCGCCATGCAGCGGCAGGACGGCGCCTCGACGCTGCGCCCGCAGATAGCCTGTGGCAAGGCCGGCAGCGCGCTGGCTCTTGGCATGTCGAGCCGCAAGATCGCCGACATCGCGGCGGAGCGACCGAGCTTCGTCGCCTCGCTGGGGCTGATCAGCCCGCTCGGGATGATCCCGGCGGCCGGCGGCGTGCTGGTGATCGACGGCGACGGGCAGGTTATCGGCGCTGTCGGTGTCACCGGAGACACTTCGGACAATGACGAGGCGTGTGCGTTAGCGGGTATCGCCGCAGCGGGCCTCCAAGCCCAAGGCTGAGCAGGAGCTGTGACCGACATGATCGAGAAGGCAGGGCTTCGGGTTGCCGCCACGCTTGTTCGTTTTCTGGAAGAGGAGGCGTTGCCTGGAACAGGCGTGTCAGCCGACTCCTTCTGGAGCGGAGTGGCCGCCGTTTATGCTGAGTTCGCCGACGAGAACGCCCGGCTTCTTGCGATCCGCGACACGCTACAAGCGCGGATCGACGGCTGGCATGACGAACGCGCCGGGCAGCCGATCATCCCCGGTGAATATCAGGCCTTCCTTCGCGAGATCGGTTATCTGGTCGAAGAGCCGGAATCGTTCACGATCGCTCCGACGAACGTCGATGAAGAGGTCGCGAAGCTGGCCGGCCCGCAGCTGGTCGTTCCGGTGTTGAACGCGCGGTTCCTGTTGAACGCCGCCAACGCGCGATGGGGTAGCCTCTACGACGCCTTGTACGGGACGGACGCGATTCCCGGCGCCGTGGCGGGCGGCGGCTATGACGCGGGCCGAGGTGCCCAGGTAATCGCCTGGGCCAAGGCATTTCTCGATCGGACGGCACCGTTGGCAGAGGGATCGTGGTCCGACTTCGCCGGAGGCGAGCCGGTTCTGGCCGATCCGTCGCAACTCGTCGGCCGGGCGGGCTACAATCTGCTGCTTCGCCACCATGGTCTTCACATCGAGCTGGTGATTGACCGTACGCACCCGATCGGTCGGGAGGATCCGGCCGGCCTTGCGGACGTGGTGCTGGAATCGGCGCTCACTACCATTGCCGACCTTGAGGACTCGGTCGCCGCGGTCGATGCCGAGGACAAGGTCGCCGCTTATGCGAATTGGCTGGGGCTGATGAAGGGGACGCTGGAGGCAAGCTTCGAAAAGGGCGGTCGCACCATGACGCGGCGGCTGAACGAAGACCGCCGCTTCGTCGCGCCGGACGGTACTCCCTTCACGCTGCCCGGACGCTCGCTGCTGTTTGTTCGAAACGTCGGCCACTTGATGACGACGCCGGCGGTGCTGCTGCCGGACAGGACGCAGGCGCCCGAAGGCATCCTCGACGGCATCGTCACCTCGCTGATCGCGATGCACGACCTCAACGGGCTGCGCGCGAACAGCCGCGCCGGCTCGGTGTATATCGTCAAGCCCAAGATGCACGGCCCCGACGAAGTCGCCTTCACTAACCGCCTGTTCGATGCGATCGAGGACATGCTTGGTCTCACGCGCTACACCATCAAAGTAGGTGTGATGGACGAGGAGCGGCGCACTTCGGCGAACCTGGCGGCCTGTATCGCGGCGGTAAGG
>Ga0182212_1000051_pt1 | contig 17707 bp, 37 predicted proteins | sample G5R1MG_21_FD_129666 | JGI IMG/M metagenome (GOLD analysis project Ga0182212, IMG submission 129666) | Switchgrass phyllosphere microbial communities from Michigan, USA - G5R3_MAIN_03OCT2016_LD1 MG | ecosystem: Host-associated > Plants > Phyllosphere > Phylloplane/Leaf | place: USA: Michigan... | reverse complement strand
TAATGAAGTAAATCACTTAGATGGAAATCCAAAAAATAATAATTACTTAAATTTAGAATGGTGTGATAGATCTGAAAATATAAAACACTCCTATTCAATGGGTAGGAATGTTAAAAATTCATATAAAATTAAAGTTGTTAAAATTGACAGAAAATCAAATGTTGAGTTAGAAATTTTTGATTCAATAACTTCAGCCAGTAAAAATATAAATCGTTCAATAAATTCAATAAAAGCTTGCCTAAAAGGCGAGAGAAAAACATGTGGAGGCTATATATGGAATTATGGGTAAAAAATACTTTTAGAGGATTGGTACCAATGTATGATACTGATTTAGATAATAAGAAAAAACTTAAAATCGATCAAGAATATTTGGTAACAGTTAAAATGCCTAGAAATATTAAGTTTCACAGGAAAATGTTTGCGCTTTATAACTTAGTATTTCAAAACCAGGAACAATACAAAGTATTAGATGATTTAAGGCGAGATATAACCATAGAAGCAGGGTTTTATAGGGAGCGTACAAATATTAACGGAGAAGTGATAAAAGAAGCTGAAAGCATAAGTTTTGCCAATATGGATGATGATGTTTTCAGTCAGCTTTACAATAGATCATTAGATGTTATTGTTAAGTACTTCCATTTCGACAGGCAGTCTATGATTGATGAAATAGAACAATTTTTTTAATATGAGAAAAGTATCTAAAAAACAATCAGCAAATCTAAGGCAATATAAAAAAGTTAGAGAATCTTATTTAGAAGATAATCCTAATTGTCAAGCTAAACTTTCCGGTTGCAGTTATGCAGCTACAGAAATACATCATAAAAAAGGCCGCATCGGTAACTTATTGCAAGATGATACTTATTTCCTATCTGTTTGTCGAAACTGCCACCAATGGATTGAAGAACATCCTAAAGAATCTAAAGAACTAGGCTTTAGTAAAAGTAGATTAGAAATATAAAACCTTCAGCTATCCTTAATGTTTGGCTGATTTTTTATGTATATGTATTTGTTACAAAGAAAATTAAAATAAAGTTTGGTAGGTATGTAGGGATTTGTATATTTGTATAAGCAAACAGCAATAAAGCGGTTTGGTAAATTGAACAAAAATGATAAACCAAAAAGAAGCAAAATATTTCGATAATTTATTAGAATGGTCTTTTATTGTTAATGGCAAAAATGAAACATTAGAATTATTAAAATTAGAAAACGGGATTGTTGAATTGATGAAATCTTATAATAATGCTTATGTTATTTTTTTTGAAAAATTTATGGATCAATTTAAAGATACCAGAGAAGCTTTCACTCATGCTATTATGATAAAAACTTATTATGGAATTAAAAAAGAAGAAATTTTAAAAGAACAAAATAAATCATTAACATCTTTTTTTAATTCATTTTAATAACGAACTCGTTTAATCAATAAAAAAATAAAATGTACACAAAATCACTAAAACAAATGAAAGTAGGGGAGGAAAATTTTAAATTCTCCCCTGTAGATTATGATAAACTTCATGCTACAAGGACTAAAATTAAAAGAGACCCTAACTATTCAGATTACGAATGGTCAATTAAATTAGGTGGCGGTAAAGTAGTTGTAAGGAGGAATAGGTAATGAACTTAGAAGAAAAGGCAAGCCAATACGGAAATATTTGCGACCCCTGCAATGAAACACTAGAAAAACAGGCAGACATACGTCAGGGATTTAAAAAAGGGTATAACGAATGCATTTCCGACATAAAAGACTTTATCAAAGCCAATCCTAAAATAACCGCAGATAAAATCACAGAATATTTAAACTCATTGTAATGAAAAATCTAAGATTAGGCCAACCACCAACAAAAAGTCATGATTGGGTTATGGGTAATTCTGCTACTAGGGGATTAGGCTATACAGATGAAGAAATTGAATTTGTTAAGAAAAATTACCTTAAATACGATGATAAGGAATTATCAAAAATACTTGGCAGAACTATTAATGGTGTAGTTGGATTAAGATCAAGAAAAGGGCTTTTAAGAGAACGAAAATTACAATTTAGGGTATTGCTAAGGCAGGCTTTAAGGGAAGCTCAACTAATGCGTGAGTTATGGTGTATTACGCAAGATATGAAGGCTTTAATCACAATCTGTGAGCTACCTATAGGTTCATACAAAAAAGAGCATTACAAAAGAGAATTAGAAAAGTTAGGTAAATTTAATTTACATAAAATAAAACCTCTGAAATGCTAGACTACACCGAAATACTTCAATCCAATAAACCTAACTACTCTGTTAAGGAAGTAGAAGTAACCGGAGAATTAGTAGAAATAGGAACGTTAAATCCTGGCGATAAATACGGAAGATATACATTCAGAAGCATAGACGAAAAAGGCGTTCATTGGGTTAGGGATGATGGGGATGCAGGCAAGTGGCTAGGAGTTAATAATAATTTGAAATTTAAAGTAAGGAAGAAATGAAAATATTAAAAGTACTAATAGGTTGCGAAGAAAGCCAGGAAGTAATGAAGGCTTTTTTAGATTTAGGTCATGAAGCAATTAGTTGTGATTTAAAGCCTTGTTCTGGAGGTTATCCCGAAAGACATTTTCAAGGCGATGTTTTTGAAGCGATTAAAGGCGGCACATTAACTATGCAGGATGGCAACGAAATATTTGTAGATAAGTGGGATGTAGCTATTTTTCATCCGGAATGTACTTATCTGACTGTTTCAGCAAATAAATGGTATAAAGACCAGCCTGAACGCAAAAGCGGTACTTTAGTAGGCGCAGAAAGGAGGGAAGCAAGAGAAAAAGCTATTCAGTTTGTTTTGGATTTGTATAATTCAGATATAGAATACATTCGAATTGAAAACCCTATAGGAGTATTATCTAGCAGGTGGAGAAAACCGGATAACGTTTTGCAGCCTTGGATGTTCGGTCATGGAGAAACAAAAGCAACATGCTTTTGGAACAAAAATTTACCGCCAATAATTCCTACAAATATTGTCGATGGCAGAGAACAAAAATTACATTTATTGCCACCATCAAAAAATCGAGCAGAGTTAAGAAGTAAAACATATCCAGGAATTGCAAAAGCAATAGCAGAACAAACATCTAATTATTTAAAAAATCTTTAAATGGAAAACTTCTCAAAATACACACCCTTAGCCATACATGAACGGGAATATTACGTTAGCCTTGTACTAGATCCGATTAACTTGGCTAAAAGATGGCAACTCATAAATTACAAGCCTAACGGGCAGATCAGTTTGTTTTAAAATAATTAAAAATAGAAATATGAATAACACAGAATTACAAGAAAAAGTATTAGAATGGGCCAGAGATAAAGACATCTTAAAGCCGGAAAACAAATTGATGCAGTTTGCAAAGTTTATCAGTGAAGCTGGTGAATTAGGCGATTCAATTATTAAAAACGATTTGCTAAACATTATTGATTCTATAGGGGATGTTCAAGTTACACTTATTATACTTTGTGAGCAACTCGGTCATAATTATGATGATTGCCTTGAATCGGCTTATGAAGTAATCAGGAAGCGTACAGGTAAAACAGTAAACGGTACATTCATTAAAAGTGAAGATTTATAAACTAAACAATCTGGTCGTGACTGAATGCTCATGGCCAGAATTTATCCAAAAGAAATATGGAAACCAAAACAAACTTACAAAGGATAAGAGACCTGCTAAACGGAGGGATTCGGATCAGTAGCATTTTAGTATTGCGCATAGTGGGCATTACAGAAGTAAGACATTATTTATCAATTCTTAGAAAAGAAGGGATGATAATCAAAGATTGCTGGATTGAAAAAGATGGTAAAAGATTTAAGCAATGGTACTTGGAATTTAAATAATTTCCGTATATTAGTGGTGTAAAATAAACAGTCACTGCCATGACTAAAAAAGACATTAATTGCCTTTAATCGGGGTTCGTTGGCAGGCGGGCACCGTTTAAAGGCATTTTTATTTTATGAATAAAGTAAATTCTAAAGCACTTTATATCTACAGTGATATAAGAAAAACTTACACGGAACAGGTTAATATTCATTATGAAGGAAAATCAATAGTAGGTTTAGATATTGATAATGATATTAACGCTATTGATTATATAGACACCTTAATTAGAAGGTTAGAAGTTTATAATGAAAAATTAAGAGATATTTATTCTATAGCGAATAAAAAACCTATAAAAAGTGTACAACTTAAAATGAGCCATATCTATATGATGAAAAATATAAGAAATGGTTATATAAAAATAGGAAGATCAAATAACCCGGAATTTAGAGAAAGAACACTACAGTCAGAAGCTCCAGAAATTGAACTTATATTTTCAAGTCCCCTTACTTTTGCCGCTAATGAAAAAAGATTACACTCTATTTTATCTCATAAAAGAATAAGAGGTGAATGGTTTGATTTGAATGATGAAGAAGTTTTATTTGTAAAAAATTACAGCTATGGCAATTAGAGATCAACCTTATTTGCCTTTATACATTCAAGACTTTTTAACTGATGAAAAGCTTATTGAGTGTTCTGCTTCAACAGTTGGAGTTTACATAAAAATTATGTGCATAATGCACAAATCAGAAGTTTATGGAACTATTTTGCTTAAGCAAAAGTATAAGCAAACAGATAATCAAAATAAAAATTTTGCTTTACAAATTGCTAAGAGTGTTGGTTTCGATGTTGCTTGTGTAACTGATGCAATTAATGAATTAATTGAAGAAAAAGTGCTTATTACAGATGGTGCACAACTTATTCAAAAACGCATGGTAAAAGATGCTGAAATAAGCGAAAAACGCTCTACAGCAGGTAAAAAAGGGGGTGCACAAACAGTAAAAAACAATCCTAAAAAAAATAATTTTGCTCAAGCAAAAACACAAGCAAACTCTGAAAATGAATATGTAATTGAAAATGAATCTGAAAATGTAATTATTAATGAAGATTTAAAAGCAAAAAAAAATGAATTAACAAATTTGCTTTGCGAAAAATTCGGATGGAACGAAATGCGTTTTTCAAATAAGCAACGGGATGTATCAGCTTTTGTTTCTGTTAAAATTTTAACTCATGACGATTACGATAATTTCGGCTTGCAATTCCAGGCTTACGATGAATACAAAAAGCTTTCAGAAGAAAGGCGACACAATCCACAAAGTTTAATCGGAACTCAATCAGAACAATTTAACGATTCGGTTCTTCTTTCTGAAAATTGGATTGTTAGGCTCGAAAACTTTAAGCAGATTAAACCTAAAAGCAAACTAGAAAAAGTGGCCGACAATCATCATTCAAAAAATCCATATTTATAACCATGAGCGAAATACAATTATACAAACAGCCGAATTTAGATATTTCAAATTTTACACCTCGTGAGATTGAAATCTACAAAGCTTTACAAAGTCCGATGATAAAGGATATTCAAGAAGCCGTGCTTTATGAATTATTCAGAAACTCAATCAACAAAGCTTATTTAATATCTATTTTCAATGCTCCAGAGCCAGAACAATTTATGATGGTAGTTGATGAAACAATGAAAATGGCTAAATCAAAATACGGATTTGTTAGGGCTAATGAAGTGCCTTTGATTATGGTTAGAGGTTGCGCAAAAGAGTTTGGCGATTTTATGGGGTTAAGTTTTATTACTTTTATGGGTTGGTTCGATGGGTACATTAAGGACAAAAAAAGGATTGAATTAACCACGCCAGCCAAAGAAGAAAAAATTCCATCAAAAGATGAACGCTTTAAAATTGCATGCAAAAACGCTTTAGATGCTTTCTTAGCATTTCAAATTGGTAAAGACATATCAATGCAAGCACCGGTTGTTTATCGGTTCTTACGACACTTAGAATTGTTTAAATACTCGGAAGAAGAACAGACTGAATTTATGGAGCGGGCCAGGGTAATGGTTTTATCAGAACTGAAAAATAAAAAAGAGATTACACTCGATAAGTTTAGAAGATTGGATATTGAAAAAATGATCAACGGAGAAATATCGATAGAAGAAAAAGTAATAGCACAAGCGCAAAGGTTAGGTTTGTACGCCTACTTTCAAGAACTACAGCTAAACGAATCGGATTTACAGGAATTAATTAATAACACACCAGATAGGAGGAAATAAAAAATGACAAACGAACAAGCAAAAGAGGAAGCTATTAAAAAGGCATGGAATGAATTAGTCGGGCCTGATAATTTCAATGCTTTAAGACTTGATAAAGAGGTTTATTCGGATTGGAGATGCAGAAAACTAGTTCCATCCGGTAAACTTGACTTATTGCATGACCGATTTAAAATAGGTTCATCAATGAAATCAGGTTTGGATTTGATTTACAGACCAAAATCTATTAGAACGATAGACGAAAACAACGGATGGATAAGAATTGAGCCTGATGGAAGTAATTTACCTAAAGAAGGAGAATTCAAGGTTTATTGGTACGATGAAAAATCATCTGAAATTGCTCAAAATTTTGAAACTGTAAAAACTTTATTTAAAGGTGGATTAATAACCCACTACAAACCAATAACACCCGAGCTTAAACCGATATACTAATGAAATCAAAACCCAAAACCGACATAGTAAATTGCCATCATTGTGAGAAGGAGTTTATAAAACACAACTGTAAAATAGTTGAAGCGATTAAATCCGGTTATAATTTGTATTGTGGAAAACAATGCGGTTATGATGCGAGAAGAATAAGGCCGGTCATTATTCGGAGCAAAAGAATAGGAACGCCAAACAAGCTAAACGACAAACAGGCCGAATTACTTAAAATAAGGCATGCACAAGGCACTAACATTAAAGAGTTGATACAAGTATTCAAAATATCGAGAACATCGGTTTATAAGTATTTAAAATGAGAAATTAAATTATAAGAAATGAAAAATTTAAAAGAAATATACATGGAAGTTCAAGATATTGAATGTCCAAATGTCAACAATTTAACCCTACCCGAAGATTGGCAATTAAAAGCAATGAAAGAGCATACTAAGCAATATCTTAATGAAATTTTAATTAATCAATATGAAATTGATGATGAAGTGCCTTTCAAAGTAGTAGATGTTTATGTGATTGAAGAACTTTTAAAAAAATTAAAATGACAGAAATAAAAATTAAGGGATTATCAGTTAACGAATGCTGGCAAGGGAAACGGTTTAAAACACTTTCATATAAAAGTTACGAGTATTCATGTATGTTTCTTCTTCCGAAAATAGTTATTCCGTTAGGCGAGCTTAAAATAAGTTTAGAATTTGGGGTTAGTAATTCTGGTTCGGATATAGATAATTTTTTAAAACCTTTTTTGGATATTTTGCAAAAGAAATACGGCATTAATGATAATCAGATTTGGGAACTTAACGCTAAGAAAACCAAATGCAAAAAAGGTGATGAGTTTATCCGGTTCCATATCGAAAGTAACAATCCCATTACATTAAACCAGGAATAAAAGATAATTAGTAATTTAGGGGTATGGAAATAACAGAGTTAAGAGTTGGTAACTTGATTTATATGAATGTTACTGATGGATGGGTAATAAGACCTATAAAGGTTAACGAGTTTTTGGCTTTATATAAACATCCGGAATGGGCTAAACCAATCCCCCTTTCAGAAGAAATATTATTAAAAGTTGGGTTTGAGAAGAAATCTTTTTATGTAGTTGGAGTAGGAAATTGCTTAAAATGGGAACTAGATGGTTTTACTTTGCTGAAAAACTTACAAAATAATTTTTATATACCAACAATGCCAAAGAACATTGTTTTAGAAACTCTCCATAAATTGCAGAATGCTTACTATTACATGAATAATTATCAAGAACTTAACACATCTGGATTAACCAAAAATGATTAACAAACTATTTTGTTGGTTTAAAATGATAAACAAAAACACATCGGGATTATGAAAAAGATATTGTTGCTAACAGGAGATAAAAGTTATTATAATAATTTCAATACTAAATCTGAATTTTCAGATACGGAATTAATTATTTTTGATATTGACAAAGATACATTAGAAAAAATAAAAGGAATTGTTTTAAGCGGAGTAATTGTTCAATGTCACATTAATAAATACGAAACTAATATTGTTAATGGAGAAGAAATTGTTGGTCATACAAAGAGGTACGATATTTATTTGTATTGCATGAGAAGAGTTATAAATTTAACCAAATGATAAAGATAGAGTTTAAGGAGGCGCAAAGATTGCTAACAAATGATCATTATCCTAATTGCATAGGTAAGTCAATTTATAAGGATGATAAATACATAACTACGCTTTTTAGGTTTATACCAATCAAACAAATTACTTTCGGGTTGCCATCTGAATTAGTTCCAGACCGCTCCGAAATCCTAAAGCAACTAGGAATATCACAGCAAGAAGATGAACAAAACCAAATTAAATGGAGTAAGTTATGAAAACAGCAGAAGAAATATTACTAGAAATTGACCAAGTTACAGATATTAACGATAGCAGAACTTTGTTTGAGTGGGATGATGTTATCAAGGCAATGGAGTTGTTTGCTAATCAAAAAACAGACAATAAAATAAATTAGTATTTTTTAATTATGAGAACTGAAGAAGAAATAATAAAATATGTTTACGATCATTATCCAGAATTAGGCCGTATTTCAAGATGTAAAGTAGCTATGAAAATATATGCTAAAGAACAAAATAACAATTGGATAAAAATTAAAGAAGATTACAGTAATTTACCTAAAGATGGTGAATGGTATGATTGTGTAATTGAATCGGAAAATACAGTAATTAGAACTTTATTTTTGGATACTCGGAAAGCTGATGATTCTATTTGGCTAACACTTGATAACGGTCAATTGAATGAATCCTTAAAGGTAACTCATTACAAAGAATATAAATTAATACTACCTAAAAATGAATAAAAAATAATAATTTAATGGTTAGTGAACTTTTTCCAGGAGCAATATAAAAATGTTTAGTATATTTGAATAATCAACTTTTTTCAAATGGCATTAGAAAGTAATCATGGCGGAGCAAGACAAGGCGCAGGACGTAAGTCTAAGGCGGAGGAAACAAAGCTAATAGAGAAACTATCGCCTTTTGATGAAGTTGCCTTAGAACTAATTAAAACGCTTCTACAGCAAGGCGATTTTAACGCGCTTAAATTGTTTATGGAATATCGTTATGGTAAACCGACTCAAAAAGTAGAATCAGATAGCAATGTTAATCTTACCGGAATTAACCTAAAAGAACTTGTTAGTTTTAAATAAAAAATATGCTCCATTAATATCTGATAATTCACGCTACTTTCCTGTTACCGGTGGCAGGGGTAGCGGAAAATCTTTTACAGTCAACACAATACTTTGCTTAATGCTTTTAGAAGAACGGCAAAGAATATTGTTTCTTAGGCAAACATTAACATCCGCTTACCTTTCCATAATACCAGAGTTTCAAGAAAAGATTGAAATATTAGGTTTGGGTGATTTATTTGATATTACTAAAACCGAGATAATCAATAAAACAAATGGTAACGCTATTTTATTTCGTGGTATTCAAACAGGAAGCAAATCTAATACCGCTAATCTTAAATCTTTACAAGGTATTAATGTTTTAGTTATTGATGAAGCTGAAGAAGTGACAGATGAAACCGTTTTTGATCGTATTGATTTATCTGTTAGGCAAAAAGGCGTACAAAACCGAGTAATTCTAATAATGAATCCGGCCACAAAGGAGCATTTTATTTACAAGCGTTTTTTTGAATCAATGGGTGTCAATCCGGGATGGAACGGTAAAAAAGATAATGTAACTTATATTCACACCGACTATAGGGATAACATCGATAACTTAGATCATAGTTTCTTAGAACAGGTAGAAAGAATCAAAGAAACAAACCCATCTAAATACGAGCATGTAATTTTAGGTGGCTGGCTTGATGCTGCTGAAGGCGTAATTTATTCTAATTGGAAAATAGGTGAATTTAATACATCTTTACCTTATTCATTTGGTGCCGATTTTGGGTTTAGCTTTGATGAAACTACTTTAGTTAAATGCGCAGTTGATAAACGTAAGAAAATAATATATCTAAAAGAGTGTGTTTACCAAACAGGGCTATCAACTAATGATATTTACACATCCTACTTGCGTGAAGTCGGATTTGATGGATTAATAACAGCAGATAGTGCAGAGCCTAGGTTGATAAGTGAATTATCGGGTTTAGGCTTAAATATTAAGCCAGCTATTAAAGGGCCAGGATCAATAACAGCAGGAATATCCGCTATACAGGATTACCAATTAATCATAGATCCAAATAGTAGAAACCTTATCAAAGAGTTAAATAATTACGTTTGGCATGATAAAAAGTCGGCTACACCGATTGATGCATATAACCACTTATTAGATGCTGTTAGGTATGTTGCTTATCCTTTGATAAAAATAACTAATAATGGCTTAGAAAACCGTTTAGTATAATTGTAATAAATTCTTTACATTTGAACATGAATGTGTTTCAAAAGATAACAAAAGCATTTTCCAAAGAGAAAGCGTATTATGCGCCAGGTGTAACGCTTATGATGGGCGGTCTTTTCGATTGGAACTTTAAAGGTAAAAGCAAACAATTAACCAAAGGTTACGAAAATAAAATAGTTTATGCGGTTGTAAACGTTTTAGTTCGAAAACTAATCGAATCCCCAATTATAGTAAGCAAAGTTAAAAGTCAAAAGGATTTAGTTAAGCTTAAAAACTATAATTTCTCATATGGTAATGAAACCGGCAAATATAACGTTACGCAAGTAAAAGCATTAGATGAATTAGAATCACATGATTTAATTGATTTGCTTAATCAGCCTAACGAATATCAAACAGGCATAGAGTTATTAGAATCGTTCTGGTTTAATTATGCTTTGTCTGGTGATGGATTTATATTTGTTGAAAAGAATGGAGATAAACCTGTTTTCTTACACGTTCTTCCAACAGATAGGGTAACCATTGAGCGTGTTGGTAATGATTGGAGAAAGCCAATAACATCATATAAATTTAACGCATGGGATGGAACGATTATACCTCTACCACTAGAGGACGTTATGCACATGAAAAAATGGTCGCCTTACGATCCACTACAAGGCGGTTTTTCTCCTTTACAAGCTTCAGGCTCTACCGTTGCCAAAAACGATGAAAACGATATCGCTCAAGGTGCCGTATTTAAAAACGGTGGTTCGGGTACCATTATTAGTTCTGATATTATTGTTCAAGAGGGGCAGACTTATTCTAAGTTGTCAGTTGAACAAGTAGAAAAGCTACAGAAAACAGTAGATACAAGATGGGCGGGAGCTGTTAATAATGGCTCATTCCATGTTACAAATGGATCTGTTAAAGTTGATAAGTTTGGAGATACTTTAGTTGATATGAATGCTATCGCTGCTGACGATCAAGATGCGGTAAGAATAGCGGCCACATGGGGAGTTAATTCTATTCTGATTGGCGATAAGTCAGGCGGTACTGAAAACAATGTTAAAGAAGCTTATAAGACTTTAGTTACAAATGTTATTGTTTCTGAATTACGTAAGTTCGACCAAAAGTTTAAACAGTTTGCTAAAGGTTGGTATAAGGGGGAGAGATTGGATATTAGCCATGACCTAACAGAGTTTAGCGAATTGGCACCGGATTTAGTTCTAATGAAAACAGTTTACGGTGATGCATGGTATATTAAACCAAATGAAAAACGTAAAATATTTAATATGGAAGAAGATAATGATGATCCTAACATGAACCGTTATTTAGTTCCTTCCGGAATGATGTTTTTAGATGATTTGGCAAGTACCGAATTTGATCAAACACCGTTAAATCCAAATGAATTATAATGGATCAATTATCTATAACCATTGATGCATCTGAATTTATTAAAGCTTTTAATATGGGTGTTGAAGTTGGATTTATGATAGCTAATGAAACTTCAGAATTAGAAACGGAATTAAACATAAACAACATCGATCTACCTAATGGCGATTAATGAATTTAAGCAAGAACGGATTGATTACGCAAAAGCTCAAAGCATTGCAGAAAAACAGTTATTGCCATTATTTCGTAAAGCATTAAAATTATCTATATCGAGAGTTATCCAATACGCCAATGATTACGGCTTAGATGGACTTAAACCAGAATCTTTAATTAACCCTAATGTATGGGATTCTGTTTACCCTACAGCTTATCAAATGATAGGTATGAAATTGGCTCGTAATGAATACTACAGACAAAGAAGATTAGAAGGCATTGAGCAAAAAGCAAGCGCAATAGATTTTTTAGTTGATGTATGGTCGGGAACATTTAGGGATTATGCATTAAACTACCTATACAAAATTAAAAGGGAGTTAAACCAAACAACAATAGATATTATTAATCGTGCTTTAGGTGATACTTATGCTTTGGGTTTAGATCGTGATGGTTCAGTAAGGCTGTTTGAAAGAATATTAAACAATAACCTAAAACTAAGAACATTAACCATATCAAGAACAGAAGCAACAACAATTTCTAATTTAGGTAAAGATATAGGAGCCAGATCATGGATCGATGAACAAGGCGGTCAAGGTTATAAAGTTTGGTTAGGAAGAAATGATGCAAGAGAAAGGCCAACACATATACAAGAAAACAATACGCTTATTCCTATTGATGATAAATATGAAGTCGGCGGAGAATTAGCAGAAAGGCCAGGCGATGTTAACTTATCGGCAAAAGAAAGGATTAATTGTAGATGCACTCAATCATTAATGAGTGAGAACAGATACAATGCTTATGTTAAGCGTGGAAGAATAGTAGCGGGGAAGCTAACAGGCGCATCGTAACATATCTGTTACAAATTAGAATAATAATTTATTGTTTTTATATTTGAAGTGTTGGCAGGGATGACCAACATGAGAGCGTTAATTTAGATAGCGGTTGAGTTTGGATAAACTTAATCGCTTTATTTATCAAGGTGGCGGAATGGTAGACGCATAAGCAGATTACTTTTAGATGGGGAAACTAAAATACTTGCTTATCTCCCTTATAGGTTCGAATCCTGTTCTTGATACAAAAAGTTTTGGTAGGCTTTCTTCATAATAGTTTGTTTAGGTTTTGCGAGGCTTAGTATCGGATGGTACTAAGCTTTTTTATTTTATTTGCATTTAATTATAAATTGTTATATTTGTTTCGTAACAATTTTGATATGTTAACTAAAGGGTTTGATATTTCGTTTAAGGACATTGATGTAAAGCAAGGGATCGTAACAGGTTACTTTGCGCACTTTGGATCTATTGATAGTGATGGTGATAGGATTTTACCTGGAGCATTCACTAAAACAATTAAGGAAAATGGGCCAGATGGTACGCAATTAATTAAACACTTGCTAGATCACGACAAAACTAAAGCCGTTGGTAAAATCGAAGTATTAAAGGAGGATAGCATAGGTTTGTATTACGAATCTAAAGCAGGTCGCCACACACTAGGTCGTGACTTTCTTTTAATGGCTGAAGATGGCATCTTAAATCAGCACTCTTTCGGTTATCGTGTTATCAAACAAAACAAAAAATCAGATGCTAACGACTTAACGGAATTAGCGATGATGGAAGGTAGTTCAATTCAATTTTTAGGGGCAAACAGAAATACACCAATTACAGGTGTAAAATCTTTTGATGCGCTTATCGATGAAATGGACACTTTAGAAAAAGCATTAAGAAGCGGGCAATATTCAGATGAAGCTTTCTTAATGATTGAAGAAAAATTAAAGTCACTCAATGCAGCGTTTGAGCCGTTTAAAAAACACTCAAATAATAATGAGCCGATAAGTAATATATTAACTCATTTTAAAAATTCATTAAACTAAATGGAAATTAAAGAAGTAATCGATCAAATCGATGAAGCCACTAAAGGCTTAAAAGAACAATCTCAAGGAGCATTGAGAACGGCTAATAACGCTTTAGAAGAAGCTAAAAAAGCTATTGAAAGCATGGCTACTAAAGCTGATGCTACCGAAGTTGAAAAACTTAAAAACATTGTAGAAGATTTAGAAAAGGAATTGACTAAATCTATTGATGCTGCTATTGTTAAGATGGAAACTAAAGGTGCTAAAGAAGAAAAAAACGAAAGTTTTGAATCTGTTTTAGCTAAGTCAATTGAAGAAAACCACGACAATATCCAAAAGTTTGCTCGTAAAGAAGTTAAAAAAATCGACCTAGAAATTGATCTAAAAGCGGTTGGTACTTTCGGAACAGGAAACGTAACGGGATCTACTGTTTGGGGTGCTATTCAGAAACCAGGTTTAATTACTAATCCTAACACCCGCACGCATATTCGTTCTTTATTGAATGTACTTCCAGCAGGGCCAGGTACGGATTTCTACTTTATGCGTGAAAACGGTGTAGGAGAAGGTAACCCAGCGCCAGTAGCGGAAAACGGAGCTAAACCACAGTTTGATTTAGACTTAGTTGAAAGTTCGGTTAAATTCGAAACTATTGCCGGTTGGATGTTAATGTCACGTAAAGCGATGTTGAATATCCCTGGCTTAATGAGTTTCTTAAACTTGCGTTTACCTGAAAAGCTTTGGGATGTAGAAGATCAACAAGTTCTTTACGGAACGGGTACTTCGCCACAAATCAAAGGTATTTTAACTTCTGGTAACTTTGTTCCTGGTCAATCTGCCGGAACTACTCCGTTAGTAGAGAAAATCATTAAAGACATGTCTTTACTTGAGGACACGTACAAGCGTGAAGCCACAGGTATTGCAATGCGCCCGGCTGATTATTACACGTTCTTCTTAAACAAAGCAAGCGGATCAGGTGAATACGATTTACCTCAAGGGGTTTCATTCGTTAACGGTACATTATATATCTTAGGCGTTCCGGTTGCTAAAACAACTGCTTTAACTGCTGGTGATTATGTAGTAGGTGATTTCGAAAGAGGTGCAGAGCTTTATCAACAAGAAGCAATGCGTATCGAGTTCTTTGAGCAAGATGGTACAAACGTTAGAAATAACCAGGTTACTGTACGTATAGAAGAAACTGTTGCACTTCCTGTTTATGGACCAGATTACTTTATCAAGGGATCTAGCTTAACAGCTTAGTTGTAAATTTCAAATAATTAAAAGGCTATGCGTAATGTATAGCCTTTTTTGTTTAACTTTAAAATAAAAAGTCATGGCAAAGGTAAAATTAAATAAATACCATAACGGTGTTGAAGCGGGAACGCCAATTGAAGCGACTGAAGAACAAAAGCATTATTTTGAATCTGTTGGGCTTTTGGCTAAAGAAGAAAAGCAAGCCACTAAAACCAAAGAAGAAAAACAGGTAGGTAAAACTAAGTAAAAATGGAAATTAAGGTAATAAACGATGTAACCACCGAACCTGTAACATTAGCTGAAATAAAAAGCTGGTGCCAGATTGATGCGGATTATGCTGCTGAAGATAGTACTTTGACTTTAATTTGCAAAGGCGCAAGGGAGCGACTAGAGAAAGAATTAAATCTTTCTTTAGCTCAAAAAAATCTACTTTGCCAATGGTCGGGTGATACAATGTATATTCCTTATGGCCCTGTTAATTCAATTACGGGCGTCACTTCATCTACAGATTTAATTAACCCTATTCCGTATAGTGAATATGGTTTAGATTTTCCTACTATTTCATTAGGTGTTGATGATTGTTATATTATTTATCCTGTTGGTTACTTAGGCGCAAGGCTTTATAATTTGACTTATTCAGCAGGATATACGACATTGCCAAGTGCATTAAAACAAGCTTTATTAATTCAAATAGATTACGAATTAAAAGGTCGTGGAATGCCTGATATTGATTTGTCGCCAGATGCTTTGCGTAAAGCCGCTATTTATTCAAGAAACTTAGCTATTCAAAGGTAATGAAACAACCAAGCGGCTTAATAAACCAGCGTATTGAGATTTACAAATACGATGATGTGCCGGATGGGGCGGGGGGTGTAATACCGGGCGAAGTTCTTTATTGGTCTACTTCGGCAACCGTATTACAACTAAAAGCATCACGTTCATTGGAAGCAAATCAAGAGCGTTTAAAGCCTGTATTTAAATTCGAGGTTAGATATCGTGATGATAAGTTTGTGATTGAAGATATGATTGTTAAATGGCGTGGGGAAACGTTTAGAGTTAATCAAGCCGAGCCTGACTACGTTTATCGTGAAAAGTTAATTATTACAGCTATAGCAGTTCAATTACCACAAAGATAATGGCAACTTACAACAACTTTAACACTTTCGCTCAAAGACTTCAGGCGGTGGCGCAACAAGCTGTTAAGGAAACTAAAGAGTTGGTCGAATATCACACAGGAGAAATAGAACTAGAAGCGATACGTAATGCTCCAGGCGGTGGTGATTTGATTAGAACACAAGGCGGAACGGAAACGCAAGCAGATATAGCAAGAGGGCGTAATTGGGTTTCAGTTAGTCAAGCAATAGGCTACAATTTAACTAACAACGGTTTAACCGGAACTGTATTTGTAGAAAAGTCAGCGGGGCCAATAGCTATATGGGTAGAAATGGGAACAGGGCAAAGTGCGGCAAGTTATTTGTTAACTGTTCCGGCTGAATGGCGAGCATTGGCGCAAAGGTATTACATTAATGGGCGTGGAACAATATTAAACCAACCTTATATGTTACCGGCTTTTTTACGTCAGGGTATTGAGTTTAAAAAAGACATTAAAGATTTACTAAATAATATCACACTATGAGGAATACAAACCTAGCTTTTAGAACAGCAATTATAAACGCTTTGGACGCTATTCCTTACAATGGTAAAAATATTTATCCTTTTGAAGAATACTACCAACCTAGTGGGGTACGTGTTAAAGCTGTTTACACTAATTTTGAAGCATATATAATTGTTTTAAACCAAACACTTAACGACAATTCGCCTAAATGCGTTCGTAACGATGAAGTTTCCATTCAAATACAAATAAACACAGTATGGCCGGCAGGAAAAGGTGGCAGTAAATCGGCTGAAGAAATAAGCGAATTAGTAATTAATAGGTTATTTACTACAGATGGACTATTTAAAAACATCACAATGCCAGAACCTTTCGGGCTTTGGAAAATGGATGTATTAACCGTTAGGAATATGAACTATGACGAAAACGCTAGTCGTGTTTGGGTAACTCAATTAGTTGTTACCGCTTCGGTTACTCAAAACGCTTTAGTATGACGCTAGAACAACAAGCCGAATTATTATTTCCAATGCCAGAAAGCAAATGCAAATGGCTTATCGCTCGTGTTGAATGGAGGCGTAAAAGGTGGATTAGTCAACAAACTAAATAACTTCTATTATACTTTTAACGTTATCTAACATATCAGCAGAAAGAGAAAATTCACTACCCCATAAAACAGGATAACCGGTTGTTTTTTGACTGCATGAAATTCGTTTAGATTCAATTTCTTTTAATTTAACAACTTTGAATGGTTCATCCATTCCTTGTGGCAAATAAATATGTTGAGTTTTTTTAAATACTATTTTTATCATTTTCTAGGTGGTGTATGATCCCAAACGAAAAGTTTTAATGACATTTGAAATAGTTCTGTATTAGTAAGTTTTGGATATTTATTTGCGTAAATAAATCTTGAAGTAGCAAGGTTTAAAACACAAGGCAAAGTGATTGCTATTACTATAAAGTATAAAATTATTTTTTTTGATTCTTTCATTTCTTTAAATTTAAAGAGTTAAAACAAAGTGATACAAAAGTAATAACTAAATAGTTATTGGGTTCCTTCCATTCAAAAATG
>Ga0182212_1000049_pt1 | contig 18328 bp, 20 predicted proteins | sample G5R1MG_21_FD_129666 | JGI IMG/M metagenome (GOLD analysis project Ga0182212, IMG submission 129666) | Switchgrass phyllosphere microbial communities from Michigan, USA - G5R3_MAIN_03OCT2016_LD1 MG | ecosystem: Host-associated > Plants > Phyllosphere > Phylloplane/Leaf | place: USA: Michigan... | reverse complement strand
AGGGGCACTGCTCAGCAGCACCGCAGGAGTAGCGCCACATGGCTCTCAAGGAACTCGCAGTCCGCTACGCCACCAAGTGCCAGAAGGATTACAAGCTGGCAGACGGCGAGGGGCTGTATGTGCTCGTGCGCCCGAATGGCTCCAAGCTGTGGCGGCTCACGTACCGCTTCGGCGGCAAATCGCCGACCTCCTATAGCACCGTCTCGGCATAGTCGCCGACGTCTATCTCAACCACCAGCACGGTTTCGTGGCCGTGCTTGCCCGCGCGGAATATCTTGCTCTTGCGCCCGGCGCGCTGGCCGGTGGTGACGCGGTACGTACCATCGCCAGGCAGCGAGGCCTCGAGCACGTTCACGTCGAACCGAGTTAGACCGCCACGAAGTCGCCCATTTCAGTCGAAGGATCCGATTTTAACCTGACGGCCGGTTCCTTGCCGCCCCGGAGGCGATCAATCGTGATCAAGCTCCGTGTTCTGTGCTTGCAGAGATTGTAACCCAGGTAGAAAAAGGCTCGTGGCCAGCTCGGCTTGCGCGACCATCTCGGCTTCCGTCATTGCTTCCTCTCCAAAGAGAAGGCGTCGCTGCCACTCTCCAAAGGCCATGGCTACGAACTGAGTTGCATAGATCCGGGACTGTTCAGGCGAAACCCCGTGACGCTCAAGTATGCGAGCTACGGGTTCGACTTGATGACGCTCAAATTGGACGCGAGCAATTTGTCTCAGGCGATCAAACGCCGCCCCTTCTCGGTAAATCAAGCCAACGATGCGGATCGCTTGCGGAGCAAAGAGCTGTTGCTGCATTGCTGTCACGTAAATAACAAGCGCAGATCTAAGATCAGCGTTGAAATCGGGAAGAACCGGCCTGATCTCGTTGCCCGAAAACTCAAGACACGCCTCGAAAAGTGCCATCTTGTCTGGGTAGTAGTTGTACAAAGTGCGATTGGACACTTCTGCCTTGTTCGCAATGTTACGAAGTGATGCTCCATGGAAGCCGCAGCGCGCGAACTCCTCAAGTGCCATTGTCACCATCTGGCGGTGCTTCTGTTCCGCCACCGCGGGACTAGGGCGGCCAGGTTTGCGGTTTCCAACGGACGAGCTCATCGCTGGTCTCTGGCAAATCAAGCCCCAGGAAGCAATGCGCGGTTGACCTATTGCATAGACCGACTTATTTAAGGGCAAGGCTCGGGAGCAGTCATAAAAGCTATGGAGAACAGGATGCAAAACGGGACCTCTGCCGCTCTGGATTCGGGCAAGCTGGATTCGGCGATCGATGCCCTGCATCCGACTACGGCGCTGCTCTCGTTGATCCAGATCACGGGCAATCGGACGCTGCTGGATCGCTACTGGAGTGCACTGGACGGACGCCAGGAAGGCGCGCTCGAGTCGATGCGCGACGTCGCTGATCATGAAGACGCCAAGACTGTCGACCCAGCGATCGCCGCGGAAATTCGTGACGCTCTGCGCGCTGCGGTCAAGGCAGGCCGTCCGCCGGTAATGACCAAGGTCGATAAGCCGCTGTTCCGCCGGATGTCGCGGCTGTTGCTCGGCTCGGACCTGCCGGAGATGTCGGTGGACGTGGCATACCAGCATGGCGGCTTCACCACCGATACCCGAGTGCGTCAGGCGAGCGAAGTGCCGCCAGCCAGCTTCAAGGCGATCGTCGTCGGCGCGGGGATGATGGGCATCAACGCCGCCGTCAAATTGCAGCAGGCTGGTTTCGACTTCGAGGTCCTGGAGTCGTTGAACAAAGTCGGCGGTAACTGGCTGACCAACACCTATCCCGGTGCCGCCGTCGATACGCCCAGCCGCGTCTACTCCTTCTCTTTCGCGCCAAACGCGTCCTGGACGAAATTCTATCCGCGCGGGCCGGAGTTCCTGACCTATCTCGAGCAGGTCACCGATCGCTACAACCTGCGCGAGCACATCCGTTTCGGTACCCGCGTCGAGGGTGCGACCTGGGATGAGGCGCGTAAGGTCTGGACCGTGCATGCGACCTGCAATGGCAAGGCTGAGACGCACGAGTGCACCGTGTTGATCATGGCGGTCGGTCCGAACAACGATCCCAACTTCCCCAAGGTCGACAATCTCGACGCCTTCAAGGGGCCGGTGATCCACTCCGCGAAGTGGGACGACTCCGTCGACCTGGTCGGCAAGAAGGTCGTGCTGGTCGGCACCGGCTGCTCGGGCGTGCAAGTGGCGACGGCGCTGGCGGACAAGGTGGGCGAGCTGGTGATCGTGCAGCGCCAGAACGAGTACCTGGTGCCCAGTCCGCAGGCGCACGCTCCGGTCGATGAGACAGAGCGGGCCGCGATGGAGGAGATTCCCTTCGTCATCCTGTGGAAGCGCTTGCAGGGTCTCCACAGCCAGATGGAGGACATGCGCGGCATGATCCTCAAGGATGAGGAATACGCTGCCAAGACCGGCGGGTTCGGCCCGATCAACGATGGCATGCGGATGTATGCTCAGGCCTACCTGCAAAGTCACTTTCCGGACGATCCGGAGATGGTGAAGTTCCTGACGCCCGACTTCCCGGTCTTCGCGAAGCGGCCGATCTTCGATTGCGGTTTTTATGACACGTTGAAGAAGCCGAACGTCTCGATCGTGCGTGGAGAACTGGTCGCGGCGGATGAGGAGGCCGTGATCCTGCGCGATGGCACCCGGATCGAGTGCGACGCGCTGCTGCTTTCCACGGGTTACAATCTGCACTTCGGCCGGCAGTTTGATATTCGCGGAGCCGGCGGCCGCACGCTGAAGGAGGCCTTCGATCCGCACCCGTTCAGCTACGAAGGCATGCTGATCACCGGATTTCCCAACTTCGTGTTCATGGGCGCGCCTTACAGCTATCTCGTCGCAAACCACGCCGTCGTCAGCGAGCAGCAGGTTCACTACATCGTCGAGCTGCTGCAATGGATGGTGGACGAGCATCTCGCCTCGTTCGACGTCACGCCCGAAGCGACCGACGCCTTTGTCAGCGAAGTGGACACCGAGTTGCAGCGCTCTGCCTGGGTGCAGCACGGCAGCGCGCACGGTTATTACCGTGACAAGGGCGGCGACGGGAAGAAGAAGGTCATCCTCGCCATTCCGCGCCACAACTCACGCATCTGGCATGACCTTCGTTCGCCGCGACACGAGGATTTCAACGTCACCGTTCGTGAAGACGCCGCGCCGGTTCGCGAGCGTGAGATGACGATGCTTACGATCTGACCGGGTCACCGCCCCGTCCTCCGGCTTCACGTGCCGTCTCGAAGGCGCGTGAAGCCCCATACAGCTAGGAGTTTGGCTCAATGCTACATGAACTCGCCAACAAGTTTCGTCCGGTCGCTCCGCCTCAGCTGATCGACGATGCCTACACCGCCGACCAGCATGCCAACCTTCTGAAGGTCGTGCGCGAAAACGGACCCTGGCCGCTGATCATGGCGGAAAACTTCAAGACGCCGGAGGAAGTCATCGCGACGACCTCGGGTGGGGGCATGCGGTTGCCTGAAGGCGTGAAGCTGACGTGGGATATGATCGGCCTGAACCCGGTATTCCGCGGCTACCTGGGCCGGGGCGGCACCTGCTTCTATCCCGAGCTGGAGGATTGCTACTACAACTCCCGCTTTCTCGAACTCGTACGCAATTATTGGGACTGCCAGTATGCGGAGCCCGAGACGTTCCTGTTCAACATCCAGGGCCCGACGCCGATCGGTGGGCCGCCGCACTTAGACGGGACGGTGTTCCGTGGCATGACCATGGACAACACGCCGCTGTGGCTGCTGCTGACGATGGCGAAGTCCTGCTTGTTCGATCGGTGGCGCTCGAAGAAGGGCCAGGTCATCGCCTGGTACTACAACGGACAGGTCGGCGGCGGCTTCAACTGCTGGCCCGATGGCCCGAGCGGCGATCCCTTCCAGATCAATGCGCCAATGTGGGGCCGCGCCGTGGTGGTCGAGAACGAAATGATGTTCCACCATGGCCAGGCCACCGGCCCAACCGCCATGCGCAAGCCGCAGGGCATGGACATCACCACCACGTTCGGCGCCGACCCGGAGGATCCGACCGGCTGGCAGCTGGAGACCTTCGGCAAGGTGATCCAGAAGGTTCCCGAGCGCGAGATGCGCTTCCTGGTGCACTGGGGCGCACGCCTGTTCAAGGACATGGCGGATCTGAAGCGGACTTATGAGCATACCGACGACATCACGCCCGACATGGCGATCAACCTGCTGATCGACGACATGAAGAAGCGCGGTGTGCAGTTCGAAGTGCCGACCGATCCGCTCCACGACAATGCCTTCGTCGGCGTGCTGGCCCGCGCCTACGACATTGGCGGCCCCTCGAACATCCCGGCCGATGCACTGGACGAAGCCGCCTGAATCGGCGGCCGCGGCATAAACCAGGAGAGACTGCTTGAAGAACGATATCCAGTCCGAAGCTTACTTCCGCATGCTCAAGATCCGGGGCTTCGAACAAGCGGTCAAGCAATTGGTTACCGAGGGCGAAGTGCCCGGTGCTGTGCACAGCAGCATCGGGCAGGAAGCCGCGATCGTGGGCGCCTGCATGGCGCTGGCGGATAGCGACTATATTTCCGGAACGCACCGCTCGCACGGCCACCCGATCGGCAAGGGCGCAAAGCTTGAGCCCTTGATGGCCGAAATACTCGGCAAGGCGACCGGAGTGTGCAAAGGCCGCGGCGGCTCGATGCACTTCACCGACACTTCGGTCGGTAGCATCGGCGAGTCCGCAATTGTGGGTGGCGGAATTCCGATCGCCACCGGCGCGGCGCTCAGCGCCCAAGTCAAGGGGACGGGGCAGGTGGCCCTCACCTTCTTCGGCGACGGGGCATCGAACGAAGGCGTTTTGGCCGAGTGCCTGAATATGGCGGCGATCTGGAAGCTGCCGGTGATCTTCTTCTGCGAGAACAATGGCTATGCTGCGGTGACGCCGGCCAAGAACACGCATGGTCAGCCGGACGTCGCTCGCCGCGCCGACGGCTACGGCATTCCCGGCGTAATCGTGGATGGCCAGGACTTCGACGCGGTCTACACCGCGACACAGGAGGCTGTCGCTCGCGCGAAGGCAGGCGAGGGGCCGACCCTGATCGAGGCCAAGACATACCGGTTCGACGAGCACTGCGTCGGCTTGTTCATCAACGGTGCCTACCGGTCAGCCGAGGAAATCGAGCATTTCACCAACGATCGCGACCCGGTGACGCTTTACCGTGAAGCGCTTATCAAGGGCGGCTTCGCGGAAAGCGCGCTGACCGAGATCGAGGGGGAAGTGGCCCAGCTGATCCAAGGCGCGGTTACCTTCGCCAAGGAGAGCGCCTATCCCGAGCCGGAAGAAGCCTTCGAACTGGTCCACGCCAGCCCCATCGCCATCCGCCGGTAAGGACAGCCAGACATGAGCAACGAAACCAAGCGGATGACCTATCTCGATGCGCTGGGCCTGGCGCAGCGTGAGGAGCTGGAAGGCAATCCCGAGACGATCATCATCGGCGAAGACATTTCGCTCTATGCTGCAGGCGGCGCCTATGGCGACATCGACGCGAGCCGCATCCGCAGCGCGCCGATCTCCGAATGTGGCTTTGCCGGCATGGCGGTGGGCGCCGCGATCACCGGCCTGCGCCCGATCGTCGATTTGACGATCGCGAACTTCATCTATCTGGCCTCCGATCCGATCATCAACCAAGCCGCGCGCCTGCGCTATATGACCGGCGGGCAGTTCAAGGTGCCGGTGACGTATCGCGCATCAATGTGGCACAGCCAGGCGAACGCAGCGCAGCACAGCGATCGGCCTTACCCGATGTTCATGAACATTCCGGGCCTCAAGGTCGTGTGTCCGGCAACCCCGGAGGACGCCAAGGGGCTGCTCAAGGCCGCGATCCGCGACGACGATCCGGTGATCGTGTTCGAGGACAATGACTTGTGGGGCAAGAAGGGCGACGTTCCGCTCGATACCGAGTTCGTGGTGCCGATTGGCAAGGCGAAGACGCATCGTGAGGGATCGGATGTCTCCATCATTTCGGTGTCAGGCTGCTTGCGCCATGCGCTGAAGGCAGCCGATGAACTGGCAGGTGACGGCATCAACGCCGACGTGATCGATCTTCGCACGCTGCTGCCGCTCGATAACGACGCGATCCTGTCCACGCTGGGCAAGACCGGGCGGGTGGTGATCGTCGATCCTGCGCACCGTACCATGGGCGCGGCAGCCGAGATCGCGGCGATTATCGTCGAGGATGGCTTCGACATGCTGAAGAAGCCGGTCAAGCGCGTGGTCACGCCCGACGTGCCGATTCCCTTCAGCCCGCCGATGGAGGCGCCGCTCTATCCCAATGCCGAAAAGATCATCGCCGCCGTGCGCGAACTGATGTGACCTGATGAGCGAGACAAGCCAATGCGCGTAAAAGTTGTGATGCCCAAGTGGGGCACGGGAATGAATGAGGGTACAATCGTCAAGTGGCTGAAAGCCGTGGGCGACAGCGTCGAAGCCGGCGAAATGCTGGTGGAGATCGAGACGGCCAAGTCGACGCAGGAAATGGAAGCGCCGGCCGGCGGCACGCTGACCGAGATCCTGTTGGCGGAAGGCGAAGAGGCCGAAGTCCGCACGCACATCGCGACGATCGAGACGAACTAAGCCGGCAAGGAGGGCTGACCGCAAGCCGGCCGCGCCCTCCCGATACGAAAGCCGGCACGAGCGAGGATGAGGAAGGTAGATCATGACCCAGATACCCGATCTTTCGGGCAAGGTGGCCCTGGTCACCGGTAGCAGCCGCGGTATCGGCCGCGCGATCGCACAGCGGCTGGCTTCTGCAGGCGCCACCGTGGTGGTGACGGCTCGGTCGCTTGATGTGCCGGCGGCGGCACAGCGCGCTGGCGAGGATGTCGTCGTTGCCGGCACCCTGCAGGAAACCGTGGCCCTGATCGAGGCCGCCGGTGGCAAGGCCCTCGCTTTGGCCGCCGATATCGAGGACGAGGCGCAGTGTCGTGAGCTTCCCCGACGCGCGGCGGACGCGGCCGGAGGGCGGCTGGACATATTGGTGAACAACGCGGGCTTCGCGAACTTCGTGCCGTTGGCGGAAATGCCGCTCGAAACCTTCGACCGCACCTTCATGCACTACGTACGCGCACCGTTCCTGCTGTTCCAGGGCGCTGTTCCGTTTATGCGCGAGGCGGGTGCCGGATGGATCACCAACATCAGTTCGCAGGACGCGCTGCCGCCGCTGCGGCCGTTTCCCGACTATGAAAAGCATCGCGGCTATGCGGCTTATGCGGCGGCCAAGGCGGCGTTAAACCGGATGACGCAGGGCCTCGCGGCAGAGCTGGAGCCGGAGAACATTGCGGTGAACGCGGTAGGACCGTCCACCGCGATCCGGACCCCGGGCGCGGACTCGATCATCCCGGCCGAATATCCGACGGAAGACGTTGAGTACCTGGCCGAAACCGTCCTGGCGATGAGCCACTTGCCGGCGCGCGAGCGGACGGGCCTGATTGCGTCCAGCATGCACTTTCCGTGGCATCATGAGCTTGAAGTGCGCAGTCTGAATGGGGAAGGCACTTTCGAGCGCAAGGCGCCGCCGGAATGGTCGCATCCGGGCATCAGCGCCTCGGGCGCATACTGAAAACAGTTGGGCGGGAGACGATCATGAGTGCTAGGGATAATTTTGCCGGCGGCACCGCCGTCGTGACTGGGGCGGGCAGCGGCATCGGCGAAGGTATCGCGCGCGTGGCGGCCTCGCTCGGGATGAACGTGGTGCTGGCTGATGTCGCTGGCGACCGCATCGAGCAGGTTGCCTCGGACATCGAGGCTAAGGGCGCCAAGGCGCTGCCGGTGGTGACGGACGTGACCGACATCGCCGCGATCGAGCGCCTGGCGGATGCCGCTTACGATCGGTTCGGCGACGTGCGGCTGGTCGTGAACAACGCCGGCATCGAGACGATTGGGTTCAGCTGGGAAATTCCGGATGACACCTGGGACCGGCTGCTTTCGATCAACGTGCGCGGTGTCGTTCATGGTTCGCGCATTTTTGCGCGCCGCATGCTGGCAAGCGGTTCGGCGGGCTACATCTCCAATGTCGCTTCGATCGGGGCGCTGGGTATGATGCCGACGCAGGCTCCCTATATGATGAGCAAGCACGCGGTGCTCAGCTTCACCGAGTGCCTCTACCTGGAGATGCAGCTGAAGAAGGCGCCGATCCAGGTGTCAGCAGTGCTGCCCGCGCAAGTGGCGACCCGCATTTTCGAAGATGCGCCGGCGGATCGGCAATCCGGCTTTGTCGAGCGTCAGCGCGAGATGATGCACGCCATGATCACGCAGATCGGTGTGACACCAGAGGAGGCGGGGCGCTCCATTCTGGACGGGATCGCGGCCGGCCAATTTTGGGTGTCGACGCATCCCGAGACCACCGCGCAGATTGCCAAGGGGCGCTCGGACTATCTGGCCTCGCTCTCGCATCCGGCTTTGGCCGAACAGGCGCGCGCGCTCGTGGAAGAGGCGTGAGCCGCGATATGCCCCCGACCCAGACAAACAGCAGGAGAGTATGATGGCAAGCCAGATCCCCGACGCCAAGACGCAGGACACCGACTTCATGTTCACCAAGTTGCAGGTCAAGGACCTGGAAGGCGCGGTGAAGTTCTACAGCTCAGTCATTGGCCTGGTCGAGATGAACCGGGTGGAGGCGACCATCATCGGCCGCAAGGTGAGCGAGGTGGTGTTCATGCCGACGTATCCCAGCGGACCGATGTTCATCCTTGCACAGTTCCACGATACCGCGGCCCCAGCGACCAACGAGCTGATTCTAGGCTTTGCCACGAAGGACATCGTCGCCTTGATCGCGCGTGCCGAGCAGGCAGGCGGTCGCGTGGTGGAGCCGGCCAGCGAAGTTCCTGGCGTGCCCGGTATGCAAGTCGCCTTCATCGCCGATCCCGAAGGCCATGTCCTGCAATTGAGCCAGGTCGGCTGATCGGTTTGCCCGGATCAAAGGACGTGGTGACCTTCTGATCCATGGTTCAAAGGGCCGGGGGTACTCTCCCGGCCCTTTCCTTAAGTCTTCGATGAATCGGCGAGTCCGGGTGTCCAGGCCACACCGTTTCTATGCGAACCGCCGTCGACGTGCAGGGTGTTGCCGGTGAGATATCGTGCGTCCTCGCTGGCGAGGAACAAGGCGACACCGCCGATATCGCTCTCGGGATCGCCCAGGCGTTTCATCGGATTGGCGGATTCTGACGCTGCCGCCACTTCCGGCTGCATCGCCTTGAACGTCAGGAACCCCGCCGTCGCGGCACCCGGGCAGATCACGTTGGCGGAGATACCCAGCGGAGCCCGTTCGCGGGCGGCGCTACGGGTGTAAGCGCGCAAAGCTTCCTTGCCGACGTTGTAGTCCGCCGTGCCCATGTGCGCGTTGACGCCATTGAGCCAACACAAATTGATGATGCGGCGCCAGTGGCGCGCCTTCATGTGGGGCATCGCCGCGACCATCGACCATTTGGCCGCGAAAAGGCAGATCGCCATCCCTGGTCGAACTCCTCATCGGACTTGCCTTCGATGCGGCTGATCCGACCGCCGCGGTAGGCATTGTTCACCAGGATATCGATCGATCCGGAAGTGGTCGACGCAGGCTTGCACGGCCGCTTCGACCTGATTGCGCTGCGTTACGTCGCAGCGGAAGAACTCTGCTTTCGCGCCGAGCGCGCGCAATTCTTCCGTCGTCGCGCGGCCCTTCTCCTCGTTGAAGTCGACAACCAGCGTGGCGCCGGCCGGCTTGGCGAACCGCAGCGCAATGCCGCGCCCGATGCCCTCAGCAGCGCCTGTGATGAGGGCGGCGCGCCCCGCCAAAATGCCTTGCGTCGTGCATTCTCTCCTTTGTGTGATCTTTGTTTCGCAGACCGGATTTGCGCGTGTCGTCAGTATGTCCCCGGTTTTCTCGCGCCATCCAGGAATAGCTTCACGACCAATGTCGCATGGAACTCCAACTCGCTTTGCGGCGGTCGGGGCAGGTGGAAGCTCATCCTTCGTTGCCAGCCCGACAACATCATCGACAGCAGGATCTTGGCTCGCGCCTGCTCATCGCCGCTCGCCAGGTCGTGCTGGCGGAGGAAGGCCGCCAGAGGCTCGACAAGATAGTGTTGCTGGTTGTCCTCCGAGGCCTTGATGAGTTCGGGAAAGTCCTTCCCTTCACGATGAACCAGCATCCCCATGCTCTGGCTGGTTTCGCGCGAAAGCATTTCGACCAGATCGACAGCGAAGGTGCATAGCGCTGTCGCAGGGTCGGTCTCGGGGTGGGCATCAAGCGTCGGGAAGGCAATGGAGCCGAACTCGAGACACGCCTCGAACAAGCTGAACTTGTCGCCGTACTGGTTGTAGAGCGTGCGGGTCGAGACGTTCGCATCCTGAGCGATCTGGCGCATCGTCACCGCACGATAGCCCGAGCGACAGAACGCTTCCCGGGCAGCTGCGATGATCGCCCCCGCTTTTTGGCGCGCTGCCTCGGCAGTCGGCCTTCCGCGTGAAGAATCCACAGCCAGCATTGATCCAACCCTCCCGCGATCACGCGCTCGATCATCAAACTTGACCAAACTGGGCAGATATGTACACCAAGAATTGCATTTATCAAGAATGCCGAGGCAGCGGCATCGATCGATCATGAGAGAGGATGCGATGGAGCCAGTCAGCCAATCTACGTCGCCGCGTGACGGCATTTCGGGCGAGACCAAAGTGGCCCTGGTCACCGGGGCCACGCGCGGGATCGGTCGTGCGATCGCGGAGTCTTTGGGTGCGGCCGGGTTCGCGGTCGTGGTCACCGGTCGCACCATGGCGGCGGGGCAGGGGCATCATGACGGGATCGGCTTGCCCGTGCCCGGTAGCGTCGAGGAAACCGTTGAGCACATTATGGAAGCGGGCGGCACGGCGCTGGGCCTGCGGCTCGATCTGCTCGATCGTGGATCCATCGACGCTGCGATTGATGCGACTGTCGAACGCTTCGGCCGCTTGGATGTGCTGGTCAACAACGGCATCTACCAGGGGCCGGGCGTGCGCCAGACGATCGCGGAGATACCAATGGAGGAAGCTGAGCGATTGACGCAAGGCAACTTCCTGAACCAGTTTTATCTGAGCCGCAGGGTTCTGGAAATCATGCGGCGACAAGGAAGCGGCCGCCTGATATTCATGTCCGCCTTGTCATCCGTGAACCCGACGGTCGGAAGCAGCGGTCTGTTCTACAACGCGCCAAAAGCGGCCTTCAATAAGATCCCGGACTTCATCAACTTCGAACACGGCAAGGATGGCATTTCAGCCTTCCTCATCGAGCCGCAGTTCACGATGACCGACACCTTGCGGGCCGTGATGGGGGAGGAGGCGGACAAGATCGGCTTCGGTCTGACGCCGTACGATCCGCAGGACACCGCGCGCACCGTGGTCTGGCTGTCCTCTCGCCCCGAAGCGCCGGCGCATGCCGGACCTGCCATCATCAACGCGCCCGACTTCTTCCGGGATAACGGCATCGATCCCGCATCCTGACGGTCGCCGGCCAACTTTGACGAGGAGATTCTCAACATGACCGTAACTGCCTTCGCTTATGCCAAAGTCGTCGTGCGCGACAGCGACGCGCTCACGCCGTTTTACACCGAAGCGCTGGGACTGACCGCCGCCATGCGGATCGAGGACGGCGAGGGTGAGCATCACTTCGTCGAACATTTCCTTTCCGCTGGCGCGGGCGCTCCGCCCCAAGTCGTGCTGATCAGCTACGCGGACCGGCCAGCACCGACGCCGGGCGAAGCGATCTTGGCGCTGGCGGTCGACGACGTAGACGCGACGCTGCGTGCGATAGAGGGCGCGGGTGGTCGCACTACCGTGCCGGCGTTCGACATACCCGAGCATCACATGCGCATGGCCTATGCGACGGATCCCGAAGGCCATACCCTCGAATTGATCAAGGTCGGCTGAAACATGGTGGACGATGCCCGCAACCTGACATGGCGCGTCAGCCGACCGATTGGGCCGGAACTGTCGGTCGACGATTTCGCCCTGGCAGATGAACCGGTGCCCGAGATCACGGACGGGCAAGTGCTGGTCTGCACGATTTACATCGGCATTGCGCCCGGCGTGCGTCCGTTGCTCCCTTATGCGGCGACGCTGCCGGACGTGGCGGGCGATGCCACGACCGGACGCGCGGAGGCGAGCGAGGAGGACCCCGCCCGGCTCGCCCTGATCGGCGTCGGTGATCGCATGCAGTCCGGGATCAAGCCGCCGACCTCCCCATACTCGGGCGGGACGATCGGCCAGGTGGTGCGCTCGCGCCATCCCGGCTTCGCGAAGGGTGACTACATCTTCGGCGGGATGCACTGGCAGCAGTACGAGGCCGTCGATGGCGACTTTGCGTTGCGGCTCGATCCGGCCGAGTTGCCGATCGAAGCCGACCTGGGTGCCGTGGGGCGGTCCGCCTTCACCGGCTGGGTCGGCTATCGCAAGTTCTGCGATGCCAAACGCGGCGAGACGATCGTCGTGTCCGCCGCCGCGGGCGCGGTCGGCATGCTGGTCGTCCAGATGGCCAAGGCGGAAGGCCTCAAGGTCATCGGCATTGCCAGCGGTGCCGACAAGTGTGCTTTCGTGACCGGGACGCTGGGGGCCGACGCATGCATCGACCGCCTGGCCGAGGAGGTCGGCGCGGCGCTGGATCGCCTCACGCCCGAGGGTGTCGACATCTACTTCGACAACGTCGGCGGCCGGATCCAGCATCCCGTCTACGATCGCCTGAAGCCGTTTGGGCGCCTGGTCATCTGCGGAATGGCCGCGGAATACGGCGGCACGGAATCGAGCACGCTGTCCACCGGCATGATCCTTGCCAAGCGGCTTCGAATCCAGGGCTTCGTCGTGCTCGACTTCGAGGATGAATACCTCGACTTTCGAGCCGACATTGCTCGAATGCTGCGCTCGGGCGCGCTGACGTATCAGACGATTGTCTACGAGGGGATAGAACAGGCGCCGCAAGCTCTTACGGATTGCCTCACCGGTCGTAACCCAGGGGGCAAGCTGATCGTGCGTGTCTCGGACGATCCCACCAGGAGCAGCTGATGCGCTCTACTCATACTATGCAACCAAGGCCGCAGACGCGATGACATCGACCGAGCATTTTGACATCGTCGTGATCGGCGCGGGTTTTTCCGGCCTTTATGCCGTGCACCGGCTTCGCGAGCACAAGGTGGTCTGCTTCGAGGCTGGCGATGGCGTGGGCGGCACCTGGTACTGGAACCGTTATCCGGGCGCGCGGGTAGACATTCCTAGCATGGAATACTCCTACAGCTTCGATGACGAGTTGCAGCAGGAATGGCGCTGGCCGGAGATGTTCTCCGCGCAACCCGAATTAGAACGCTACGTCAACCATGTGGCGGACCGGTTCGCTCTGCGGGACAAGATCCGGCTTTCGAACGCGGTCAAGCGCATGCGCTTCGACGAGGCGAGCAACCGCTGGCACGTCCACACCGCCAAAGGCGATCATGTGGTGTGCAAGTATGTCGTGGCGGCGACGGGTGCGCTCTCGGCTCCTAACTCTCCGCCTTGGCCGGGGCGCGAACATTTCAAAGGCGAGGTGCTGCACACCGCTGCTTGGCCCAAAGACGGCATCGACTTGGCCGGCAAGCGCGTGGGACAGATTGGAACCGGCTCGACCGGCATCCAGCTTGCGCCGTTGATCGCGGCGGAGGCCGATCACCTGACAATCTTTCAGCGAACGCCCGCCTTCAGCATGCCGTCCGGCAACCGGCCAATGGAGCCCGAGCATGAGCGTGAGTGGAAGGCCGAATACCCGCAGCGGCGCCAGCGGATGCTGCAGACATACGGGGTATCGCTGCTCCAGCGCTCCGGCAGCGCCTGCGCGGATTACTCCGAAGACGAGCGGCAGGCGCTATTGGAAGAAGCCTGGACATCGCAGAGCGCTTTCCAGCTGCTGCTCACGTTCAGCGATATCTTGACGAACCGAGAGACGAACGAACTCGTGTCCGAGTTCGTGCGGCAGAAGATCCGCGCCATTGTCAAGCATTCCAAGACCGCGGAGCTGCTGTGCCCCAAGGATTATCCGCTGGGCGCCAAGCGGCTCTGCATCGACAATGGCTACTTCGAGATGTTTAATCGCCCGAACGTCTCGCTAATCGACGTGAAGTCCGCTCCGATCGTGGAATTCACGGAGAACGGCCTACGCACTACGGATGCCGAATACGAACTCGACGTCATCGTCACTGCTACCGGCTTCGACGCCATTACCGGAGCGATGACGCGGATCGACATTGAGGGTGTCGGCAGCAGGAAACTTACCGACAAGTGGGCCGATGGCCCCACGGCGTGGCTGGGTCTGATGGTCGCGGACTTTCCCAACCTGTTGATGATCCACGGCCCGCTGACGCCGGGCGCGCAGGCGCAGATGCTGATGGTGGGAGAGTGGCAGGTCAACCAGGTGGCGCAGATCATCGCATCGCTCGAACAGGACGGCTTCGACCGGATCGACGCGACGCAAGAGGCCGAAGCCGAGTGGGCCGCCGAAGTGGAAATGCTGTCGCGCAACACGCTGCATCACGTTGCAGACTCGTGGTACAACGCCAAGAACATCGAAGGGAAGAAGGGCGGCTTCATGATCTACGTCGGCGGCTTCCCTCGTTTTGCGCAACTCAATGATGAAGCGATCGGCGACAATTACCGGGGCTTCGTTAGAAGCTGACGGGTCTCCGTTCGCGCGGGGATTGCCTAATGCACACGCTGACGTAATAGAATGCACAAAGTACGTCGGCGGAGAGCCATATGATTGAGGAAGCCAGACTGTCAGCCGGAACCCGTTGCGTGGTGGACGCCACGCACCAAGTGCCCGTCACGGCGGGGATCGATGCGGACGGGCAGGCTATTCACCTTCTTCCCTCCGGCACCTTCGTGATTTGTGCCGAGGAGGTGCGCGACACCCGGGGAAGGGCCCGGGTTCGTATCGTCAGTCCTGCCGGCTGGGTGGATGCCGACAGTCTGGGCCTTGCTCCTCCAAGAGTGGTCAACAAGCTGGACTACGCCGCCTTTGCTCAGGTTCATGAACAAGTAACGGCGGGCGATCACTATGGATTGGAGTTCCCAGTCGATCTTGAAGGCCTGCGGAAAACGGGGCCGGAATACCTGACCGCGGCGTTCCGCGCCTCCGGCGTGCTGACCCCGCAAAACAGGGTGACCGCGATCGTTTCCCTGGAGAAGCTGAACGTTCGGGGCGCTTCGGAGAACGGTTTGCTGGAAGTAGCCTATGCCCGCGACGAGCCTGGCTTGCAGACACAGCTGTTCGTCAAGTTTCCGCCCAGCGACGTTCACCACAAGTTCGGCCTGCTTCGGCTCGGCAACGGTGAGATCGAAATCGCGCGACTTTCGGGTGAGCGCAAGCTGCCGGTCATGGTGCCGCGCTATTACTATGGCGACCATAGCGCGCAGACGGGCAACTTCATCCTCATCACGGAGCGGGTTCCGTTCGGCCAGGGAAGCATTGAGCCGGCATGGCGCAAGGGTTACGACCACGAAGTGCCCGACATCGCCGAACACTACGAGGTGCTGGCGCGCAACCTTGCCCGGCTGGTCGGCGCGCACAAGCGGGGCGACCTGGGCTATGATCTGGAGACCCGCTTTCCCTTTGGCGCTGCCGCGCCCGACTTCGACGCGATCGCCGATCCAGCGCCAAAGCTCGACCGGTTGATCGACTTCATCGGCCGGATCGCGCCGCAGCTGTTCGCGCCGGAAGTCACCCGGCCGGAGTTCCTGGAGAAATGGCGCGAGGACGTACTGTTCGGTCTGGCCCACAAGGACGAGGTGCTTGCCTACCTACTTGCCGATGTCGACTACACCGGTCTTTGTCACATCAACTTGAACGTGGACAATGCCTGGTTCTGGCGTGATGAAACGGGAGGACTTCAGGCAGGTCTTTTGGACTGGGGTGGCGCCGGACAGGCGAGCTTGGCTCAGGCGCTCAGTGGCATGCTGATGATGCCGACACCGGAGCGGCACATCGAGCAGGTGAGCCGCGTCATCGACATCTTCGTCGAGGAATGCGCAACACAGGGTTGCCCGCCGCTGGACCGGGCGGAACTGTATTTTCAGTACAAGGCATCGGTTTATTCGACCGCGATTTTCATGTTCATAACTATCCTCGCAGACACGCTAGACTACTTTCCCGCAGGCTACTTCGAGGCCATGGAAAGTCGCATGGATCCGCAATTATTGGAGGGGGGCTTTTACAGCGCCGTAGTTTGGATCGACAACATGCTTCGTGAGTGGCTGGAGGACGTAACGCCCGGTGACGCGTGCCGGCTGATTGTAGGAAAAGGCGCCAGATAACTCGTATATAAGACAAAGCACGTGGTCTTGAGAAAATCAGCAGTCTGAGCTTGTCCCAAATGACCCGCTCAAGGGTAAGCGGGGTTTGACGGCCTTTTTGCGCCGCTGCCGCTCGCGGGGATGATTGCCGCTCTTTGAGCGGAGTGGCGATGTCGGACGAGATGGAGGTTGCAGCTAGCGGTGCAACGACTACTCACTACCCATACAAGCGGTCGTATGAGCAGTCGGATAGAGATCGTTAGCCGGGTGTCAGGCCGGGGCGGTCGACGGTAGAGCAGAAGCTCGCCGTCCTGCACGATGCATTTGGCCGGGAGGTCTGCGTGTGCGCCGCCTGTGAACGCGAGGACGTCGGCAGCGGCACGATCACACTTGGCGGCGACTGGCGATGTCCGGCGAGCTGGCTGGTGGGTAAGCCGATCGATCCTGGGTTTGCGGAGGTGCAGACCAGCGACTCGTTGGCCTTGCCCGCCCCAACGGTTGCCGCACGCAGCGGCGGGATTGGCATCACCTGCACACGCAGCTAAATCGCGCTATCCACCTATTTAGAACGCAGACCAAGCCGGGGAAACACAGCTGATTTCTGGAAACACCATCTTAATCGGGACGGTTGTGAATGGCGGCTTTTAGCTGAACCCGCCCTTCAGCGATAGAGCTGTAGATGGCAGGTTTGTCCCACATGCGGCCTCTTCTTGCGCTCGCCCGTTGCTCGCGACGCGACGGCCAGCCCACGTGAACAAGTGGCAGAAGTTGGGAAGCGGGTAGGGCGGTCTGAATGGCTGGAAGTGGGTCCGGCCCGCCGCTAAACGGCCAGACGGCTCACGCCCAGAACCCGCCAATGATCTTGAGTGACGTCATCGTAGAACTCGGGGGCCTGAGCCGTTTGCGCCCCAAGTATCGCCCGCGTTGTAAAGCGCACAGTTGTCGAGACTAAGGCACCCGCATCCAATGCAACCGTCGAGAGTTGCGAGAACCGTCTGAAGTCGTGTGATCTCGGTGTCGATGCGGTTTCTAAAGCTGCTGCTGATCTGTGACCAGTCTCGCGCGTTAGGAGTACGCCCATGGGGCAAGTGCCCGATGGCCTCTGCAATCTCGGTGAGACTCAGACCAAGACGCTGGGCGATAAGGATGAAGCTCAGTCGACGAATGTCAGCGCGAAGAAATCGGCGCTGATTGCCCCCGGTGCGTAGCGGTTCGATAAGCTTCTTTGCCTCGTAGTACCGGATCGCCGAGACGGTGAGTCCTGTACGACGTGCCAACTCACCGATGGTTAGGATGTCGTTCGCGCGCATCAATATCCTCTAGCGAAAATGGGGCTTGACCTCAAGTTAGGTTGAGGTTGCATCATCGCTAGATTGGAAACTTTGGAGATGATCATGTCAACGGCCCGCCTCGAACACGTCAATATATCGGTCGTAAACGCCGAGCGCACTGCTACGTTTCTAGAGAAGCTCACTGGGTGGCAGCGCCGCTGGGAGGGAGCAGCGGCAAATGGCGGCTACACCATTCATCTTGGAAATGAAGAAGCCTACTTGGCCATCCATACCAATCAGTCGGTCCGTGGCGCCTTTCCAAAGGGTGCGCCGATGAACCACATTGGCATCGCAGTACGAGATCTGGACGCGGCTCAGGCTAAGGTACAGGCTGAGGGTTTAAAGCCGTTCAATCATGGCGAGTACGAACCCGGTCCTCGAAGCTTCTATTTCATAGATGCCGACGGCATCGAATTTGAAGTGGTCAGCTACGAACGAGACGTAGTCGCCGACACGTTTCACTACGGCAACTAGCCACCGAGGCTGTGTGACTCGGGCGACTAATTTGGCTCGCCTAAAGCGGTCAGTTGTTCAGATGAATGAGTGTCCGAAGTTAGGAAGCGGGAAGGTGGTTCTGGATGTCCAAAAGTGAGTCTCAAGGATCGAGCAGCTAGCTGAGCGAACGGCAGCTTCAGGCCATTCCGCCCTGAATTCGGACAGTCTCGAACGTCCAACGATCCTGACTTAGCGGCTAGAGCCTGCT
>Ga0182212_1000047_pt1 | contig 18538 bp, 29 predicted proteins | sample G5R1MG_21_FD_129666 | JGI IMG/M metagenome (GOLD analysis project Ga0182212, IMG submission 129666) | Switchgrass phyllosphere microbial communities from Michigan, USA - G5R3_MAIN_03OCT2016_LD1 MG | ecosystem: Host-associated > Plants > Phyllosphere > Phylloplane/Leaf | place: USA: Michigan... | reverse complement strand
CCCCGCGCGACGCTCGAGCTCTTCGCGATCGATCTGGCGCCAGGGACGCGCACGGCAAGCTGCGACTTTGAGATCAGCCTGGCCGGCGTGCGCGACCTGGACGTCGCTTCGCTGTACTGGAAGGGCGCTCCGGTCACGATCTACCGCGCTGACAAGCTGCGCTGGCCATCCCCGATCGAGTTCGACGGCATCGTGTCCGATGCGAAACCTAACCTCTCTCGAGATCTGCTGACGCTCAACTGCCAGGTCTCGTCGGGGCTGCTGGAGAAGCCGCTGCTCACGAAGGAGTTCAACGACACACAGAACATCGTCTTCGATCCGGAGAAGCGCACCACTCTCGTTCCGGCTGGCTTCGGCACGTGCCTCAACGTCGAGCCGGTCATGTACGACAGCGTGCGCAACATCCTGATGCTGGACGGGTACGGCAACCTGCTTGGCGTGGACTGGCTGGGGGAGGGCCTGTCATCCCTGGGGCCGCCGATCGCCGACTATGCCAGCTATGGCCTCCTGGCGGCCGCGATCGACGCGAAGGAGGTTCCGCCGGGCCGCTGGGCCACGTCGCTCGCCGACGGCAGCGTGGGCTTGGGTGCGCCGCCTACCGGCATCATCACATGCCACGCCAGGTTCGGCTTCGGCATGACCGGCCAGTTGATGCTTCGCGTGATCCTGGGCCATGCCGGCGTACTCCCTACGCAGATCGAAGCGGGCTCGTTTGTCGCCCTGGACGAGGCCGTGCCGTACCCGGTCCACTACTGGACGTCGGGGCAACGCCAGGTGAAGGAGCTCGTCGAAGCGCTTGCCGCGGCATGCAACGCCAGCCCCGTCATCACGATGCAGAATCGTGTCGCGGTTCTGCGGCCGTTTGGCGGGGTCAACCTGGGAGAGTTCACCCGCTTCGGCTACAGCGAGCCGCCAATCCGCGACTGGCAGGCGAACGATGCCGTCACACCATACTGGAAGATCGCTGCCCGTGTCGCTCGCCCGGTACGCGTGATGTCGCTGGAAGAGATCAACTTCGTCGACAACCTCGTGGACCGCGGGATCTACGATCCGGAGGAGACGTACCGGCAGGGCAACATCGTCTGGCTGCGCAACAAGAGCCAATGGCTCTACATCAACCCCATACCCAGCAAGGGCCATGCCCCGCCCAGCTTGGCCGAGAAGGCCGGCGATGCGACCATGGACGAATACTGGCTGCTGATGGCGCCAGCGCCGGGCGCGGCCGATCTTATCTACGTTGGAGGTCAGACGGTCGAGGCGCTGAAGCCGCGCGAGCCGGGCGCCGACGTGACCGGCAACAACACGGCGAACGACACGAAGAACATCGCTGGCATCCCGGTCAATCAGTTCGTCGGTCGCATCGTCACGCTGGAGCAGATATTGGCCCCCAGCGGCCAGGTGCAGCAGGCCATCAACGGTATTAACCAGCAGCTATCGGGGCTGCGATCCGATCTGCTAAATGTCGTCAACGATCTGGACGACGTTAAGACAATTACAACGGTCCTCACGTCGCAGATGAACGGATCGACCAGCAGCTACCTCAAAGATCAGATCCTTGTCGGCACCAGCGAGCGCGCCGCTCTGTCGCAGCGCATCACTGATCTTAAAGCGACGACGCAGCAAGCCGATGCACAGATCACTCAGCAGATAGTCGCGGTCGCGAACGATCAAGGCGCGCTCGCTGCCTCGTTCAGCACATTCCGATCGCAGACCAACAACTCGCTGGCGACCGTCAATGCCAACATTGAGGCGCTAAGCAGTGGCGACGCCGCTCTCGCTCAGCAGATCAACACCGTCAGTTCTAGCCTAAACGGATATGTCGCGATCAATGATCAGCGATATATATCGGCGGTGAACAGCATCTCGGCTGTCTCACAGAGCGTAAACAACCTGTCTTCCACAGTCGGCAGCTTGCAGGCGACCGTGAGCCAGCAAGCGGGCACCCTCGCCACGCTCGACGGCCGCACTTCAGCCTTCTGGCAGGTGCAAGTTCAGTCGGCCAACGGCAGCAGGGGAATAATTCGCGCTTATGCCGAAACGGCCGAAAACGGGCAGACGAATAGCAATGTCGCTATTGCCGCCCAAGAGATCTTGCTGATCAACGATATCAACGGCGTCCTGGTCAAGACGTTGGAGGTCGCTGGCGGCAACGTCCGCGTCTACGGAAATCTGGCTGTGGACGGGTCAGTTACGACCCGCAACATTCAGTTGAACAACGTGACCAGAAAGATCCGCTGGTATGCAAACTACGGTGGCGCCGGCGTCGCCAGCGTCATTCCGTCCGGCGGCACTTTTGGACCGTTCGGGCTGGGCTCTGATCCTGCTAGAGTGACGGTTCCCGTCCTGGCGAGTGGCGCTGAAGTCACGATCAATTGGAACATTATTGCTCGCCGCACCGGTAGTAACGACGATCGCATTTCCTATCGGGTCATTCGCTCTGGGCCCGGCGGCACTGTACAGGTGGGAGAGGTATTTATGGCAGGGCAGGGCGACTATCCTTCGCCATCTAACTGGCAATGGGATGATACTGGCTTGGCGGCTGGCACCTATACCTACTCGATCGAGGCACAGGTTGTTGAGGGCGGCGGCACATACTTCACGGCCAAGCTGATCGCCGAAGTAGGATATCGCTGATGACTGCTATCCCGTCAGACATCGCCCGTTACACTTCCGATGGCGTCCTCATCACGGTCAAGGATCCGGCAATCAAAGAGCAGGATCCGAACGCCGCCGACACCGGCGACCGTGAAATTGAGATGTTCTTTGATGACCCGGAGCACGGGCAATACCTGATGGACGAGTTGTTCGGCTTCATCGGCCGTGCCGGCCGGGTGCATGAGGCTATCGAGATCGCAGACACTCTCGAGCTTGGCACTACCATCACGCTTTTCCCGGCGGCGCCGGAAGCCCGGCTGCGGGATGATAGCCGTCGGATGAACGTGCGCGCCGCCCTTCGCTCTTACAGCTTCGATATGGGCAACGATGCCTATGCGCTTGAGTTCGTGGGCTTGCGGCCAAAGATCGCCGGTCCAGAGGAACCGGTTTTCGACACCACTGACATCACGTTCGACAATGCCGCATCGACGTGGGATAAGGAGTGACCGCATTCGCAGCATAGCAGGACAGTAGCCCACAATGGCGCAGCAACTCATAAATCTGGGCGGCGCGCCCAACGACGGTACTGGCGAACCCCTCCGTGTCGGCGGGCAGAAGATTAACTTCAATTTTTCCGAACTTTATGGGCTTGTGCAAGCGGTCTCTCAAGCCCTTGCCGAAGCTACAACCACCTTGGGCTCCAAGGCCAACATCGACAGCCCCGAGTTCAGTGGAACGCCGAAAGCCCCGTCTCCGGCACAAAGCGATAGCTCGACCAGGTTGGCTACAACTGCCTTCGTGCAGCAGCTTGTTGCCTCGATGATCGTGACGGCCGTGAACAACGTCGTGGGCACCGCGCCTTCGTCGCTAAATACCCTCAAGGAACTGGCCGACGCGATCAGTAATGACCCGTCGTTTGGCGCTACTGTTACGAGCGCGCTGAACTCGAAAGCGCCGTCTTTCAGCCCCGAGTTCACCGGCGTGCCGACAGCACCAACGGCGGTAGCGTCCACGAACAGCGGACAGTTGGCAACCACCGCCTTTGTGCAGGCCGCAGTGTCCGCCCTCGTGAATGGCTCTCCGGCACAACTTGATACCATAAACGAACTTGCTGCCGCACTGGGCAACGATGGCAATTTCGCGGCCACGGTTACGGCTGCGCTGGCAGGAAAGGCCACGAGCGCGCAGGGGGCAAAAGCAGATAGCGCCTTGCAACCTGGCACGCCGCTCAGTGCACTTGTCGCATCTCCCATAGCTCAGACCATCACGTTGAGTGAGCGCAGCGCGTTTCAGGCTGTCGCATCTAAGTTGCGAGAGACCCGCACCGCCCTTGTCAGCGTGCCGCTGATCTCGGTTAATCGCCGGCAAGTCTTCGGCATTCATCGGGCATCGAACGAGCCGCTGTGGCTTGGGGACGTAATGCCCGTGCCGAGCCGCGGGCCCGTGCGAGAAGCCGTGCGCAGCATGCGCAACTATGATGGCAAGGGCGTCTCAGCCCCGCTGATTGCTGTCAATCGCCGGACGCTTCTCGGCGTTCACCGTTCTTCCGGCGAACCCTTGTGGATGGACAAGCCTTTGCCGGTCCCAAGCGTCGGCGCGGTTCGTGATACCGTTAAGATGATCCGCAATTTTCAGCCCCAGGCACCAGCCTCTACAATTCCTCTGATAACCGTAAATCGCCGCCAGGTTTTGAGCGTTGACTCCAAGACGTCCCATCCTCTGTGGCTTGGAGGAGCTATCCCGGTTCCGTTTACAGGGCCAGTGCGGGAAGCGACGAAAAGTGTTCGCGACTTTGTAGGCAGCGGCAACATACCCGTTCTCGCAATGGGTCATCGCGAGCTCATAAGCATTGACCGCTCCACTCAGAAGCCTTTGTGGATGGGTGCTGCTTGGCCTGGTGAAGCAAGCGGCGGCGGTGGCGGGGGTAGCGCTTCCGGACTTCCGTTCATCCTGATCGCCGCCGCAAACGCGCCGGCCAAGGTGAAGGACATCGCGGACTACATTTGCACCGGGTCCAACGACGATCTGGTGATACAGCAGGCGATCAACGATCTCCCCACCAACGGCACCGTCATGGATGGTGCGAACCACGCCATCACGGGCGGCAAGCGCGGCATTATATGGTTTTCCGAAGGGATGTTCTTCCCGGCGAACAAGATCATCATTCCGCCAGGATCGAATGTTCCTCTTCGAGGCATGGGACGGACGCCGTGGATCCCGATCGGCATATTGACCGGACCAAGTGATTTCCAGGGCGGAACGGTCATCTACAGCACCGATCCCAACGGTGACGTCTTCTCGTTCCCCAAGAACAGCTTTGCGCAGCCATCCACCGCCATAAATATGAGCGGCATAGAAATCCGCGTGTTCAATCCTGCGGCCAACGTCAGCGGAACAGCGCTTAATCTTGAGGGCTGGATCACTGGCGTCATTCAAGACATCAATGTTCTGGGCGATCGTTCTACGAATGGTGGCATGGCCATCGCGAACGGCATCCTATGCCTGGCCGGCGGTTCGTCCTCAGAAAAGGAAATGCGCGCCGTCAATGTCTACAATTTCCGCAAGGTCGGCTTCAAGGTCAACACTACGCACTTGATGTGCATAGGCGTTAGTGCAGGCAACATCGCCAACGACTCTTTCTCCACCGCTTTTGAGATCGCTCCCACTGATGACTGTGAGTATATCGGCTTGCAGGCGTTTGGCTCGAAGTACGGTGCGATTATCTCGGGTTCGCCCAATCTTCAGCTAATTATCGACAGCCTGCATTGTGAGGCTACGAACATCCCAATGCTCGTGAACGGCACCAGCCCGGTGACTGTCGACACACTCAATCTTGATAGCGGCGTGGCCTACACCGGCGACGTCACGACGAAGGTGACAGTCAACAACTTGGTCAAGAAAGATAATCCCAGCAAGCTCGCGCAGAGCCGCGGGGTTGCCACCATACCTAGCGGCGCCAGTTCCGTTACATGGCCGCATAGCTTGATTGGCGCGCCCAAATCGAGAAGTGTCACTCCGCTCGCCAATCCTGGCTCTCAGTATTGGGCTACATCGGACGCGGCCAATGTGACTGTTACGCTGGCTCAGCCGGCACCTACCGATGTTCCGTTCGATATCTACGCCCGCATCTAGGAGTGAAATTGTATGAGCAAGTTCCTTGATCTCGACAGCGAAATCACGATCAACGGCCCGTTGATCGCCTTCGCCGACAGCCGCCCGATTGTAGCGCCGGCGCCCTTTGCGGATGCGGTGGAGCACTGGCGTTTCGGCACATCAGAAGCAAGCCGGAACGGGTTGATTGCCGCTCGTCGCATGGCTCTCGGTATTGCGCCTGTGTCCATCACGGGCGGCACGGGCTATTCGGCGAGTCCGACCGTCACGTTGAGTGGCCCTGGCGCAACAGGTCTTTCCGCAGTGGCTCAGCGCTCTGGCACCGCCATCTCGGACATCAATTTCACAGGCCAACCGGCTGATGCTGGCGCTGTCACCGCTACGATTACTGACAGCAGTGGTACGGGAGGAGCCGCATCAATCGGGCGCGGTGTCGAACCGACTTACAATGCAAAGTCCGCCGTGATTGCAGCCGGCCGCCAGAATGGATTGATCAGCGACATCGATGATGCGCTGACATACAGCGAAGCCTATCTCATCAAACGCCCGACGGCTGGGGTTAAGCAGATGGTTGGCGGGTCGGTCCAGTATTCTGGCTTCGCTGGTGGAAGCCTTATCGGAGGCGACGGTTTCTTCTGGGACACGGCAAATGTCATGCGGCTTGAAAATGTTAGCGGCGCGTCGATGACACTCGCTCCGCCAGCAAGCTGGATACCTGGTGCTTTCGGTGTGCTCATCGCTTCTGTCGCGCCGGGCGCCATGCGAATGTCTCTATTCGGGCCGGATGGTGTGGCTACCAACGTCGCCAACTCCAGCAGCAAGCAGCTTGCCAATCCGCAGCGTAAGCGTGCGCTCGGCGGCATCCACTATGGTTTCGAGTCTGGCTCGCCGTATAGAGCACTTGAGATAGCCAGCTTCGTGAACTGGGCTTACGCTCTCAACACGGTGCAAATGCAGAACTGCGCCTTTGATTTGCTGGATTACGCCCGCGACGGCCAGCTTATCTGACGTATAAGCGCACCGGCTGCTGCCAGCCTGATCGCTCAGCACGTCGCACTCAACGGCCGCGCTCGTTTCTTGAGCGCGGCCGTTGACGTATCTATGGCCTGCACAATGAAAGGACCGAAGGATGTTCGTAGGGCTTGCAGGAAGTACGGCGACATCCGCCGATCTCAGCTTCTCCGATGTGCCGGCTGGCACCCTGCTGGTTGAGATCCAGCTTGCCTATCGTTCCGATTTCCAGTGGTGCCTCGCGCCGATCTTCCGCACCACGAACTTGAACGTCACCACAGTAAGCGCCCTCAACCAAGCCGCCCGATACTTCGTGCGAGCTCGCCCCGTTTCGACTGGCGGCATTGAGGGCGACTGGAGCCCGACGCTCGGCATCTCCACTCCCGCCACCGCGCTGCGCAACCTGGCGCCCCAGCCGGTCATGATCGAGCCCGCCCTGATCGTCCCCGCCGAGCCGGTGCTGGACTGGCCGGACAGCAATGAGATCGGCGGGCATCCGGCCCGCGCACTCGGCCGTGACGATCCGCAGTCGACATGGTGGGCCAATCGGGCCGGCGCTAACTTCGCGTTCAACGCTCGCATGTCGGGCGCGCCCATCGATACCATCGCCGTGCTCGAATCGAATGCGTCGGAAAGCAGCACCATCCGCGTGAAGGCCGACGGCTCGTTCGCCGGGCTGGTTGGCTCCTCCCCCGCCTTCTCCACCGCCTTCGCGCCCTTCCGCGCATCGGCTGGCTTGCCTGGGCGCAAGGCGTATCACTCCCTCGTTCGCCTGCCCGCGCCGCAGCGATACGAATACTGGCGTGTCGAGATCGGTGGCCCGGTCCCAGGTGAAGTCTTCGCCGCCACGTATGCCGTGTTCGGCCTGGCACATTCCAGTCGCAACTTCGCATCGGACAGCAAGAGCGAGACCGTCCTGGATGCAGGCTCGGTAGAGCGCGATCGCAGCGGCAATCCCACCCGCGTCGCTGGCCATCGTGGCCGCACCGTCGAGTTTGAGATCCAGAACATGACGGAAGCGCAGTACGAGGGCGCGTTCGAACAGATCCGTTGGCTCACCGGCACCACGGACCCGGCCCTCGTGGTGCCCAACAGCAAGCCAGGCGTGTTCCTGCATGATCGCATCCTTTACGGGCTGCTCGGCCCTGGGCGTGCAACAAACACATACTCGCCGCGCTTTACCCAAGGCTTCTCGGTCTCCAGCCTGATTTGATCCCGCTGTTGATTTCGCGCGGCGGAACGCAACGCGGAACGGTACGACGCTGGCGAGCTCTCTCACGATGTGCCATCCACCCTTGCGCCGGCGCTGTGCCGGCGATCTTCAGGAGACACTATGGGCACCATCAAGGATAGCGCACTGGGCATCGCCCAAGCGCTTGCGGACGCGCACGATGAGGCGGACACGCCCGCGCTCAACACGCTGCACACCAAGCTGCGCCAGGCGCTCTACGAGCATGGCGAGGAGATCGGCCTGACGTCGGACGACATCGCCGAGATCGACAACTTCGGCCCACAGGCTCGTGGCGGTACGCCCAAGGGCCCGGCGCCGACTCCCGAGTGATCCCTCACCCGGTCATCTGTTTCTACGTGGTGCTGTGCGCTGTTGCCCTCGTGGCAGCGGCGTACAGCCCGCATCGCGATCGCCGCCACGCCGTGATCGCCGCCCTCATCCTCTCGGCTGGCTGCTTGCTATCGAATGTGACGTGGCTGCTGCACGCGATCGGCACCTGGAAGCGTATCGACGCCGCCGTCATGTTCGCCTTCCTCTGGATGCTGTGGCGCGATCGCCGTGATTGGAAAATCCAGTTATGCGTTCTGGCCGTTGCAACTATGGGCGTGCACGCCATGTTCGGGCAGGCCGGTGACGGGAGCCTCGCCAGGGATTATGGTTATCCCGCCGCGCTCAATGCACTCTTCGTCCTAGAGTTGTTCATCGTGGGCCGCATTGGGGCAAAAGGAGCGCAGGAGCGTGGAAGCGATTGGTTGGTTTCTCTTGGGGTTCGGCGCGCTGGCCGTCATCTTGACCGTAGCCGCCGATACCCGGACGAATAGAAAGGATTGAAGGTGGAGCATGCCCTCGCCGTCCGGATCATCTCGATCATGGCTCTGTGGGTCATGTTCTTATCGGCGCTCCGCTTCTCCACGAACACGCTGATCGCGCTGCACCCGTTGGGCGTGAGCATCGCGCGATCCCTCAACTGGCGCATGAGCAAGGCGAAGCGTCGCGATGAGGTCTATTGGGCGCTCGACTCCATCAAGCTCCGCTTCGCGATCGCACTGTGCACGCCCTGGTCTCTCACGCTGCTATTTCTGGGCCTGTTCGCCATGGGCATGGGCATGTCTTTCGGATCCACCGGCGACGTCATGATGTTGGTCTCCCGTACTCCTGATCGTTGGACGAATATCGATCGCTACCTGGACTGGATATCTGCCATCTCAGGCTGTGTCGGGATGGCTACGGTGTTGGCGGCGTTATCGAAAAAGCGAACTGCGAGCGTGCTAATTAGCTCGGGATTTGCCATTACGGGTCTGGGCATCGGAGTGATTGCCGCGGTCTATCTGTAGTAGGGCAAGGCATATGTGGGGCCACTGGAAAGAGAACTGGCCCCTGATCCTGCTCGCGCTATTCGCCGTGGCGGCCGGGCAAATCGGCAGGCTTGGCCAGAAGCTCGAGCGAGGCGAGCGGATCGGCTGGCGCAACGTCTTCATCGAGCTCTCCATGTTCCCTGCATTCGGCTCGCTCACTGGCGCGCTGGGCGTAGAGATGGGCTGGCCGATTTGGATGATCCTGGGCGCTGGCATCTCGGCTGGCTGGTTGGGCTTCTTCACCTTCAAGCTGATCGTGGGCGGCGCCACGAAGATGCTGCGCCTGGTCGCAAAGGAAGTTCTCGCCGTGCCTCCCGCTGACGGAACGGGCAAAAGCGAGTAAGCAGGGCCTCCCAACAACGGAGGTCATCATGGATATTTCCAACCTTGCCCCGGAGATCGCGAAGCTGCTCGGCGTCCAGCCCAGCACGCTCGTGCTCCTCATCATGGTCATCGGCACGATCGCCAACGCGGCTGCGCGCCTCATCCCTCAGGATGCCACCGGCCCGCTCGCCGTCGTCCGCAAGATCGCGGCCGTCATTGGCGTCTATGTGCCCAGCCGCGTGACCAGCGGTGTGAGCGTAACAGACGTCGCCCAGGCTGCGCTCGGCGCGCCACCCATCCCGCAGAACCTTGAGCTCCAGTCCGGGCACGTGAAGATCTACGGCGACCTATCTGTGGACGGCGGAGTGAACACGAGTCCGATTTCCCCAGACTCGCGCGCGCGAACCGGAAACACCCGCTTGGTCGATGCGAGCGCCTTGATGGGCACGGCTTCGTCGGACGCGCAGACGCGGGAGCAGCCGGATACCACGCACCTGTCGGCGCGCCTCACGCTCAGTAACGGCAACATCCCGTATTCCATCATGGTGCCCATCATTTTCGCGGTTGGCGAACCATCGACGAACTCACTCAGCGGGCCGGACGGCGCCATCGCTAAGATTGAGATCTTCGGCTGGCAGGGCGAGCAGCCGCAGCCAGTGGCGCCAAGCGACGAGCTCGTCTTGGGCCGCCCCATCCCATCTAAGAAATCGGCTGCGCCCGACATTCCAGGCGACGCGCTGCGCGATCCTCGACACGAAACAGGGGCTTTGGGCTCGCAGGGCGTGACTGGCCCAAAGGGAGTTCTCTGACATGACGGGTCAACTCACCTGGCTTGCCGGCGCGCTGCGCACCGCCGGTCTCAACATCGTCGAGATCGACGGCTGGCAGGAGCGCGGGCGTGGCAAGATGGGCGATGTGAAGGGCGTGCTGCTCCACCACACCGCCGGCCCGCCGGAAGGACTGCATCCCAGCCTCAACGTCGTGCTCAATGGACGCGCGGATCTCCCCGGCCCGCTATCGCAACTGTTCCTTGATCGCGCCGGCACCTTCCACATCGTCGCGGCCGGCAAGTGCAACCATGCCGGCAAGGGCAACTGGCACGGCATCACGGACGGCAACAGCCACTTCATCGGCATCGAGGCAGAGAACCCGGGCACCGGCTCCTGGGCAGCATGGCCTCACGAACAGATGCACGCCTACATCCGCGGCGTGGGCGCACTGCTCACGTTCCTCGGCGAAGACAGCGTCATGGCCGTCGGCCACAAGGAATATGCGCTGCCACGCGGTCGCAAGATCGATCCGTCCTTCGACATGGTGCAGTTCCGCGAGGAGGTCGATCGCGTGATGGTGCCGGCTGGGCCCGGCCAGATCCAGATGCTCGGCTATCCCGTGGCGGCCGAACCCAAGCGATCGATGCTGCGCAAGGGCGACCAGGGCAACTCTGTCCGTCTCGCGCAAGAGAAGCTGAAGATCGTGGTCGACGGCTTCTTTGGCCCCGCCACGGACAAAGCGGTGCGCGACTTCCAGAAGGCCAATGGCCTGATTGTCGACGGGCTCGTGGGTCCGGCCACATGGGAGGCGCTCGGCGTCTCGTGACAGGTACGCCGGCCGGGTGCACATTGCCTCGGCCGGCGATTCGCCGGCATCCATGAAAGGATGCTGATGTTCAGATCTCTCCTATGCGTGGGCCTCGCGGTCTCTCTTGCGGCCTGCGGCGCCACCGGCCCCGTCGCAAGCACAGGTCCCGCGCCGGCCCAGCCCAGCACATCGCCGCTCTCGCAGACGTCGATCGACGACAAGGCCGTTATCGTCGCCTTCGAAGCGCTCGACGCCGCAGCCTCCGCCGCCGATGCGCTCCTCGCCGCCGGCGTGATCGCACCGGGCAGCACCACTGCCCTGCGGCTGGCCGACAGCCTCTCGGCTGCGAAGACGTGGCTCAACACCGCCAGCATCGCCCAGCGCGCCGGCCAGGCAGAGAACCGGGCCGCCGCCCTGGCCCAAGCGGCCGCCGCATTAGCTGCGGTACGCCAAGCGCTGAAGGGGAACTGACATGGACGGCACCGCAATCCTCGACGCCATCCTGGACGTCGCCAAGGCGGCTGCGCCTGTCATCGGTCACGGCGCTCCGGAAGCGATCGCTCTTGGCCAGCGCGTCATTGAGCTCATCGATCATGTGCAGGAGGGCTTCCAAGGCGCTGTCGCCGGTTCCGACATGGACAAGCTGGTGCAGCAGCGCGACGAGCTCGAGCGGCGCGTGAACGCGCATGTCGACAGCACCGTGGACAAGCTGCGCGGCGAGTAACCTTCGTCGCGCAAACGAAAGGGCCTGCCAGGTACGCCCCGGCAGGCCCTTTTTGGTGTGACCGCCCCAACAGGTGAGGCCATCGACCGCGCGGAACGGCCACGCACTCGCTATGCCATCGAGATCACAGCGATGGCAAGACGAACGCGATACCCAAGCCCCACAGGGCCGTCGCCAGAAGCAACCACAGCAGGAGCTTGCCCGGGTGCAGATGCTTCTCTGGCATGTTCACTCCCCTGTCAGGGTTTCCCGCCTCCCCGATGCGAACTCAACCGTGACGCTGCGTACCGGTTCCGGCTGGCTGCTCGATCCCGTCGGTAGGGAGTCGATGATGCGATCCATGTCGTTGGGGAAGTTGCGGGCGCCACGGGCGATCCACTTCACCTGTTCACGCAACATCAACGGCCCACGCGCAGCGATGAGGCGAGCAAGGAACTGGATGCCGGGCCCGCGTATGACGGACGCCAGGAATGCGGGCCAGGTGCCGCCGATCTGCCCTGTGAGCGCGCCGTCGCTTGCAAACCTGTCCTGGACGCTGCGACCGTAGGCTTCAGTCTGTGCCCATTCGGGCACTTCCGTGTCCTTCCACACGAGGTTTGGTCGCACGCCGCTGTTCCAAAGCCCAGCGCCATACGCCGGAGGCTGGACGGAGTCGGGGGGGAAGTAGCCGCTTCGCGATCGAAAATAATCGCGGAAGGCAGAGAGGTAGGTTCCATCAGACATCGTAGTGCTCCCTTCAGTGCGGCTTTTCACCGCGGCGCGCGAGCTCGTCGGCCACAATCTCCGGGTCGAGGTAGACGTGATCGCTGATCTCGGGCGGCAGATTGTCGGCGATATCGCGCAGCGTTGCCAGAGTGATATCCCTGGGCAGCATCGGCATCAGGTCGGTCCACCACGCCGATGCGACGCGAAGCAATGCGCGGGCGGTCAAGGCACGCGCGACGAGTGAGACACCGGCATCAACGCCCATGCTGTTCAGCGTCTCGTTAACGACGTCGCCCAGGGCGTTGGCAATTGCGCTGGCGCTGCTCGTGTCGACGCCGTTCAGCAGTCGGGCGCGAGCGGTAGCGATTTGCTCGGGTGTAGGATCAGACATTCTTGGCCTCCTGGGTTGCGCGCATGGCGCGGTCGAAACGTATGGCAGCAGCGATGCTGCGCCGGTTGATGCTCGCGGTCTCCTTCACGCCGATCTTGTCGACGGCAGTTTCGAAGCGGCGGCGTGCGCAGCGCGGGGAAATGGCGAGGCGCTGCGCGATCGTGGGATAGTCCGCGCCTTCGCAGACGAGCTCCATGACTTGCCGCTCGCGCATGGTGAGGTCGAAGGGGTTCGGCATCAGCGGCCCTCCGGCTGGTAGGTAAGCAGGCGTTGCGGATTGTAGCCCACGATGCACTCCACACCCGGACCGGAGATCCATATCGAAAAGACAATGCGGCTTATCTCAGCGTTGATGATGGCGTCCCAATAGCGGCGATCAATCTCCATCTGCCGGTAGAACCTCACCGCTGCCTCTCGCTCCCTCCGTTCCTCTGCGCTTTCCATAGCCGCGTAGTCAGCGCTCATTTGCTCATAGGTCAGGCCCATGGCCTTTGCCATTTGACGCAAAACAAGATCGGCAAAGTTGCCGTCTAGTTCCGGGCCCATCAGAGCACCGTCGGGGCCTTCCGCCCCCAGAAGACAGCGCAGCAGTCGTGTTCGCAGTCCGGTACGCCGCATTCGTCCTGCCATTGATCCTCGCGCCAGTCGGACCGGCCAGCCAGCAGGCGGGCTCGCTCGCCATCGGTGAGATCCGGCTGCTTGAAGATGGTGCAGGGCATGCGCAGTTCCGGGTCCGCGCCCGGCTGGATAAGCTGGAACTCGTACTTGATGCTGAAGCCGTCCTCGATCGGCCCGCTCCTAGCGAGGTTGACGCCCGGCCCCGCCTCGATCGCCTTGCGGAGCCACGCCTCCGTCATCCTGTCGACTTGCACGATGGCAAGCTCATGCTGGTGCTTGGCCAAGTCGAAGATTGATCCGGGCGAGAACGCTTCTTCCTGTGTCAGCATCAGACGTCCCCCCGCATCTTGCGCACGAGCGCCACGAGCCGCCGGCCGATCGAATAAGTCATGCCCCAGGCGAAGAGCAGCCCGACATATGCGCCAGCGCTGATCGCGGCGGCGGTGAGGAACAGTTCCAGAAAGTAGCTCACTGATCGGATTCCTCCTTCGACAGCGACTTCAAGGCGATCTCCGGGATCGCGGCGCGCTGAACTGCTCCATGAGCGTCCATCCAGACGCAGTTCACGTGAGGAGGTACGGTTACGGTGTCGTAGGGTCCGACAACTACCGTCATTCCTAAGCCACCTGTACGGAACTTCACGATCTCGCCGTGTTCGAACTTCGCCATCAATCATCTCCCTTTCTGATCTTGTCGAACACGGCGCCGACGTCGCTCATGGCGCTCTTCTCGATCTCGTCGGCGCGCTCGTTCAGCGACTCCGCCAGCACGCGCATCTCGTGCGGCATCAAGATCACTGCGAAGGCGGCTGGCGTGCATGCGCCGGCGATCATGATGACCGGCTGGACGCCGCCAGTGCGCTGGTCGACCAAATCAGCCAGCGTGACTTGCGAGCCAGGGTGCACGTAGAGCGTGCGGCCCGTCGGATCCTGGAGGAAGTGATGCTCAAGCAACGCGCGCGGCAGATCAGTTTCATCGCCGACATTGCGAAACCCGTCCGCATTGCTGCTGGGGTAGAATGGTATCTTATCGGGCAAGGGCGGCCTCCTTCATTTCGAGCAAGCAGGCGAAGCGATCGCGCACCAACTCCGCCGTGTTGTAGGCATCATCGAGTTGATGGTGCCCCAGGATGATCTTGCGACCGGCGGCAATCTGCGCCGCCTCTTCAAGGCTGGGGACGTAGAGGGGCCAGCCCTTCACGAAGCGATGACGCGCCGGCAACGCGAGCTCAATCGCGCGGCGCTCGGCAGCAAGGCGCTTGGCCTTCAGTAGATCGGCGGTGAGCCCAGGCGACAGTAAATGCGGCGCGATGTCGCCCAACCACCGGCTCGGCTGGAATGAGAACGTGGAGGCGCACTCCATCGACACGTAATGGCGATAAAGCCAGTGGTTGCCCTCAACGCTGGCAGCGACGGTTAGATCGTTCGCGCTGCCCATGATGCAGAACGCGCATGACCACCGCGTCGAGCCCAAGGCATATCCTTCGGCCAAGGGGATGCCGTAGCGGCGGTTTACCTCGAATACCTCATCCACCAGATGATCCACGTAAGGATGCCAGAGCATCATCGTGGTGCCGTGCTTGTTGCCCGGCTTAGCGAACCTGGTGTCGAGCTTCGCCACTTCTGCCTTCTGGCGGCCGGTCGACTCCTCGCGGCGTATGCCCACCACGTTAATGATCGTTTTCCCGCGCAGCGCCTTTGCCAGGTGCGGGCCCATAACCTGGATCTTCTTCTCCGACTGACAGAACTTCAGCGACGGCGATGCCCAAGGGCCGCGCAGATTATAGAGACGAAGATCGGCATAGTCGGCGAGACCACGCGCCCAGCGATCCTCGAAACGGTCGACAAGGTCGCCGGCGTTGGCGCGCACCACCACCAACTTGAGGCCCAGGGCTAGGGCTTGCGCTTCCACCTGACCCGGCGTGCTCTTCCACTCCGACCGGCCGAGATCGGAATGAATGGCGAAGCGACGATCTTGCGGGTGGCCGATAGCGTCCAGGTAGCGCATTGTCTGCGCGGACGCCGCGCCGCAGTCTTTTCCTCCGGACAGGTTGAAAACAACATGCGCTGGATCGTCGCCGCGAAGCGCGTCGTCGATCATGGGGTCAAGAGCGATGGTGCGGATCGGCTGGAAGAGATCGTGCTGCATCAGCATCACGCGCCTCCAAAGCTGTCGAGGGACTCGAGCACGAAGCGCAGCACGGCGATGATGCCGCTGCCACCGTACATGATGAGGAGCAGGGCGAGGGGCAGGAGCAGCGCCCACCACATGAAACCGTGCTTGACGATGTCCGCGTGCTTCATGCCTGTGCTCCCTTGGCTGCGCGCCGACGGATGAACCGCGCGCCTCTCACCGATCGCTTCGCGCCCGTCGTGCGCTGGAAGCTGATCTCCACCCACGAGTTCGCCGACGAGCCCAGGACGCCGCTCTTGAAGTCGCGCACCAGGCGCTTGCCCTCGTCCTTCGTCCAGCCGGTGCCGATGACGAACTGCTCTTCGTCGTGGCGCACGATCAGCCGCTTCAACGTGCCATCGGGCCGCTCCATCAGGTCCACGATCATGGCGTCGATCGTGTGCGTCTGCTTGATGCGCAGCCATGCATCGGATCGGCAGCGCTCGTAGCCCGAGTTGATGCGCTTGATGACGATGCCCTCGCCGCCAGCCGCCCAGATCTCGCGCGCCTTGGCGATCGCGCCTTGGCGGTCGAGCAGCCAGAAGTCGAGCATGCCCACGAACAGGCTGTCGCAGTGCTCCAGGACGAGCTTGCGCAAGAGGCGGAGGCGATCCTGGACGGCCAGATGGCACTTGCCGCTCTGCCACTCCACAAGCGGCATGACGTCGAATATCCAGAACACGCCGCTGCCCACGCCCTTCTTGTGCTCGGCCAGCGTGGCTTCGAAGCCGTCTTCCGCCACATACTCGCCGTCGAACACGAGCGGGCCCAGGCCAGCCGCTTCCTCAAGCCGCGCAAGGCCCGGCTGGCAGTGCAGCGCGCAATCCAGTGGCGCGCCCTCGCGAGAGACGATCCGGCCATCGATGTAGAGCGCGCGGATGCCGTCCGCCTTGCACTGCACCACGTGGGGCCCGGGAGACAGATCGGTGCCGACATCGGTGAGGATCAGGTCACGCGGCAGCATGCACAGTTCCGGGGCCGTGTGCGCGTAGGGTATCTGCGCCGGCGGCGTCGGAGCGGCTGGCGCTGGCGCGTCGCGCTTGCTGGCCGCGTTGGGCATCAGCAGGCCGAACAGATGGTTGAGCAGGTTAGCCACGTTTCTTCTCCCTGACGGTGACGCGGTAGAGGGGGCTGCGGAGGCTGTACTCCAGCCGGCTCGCTTGCATGCGGTTGCAATCCGAGCGCTTGGGGAAGACGACGATGAGCCCGCTCGCCTCGATGTCCACGGTAAGGTGCCGATGCTGCCGCAGCAGGCTATCGAATGTCAGTGCTGTATCAGCCACCGATCTGCTCCTTTGCCTGCACGTGCGCGCGCTGGAACGCGGCGCGGTCGATGAAAGGGAAGATCGTGCGCAGCGGCACGCGCACGTCCGTGCCGTTCTTCACGGCCATGCGCAGCGAGGATTCGCCCATGCCCAAAGCCCGCGCGGCCACGCTCCACGAAACCATCTCGTCCGGCTGGACGCCGAACAGTTGCGCCAGGGCCTTGCGGTCATCATCCGGCGCGCCTTCGCTCGGAAACTTGGGCAGGCCCTCGTCCTCTGCGAACTCGTGCGCGGCTTCCGTCACCATCGAGCCAAGCGTGCTGTCGTCGAACAGCTTCAGCGCGCGGTCGAGCTTGGCGCTGGCGAGGCGGCGCACCTTGTCGCGTTCGCCCTCGACGCACGTTGCGCCGCGGCTCTCGGCCAGCCAGCACTTGCGCTGCCCAGGCAGGAACCACACGCGCAGTTCGGCCCAGCGGAAGCCACCGTCGCCCTCGCTGGTCGCCAGGGCCGCAAGGCGCGCGCCGCTCGCCTCGCTGGTATCGATCGCCATCGGGTCATTTCTCATGCTTCGTCCTTTCGGTTCTTCTCTTCGCCTTCAGCCGCGTGGAAGCGGTGCAAGGCATCTGCTGCGATCGCGGTGGCATAGGCGGCGATCGTGGCCAGCCGCGCCAGATCACGCGCGCCGGACATGCGGTAGAGGTCGCCACGCGCTGCGATCTTGAGCGCTTCCGCTTCCATGTCTTCCAGGAGCCGCATCAAGCATTCCTTTCCGCTTCGGCCTTCGCCAAGTTCTCATGCAGCTTGGCGCGCGCTTCCTGCGGGGTGTTGCCCCAGCCATAAGGCCCTTGCCCGCGCATGGTCGCTCGATACAGGTGAAGGCCGTTGGGTGTGCGGCGTGTTGTGATCTTGTCGCGCATCAGGCCTCGTCCCTTTCTCGATTCGCTTCAATGGCGCGGTGGTGCGCCGCCTCCGCTTCTAACGCAGCTTCCAGCACAGCGACTTCCCCGCGCAGCCAGTCGGGCACGTCGCCGCCATAGGCATCGATCAGAGCGCGAGCGGCGACGGATACACTGGGCGGATTCGCAGCCAGCCGAGCAGCAACGCACGCATCGCAGTCGCAGTCCGGATCGTCTGTCGTCTGGCTGGGCGAGACATCAGCGCCGCACGATCCGCATTCGTCGTCGCAGCCGCTATCCCAGCTATCTTCCCAGACGTTGCCGCATTCGCACTCGTACACGTTGTTCACCACGTGCGAGCCGTCATCGAGCCCTTTGGGCCGCTTGAATGACATCGATCGATCCTCTCAGTTCAGAGCCGCAGCGAACGCGTGCGACATCGCCGTGTCCGGCTGGGCAGGGGTGGGAGCCAGGGCCGCGACGCGTGCAGCTTCAAGCCGCCTGCGCAGCGCGCCCGCTTCCGCACGTGCGGCCCGCGCATCCTGTTGCGCCCGCTTCCATT
>Ga0182212_1000043_pt1 | contig 20493 bp, 34 predicted proteins | sample G5R1MG_21_FD_129666 | JGI IMG/M metagenome (GOLD analysis project Ga0182212, IMG submission 129666) | Switchgrass phyllosphere microbial communities from Michigan, USA - G5R3_MAIN_03OCT2016_LD1 MG | ecosystem: Host-associated > Plants > Phyllosphere > Phylloplane/Leaf | place: USA: Michigan... | reverse complement strand
TCTACAAATAATATAGCAACTTCTCTATGTATGTATAGAGTTTTTTTATTGCACTTAAGATTTAAATTTACGCATGGATATCCTCTACACAGACTTTGCTTTAATAATCTTTCTTTTATCCTGCAATCACCATATCTACCATTTTTAATAATTCTTTCTAATGATTTTACGTTACCGTAATTTGATATAGAATAATGTCCTTCATAACCTTTAATATCTTTCCAAATTTCCATAAGCTAGAATTTAACTGTTATACTTGATTTTGCGTAACTCTCACTTACAACCGGAACTTCAATACCATTACCATCAAAAATAGTTTCCTTTGATGATTTAGCGACCTTTAAAAGTAACTCTCTTGATTTAACTTTTTCAACCAATTCATTGTAAATCGGATCTTCATTGTAATTAAGTGATTTTGCGCCACTCTTAGGAATAAATTCTACACCGTTAATAGTTTCGGTAGTCTTGAAATCTATCCTATCTCTTAACGCCTTATCAGCAGAATTAATAACTTCCTTTAACCTGGATATATTACTAAATACTTTTTTTTCGTCAACTAATCCTTTTTCAAAAATATCATTAACTAAAGATTTGCCAACTTCAATAGCTTTTGATTTAGTAAAATCTTCTGAATACATTAAGGACAGATCTTCTGCCCTCATTTGTAAAAACATTTCTTTTGATTGTCCCATTACAGTATGTCTGATTTTAATTGTTCTTCATTCTTTTTTGAAATATTATACTTTCCTTTAATCTTTTCTAAGGTTCCATCACCTTTAAGATAGTTAATAGCATCGTTCCATTGAGTAGTTCCAGGATTTAACCATGGCTTTTCTGGTTTATCAGATTTTTTATTTTCATCCTTACCACTTGCTTTATTAGCATCATCATCTTCAGCTTGTATAGCTAGTTGAGATTGTAAGGAATATCTGCGATAAAAAGTAATTGCAGAACCTAATTTTTGAGGATCGTTAATTTCAGGTAGCTTAATAGAACTTTCATCAATATCACCTGTTTCTAAATCGATTATCCTAGATACAACCTTACCATCAATAACCGGTTGCATAAGCATTAATCCATTAGCATTTAGTAATGGCTCTACATGAGCGATAAGTTCATTAATATCAAAATAAGAAGATTTGTAAAATGGATTTTCTAATTTCTTAGCCATTACACCAATTTCACTTTTAACTTGATTAATCTTTTTGTAAAATTCAATGTTGATTTTCATTGTTATACAGTAAAGCCCTCGTTCTTCGTCTGATCTGCAACGTTCATCCGATAACTAAGGGCTGTAAATGTTTTTGTTTAGGAGTTGCAGTTCCTATGATGCTAAATTACAAAATCCGATGCTTATATACCAGATTGTAAAGGGTTTGTTACTTTAGTAACGCCAATTCTTTTTGTTTTTTTTACCGCCTTTACGATGTTGTTTGTTAAAATCTGGTGTTGGCTGATTTAAATAATCGTAATCATAAGTTTCAATTTTATGAGGCACTATATTCATTGTTACACCTCTTTGTTTCTCTTGATCTTCATTTTTTTTTTACTGATTCGACTACCACAATTTCATCAGCGCCATGTTCTATCATTTTTCTTGCTATTGACGCTCCTAACATCGCATTTGCAGCTATTAAAATTATTTTTTTCATTTCACCTCCTTAACTTCTAAAGCTTTTTTATTAACTCTAATCAATTTACCTCTTTGCATAAACCAAAGTGTATCATGGTATTTAAACCCGTATTGTGATCGCTTATCCATTTTTATAAGGACTTTAATGGGAGATTGTTGGGCGCAAGCCGTGCAGATAGCGCAGAATACTAAAAGTATAGCTACTACCCATAGTTTTGTTGGGTTTGGTTTTTGGATCATTAGTATATCGGTTTAAGTTCGGGTGTTATTTGCTTGTAGTGAGTAAGCTTTGTTGACATTATGTCTCCAGGTTCATAATAAAAGTTTGACATACTTCCCGATTCAAATAGCCATCTGTATTCCCCAGGTTCAGGCAAATTACTTCGATCAGGCTCAATTCTTATCCAGCCATTGTTATTATCAACTTCCTCTATCAAATCATTCAATTCTTTAGGAATGAAGTGAGAATAATAATCTTCATGATCTTCTGCTGACATAAATACTTTTTCTTTAAAATGATAGAAGTCCCTAACATCCTCATGTAAATTAGATACATAGCCATTTGTTATAGGAAAGAATCCGTTAGACTGAACAAAAGGCTTTACTTCTGGATACTTATCATAATAATCTGAAACTATTTTTTTAATAGCTTCCCGTTTTGCTTGTTCGTTAGTTTTCATTTCAAGTTGTGTATATATTTTATCCAATTGTTAAAATTTTCATCTGTCCTGTTTGGGTCGTAACCTTCAGGTGTTACGGTGTGGGAGATAGCTAGCATGGTAATTCTGGTAATTCAATTTTAAAATAATGTGTAGCATGAAAATAAGCAACACAAGTGTTTTTATCTCTAGTTTCAAACACGATGTCTCTAATTCCTGTAATTTTATTTTTTAATGAAAAAGCATAGTATCCTTCTTCTAAAACGTCAAGTGCGCAACATTTAATCCATTTCATGATTGCAAGTATTTATCTTTAATGTGAATTACAAACGCATCTTTCATTGCGCCATTTTTATTCCGTTTCAATAAAACTACCAATGATTTCATTGATTGTACTTCATCGAATTTACCTTTGTTAAGTTCATACAATTTGTATTCTTCTTTAACGTGGTCTGATTCATTCATTTCAAATCTGTTCATATCTATACGTGTTTCTGGTTAGGGGTGTTCTGTGATTTAAATTCTGTCGGGTTCATGGCGTTGTAGAAATCCTCTGTAACCGAACGCCAATTGTTTTCTATGTAATTATCCAAAGTATCATAAATAGGATGATCCATTAACTTATAATGCTTACTAAATGGATTATCGCATTCGGCAATTTCTTCAATCTCTCCGGTGTTTAATAAGTCTTGTTCAATTACCCAAAGTTCTAACTGATTTAATTGGTATGTTTTTACTATCTGTCCACGAACATTGAAGTATTCAATTTCGTTAAGGCTGTTTTGTGCAGTGTCACTAAATTTTATAATCATTTTTTTTATGTTTTTATGATTCAAATGTCGTAATACGCAATAATATATTTGTCATAATATTGTAATGTTTATATATATTATATTATTATTTGTGGATATGATATTTTGTTGTATATTTGAATATGATTTGTAAAGCAAGCATAACGCTAAATGACAAGGTCAAAAAAGCGGGACAAGACAAGGCAAGAAACAACGCATTAAGAGGCGGTTTTTCCGAATATGTCGAAAAGCTTATTAAAGCTGATTTAAAAAAAGATGGTTTAACGTTTAATGATAAATAATTATGTCAGAATCTAAAAGTAGTTCAAGTGGAACAGGTTTGTTAGGATTATTGGGTGTGGCTTTTGTGGTTTTAAAGCTATGTAAAGTAATTGATTGGTCATGGTGGTATGTTACATTACCTTTTTGGGGTGGAGCGGTTTTATACATAATAATTGTTTGTCCTTTTTTATTATGGGCTTTACACAAAGACCGTAAACGCAACAGGCAAATTCAAAACCATATAGAGAAATTTGGAAAGCCAAAATCAAAGTTTCAGCAAAGACTTGATGCATATATGGATGAACAAAGACGTAACAAGATTTAACCAATCCAAAACATAAATAGAATTATGAAACAATTAGTTTTTGAAAATTATATAGTTATAATAAAAGTTTTTTTTCTTATAGCTTCAATAAATTTTATTAGTTGGTTAATAGCTAAGTGGGAATGTGAAAAATCTGTTATAAATTGGGATTATTTTGTAGGCTCTACGCTTTCTGGAATTATATTTTTACTTTCAAGATGGATTTTAATTGCAATGACTTTAATTGTATTGATAGGTTTATTTATTGAATGGTATTTCTAATGAAACACCCTAACCACTACATCCACATAGCAATTGGAATCCGTAAAGTACGTGAAGCCGCAAATCGGGCGTATAACATTTACACTGTCAATCATCAAACAATTGAATCAACATTTTTAAGTCAGTGAACAGAACGCTGGCACAGGGGAGTTAAAATAAAATAGAAATTATGAAAGTAAAATTGCTTAAAAAAATAAGAGAACGGTTTAAGTGGGAATTTGCTGCATCCGAAAATCCGATTGCTAAAATACAATTAAAGGTTTTTGATAAGGTGGCAATTGCATTTAAATTTATGCCTTTAAAGAATAGGGTTAATTATCAGTTTTACACTTGGAATATTTCAGATGTAACTCCAGCCGAAGAAATGGCTTCATTTGTTTTGGGTAGTTGGTCATTGGTTAAAAAGCATAGGCATAATATTTATATTAGAAAAAACAGGACATTCATTAAACAAAATTGGCCTAATGAATAATCTTAAAGCCTGTAATATCGGTTTAGACATAATCCCTTACAACGGCATATCCTATAACGGCCAACCGATTCATATAGTAACCTGGAGCGGAGATAAACAATGTGGTATATTCCGCAATCAATTTAATTGGGTTGGGCAACAATGCAGAGGTAACGGGTATTTTGGTAACGTAATCGAATACAATCAATCTGATATCAATTGTAAGCCTAATCCGGATAACATGCCACTTGATTCATTCGAAAGTGTTTTATTATTGGCTGTGTCAGCCGTAGCGTTAATTAAAAAAAAGAAATTGAAAATTGTATTATGAATGCTAAAAAAGAATTTTTAGAACACACTCAAGGCAAAGAGATACTTTGCGCTTATGTGGAGACCGCATTAAAAGTTAATCTATCAGTTAATTATAAACCATTTGATTTGGTTAGATTTTTAGGATTGATTGATTTCGATTATGATAGTGGATTCGGCGGACAAGAATTATATGGAATAATATGGTATAAAGATGGAACGTGGTCAGAACGAGGAGAGTACGATGGATCAGAATGGTGGGAATATAAATCATGTCCTGAAATACCAAAATATTTTAAATAACAAAAAAGCCCTTACAAAATCTGTAGGGGCTTTACTTTAAATAAGCCATTCTAAGCGCGCTGATCGTGGGAAGCGGAACGACTGTGTTTATGCTTTTTGTTCTTTCTTAAAATTCTGATAAGCCACTTCTGTAGTTAAAACGGTTTGTCCAAAACTTAATCCGGTTATCTCCTTGTTAATATTGGTTGCTATAATATGCGATGCTTCTTCCTTTAATTTAGTTTGATTAGCAAGATTATATCTTTCCCAAATTACCGGTAGTATAAACCTTAGCTTGTCTTTAATCTTATCATCTAAATCCCCCGGGATAATGGCTGTTAAAAAATCGGCAGCAGGACTTTCGATAAACTTTTTTATGTTTTCTACGATAACAATACCGATACTGATTTTTTCTTTCAACTCGTCAGGTATTTTCTTGAATAGCTTTACCGCAAATGATTCCCAATTTGAAGCAAACAATTCGATAATACTTGCCAGGATTTTACCTAACCAACCTTTTTGATTTTCCATTTATATAAATTTAACGTATTTCATTATTACAAGCATTAAGTAAAACATTAGAGTTACCGTAACGCATCCTATTATAAACCATGTAACGGCTTTAGTTTTGTTTCCCATCGGTTGTAGGTTTAATTTCCTCAGCAACCTCTGCCGCTTTTTCGTTTGTCGAATAAGTTGTGATTACTTTAGCTGGAGAGCCGAAACGTTGCGCCAGAAACAAGAAAGTAGCAACGGCAGTACTTGTCAGTATGTTATCCCATTCGATGCCTTTAAACGATCCGTTTGCCTTGATTAACTCAATAACACTTTGCCCGATTGGAAGTAAAACAACCATTACCCAGCTTTTAGCTAAATCTCTCCAATCTAAAGAGAACTGCTTGCTTAAAATTACTTTTTCTGCCATTATCTAATTTTATGAGATAAATATTTAATTTCTCTTGTGATTTGGTCTATCTTAATTCTAAGTTTAGCCGATTCGTTTTCGAATAATAATTTATATAAGTCCATTATATCTTTGCTTTATTTAATATTCTTTTTAGTTTATCTGCCCTTTCGTTAATTCGCTTAATTTCCTCCTTACTTACTTTAGTGTTTTCAGCTTTAATCATTCTATTTATGAAGTTTTCAGCGTCTTTTCCGTAAAGTATTGGAATTCCTTTTATTTCAGTTGCCATTATTTATAAGGTTTTAATCTACTTAACCATGATTTAAGGAACTGCGCTTGATTGCCTTTAGCTATTGATTTATAAAACGTTTCTCTGCGTTTATTAAAGTCGTAGTAAAGAACCTTTCTATCCGCCGAATTAACAGCGGCTAAAGTTTGTTTGCCTATAACTCCATCATCTTTAACACCGGCTGATAATTGTAAATATTTTGCGCTTCTATTTGTTCCGGAATTAACACCGAAATCGTAAACGCTATTAGCTAATTGCTGATCATTTACTAAATCTAGTTTAAGAACATCCCAAAAGTTTTTCTTATAGAAATTTGAAACCAATATCATCATTTTTGGAGATCCTTTAAATTCATTGTTTAGCTGCTTAATAGTAAAATTAGGCAATGAATCCTTATACCTATCAATCAAAATCCATCCTTCCCATTTAGGCCAATGATTACGAGCAACACCGGCATAAGTTTCACCTCCTGTGTCGGCTTTATTGTCGGCATAAAGCCCCTCGTTACGTCCTGTTATTGCTTCTGCTATGTCGAAGTTTGCCATTAGATTATTACTGTGTCTTTAACAATTATATCTTTATTTCCCATAATCAAATTTAGTTTAAAATATTCGTAAAAGCAAAAAGGCTGTCCGACCGGAGACAATCCAATCCATTGACAACCTTCCTACGACCGAATAAAAACATCAGTCTATGCGCATAAACAAATATAATAAAAAAGCCGGCCTAATCCTAGTACCGGCTTAATCGCTCCAAATTAAATGAAAATAGTCTATCCCTAAACTAAAGTAGCAAGGACAGGAATCGAACCTGTACGTTAGGTGATTTCTCCTAACTTTTTTAGCGTCTGCCATTCCGCCACCTTGCTATATGATTTATTTGAAAAATACTGCATAGGTAATTAAAGCAAATAATGCTAATGCAACTAATCCAACTATGTAGCCTGTTGATTTTCCTGCGAATGATGTTGTTCCGATGTTGTTCATAATCTTTGTTTTTAATTATGATGTAAATATCAATGTTAGTTTTTAATCTCGCAAGTTTGTATCTGAATTGTTACTTATTCTCGTATGGTTTCAATCCAATCTTAACCAATCCAAATATTACCATCCAAAGAAAAGGCGAAACAATAAAGGTAAGTAACGGCTTTTGTAAAATATTGTTATGGCTAAATAAAGTAATCAGTATTAAATTAGTTGTTATAAGCAACAATAATAAAGCGTTAACCAAAAGGTACACTTTGCATTTAATATGCCATTTAATGTAGTATAAATCACCAAAGAATATTAACCTAATAAACGTCTTTAGCATGCTGTATTTAGCCGACTGCGCAAATCTTGTTAGCCATAAGCAAAACAGACCTATAATGATTATAGTAACGTAATTTAGTAGTTGATCTAATCCTATCATTCTGTTTCCTCCTTGTCGTCTGGTAAGTACAATTTCTTAGCCAACTTTCGCCTAAGTTCTGGAATACTTACTTTTCCAAGAGCGTCTAAATTTTCAGATATGATAACCGCAAAAAAAGAAATAACAAATAAAAACACCTGGTACCATGCGCTATCCGGTGTACTATAAATATTCCATATCTTAAAACCTAACCAGCAAATACAAATAGTTGCTGTTATGTTCCAAAATATTAATGTCGGTGTGAGAGTTTGTTTTTTACGTATTTGATTCATTCGTAGCATAAACCCAAAAATGATAGAAGCATAGCAACCTAAATGCCATAGCACATCAGCTCTGTTAAAACTAAGCATACTTCCACCGAGTATCATCATAAGATTATAAATGTAGTTCAAAGTATGCTTTATCATCTGTTAAATATTACCTTCTTTGTCTGTTATAAAGATAAATAATAAAGTTGGTAAAATTAACGTACCATTAAATAGCAAAACTAAATAATAGATATTTGTCAAATCTAAAATGCAGTTAGCTATTATAAAAAAGTAAAAACATATAATTAGAAGAATGGAAACCCTTAACCATGATTTATCCAATTCACTTTTATTATTTGACAATCCGAATAAAGAAGTAGCAATACTAAAGCCAAATATGAAAAAGTTATATAATCCTTTCATGGCCATATAGTCTATTTCAGTAAACTTGCTTATAAGCAAACATGCGTTATACCCACATAAGAATATAACGCATGAAAAGGCTATCTTGTTAATTTTAAACACCGCCTAATTCTTCTTTCCATACCCATTCACCTTCAGAACAAACCCATTTGCCTTTCCCGGCTCCTTCTGGTTTTGCTGGCTTTGGTTTGCCACTACAAGTTTCAGGGATATCAACAGCGTTTACCGCTTCTTTTTCTACTTCTTTTTTCATTTTTCTAAATTAGTTAAAATTTTATTACCAAGTAATCAAAAGTTATATTGTTTACTCCAACATTTAACACATTAAGAAAGTTAACCGTAAAAGTTGTCGCTGTTTTATTGCTAACCCAACTGATAACCGCAGCACCTACAGAAGTAGGCTGTATATAAACCTGGGCCGGAACAAAGCCTAATCCATGATTAACAACGTATGCCGTTTTAAGTAATTCACCGTTAAATACTGCGCTACCTTTTGTTACGTTGCTATTCGAAACACGCAACCATCTTCCGGTAGTCACTCCTGTTACTTGTATAACAGTCATTCCATTGTCGGCCAAAACACTTGCAGCATCCCAAATAAATGTCCCACCATTGCCATCATTAGGCGTGGTCAATCCACTTGCAATAGCTTGTATTCCTGATGTTCCAACACTAGCCTTTAAGTCCGTTAAAACCGTTGGAAATGTTTGCGTTGTTGCTTTCTGTGCAAAGCTAAACGATGTAATAAATAAAAATAGGACGATGATTAATTTTTTCATAATATTTAAGGGATTGAGGTTGTTGAAAGTACACCGGTGTTTGAAACAGTTATTCTCCATCTACCACCATCGGGCGCGCGTAAAATAACTCCTTTTGTTGCAGATGTTATTTCTACATCATCAGCGGCAACCGATCCGCCTGCGTTCGTTACCCTGTATTTTACACCTCCGGAATTTGAACCGTTTAAAATATCTCCGGTACCATTATTTACAACATCTAAAGTTACACCAGTACCGCTTGAGGTTTCAAATCTACCTGCTTTGCCTGTTGTTGCAATCGCACTTATAGATATTCCAGATGTTGAATTTGAAAGTAAACCTACTCCGCTTGTAGATGTAGCGTTAATTGCGTTCGTTGTTCCCGAAGCAACCGAAGTAAATGTTTGATTAGATTTATTTAATGTCGATGATATTTCAAATTTACTTACTCCGTTGTTTTGCAAAACTGTTAATCCTGCTGTTCTAGCGTTATTTAAAATAAAGTTGCCCGAAGCAAAAGAAGGATATTCAATTAATCCACTAGGTAGGCTAATTTTACCGTTAAAATAAAACTCAGCAGCATTAAAATTCATACCCTGAGAGCCCCCATTATTTCGAGCAGAAAAACTCATGTAACCCGTTCCGCTATTGTCAAAAAACATATTGTTTCCCGTTGAAGCGCCGACCATTAGTGTTCCTCCTGTTGCAACATTATTGGTGAATGTTTTATTTCCTGTTGCTGTTTGATCTGTGGTTAAATTCATATAACCAGACCCGTTAAACCCCCATGTTCCGGTGTTGTTATCAAAGGTTATTGGAGATGTAACGTTAAAAGTTTTATTTGTGAAATTAGTGCCGTTCCAATATATGTATTGACCTGTTTGTGGGCTTGAAAAGTTACCTGTTTGACCACCCCACTTATCAGCACTTCCCGTAGTATTTGCTCCTATATTTTGTCCTGTGGCTAAACTACTTGCTTCTGCCAATCCTGTTACCTCTCCCGTTCTTCCATTTACAGAAGACACAGCATTTGTGTTATTGCCAATTTTTAAAGTTCCATCAGCTCCAGCAAAAACAGGTCTGTCGCCTGTTCCTGATAAATTGGAACTTAATATACTTCCATAAACTCTTAAACCATCATTGATAAATTCACCAACCCTTGTTCCTGAAATTCTAAATTCATTAGCAACTGTTGAGTTTAAAAAATTATATCCCGAATCATCTATTCTTATGTAAGAACCTGTCGGGCCGGTAGAAGATAAAGATACATTGAAAGGTGAATCATTAGCAATTCCACCAAAAGATCTAAATCCAAAAGGACTAACTTTTGTTATCTTGTTTATGCCGTTTATGTAGGTGTCTAAATCACCATCAGCAGACATTTGCTGAACAACATTGCCAGGCCCGGAAACAGATCCGAATTGAATAAAACCGCCTTGACCATAAGAATCTGAACCGTTTTTTTCTATTCTTAATGACTGCTTAGTTTGAATCTGATTTAAAAAATTAGATGAAGATCTAATATCACCGCTTGTAGCATCCCTGTAAAGAAACCCATCAACAAAAGACCCATTGTTTGCGGTTTCCGCTTTCAAAACTAAACCACCCCTTTTTACCTGAAAAGAGTTATACCAACCTGTACCGTTATTGAAGTAAAAATCTAAGCTATTACCTCCATCGCCTAATTGAGTAAGTGCGCTATTCGTGCCGTTTCCGTCGTAGATAAAATATCCACCAGCGCCGACGGAAGCGTTTCCCGATCTCTTAACAGAAAAAGAATTTAGGTTTGTCGTTTGGCTCGTAAAAGTTTTCAAACCTCCAATAGACGTTTGATCGCCTAAAGTATTAACTGTTAGGCTTTGAGTATTAAATGTTCCATTAAAATTATTTGCAACGAAATTTCCATAGAGCATTTTACCAGGTGCATTGTCAGTATGAACTCCATCTGAAGTATAATCGTTAAGATTTTCATAATTTATACCACTAGCATTGAAAACATCAATAAATACAACGCCTTTTAACTTAGCTACTTCTTTCATAGCGTTATTAATAGCATTTTGAGCAGGAAAATTAGCTGATCCACCACCTCCAGAACCCCCGAAGACGCTACCGTTTCTAGGTGCAAGTGAAACAAATTTTATATTGTTTTTTGATAATTTAGCTATACATAAATCTGCTATTTTTTTTAACGCCCCATAAACAGTACTATCGGAAGTACTATTTATATTGCCTAATGTAGTCTGGTAATACCAGTCATTACTACCTCCTCCAACTATAATTCCACTAATATTATTTGTTAGCATAGAAGGAATTCTATCTACTATAGACGGTATATAAAAACCCTCTTCGTTTTCTTTTCCCCTAGCTATTGCGCTACCGTTTACACCCTCATTAATAAATGTTATTCCAAACATTTTTGATAAAGTAGGCTGCGCAGTTTCTCTTACAACAAAACTATCCCCAATATAACCCCATGTTTGTCCATATATTGAATTGTAATTTGTTTCACCCGAAAACTGTGATCTAGGAACTTTTTTAATAACGCCTGATACAATAGTCAAAACACTATCTGTAACCGAACCTAAACCAATTCTAGGAAACTGCAAATTGGAACCGTTTAAAACTATTTTACCATCAGCCTTATTTCCTAATGTTATAGGATTATACGGTAAATTATATGGATTTTGAGCAAATCCCACAACAGTAGCGAGGATTAGCGATAGTGTAAGTATGTGTTTTTTTATTTTCATGTTATAAAGAAGATATTATTTGCAAATTTGTAGTGTCAGAAGGTATATTCCATTGATGTGGAGTTTCATCAATCCTGTATAAGCCATCAGTATTTTGTAAATCCCCATTTTGATTTAAAAGAAGATAAAAGTTGCCGGAAGCCGAAGCCAATTGCATTATAATTGTATCTGATGGATTTACGGCTAAAAATTCACCTATGTTTAGTGAAGAAAAACCACCCCCATTTAAAGAATAATTAATAACTCTGTCGGTAGTATTAGTGATTCCAATTTGAACAACAGGTTCAACGCCATTAAGCACGACCAAAACATCACGAACCGTTAAACCATCTTCATCAGTTTCAAGCCCGTTAATAGTTTTATCTAATCTGTAGACTGCGCCGCTTGAACCATCGTAAACATTTGAATTTGGTTTATCCGGTATTAATTGATCGCCCTGCTCGTTTGTTAGTCCTTCTAAACTTAAAACCCCATCAGTCGCCAAAGTTCCTGCCGGAATTAAAAATGTTCTTCTAAATTCTGTTGAAGGTGTTCCACCACCGATAGGTAAATTAAAAACAGTAGACCAATTACCGGCTATTTTTTGCCAGGTTTTTAAGTAAGTATTATCTACAGGTATTTCAAAATAAACATCACCATCTATACCTCCTGTTGGCTCTGTATTGCCGGATGATAATAACGGAAATCCATTATCTTGAAAATTGCTATCTGCTATATATGGCAATTGATTTGATGATGATTTAGGAACATAAATATAAGTTACTATAATTTCATCATCTGGAGTTGTTGGTTTTGTTGTGTCGGGATTAGCCGAAGCGGCACCCGAAACATAATGAATCGAATTTAATTTATCAGCAAAAACCGCATCAATACGATCAAAGTTTAAATCTGCATTAGGTACTGTAAATTGTGTCTGTACTGCTTTTTGATATTGAACGTTATCAATATACCATACGCCACTAGAAACAGTTACTACCATTCCCGAAATACGATATTGCAAGTTTAAATTACCATCAGGAATATTTATACCTAAAGTTGCATTTACTTTACTTACCCATGCGTTATTATCTTTTTTCCAGAAAACAAGATTTGAGCCGTACTGAATATAAACATCATCTTCATTGCCTAGTCCTTGTGTAGGAGCAGAAGTACCGCCTAATATATTAAAATCATTAATAGAGTTTAAAGCATCTAAAATAGTATCAGCGAAATTAGTAATACTACCACCAACATCAACAGGATCAATACTATCAGTAGTGTTCTTGCTCGTAATCCTTTGATTAACCGAAGTTTTAAAGGCCGTTAAAAGTTGGGTATAATTCGCCATTGCGTAAAGTTAATTAAATTCTTGCGTAAATCCATCAGTAAATATTCCATTGCCAATAGTGCTGTTTGGATCTTGAACAAAAACCGGATCAGGCATATCGGGATAAGCAGGAACAGTATTGTCGTTACTTCTTGCATCTTTATCGAAAACTTCAACTAAAGTAACGTTTTCAAATTGCCTTGATTTAAGATTTATAGTTCCGCCTAATACAGCAAATTGTTTTCTACTGAATGATGGAGAATTTGGAATATTAAAACTAACAATATCCATATAATTAAAACCCTTTAAAGCTGTGTCAGTTAACTGTAAGTTCCCTACCCATTTACGGAAAGGCTTTTGATAAGCTGTTAAAATTGATTTAGCTAATCCCATACCGAAAGGAACTGTTTTGCTACTTCCGCCCAAATACTCATACCATCCTGTAGTGTATTGACCGTTGTATTTAATAGCGTATAAATTATCTAAAGGCTGTTGGTAGTCTTTACGATAAAAAAGATCTCCAAATAATATTTCTTTAGTTTCAGGTATTTCGCTATAAAATCTTAGGTTGTCTGAAATACTTAAAATACCCTCTATATCATTATCACTGTTTTGACTTGATTTGCTTGCTGATATGTTGTCGATATCAATCGGGTTATATTCGTTTAGTTCTTTAGTAAAAAATAAAGGTGGTATTACTAAAAATGGACTTACACGATATTCGTTAGTGTTAACATCTTGAACTTTATTAAAACCAAATAATTGAATGGTCATGCCTCCCGTAACGGGTGCTTCAGGTATATTAAAATTAATTAAATAATTAGATAAATCTCCTTGTGGGTTATCTATCCTATGGGAAACAGTAGCTACCTGGTTAACCCACTCATAACTATTTCCGTAATCAGCATTATATAAGTAAAAGTTACCTACCTTAATCCTAATCTTACTTAAATAATAAGTGCTGAATGTTGCAGGTATATTGTATTGATCTAAAGCATTTCCGTTTAGTGAAGTTGCATCACCTTTAAAAGAACCATAACTAACGCCTGTTCCTTCTGTTTTACCTACCCTGTAATCTACTTTTATGGTATCGCCTTTTTGTATAGGAATGTCAGCATGTTGAATATATCTTGATTGCTGTGCTTTTTCATTAAAGCGTAAAGCATAATTCTCAATAGGTACCTGCAGCCCTAAAGAATTGGTTACGCTTCTTTGAACACGACTAACATTAATATTACCGTACTTTACCCAAAAATCCCAATTCTGACCATCGTAAACTTCAAAATCACCGTTAGTAATTACCGAAGGTGCTTTACCAAATTTAGATAATACCTTAACCCTTTTGTATGCGTTTTGTATTTCTATTTCAGCATCAGATAAAGCAATTATATCTTTTACTACTGGTAATGGTTGCGGTGGTGGTGGAGTAATTATATCAACAAAGAAATGTCCGGTTGCATATAATTCCGAATCATCACGAACAAAAACAGTATAACCTTGTGCTGGTAATCCGGCTAAATAATTATCAGGGTACCAATTTAACCCATCTAAAGAATATTCTTTTGTTCCGCTTCCCCCTGTTGTATTTATGGTAACCGCACCATCGTTTAAACCCACAGCAGAGGTTCCGGTAACATTCAATGATGTAATAGTTAAATCATTATAACCAGGATCAGATACAACACTTGTTTGAACATTTAAAAACGGGTAGTAATCATTAAAAAATAATTGGTATAAAGTGTCTGAAATCCATTTACGAGCAACCAGATCACCTGTATTATAAGGTGGAAAATAGGAATCGTATTGTATTAATGGTGCGCCTCCTGAAACAGTTTCAGTAGATATGCTCCCGTTTGATTCGTTATAAATTGAAGTAATCCCAAATCGGTTAAAATCTTTTATACCTATAAAGCTATATTCTATCATTTCAAATAACCTCCTATAATTCTTTTGTTAGCTACTTGTTGCTGACTTATTCTAAATCCTTTATAGTTATAACTTCTTTGTCTTACTATTTCTTGTGCCATCTCATTAAACCGCACAAAGTTCCATTCTCCATTTTGTTGTACTAAGTACATTCCAAAAGCTGAACATACGGCTTCTAAAACGGCAAAACAAGTCATGGTTGTACCTTTACCATCAGCCAATCTCAAAGGGTTTATGGTAGCTAAATCTAAAGGATCATCCCCTAAACCCGTTGGCATTCCTGTTGCATAGAAGTTGCAAATAGTATTTATGTTTAAGTTTAAGTTTGTTGGAGATAGGCAATAACACAAAACACCTATAAACGACTGCTGTAAATCAAAAGTACTTCCACGATCGACAGGAAATGTAACCGTTTTAAGGCTCTGTATTGCATCAGTACATTTAATTGACACAACATTATTACCCTCAACAAATCCTTCAGTACAGCTATCAGGAATAATATAGCCCCGCCCTTTAATTACCCCGCCCTCATAAGATGTTACACGAAAGGTTCTTTCATCTTCTGTGTAAAATTCTTCTAATTCAAAGTTGCTATTCTCAATGAAATTTAATTCCATTTCAAACGGCCTGATCGGTTCAAATTTATTATCTACTTCCTGATAATTATATTTTATTGGGAATTGATCACCTACAGCAATTGGCATATTATCCCCTTGATAGTCTTTCTTTTCAATGACTATTTGAGAAGATAAACCTTCATAGTTGCAATAGTTAAAAGTTCGGTAAGGATTATATGTAGGATTACCGAAAGGATTAAACGGAACGTGTGGCTCTGGTATTGGTGTTTCATAGCCACAAGCCGGTTCATTGAGTTCATCTGTAACAACAACAAAAGGACGTTCATCAATAGCCTTTACGGTGTATCTAGTGAACGTGTCTAAATTACAGAATATAGTTATCGTATTGCCTGTCCCGTATCTCCTATCGTTAGCTTTATAATCACTAATACGATCTAAGTTTATAGTTTCGCTTGTTGTATCTTCCGTTCTTACTACGCCACCATCTGAAACATAAATGCGAATACCACGCCAGGCAGCAAACAAGCCAGAACGTTTTACCTTAAATTCATCTACGATATATTCAGCCATTATACTTTTCTGCCCATTTTTTTACCTGTTTGCTCTAAACGAAAATAAAGCTTTTCTAGGCCTATTTCAAAGTTACCATTTATAACAACATTTTCACGATTACCGCTTGCTAAAATTCTGTTAGTTCTATTGTTATTGTCAATACTTGCTCCTGTTGGAATATTTAAAAGTTCCGGGCCTTTTTCTCCAACCAGAGCCATTCCACCTGGCAAGTTATAGCCACCTGTAGCAAAACCCCTAATTTGTCCAACATTATCATAATTACCGCCCGATTTCCCTTTGCCTGCTCCGCCTGCAAAACCTTTAACTGCTGCGCCAATGGCAATCAAAGCCGCACCGGCAGCAATCGCCACACCCGCACTAGCTGGATTTAAAGGGTTTGATAATGCTTTACCTAAAGCGGTAGCGGCAATACCGGCAGCAAGCGTTAAAGATCCGAATTGAATTAAAACACCTCCGATAGAACTTAAAATACTTTTACCAAACGCTTCTATAACATTACCTCCATTAGCAAAAGCTTCCCCAACAGCTTCAAAAGCACTACCTAGTCCGCTTGATATGGTTGTATTGATGTTTTCAAAAGAAAAGAAAGACTGTAAATCTGCTTGTATTTTTTCTTTTAGTTTTTCAATTTCGGCTTGTATGCCTAAATTTTTAATCTGTTCGGCTAACTTTTTAGGATCGAAATTGAATAACTGAATATCCGTAGTAGCTCCATCTATTTCAACTCCTTTAGGTAATTTAACTTTTAAAGCTTCCGGAGCATTAATTGAATTTAGCTTTCTAAATAAATCAGATATTATTTTTTGTGGATTATCGGGAAGCTCTAATTCAGGAGCCTTTATTTTTAAACCCTTATCTTTTTTTGATGTTCCAAAGTTTGATGAAGGCTTGTTTAATTCCTTGTTGAAATTAGTTCTTGCATCTTGTAATGCTTTAAATCCTTCCTCATAAATATCTTTAAAAGCATTTGCAAGGCCAGGAATTTTAATGTTTTTTAAATTCCTATCAGCTTCTGTTTTAAGGTTTTTTATTGCCTTACCAAAATCACCAGTATTTTTTGCACCTCTTATAGTTTCTGCTACAAGTTTACTAACTTTATCGCTTGCCGTTTCTGCTGCTAATCCTAATGTTTCTAATTGAGTAGGAACACCATTTCCACCTGTTGCGATACCTTGTGCAAACCTTTTTAAAGCATCTGTAAACCCACCCCCTAATTTATATTTACTTGCTAATTGTAATTCTTTATTATACTTTGTAATCGAATTTATTGCGGTTCCTATGATATCAATAGCAGAATTAAATATACCTTCTGTATTTCCGCCAACAACAATTAGCATTTGATCCCATGAATCGCCTAAGTTGCTTATCTTGCCACCAAGCGTTTCACTAATCTTAGCCATTGCACCCGAAGTGCCTTCCGCATCACCTAAAGAGGTAATGTAATTACGGATAGATTCGGATGTTTTGTCTACTTGCGTTTGAACGCCTTTATAGGTAAATATTACAGAATCGCCAGCGTCTTTTGCTCTTACTCCAAATTCTTTTAGCCTTTCAAACTCACCTGTTTGAGCATCAATTATTGCTTCTGCTAACTGATCAAATGATTTACCTGTTGATGCCGCTAAGTCTCCGAGCTTACGCATTTCATTGCCTGTAGGCTTAAACCCACTATTAGCAAGCTTTACGAATGCGCCCGTAAGCTCATTTACTCCAAAAGGTGTATTAGCTGCAAACTCTTGAAGTTCTTTTAATTTTAAATTCGCTAAAGCAGAACTGCCCAGCGTATTGCCTAATACTGCTTGAAATTTTTGGTATTCAGCGGTGGCATCTAAAACAGCTTTACCAAAACCAACAATAGCAGATACGGAAAAGGCTCCGGCTAATGCTGAAGCTATTTTGCCGGATGCTGAATCAACGATAGATCCGGTGTCTTTTGTGGCTTTGCCTGCCTTTTGCATGTTACGCAAATAGGCATCTACTTGCGCTCTTAGTTCTACGGATAATTGAGCATCAGCCATTATTTTTCGGTTTACCTAGATTCTTAATCCATGATTCAATTTGTAATAGCCTTTTACGTGAAGGCATTTTAAACGGTTTAACGGAATCACCATCAATAGGCCACCACTTTTCTATAGATGAAGGCTTTTTCTTAGGATCAACTACGGCCATATAAGCCAACCATTGCGCCTGGCGTTCCATTCTTTCATCACGCTTTGCTTTTTGGAAGTAACCCACGCAAAGATTAATATAATCAGAATGAGTTAGCCTTGCGTAATCTTTAGGCAACAGTCTTAATTCTCCGTATGCGAAGGCTTTAACTTCGTTCCAGTTAGTTGCTTTTGCTTTGGGCTTTCTTTTTTTTTACCTTCCTCATTGACTTCATCAATGGCTTTTGGTAATTGAGCCATCATATCTTTAGCTGGCTTCGATTCTGCCCACGTTTTAAATATGGTAGCTTGAGTTTCCGAATCTAACTGATCAATTATTTTTTCAGTTAATTCATACGCTTGCTCAAACGAAGGATAAGCATCATCCGATAAATCAGCTTGATTACACAGCCCCGCATACACTAAATAAGCTAACGTTTTAACATCATTACTATTAAGTTTTTGAGTTACCGTATTAGCCGCTTTCTCTGAAAATATTTGAGTAGCCACCATACCAAAGTACAGCGACCTTTCAACTCCATCTATTTTGAATTTTACCTTTGCGTTAGTCATACTATGGTGTAACTGGTGCTAAATCATCTTGATCGAAAACCTCTCCAATACCTGTGATAGATAATGAGAATGTTTGTGCTTCGTTATCAGGGAAAGCTTCTGAATCTGAATCGATACGACCTACGCCGTAACGAATAGTTAAGCTATCTTCAGTATTTGCAGCATCACCGATCATAACCCAAAACGGTTCTCCAGATCTCCATTTCTTGAATGCCTTGTTGTGGTTAATTCTAGTATCACCGGTTAATGTAGCGATAGATAAACCATCCATTGTAATAGTCCATCCTTTTTCACCATCTACCGATTCAGCGAAAGATCCAGAACACTTTGAAGTAGCTGCGATTGGCGAAGTTGTACCTTCAAATGTTAGGTTCTGCAAACAAGCGAACATTTCGAAGTCTGCTACAGTTACTGCCGTTCCTGCTGTTGTAATGGGAGTTGTAACATCCATGAAAGCTACTACAGTCCTAGCATTAATAAAGTTAGTTGCCATGTTTTATAATTTTTTAGTAAATGTAAACAATAGTTATGTAACAACAAAATTACTTTTGTTATTTTCGTATTGTGGGTTAAAGTGGGTATATTTGAATTAATAAATTATTAAGTATGGGAATGAATTATTATTTAATACAAAAAAACGAAAGTGAAATTCTGGATGCTGTTTATAAAGTATTAAAAGAATTGAATGCATACAATTATTCTATAAAACCCATGAGAGTTCATTTAGGGAAGTCTAGTTCCGGATGGCAGTTTATTTTTGACCATAACGATTTTAAATACTTTAGTCGTAACATTCATAGCTTTATGACTTTTGTTAGTCAATATCAGATTATCGATCAATACGAAAAAAAATATACTTTTGAAGAATTTTTTAAAATCGTAGATAACAAAAGATCATGTCCAATTGATGTTGAATGTTATTTAGATTTTGGGCTTTGCTTTAATGAAAAAACAGATTTTAGTTAAAAAATAATGAACGATAACGCAACTATATTATTAGTATTTGTTACTGGAATGGTAACTTTATTTTGGATAATTAAAATATTAAAATAATGAATAATCTTAAGTGTTGTTACTGTGAAAAGGAATTAACAGATATTAGCAAAACAAGAGATCACCTTATAGCAAAAAGTAAAGGTGGCAAAATAACCTTACCCTGCTGTTTTAAGTGTAATCACTTCAAGGAAAACTATAGCCTTGAAATATTTGCATTGGTGTTAGATTATTTAGACCCAATAGGCAATAAAATAAAAGTTGAAAATGCAAGGAGAATAAGGAAAGAATTAGGGGATAAAATCTTGTATATTCCTAATTACACTAAGCCAAATAAAGTTAAACAATTATCTACAATAGAAAGATTAATAATAAATAATCAACAGTTTGCAGATGGATGCCCCTTTTAAATAAAATAAAATGATAAAATTCGATTTAAGACTAAAACAAGAAACGGTTGATTCGATCAATGAGTTAGCCGAAAAAGAAAGCCGAAGTGTTAGCGGAATGGCTCGTAAAATCTTGGAAGACTATTTTAAAAATATATACAAACCAGGAAAAGGTGATATTGTTTATGGACAAAGAATAGAAGCTTTAGTAGATGGCAATAACGTAATAG
>Ga0182212_1000038_pt1 | contig 22835 bp, 24 predicted proteins | sample G5R1MG_21_FD_129666 | JGI IMG/M metagenome (GOLD analysis project Ga0182212, IMG submission 129666) | Switchgrass phyllosphere microbial communities from Michigan, USA - G5R3_MAIN_03OCT2016_LD1 MG | ecosystem: Host-associated > Plants > Phyllosphere > Phylloplane/Leaf | place: USA: Michigan... | reverse complement strand
TTGCGAGCCACACAGGCGCCGGTCATCGCTGTTTCGCCGATCGTCGGCGGCCAGGCCCTCAAAGGCCCCACGGCCAAGCTGATGCTCGAACTGGGGCTTCCGGCCAGCGCCGTCAGCGTCGCGCGGTACTATGCCGGGCTGATCGATGGCTTCGTGCTCGATACCGTCGATGCGCACCTCGCCGGCGCGCTGCAGGACGATCGCATCGCGCTGGACGTGCTGCCTACCGTCATGACCGATCTGGCTACGCGGAAGGCCCTTGCGCGTGGCGTTCTGGCCTTTGCCAAGCGGCTGCGGGCTCAACCAGAGCGGTCATGATCTGGACTCTCGTACCGGCCAAGTCCTTTGCCCAGGCAAAGAGCCGGCTGAGCCCGCTGCTCACCCCCGACCAGCGCATCCGCTTGAGCGCGACCCTGCTCACTCGCACGGTGCGGGTGGTAGGCAAAGCGTGGGGGACCGAGCGGTTGCAAGTGGTCTCAGACGATGCCGAAGTCCTTGCGCTCGCTCGTTCTCTCGGCATCGCAGGTTTCGAAGCGTCAGCCTCGGGCCTCAACGCCCAACTGGCCGAAGCCGCAGCCAAAGTGCCGGCAGACGCACGCGTGCTTGTCCTGCATGCGGATCTGCCCACATTGCAGGTCGCCGATCTGCATGCTCTGGAAGCCGTGTCGACGGCGATCGCGGTGTGCCCGGATCGGCACGACATCGGCACCAATGCCCTGCTCCAGCCTAGCGGACGCGGTGATTTCCAGTTCGGGCAGGACAGCTTCCAACGCCACTTCCAGGCCGCCGCGTGCGAAGGCACCGAGGCTGCGATAGTGCGTCGACCGGGGCTGGCGCTCGATCTCGACACCCCCGCCGACTGGCGCCGATGCTGGGCCGATCCCGACCAGTCATTCGAGGCGGTGCTTGCCGGACCCTGATGCGCCCCCAACGATGTTCGGCCCAAAGCCGGCCGTTTGCGCGGCAAGCGCCCCCAGTCGGTCACGCAGCGCGCGGCATGCCGTCTCGCGCCAGGGTGCACAGCAGCAAGGCGGTGAGTGCCGCGCGCTCGTACAGGCTGGGGATGATAAGATACTCCTCGGGCGAGTGGATGGCGCCGCCGCGCACGCCCATCGTGTCGACCACCGGCACGCCGCAGGCCGCGATGTTGTTGCCGTCGCACACGCCGCCGGTGTCGCGCCAGCCGATCTGCTGCGACAATCGGCGCCCGCAGGCACCGACCAGATCGAGCAGCGCCAGCGCTTGAGGGTCGAGCGTCTTGGGTGGTCGGCCAAATCCACCATGGACGTGGACCGTCACCTCGCGAACCTCGGCGACGGCGCCGACGATCCTCTTCAGCGCGGCTTCGGCCACGCGCTGGCGATCGGCGGAAACCGGCCGCATGTTGACGCGCAGGATCGCATGATCGGGCACCACGTTGTTCGGGCCGCCTCCGTCGATCCGCGCCGGGTTGACCGTCAGCCCCTCACTCACCAGCTGTTCCAGCCGCAAGGCGATGTCGGCGGCGGCGAGCAGCGCGTTGCGACCGTCCGCTGGATTGCGCCCCGCATGCGCGCTGCGGCCGGTGACCACGATCGAGAAGTTGCCGCTTCCAGGCCGCGCGCCGGCCAGGGTGCCGTCCGGTAGAGCGGAAGGCTCGTAGGTGAACGCGCCCTGCTTGCCCCGCGCCGCCTCGCGCAGCAGCGGCGCGGAGCCGGGCGAGCCGATCTCCTCGTCACTGTTCAGCACCACCTGATAGCCGACGCGCGCGTGCAGCGGCGATCCCTCGAACGCGCGCAAGGCGGCCAGCATGACCGCGATTCCGCCTTTCATGTCAGCGACGCCGGGACCGTTCAGCAGGTCGCCGTCGCGGCGGCACTCGCGAAAGGTGGAGTCAACGGGGAATACCGTGTCCATGTGGCCGGTGAACAGCAGTTGCAGTGGTGCCTCGGGCCGCACGGTGAGCAACAGGTTGTCCCCCAGGGGCAGAGCATCCTCACGCCCGTCCGGCGCGATGACGGTGGTCTCATGCGCAGGGCGCCGCTCCAGCACGCCGGGCAGGACGCCGAAGGCCTCGGTCAGCAGCGAGGCCATCGTCGCCAGGCCCGCCAGGTTGCGCGAGCCGCTGTTGACCGCCGACCATTGCAGGACCTGTTCCAGCATCGGCGCGGCCACCGCCGCTTCGACCACCGAGCGGACCTGGCCCAGATCATGATCGCTCATGACAGACCCGGAACCGGGAGCCGCGCCAACTCAGGCGCCTCGAAGCTGGCCGCCGGATAGGCGCAGTAATCGGCGGCATAGTAGGCGCTGGGCCGGTGATTGCCCGATTGCCCCAGCCCACCAAACGGCATCGCCGACGCCGCCCCCGTGGTCGGCCGGTTCCAGTTCACCACCCCGGCGCGGATACGCGGCGAAAATTCATGCCACAGATTCTCGTCGCCGCTGATCAGACCGGCGGCAAGACCATAGGCTGTCGCATTCGCCTGAACGATGGCGGCGTCGAAGTCCTCGGCCCGGCTGATCTGCAGCACCGGCGCGAAAATCTCGCCGTCTGGCACATCGACGCCGGTGGTTTCGAGGATCGTCGGCGTCATGAATGCCGCGCTGCGTCCATCTAGCGGGCGTTCCGAAAGCAAGGGCCTGGCACCTGCATCCACCAGCGCCTTGATCGCTGCACGAGCACCCTCGGCCGCGCGCTGCGACACCAGCGGCCCCATGAAGGCCTCACCGGGATCGTTCCAAGCCGCGACCGGCAGCCTGGCCGCGAGCGCCACCACGGCCTCGATGATCCGGTCTCCAACCTCGCCAGTGGGTACGATCAGCCGCCGCGCGCAAGAACAGCGCTGGCCGGTGGTGATGAAGGCGGAATGGGCCACATGCGCCGCCACCGCCTCGGGCTCGCCGTCCCAGGCAACCAGGGGGTTGTTCCCGCCCAGTTCGAGTGCCAGCAGCACCGCAGGACGGTCGACGAAGGCCCGCCGGAAATGCGCACCGGCCGCCGCCGATCCGGTGAACAGAAGCCCGTCGATATCGGTCGCGAGGAGCGCCGCGCCGGTGTCGCGCGCGCCCTGCACCACCTGCAGCACATCCTCGGACAAGCCGGCCGCCCGCCACGCCAGACGCATCCGCTCGGCCGTGGCGGGCGCCTCCTCGGAGGGCTTGAACACCACGCAATTGCCCGCCAGCAGCGCCGGCACGATATGGCCGTTGGGCAGGTGCCCGGGAAAGTTGTAAGGCCCCAGCACAACCATCACCCCATGCGGCCGATGCCGCAGCACGGCTCGCCCGAACGGCATCGCCTGGTCGCGCGTGCCCGCGCGCTCCGCCTGCGCGGTGATGGAGATCTCCACCTTGCCAACCATGGAGGCGACTTCGGCCCGGCTTTCCCACAAGAGCTTACCGGTTTCTCGCGACAAGATCTGCGCGAGCGTCTCGGCATCGGCCTTGAGCGCCTCGGCATAGCGGCGCGCTATCGCAATGCGAGTTTCGAGCGGCTCGGCCGCCCACGCCGGAAACGCCGCCCGCGCCCGCTCGACAGCCGCGAGGCAAGCGGCGGCGTCCGCGATCTGACCTTCCCAGACGAGGTCGCCGCTGGCAGGATCGATGGAGCGCAGCAGGCTCATGCGTCCACCCGCGGCAAACTCGCGCGAGATGCCGCGATGTCGTGAGTGGCGATCAAGCGGTCGTGCATCTCTTCCCTTCCCCAGCTCAATCGCCGGTCCGCACCCCTAAGCACCGCCCGTCGAGTCATCGTCAGGCCATCATCGAAGATAGCGACGATTCACCACACCGATCGCATCGCGCGGTAGCCTCGTTCAACGTCATGGAGATGGGGTGGCGCAAGGCCAAATCCAGAGTGGACTGCCCATCGGACATGATCGCGCTGTCCTCGCCCGCAAAGTCGCCGCTCATGGCCTCGTCATGTGGAAGATGCCGGTGGCGTTGCCGCTGTCGAACGACAAATCGAGCATGCCCGTGTCCGGGTCCACGTCGCGGCTGATGAATTCGTAGAAGGAGCCCGGCACCCGCATCCTGTGCGTCTCGCCGGTTTCGCTGGCGAAGTCGCGCTCCACCAGGTCGGCGAGAAGCGCGGTCTGGCGAACGCGGCCGTTGCGGGAGACTTCCACCTGGTCCTTGATCCGCCGCCCCGCGCCACGCAGGGCATCCGCCACCGCGACGACATCGGGCACGCGGTCGGTAGCATGGTTGAAGGCGTTGCCTTCGGTCGCGATCCAGGCAGCCTCGGCGGACACGCTGCGCAGGTCTTCGTAATCGGCCACGGTGCACGGCGCATGGTGCCTGCCGAATGCAGCCACGAGCTTGGGCAAGAGACGTGCAGCCGCATCGAAGGCCATTGTACCGCCGCTGGCGAGCCGATCGAGCGCAGCCTTGGCGTCGGCATCCAGGGGGTCCTGCGAAGTGCCGAACACGCGTTTCGCCACGGCGCCGAATTCCCCGTCGAAGCGGTCGACGTGAAGCTCGCTAACGAAGAACTGCGGGATCGTTTCGGGAAAGTCGCGATGCCGATAGGCGCGCCCCGTCATGCGCAGCGCGGGCAGCGGATAGCGGGCGGCATCCTCGTAGCCCAGTGGTTCCAGGATGCGCCGAAATGCCAGTTCGCCACGCGGTAGCGCACCAGTGTCGCCATCGACCAGAGCGACGGTCCGGATCGCGCCGTGATCGAAGCACAGCCGCTGGCTGTCGGCGACCGCATCGGCGACGTAACTGGCAGCGCCAGGCACCCGGTCCAACAGCCCGGCGAAGAGCAGCATGTTCATCGCTGCCGCAAGCTCGGCGCGAGTCACGTCAGAGTTGCCCTCCCCGCGCGCGGGCACCATCGGCGTGAGCGTGGAGACGATCCTCCCCGCCTCGTCCTCGCCAAGGACCGCAGCGATCAGGCGGACGACGCCTTCATTCTCGATAGTCATCATACGAATTCTTCGCCAACATCTGAGCAGAGCCATCATGCCGACAAAGCCGCATGCCTCCAAATGGAATAGGATCATCTCTTGATGCATGAACGGAATGAATGATGGTCGCCGCCTCCTTCCGCCGATGGCGGCGCTCAACAGCTTCGCCGCCGCTGCGCGCCATGGCAGCTTCTCTCGCGCAGGCGACCAGGTCGGCCTGACGCAAAGCGCGGTCAGCCGGCAGATCGCGATCCTGGAGGACTGGCTGCAGACCCCGCTGTTCGACCGCAAGGGCCGCCGCGTGGTCCTCAACGCCGCCGGTCAGGCCTACGCCGATCAGATCCGCCCCGCGTTGGACCGGATCAAGGCTGCGAGTGAGCAGGCGCTGAGCCGCAGATCCGGGCGCAGCCTGAATATCGCCACCTTGCCCAGCTTCGGGATGCGCTGGCTCGCGCCGCGCTTGCCCGACTTATCGGCGCGCTATCCCGACCTGATGGTGAACTTCGCGGCGCGCTCCTTCCCGTGCGATCTGGGCGATGAAGGTTTCGATGCCGCGATCCACTTCGGTCGCCCAGATTTGCCTGACGCGGAGCACCTGTTCCTGTTTCGCGAGGAAGCCGTGGTCATCGCCGCGCCGAAGTGGCTGGCCGACCAGGCGATCGCGGAACCGGCCGACCTGCTGTCGAAGCCGCTCCTGTTCCAGTCGTCGCGACCGACGGCCTGGAACCGCTGGTTTGCCGCTGTGGGCATCACCGATCTACCACCACTGACGGGTGCGACCTTCGAGCATTTCCTGATGTTGGCGCAAACCGCGGCCGCCGGCGCCGGCGCGGCGCTGATCCCCCGCTTCCTGATCGAGCCGGAACTCGAGGCCGGCACGCTCGTCGTTCCCTTTGCCGAGACGCTCTCGACCGAAGACGCCTACTATCTCGTCCGGCGGACAGGCTGGGAGAGCCACAGCGGCTTGACCGATTTCGGCGATTGGATCGCGCAGCAAGCCAGGGCTCAAGATTGCCATGGTCACCGTCACCGCGCCGGCTAGCTCGACCCTTCAAGCAAACCGCTGCAGCAAATGGTGAGCCCTGCTGGGTTCGAACCAGCGACCTACTGATTAAAAGTCAGTTGCTCTACCGACTGAGCTAAGGGCCCCCGGCCGCTATGGGTGGCGGGAGGTGTGAGCCCTAAGGGCGGGGCGCGGCCGGGTCAAGCGGGTGTGCAGGTGGCGAATAGTGAGACCGGTCAGGGGATCGCGCCAGGTGCCGGCGATCTTTCGGGCTGGCTCAAGCACGAAGGCGCGTTTGCGGAACTCGGGGTGGGGGATGAGCAGGCCGGGTGCGACGTAGGCGCCGCCGCTCCACAGGATCACGTCTAGGTCGAGCACGCGGGCACGCCAGCGCGCGCCACTGGGGCGCCGGCCGAAGTGAGTCTCGATCCCTTGCAGGCGGGCCAGCAGTTCCGGTGGGTCCAGCCGGGTGCGGACGATCGCGACGGCGTTGGCGTAGCGGCGATTCGAGGGGCCGAGCGGCGCGCTGGCGAGGATCGGCGAGGCCGCTTCGAGGCGCAGGCGCTTGCGGTCGAGTACGGTGAAAGCCGCCCTTAGCACGGCCGGGGGCGCGCCCTGGCAGCGGTGACGCATGTTCGAGCCCAGCGCGACGAGGTAGCGGTGCTTGGCCACGGCAAATTGTGCTCAGATGTCCTGGGCGATGCGACCGTAGAGCTGCGGGCGGCGGTCGCGGAAGAAGCCCATGCCGGCGCGGTGCTTGGCGGCGCGGGCGAGGTCGATCTCGGCCACCAGGACGCCGGTTTCCTCCCGCCCGAACTCGGCGATGTAGTCGCCCCATTCGTCGGTGATGAAGGAATGGCCGTAGAACGCCTGGCCGTCTTCCACGCCGATGCGATTGGCGGCGATCACCGGCATGCAGTTCGACACCGCATGGCCCAGCATCGCCCGGCGCCACATGCGGCTGGTGTCTAGGCTGACGTCGTAGGGCTCCGAGCCGATCGCAGTCGGATAGAACAGCAGTTCCGCGCCCAGCAGGGCCATGACCCGCGCTGACTCGGGATACCATTGGTCCCAGCAGACGCCGATGCCGACACGGGCGCCGAGCAGGTCCCACACCTTGAAGCCGTCGTTCCCAGGGCGAAAGTAGTATTTCTCCTCGTAGCCGGGGCCGTCGGGGATGTGGCTCTTGCGGTAGGTGCCGATGATCTCGCCATCGCCGCCGATCATCGCCAGCGTGTTGTAGTAGTGGTGCCCGTCGCGCTCGAAGAAGCTGGTGGGGATCGCGATCTTCAAGGACGCTGCCAGCTTCTGCATCGCGCGTACAGAGGGATGCTCGGTGGTCGGGCGGGCGAGCGCGAACAGCTCCTCCTCCTCTACCTTGCAGAAGTACGGCCCAGAAAACAGCTCAGGCGGCAGCACGATCTGCGCGCCCTTGGCCGCCGCCTCCTCGACCAGGGCCGAGACGGCGGCGATGTTCTCGCCCTCGTCAGCGGCGTTGAGGGCGAGTTGCAGAGCGGCGACGGTGATGCTGGTCATAGCCCGCGAATATCAGGGCCGTTTGCGAAACAACAAGGTCATGCGGTCGCTTTCGCCGATCGCCTGGTACTTGGCGCGATCCTTGTCCTTGAGCGCGTATGTCGGCGGCAAGGTCCAGACGCCGTCGGGCCAGTTGGCGCTATCCTTGGGGTTGGCGTTCACTTCGGACGTGGCGACCAGCTCGAAGCCGTTCAGCTCCATCAGCCGGATCACGTCGGCCTGGCGCAAGTAGCCATGCGAGCCGTCGGCGTAGCTGAACGGCGCGCCGGCCTTGGCGCGGTGCTGTTCGATGCCGATCATGCCGTCGGGCTTGAGCAGCGCGCGCATGGTCTTCAGCTCGCTGTCGGCGTTGTTCCACTGCAGCATGTTGTGCAGCATGCGCGGCAGCAGGATGCGGTCGAACGTGCCGAGTTCGGAAGCCGGAACGTCCTTCAGCGTCATCGCCGAAAAGTTCGTGGCCGGAAGGCCAGTGAAGGTTGCGACGTCCTGCGGATACTTGGCCGCGCCTGCCTCAATGCCGGCGCGCATCTTGTCGCTGAAGGCGGGCGCGGTGGGATCGAAGAACAGCCCGACGAGCTTGCCTTGCTGACCCAGGTACAGCCCGAGGAAGCGCGAGTACCACTCGCCACCGGGCGCATATTCGCCCACCTTCATGGTCGGGGTGACGCCGAAGAAGGTCAGGTTCTCGACCGGATGACGCCAGGCGTCGCGGGCGCGATCGTCCTTGCGGCGCGGATCGGCGGCAGCGCGTTGGAGCGGCGCCGCACAACCCGTGCAGGCCGGCGCGGCGGTTTTGGCGGGAGCCGCTGCCAGCGGCGTGGCGAGCAGGCCGAGGCCGGTGGCGAGCAGGAGCAGTGTGCGGCGCATCGTCGTGTTTTCCCCGTTGCAGCAGACACGGATACAAGCACGCCGCAGCCGCTCATGGCAACCGGCCATGGCAACGGAGACGCGCGTGCCTATCTAGTCCCCAGCAACAGATACGGGACGATCAAGTATATGGAAACGGCAATCGTGGCAGGCGGGTGCTTCTGGTGTACCGAGGCGGTGTTCCGCGACGTGATCGGGGTGGACTCGGTCGAGAGCGGCTACATCGGCGGCTCGGTGGACAACCCTACCTACAAGCAGGTCTGTGGAGGATCGACCGGCCATGCCGAGGCGATCAAGGTGCACTACGATCCGCATCAGATCTCCTATGCTGAGATCCTCGACGTGTTCATGGGCACGCACGATCCGACCCAGCTGAACCGCCAGGGCAACGATGTCGGCACGCAGTATCGCTCGGCGATCTTCCCGCTCGACGACACCCAGCGAGCCGAGGCGGAGGCGGCGATCGAACGCTCCAATGCCGAGAACGACGGGCGCGTGGTCACGACGATCGAAGGCCCGGCGAAGTGGTACCCGGCGGAAGACTATCACCAGGAGTACTGGGACGGCGAAGGCCAGCGCAATCCTTACTGCCTGGCGGTGATCCCGCCCAAGCTGATGAAGCTGCGCAAGAGCTTCCAGAACCGGGTCAAGGCCTGACCCAGCAGGCCGGGATGGCCGGCTTCAGGACGCTGCGCGCCAGCGTGCGACGAAGAAGCCGTCCATCCCGCCATGCTCGGCGATCATGCCGGGGTCGGTACGCAGCCAGCCTTGCGAGGTCGGCATGAGCCCGGCTGGCAATTCCTCGGCGCGGATCGGGTTGGGCGTGAGCGCGACGGTGGCGGCCTGAGCCTCGCCCTCTTCCGGCTCCAGCGAGCAGACGGCGTAGACCAGTTGGCCACCAGGCGTCAGCCAGCCGGTCGCACGCTCCAGCAATCGTGCCTGTAGCGCCGCCATGTCGGTGATCTGGCGTGGGCCGATGCGGTGCAGCACGTCGGGATGGCGGCGGCAGGTACCGGTGGCGGTACATGGCGCGTCGAGCAGCACGGCGTCGAAGCGCTGGTCCGGTTCCCACGTCAGTGCATCGGCAACGACGATGTCAGCCAACAGGTTCGTGCGCGCGAGATTGTCCTGCACCCGCTCGAGCCGGCGCTTGCTGATGTCGAGCGCGGTGACATGCCAGCCGGCAGCGGCGAGTTGCAGCGTCTTGCCGCCCGGCGCCGCGCACAAGTCCAGCACGCGCCGGCCCTCGCCCTGCCCCAGTAGTCGGCCGGGCAGCGTCGCGGCCAGATCCTGCACCCACCACGCGCCGTCGCGATAGCCCGGCAGCGCATCGATCGCGCCTCCGCGCGGAAGCCGGACATGGCCGGGCGCCAGCGACACACCGCCCAGCGTCTCGGTCCATGCGGCGGTGGCGGCAGGATCACGCAAGGTGAGGTCGAGCGGCGGCGGCTCGGCCAGTGCGGCGGCGATGGCCTGGGCTCGGTCGCCCCAGCGCTCACGCGGGCCTTCGGGTAGCGTCGGCGTGGCCGGCAGAATCGCGCCGCGCTTGGTGATGGTGGTGAACACGCCGTGCGCCAGACGGCGCGGGCCGCCCATCAGCAACGGCAGGCCGGTGGCGATCGCGGCGTGAGGCGGGGTATCGAGCCGCAGCACTTGCGCCAGCATGATCGCCAGCACCGCGCGCGGCTTGGCATCGTCGGGCAGGCGCAGCCGGGTGGCGCTATCGATCAGTTCGTCGAAATCGACCCGCCAGCGCAGCGCCTCCGAGGCGATGGCGCGGGCCAATGCGCGATCCGGCTCACCGCGCACCCGCACCAGCGAGGCTCCGGCGGCCTGCTCCAGCGTTTCGCCACGCCGCAGCACGGCATCGATCATGTTGAGCGCCGCGCGGCGGGCGGGAAGGCCGGGAATATCCATCGCCGCCCTCTAGAGCGGATTGCCAAGTACCGCCACCCGCCCCACATCTCGTGGTATGACACAGCGAGCGACCCAGCGCCCCGAACCGTTCCGCAAGCCCGCGCACTGGAGCGACAGTCCCGCGCCCAAGCCGCAGGCTGCGCCCACGAACGAGAAAGACCCCGATGGTCTCTCACCCACGCGCTATGGCGACTGGGTGCACAAGGGCATCGCCATCGATTTCTGAAGCGGTTGCCGCCTCAGGCGGTGACAGTGTTGGAAGTAGGGTCGAACAGCGCCTCGTCGAACAAGGCGATGCAGCGATTGCGGCCCCGGCGCTTCGCCGCATAGAGCAGCACGTCAGCCGCCGCGAACCATCCTTCGGGTGTCGTGAAGGCCGGGGTCAGCTCCGCCACGCCGAAGCTTGCGGTCAGCTTGATGTGGAGGCCGGGCTCCGCTTCGATCCGGGCGGCGGCAATGTTCTGCCGCAGCCGCTCGGCGCCCAGGTAAGCTGAGCGTGCCCCTGTCTCGGGCATCAGCAGCGCGAATTCTTCCCCGCCCAGGCGGCCCAGCATGTCGTTTGGGCGCGCGTCCACGCGGAGGATCCGCCCCACTTCGCGCAAGACCGCATCGCCGGTGGCATGACCGTAGGTGTCGTTGATCGACTTGAAGTGATCGATGTCGATCATCGCCAGGCTGGCAGGCCGACCATAGCGGCTATACCGCTCGATCTCCTGCGACACGCGTTCGATGAAACCGCGCCGGGTCAGCGCGCCGGTCAGCTGGTCCTTGCCGGCGATCCGGCGCAGTTCGAGATCGGCGATCACGATCCGCGCGAACTTGTCGAGAATAACGAGGTCGCCGGGCGTGAACTCCCGCGCCTGCGTATCGATCGCGCAGAGCGAGCCGATGTTGTAGCCGTCGGCTGTCCGCAGCGGGATACCGGCGTAGCTGCGGATACCCGGATCGCCCACGACCAGCGGATTGGCGGCGAACCGTGGATCGGCGGTGGCGTCGGGGATCACCAGCGGCTCACGCTGCTGGATGGTGTGCGTGCAGAACGAGATGTCGCGCGCGGTTTCGGTCGGCTCCAGCCCGATCCGCGCCTTGAACCACTGCCGGTCCTCGTCGATCAGCGACACCGCCGCCATCGGCACGCCCAGAACCGCCCGCACCAGCGCGACGACATTGTCGAAGGGCTCTTCCGGCTCACTGTCGAGCACGGCCAATCGCTGCAGTGCCGCCAGTCGGGCGGGTTCGTCGGTCAGGGCAGGATCTAGGTACATCGCCGGGGTTAGTCCGAAAGCCTCTCATCTTGCAGGCGTTAACGATTAGGACTTTGATAGTTACTAATTGGCAAACGGCGCTACTCGCTTCGTCGTGCTTTGGCGGCGGTCAGCGGCAGCTCAAGGCAGGATCTCCAGGGTTGAGCCGTCCGGCACCAGGTTCCACAAGGTCTCGATCTCGGCATCGGATACGGCGATGCAGCCGTCGGTCCAGTCTCCCGCCACGCGCCCCTGATATCCGTTTGGCTGACCATGGATCATGATCATGCCGCCGGCACTGCGCCCGTTTGCCCGTGCGGCGAGGGTCTGGCTCGCGTCGGGGTAGGAGATGTGCAGAGACAGGTGATAGGCACTGTGCGGATTGCGCCAGTCGATCCGGTAGCGCCCTTCCGGCGTCCTGCCATCGCCCTCGAAGCGCTTGGGGCCGATCGGATCGCGGCCCAGCTGGATGCCGCTGACCAGCAGGACCCGGCGCGGCCCGGACCAGACTTCGAGGATGCGTGCGCCTTTGCGGATACGCACCAGGCTGGCGGTTTCCTGCAGGGTCGGAGCCGTGGGCGCCGGCGCGACGACCGGCGGCGGCGCGACGACCGGCGGCGGCGCTTGCGTGCACGCCGCCAGCGCCGCCACAGCGAGGATGGTGAGAGCGCGCAAGAGCGGAGCGCCTCTCACCACAGGCCTCAATCCTGGAACGGATCGCGCACGAGGATGGTGTCCTCACGCTCGGGGCTGGTGGAAACGAGCGCCACCGGCGTCTCGATCAGTTCCTGCACGCGCTGGATGTACTTGATCGCCTGGGCCGGCAAGTCCGCCCACGATCGCGCGCCGGCGGTGGTGCCGCTCCAGCCGTCCATTTCTTCGTAGATCGGTTCGACGTTGGCCTGATCGGCGGCGTGGCTGGGAAAGTAGTCCAGCACCTTGGTCTGACCATTAGGGCCGTTCAGACGATAGCCGGTGCAGATCCGCACCTTCTCGAAGCCGTCCAGCACGTCGAGCTTGGTCAGCGCGATGCCGGTTACGCCCGAGATCGCGCAGGACTGGCGCACCAAGACCGCGTCGAACCAGCCGCAGCGACGCTTGCGGCCCGTGACGGTGCCGAACTCGTGCCCGCGTTCGCCCAGGCGCTGACCGGTTTCGTCCTCCAGCTCGGTCGGGAACGGGCCCGAGCCGACGCGGGTTGTATAGGCCTTGACGATGCCGAGCACGAAGCCGGTCGCCGACGGGCCCAGGCCCGAGCCGCTGGCGGCGGTGCCGCTCACCGTGTTGCTGCTGGTGACGAAGGGATAGGTGCCGTGATCGACGTCGAGCAGCACGCCTTGCGCGCCTTCGAACAGGATTCGCGCGCCAGCCTTGCGCACTTTGTTCAGGCGCCGCCACACCGGTTGGGCATACTGCAGCACGAACGGTGCAATCTCGCGCAACTGCTCGATCAACGCAGTGCGATCGACCGCCGGCTCGCCGAACCCCGCGCGTAGTGCGTCGTGATGTGCGCAGAGGCGGTCAAGCTGCGGCTCCAGCGCGTCGAGGTGCGCCAGGTCGCAGACGCGAATCGCGCGGCGGCCGACCTTGTCCTCGTAGGCCGGGCCGATGCCGCGACCGGTGGTGCCGATCTTGCCCGAGCCTGCCGCCGCTTCGCGCAAACCGTCTAGCTCGCGGTGGATCGGCAGGATCAGCGGGCAATTGTCCGCCAGAGCGAAGTTTTCGGTGTTGATGGTGACGCCCTGGCCTTCCAGCTTCTCGATCTCGGCCTTGAGCGCCCAGGGATCGAGCACCACGCCGTTGCCGATGATCGAGAGCGTGCCGGTGACGATGCCCGAGGGCAGCAGGCTCAGCTTGTAGACCTGCTCGCCGACGACGAGCGTGTGGCCGGCGTTGTGCCCGCCCTGGAAACGGACAACGGCGTCGGCCCGGCTGGCGAGCCAGTCGACGATCTTGCCTTTGCCCTCATCGCCCCACTGGGCGCCGATTACGGTTACGTTGGCCACAGGTACACTGCCTCCACCTGCCAGGGTGGATCCACAAAACGCCCTTCGACAGGACTCGGCGATCGGGATGGTTCAAGAGGACGGCAGGCCGCCCGGATTTGCGTGGCGCTCCTAGGCAGGCAGGCCCAGCGCGTCAAGCCATTGCAGCGCCCATCGACATGGCTGGGACCGGCTCACTCGGCATAGATCATCTTGCGTGTCATGCCGCCGTCGACGACGATCTGCTGCCCGGTGATGAAGCCGGCGCCATCGGAGGCCAGGAACGAGACGGTGGCGGCGATATCGCGCGGGGTTCCGACCCGGCCCACCGGATGCTGGTCGCAGTCGATCTCGCGATGTTCGGCCTCCTGGCGCTCCGATGCCTTCTGCCATGGCCTGGTCTCGATCCATCCCGGCAGGATGGTGTTGACGCGGATGTCGGGACCGAGGCTGATCGCCAGCGCATGGGCCATGGCGCAGAGCCCGCCCTTGGCGGTGGCATAAGCCTCGCACTGCGGCTCCGACTGCAACGCGCGGGTGGAGGCCATCAGGACGATCGAGCCGCGCCGGTCGCGCAGCAAGGGCACGGCGGCGCGCACCATCAGGAAGGCGCCCGTCACGTGGCTGTCCTGCCACATGCGCCAGCGATCGAGCCCCAGATCCTCGATCGGGCCGCTGATCGGATCGGCGAGCCCGGCGTTCGACACCAGCAGATCGAGGCCGGACGCCCCTGCCTCGTCGTTCCATGCCGCGATGCTGGTGAAGGCCTTGGCGACGTCGCGCTCGCTGGAAACGTCGGTCGGCAGCGCCAGCAGTTCGGGCACAGGCATCTCGCCGGCAAGGTCGCGCACCGCCTCGGCATCCTTGTCGAGCGCGGCGACACGCCAACCCTCGGCGAGCAGCAGTTCGACGATGCCCTTGCCAATCCCCTGGGCGCCGCCGGTGACGATGGCTGTTCGCATGATGGCCCGATCTCCTCGCTTCGCTGGCACGCCTTCGACAACGTGCGAACGATCGAGAAGGCTGCGGATTATAGCGCGACCGCCTCGTGGCCATCCAGCCGATGGGTGCAGCCCAGTGCCAAGGGATCGTCGGCCGCCGACAGCGCCGCCACCGTGCGCCAGCCGATCGCGCGCTGGTTGGCGGCGACTTGCGCATCGTGGCCGATCGGCAAGAACAGCGCGGCCTGCTCGGCGCCGCTCTCGGCCAGAAGCTCTACCAGGCGATCGGGATAGAGCGAGAAGCCGGTTGCCGGTTCGCCGTCGGGCGTATCGCCCAGGATGCGGTAGGTGCCGCCACGCCCGACCGCGCCTTGCACGCCGCTGGCGTAGATCATGAAGCCGAACCACGACTGGTACTCGAAGCCATGGCGCTCGGACGGATCGAGCGTGACGCGGGCGCGGTCGCCGATCCGCGCGGCGATCTCGCGCAGGCCAGCGATGCGGCTGGCGAGCGCGCCGCCGGTGTCGAACTCGGTCAGCCGTGCGATCGCGTCCGCGAATGGGCCGACTGCGTAGAGCAACGGCAAGTAGGCCGCGCCACCTGCATCGACCAGGCCGCCGGCGTCCTTGGAGTCGAGTTCGCGACGCACCGCCTCGACCTGGCTGGGCACCAGCGGCAGCGCCTCGGCGGCGAGGGTGTCGACCAGGTCGGGCAGTGTCAGGTCGATCGAGATGCCGGTCGCGCCCGCGCGCTCCAGCGCCTCGATCGCCAGCGCCACCACTTCGGCTGCGGCGGCGACGCTGTCGGCGCCGATAAGTTCGGCGCCCAGCTGCAATCGCTCACGCGCGGGATCGAGCCCGTCGCCCTTGATGGTCAGCACCTGCCCGCAATAGCATAGCCGTAGCGGGCGGGGTTTGGCGGCCAGGCTGGTCACGGCGATGCGTCCGACCTGCACGGTGATGTCCGACCGCAGCGACAGCGTGCGCAGCGAAACCGGGTCGACCAGCCGGAACATGCGCCGGGGCTGCACGCCTGCCATGCGGCTGGCCATCGACTTCTCGAACTCGATCGTCGGCGTCTCGACCCGGTCGTAGCCATGGCTGGCGAAGACGTCGAGGCAGCCACGCCGGACCTGGCTGGCGGCGGCAGCCTGCGCCGGCGAGCGGTCGCCCAGGCCCTCGGGCAGAAGATCGCGGTCGGTGTCGTGCATGATGGGAAACAACCTAGGAGGACGCGGGCGCGCAGCCTGTATCCCAACTGACGCGAAGGAACAAACGAGAGGTTGCTGCCCCCTCCACCACCGCCTGCGGCGGCGGTCCCCCTCCCCATCCGCGCTTCGCGCGAACAGGGAGGAACTGAAAGGTCAGCTAGCTCAGAACGACAGCGCCTTGACCAGCTTCACGCCGGGCAGCTTCTGCGCCTTGTCCACCAGGTCGGCCGAGACCGGGCTGTCGACCGAGAGCAGCAGCACCGCCTCGCCACCCGCTTCGCGGCGGCCGAGGTTGAAGGTGCCGATGTTGATGCCGTTCTCGCCCAGCAGCGTGCCGATGCGGCCGATGAAACCCGGCGCGTCCTCGTTGACGATGTACATCATGTGGCCGTTGAGATCGGCCTCGACCTTGATGCCGAACATTTCGACCAGACGCGGCACGCTGTTGTTGAACAAGGTGCCGGCGACCGAACGCTCGCCGCTCTCGGTCTTGACCGAGACGCGCACTAGCGTGTGGTAGTCACCCTCGCGCTCGGTCTTGACCTCGCGCACTTCAAGGCCGCGATCCTTGGCGAGGAACGGCGCGTTGACCATGTTCACCGTGTCGGACTGCACCCGCATGAAGCCCGCCAGCACGGCGGCGACGATCGGCTTCTGGTTCAGTTCAGTGGCCGAGCCTTCGGTGTGGATCGAGATGCGGGGCACCGAATCACGCGTCAGCTGCCCGACCAGCGACCCCAGCTTCTCGGCCAGCGCCATGTAGGGCTTGAGCTTGGGCGCTTCCTCGGCGCTCAACGACGGCATGTTGAGCGCGTTGGTGACGCCGCCGTTGACCAGGAAGTCGGCCATCTGCTCGGCCACCTGCAGCGCGACGTTGACTTGCGCTTCGTTGGTCGAGGCCCCGAGGTGCGGGGTGCAGATGAAGCCCGGCGTGCCGAACAGCGGCGAGTCCTTGGCCGGTTCGGTCTGGAACACGTCGAGCGCGGCGCCGCCGATGTGGCCGCTGTCGAGCCCGGCCTTGAGCGCCGCCTCGTCGACCAGGCCGCCACGCGCGCAGTTGATGATGCGCACGCCCTTCTTGGTCTTGGCCAGGTTCTCGGCCGAGAGGATGTTGCGGGTCTGGTCGGTCAGCGGCGTGTGCAAGGTGATGAAGTCGGCCTTGGCCAGCAGCGTGTCGAGGTCCGCCTTTTCCACGCCCATCTCGATCGCGCGCTCAGGCGTGAGGAACGGATCGAACGCGACGACCTTCATGCGCAGGCCGAGTGCGCGGCTGGCGACGATCGAGCCGATGTTGCCGGCGCCGATCAGGCCCAGCGTCTTGCCGGTGACTTCGACGCCCATGAAGCCGTTCTTGGGCCACAGGCCGGCCTGCGTCTGGGCGTTGGCTTCCGGAAGCTGGCGGGCGAGCGCGAACATCAGGGCGATCGCGTGCTCGGCGGTGGTGATCGAGTTGCCGAACGGGGTGTTCATCACCACCACGCCCTTGGCCGAAGCTTCGGGGATATCGACGTTGTCGACGCCGATGCCGGCACGGCCGATGACCTTCAGGTTGGTCGCGGCGTCGAGGATCGCCTTGGTCACCTTGGTCGAGGAGCGGATGGCGAGGCCGTCGTACTGACCGATGCGGGCGATCAGCTCTTCCGGGGTCTCGCCGGTGATGACATCGACGTCGCAGCCGCGCTCTTCGAAGATGCGGGCGGCGTTGGGATCCATCTTGTCGGAAATGAGGACTTTGGGCTTGGTCATGGGTGTGTTCCTGTCAGTGCGCTCTCTCCCTCCCGTCCTCCCGGTCTTGATCCGGGAACCCGCTTGTTCTTCAGCGGGCGGGAGAGAAGGAAGCGGGGCCCCGGGTCAAGCCCGGGGCGACGGTAATGGGGAGGTAAGTCAGCCGGCCTTCACGGTCGCATAGGCCCAGTCGAGCCACGGCCCGAGCGCCTCGATGTCAGCGGTCTCGACCGTCGCGCCGCACCAGATGCGCAAGCCCGCCGGAGCATCGCGGTATCCGGCGACGTCGTAGGCGGCCTCTTCCTTCTCGAGCAGCGCCGCGAACTTCTTGATGAAGTCGGCGTCGGCACCCTCGACGGTAAGGCAGACCGAGGTCTTGGACCGGCTCGCGGGATCGGCGGCGAGATGCCCCAGCCACTCGCGCTCCTCGACGATTTTGTCGAGCGCGGCGGCATTCGCGTCGGAACGTGCCTTGAGGCTCGACAGGCCACCCAGCGACTTCGCCCACTCCAGCGCGAAGATCGAGTCCTCCACCGCCAGCATCGAGGGCGTGTTGATCGTCTCGCCCTTGAAGATGCCTTCCGACAGCTTGCCCTTCGACACCAGGCGGAACACCTTGGGCAGCGGCCAGGCGGGAGTATAGCTTTCCAGCCGCTCGACCGCGCGAGGGCCAAGGATCAGCACGCCATGCGCGCCCTCGCCGCCCAGCACCTTCTGCCAGGAGAACGTCGCAACGTCGATCTTCGACCAGTCGATGTCATAGGCGAACACGGCGCTGGTCGCGTCGGCGAAGGACAGGCCCTCGCGATCGGCAGCGATCCAGTCGGCGTTAGGGACACGCACGCCCGAAGTGGTGCCGTTCCAGGTGAACAGCACGTCGTTCGACCAGTCGACCTGGCCCAAGTCGGGCAGCTGGCCATAGTCGGCGCGGATCACGGTGGGATCGATCTTGAGCTGCTTGACCGCATCGGTCACCCAGCCCTCGCCAAAGCTTTCCCAGGCCATGGTGGTGACAGGGCGCGCGCCCAGCATCGTCCACATCGCCATCTCGAACGCGCCAGTATCGGAGCCCGGGACGATGCCGATGCGGTGCGTGTCGGGCAGCTGCAGCACTTCGCGCATCAGGTCGATGCTGTATTGAAGGCGCGACTTGCCGATCTTCGCACGGTGCGAACGGCCCAACGATTCGGTGGCCAGCTTGTCGGGGGAGTATCCGGGCGGCTTGGCGCAGGGACCGGAAGAAAAGAACGGACGCGCAGGCTTGCTCGTCGGCCGGGTAGGTGCAGTCATGTAGTCTCTCCTTACAGAGAGCACGCGCGGCGTTGGGACCGCGTGGCCCGGCGCCGGCTCTAGGGCCTGAGCCCCTCAAGTCAAGGAAGATATCCCCGGCTTACCCATCGCCGCGAAGCTGGCGAACCTCGCGGTCGCAAGGCGGGATCTATACATCTTGCCGGGCACAAGCAGTTCACCCCGCAGAAAGCCAATGCTTGAAATAGCCCCAGCCGTGCGACGGATCCTGACACTTCTCCCCATCCTGGCCGTGCTTTACGCCTGCGCCGACACACCAAGGGTCAGCCGCCGCGAGCCGGCGCGCCGACCGACGACGGCCTATCGCCCGCCCGCGCTGCAGCAGTGCCTGTCGCAACTGGGAACCACCGGCGCGAGCTTCGCGCTTCTACCCGATCGTACGTTCAGCAGCGGCTGTCGCAACATCGGCACCGTGCGCCTGGCGAACTTGCGCGCCGACACCGCGCAGATGTCGCTGGCAAACCTGGGCCCGGTAACCTGCTCCGTGGCGAATCAGTTCGCCGGCTGGGCCCGCTACGGGGTGGACCGCGCCGCCCTGCAGATCCTGGGCTCGCGCGTGGCGACGATCCAGACGTTCGGCAGCTATTCGTGCCGCACCGTTGCGGGAAGCAGCCGCCTGTCGGGGCATGCCACCGCCAACGCGATCGACGTGTCCGGCTTCGTGCTCGAAGACGGGCGGCGAATCACCGTGCTGGACGATTGGGACGGCGGCACGGCCGAGGAGCGCCGCTTCCTGCGTGTCGTCCAGGCCAGCGCCTGCAAGCGCTTCGGCACGACGCTGGGCCCTCAGTACAACGCCGCGCACAAGAACCACTTGCACCTGGAGGCCGATGGGGCAGACTTCTGCCGCTAATCGCAACCGGGGCTGACAGTTCGGCAACCTACCCGACACAATCGGGCGCTAGCGGCTGCGCCGTATGTCCTTTTACCGCCGGATCGTCCGCGCCCTCCTCGCCTGCGCCGCCGGCTCTGCGACCCCCGCCCTGGCGGATACGGTTCATGACGAGCAGGCGTGGATCAATCTGACCGCCATCGGTTCGGTCTCGGGCGACCTCGTCTATTTCGCCGAGGTCCAACCGCGCTTCGGCAACGGCGCCCGGCTCGACCAGCTGCTGCTGCGCGGCGCCGTGGGGTGGAAGCTGTCGCCGTCCGTCACGCTGTACCAGGGCTATGCCCACGTCGTCACCGCGATCGAGGGCGGGCGCGACCTCAACGAAGAGCGCAGCTTCCAGCAGCTGAGCCTAACGCTCGGCAAACCGCTCGACGGTGAGCTGTCGTCGCGCACGCGGATGGAACAGCGCTGGCGCAGCAACGGCCGCGACACCGGCTGGCGACTGCGCGAGATGCTGCGCTACGAACATCCCCTGAAGGCCGACAGCGATGCCGTGAACGCGCTGGTCTGGACCGAGGCGTTCGTGGCGCTCAACGACACGGATTGGGGCGCGCGCAGTGGCTTCGACCAGTTGCGCACGTTTGTCGGCGCGGAAGTAGGTCTGCCGGGGAAGTCGACGGTGGAGCTGGGGTATCTCAACCAGACGATCAACCAGGCGGCGGGGCGGACCAGGATGAACCATGCGGCTTCGGTGACGCTTTGGTATCGGCCTTGATCCGGCATCGATAGGGCGCTGCCCCCTCCACCACCAGCTTTGCTGGCGGTCCCCCTCCCCATTCTCTTCGAGAACAGGGAGAAACTGGAGAGGTCGTGGAGGGGTCAGCAACCCCTCGTCCTTAAAACCCCGTCGGCGTCTCCACTGGCGCATCCCCCCGATGCGCCGCCGCATAAGCCTCGGCCGCCTTCATCACCCGCAGCATGTTGCCGCTGCTGATCTTTTCCAGATCCCCACGCGAATAGCCGCGCCGTGCCAGTTCCGTGAACAGCGCCGGATACGTCGAGACGTCCTCCAATCCCGTCGGCAACGAACCGACGCCGTCGAAATCGCCGCCGAGGCCGATGTGTTCGATCCCGGCGACCTTGCGCACCTGGTCAATGTGGTCCGCCGCCTGCGCCAAAGTTGCCTTCGGGGCGGGATGAGCGGCGAGCCAAGCCGCCACGCCCTGCTCCGCCGCGGAGGGATCGCCGATGTTCAGGGCCGCCAGTCGCGCGGTCTCGGCCGCCTTCGCCGCCGACCAGGCACGAACGTCCTCGCTGACGTAATCCGGCGCGAAATCCACCATGACCAGGCCGCCGTTCGCCTTGAGCAGCGCCAGCACGTCGTCCGGCACGTTGCGCGGATGGCTGTTGATCGATCGCGTGCCGGAATGGCTGAAGATCACCGGTGCCTTCGCCACTGCCAGCGCATCGCGCATGGTGTCGGCGCTGACGTGGCTCAGGTCCACCAGCATGCCGAGCCGCTGCATCTCACGCACCACGTCCCTCCCGAAGTCGGTCAGCCCGCCATGGACCGGCGCGTCGGTAGCGGCATCCGCCCAGGCCAGGGTCTTGAAGTGCGTCAGCGTCATGTACCGCGCGCCCAGCGCATACATCTGGCGCAGCACGCCCAGCGAGCCGCCGATCGAATGGCCGCCCTCCATGCCGATCAGCGAGGCGATCTTGCCCGCCTTCATCGCCCGCTCGACCTCGGCGGTGCTGGTGGCGAGTTGCATATCCTGCGGATAGCGCGCGATCAGGCGCTTGGTGACATCGATCTGCTCCAGCGTCGCCTGCACCGCCTGCGGCTCGGGCAAATCGGCCGAGACGTAGACCGACCAGAACTGCGCGCCGACATGGCCGCGACGCAACCGCGCAAGATCGGTGTGCATCGCCTGCTGGCCTTTTGCCGCATCGGCGGTGCCGGTGGTGTCGCGAAAGTCGAAGTCGGCGATCATGTCGCGGCGACGCTCGCGCAATTGCTCCGGCACGTCGTTGTGCCCGTCCCAGACCGGCGCAGCCCGCAGCGCGGCCTGGGCGGTCTGTTCCGGCGTCGCTGCCAGCGCTGGCGCGGCGGCAATCAGCGTTGCGAGAAGGAGAGGCAAAGTCGGGCGCATGGAGGTCCTCGGGCTGGGTTCGGCGGGTCACGCCGGATGTGACCGATGCGGCAGCCTTGTGTCCAGCGGCGCGTTTCTTGCCGCAAAGGAGCATACCCCATGGTCGAGGCACGCTGGAACGGACAGGTCATCGCGCGCAGTGACGATACGGTGACGGTGGAGGGCAACCACTACTTCCCGCGCGAGAGCGTGGATGCCGCAGTGCTGCGCCCCAGCGACACCACAAGCGTGTGTCCGTGGAAGGGCACGGCGCTTTACCACTCGCTGGAAGTGGACGGCGCGACCAATCGCGATGCCGCCTGGTACTATCCCGAACCCAAGGACGCGGCGGCCGAGATCCGCGACCGCATCGCCTTCTGGAAAGGCGTCGAAGTCGGCTGATCCGCCGGCGTCAGCGTCTCACGCCGGGGTGCGGGTGAGGCGCTTGCGGTTGGCGTGGACGCGTTTGCTGTAGTGGCCGATCGTCTTGGCGGCGATCTGCTGCGGATCCATGCCGAAGCGTCCGGTGGCGAGCGCCGTCGCCAGTTCGGCTTGCGCCTGCCACTTCTCCGCCACCATACGGTAGGCCTCGCTATCGGCCTCGGCTCCCCCGCCGGCCAGACGAGCGCAGCGCAGGCCGATGACCCAGCTCGATTCGACGCCCAGCCACCAGGCCTGCGTCGCCAGTGTCGGCCAGCCCACGGCCGCCGACTTGGGTGCACGCGCCATCAGTGGCGTCCCGCACCGGCGTTGTCGTTGGCGTTGGTATTGCCGCTGCCATGACCATTGACGGCACCACCGCGCGCGTAGCTCATGGCCCGGGCGATCACGCCTGCGGCACTCGCCGGCTTGGCCACCAGTTCGGCGCCCAGCGCGCGTACGGTCTCGTCATGGCGATCAAGGTCGCCGGAGTGCAGCAGGTAGGGAATGCCCCGCTCGTCCAGAGCACGCGCGACTGGCACGCAGGTCTCGCCGTCCTTGAGCGTGACGTCGAGGATGGCGCTGTCCACCGCCGTGCCCCCCTGCAGGATGGCGAGAGCCTCCCTGACGCTGGAGGCACACAAGGGATTCGCGCCGACGTCCTCGGCCGCGAACTCGAGGTCCATCAGAATAAGCGGCTCGTCCTCGAGCATCAGGATGTTCATGTCTGGCATGTTCCCCGCAAAGCGTTCGTGTCCGATCATGCGGGTATCACGATAGTTGCTTCCAATCCGTCATCGTTCCAGACGCGTTCGATATTGC